>Ga0209073_10000001_pt1 | contig 50547 bp, 85 predicted proteins | sample GAAS100_FD_187520 | JGI IMG/M metagenome (GOLD analysis project Ga0209073, IMG submission 187520) | Agricultural soil microbial communities from Georgia to study Nitrogen management - GA AS100 (SPAdes) (version 2) | ecosystem: Environmental > Terrestrial > Soil > Agricultural land | place: USA...
GGTGGGACCGCCATGGAATAGGCCCCGATGGCGGCCCCTTCGACCCGCACCACATGAGGAAGGCACGGATCATGGAGAACGGTACCAGCAAGATCGAGCGGCTGATCGAGGCGCAGCGCCTCGCAGCCGAACTCACCGCACTCGCCGTCGAGCACGGCGCGCAGCACGACCCGCAGATCACCGTGTACAGCTTCGGCGTGTTCGTGAACCTTGGACTCGACGACAAGCCGGCCGACCGGGAGATCGCCGCATGGCAGCTCGCCACCGGCGGTGTATGGGAGGTCGAGACGACCCGGTTCGAGTACGACGGCGTCGGCATGAAGTCGGACCGGGCGACGGTCCGCGTCGGCGACACGCACGTGACGGTGACCGTGCGCACCACCGACCGTCAGGCGGTGGCGGCGTGAACGGCCCGTACAGCGCCCCGGAGCTGCCGGCCACGACCGGCGCCCGCGCAACGCAGCAGTTCCTGATCGACGAGTCCCGGGCTCACCGCCTCGACCCGATCGTGTCGTGCGACGTCGCGTTCGATCACGTCGAACTGACCGTCGACCCGGCGGCGCGGAACGTGTGGGAGACGTGGGGCCACCTGTTGCAGGTCGGATCGCTGCGCTTCGACGAGTCGGCCGGGTACGTGACGGGGATCGGGCACTGGGGGCAGACGCTGGTGTCGGTCCGCGGCCTGAACGTGAACCGGTGGTGGTCGCGGTGAGTGACGCGCTGCGGGCGGAGAACGCCCGGCTGAAGCTTCTCGTCGCGTCGTACCGGCTCCTCGCACCGCGACTGATCGACGCCGCCCGCGAGAGAGCGCAGCAGCCCGTGTCCGTCCGTCCGCAGCGGTGTGACAGCGAGCACCCGGACGGGTGGCGCTGCGACCGCACGGCCGGCCACCAGGACTGGCACACGCATGCGTTCAGCGGTGACGGTCACCTGTCGTGGTGCGACCGGTGAGCGGCCCCGGAGTGACGGCCCTGTTCGCTGCCCCGGCGACGGTGGCACTGGCCATGGTGTTCAGCGAGGAACTGTTCCGCGGCTGGCTGTGGCTGCGCCGGGTGCGGGTCGGCCGGGTGGACGAGGCGTTCATGCCGCCGTTCGTCGCGATCGTGTTCCCGTCCGGCCGGCAGTGGCGCCTGTTCATGATCCGAGTGAAGAGAGAGAGCGAGTGATCACAGACCCGGGCCTGTACATGGATGTCCCGGAGCACGTGTACCACCGGGATCCGGTCGACGGCGGTTCGCTGTCGTCGACCGGCGCCCGCCGGATCATCGACGCGTGCCCCGCCAAGTACCGGTGGGAGCAGGACAACGGCCGGCTCCCGACCCGGTCGATGGACTTCGGGACGGCCGCGCACACGGTCGTCCTCGGGACGGGCAAGCCGATCCACGTCATGTCGGACGGCAACCAGGACTTCCGCACCCTCGACGCCCGCATCGAGCGGGACGAGGCGGAGGCGGGCGGCTACATCGTCCTGAAGCGGGCCGAGTACGAGCGTGTCATCGGCATGGCGGATGCGCTCCGCAGGCACCCCCTCGCGTCGTCGCTGTTCACCCGTCAGCTCCATGAAGGCGGGAAGCTGATCGACTCGGGTGGCATGCCGGAAGTCACCGGGATGTGGCGCGACGAGCTGACTGGGGTGGCGTGCAGGTTGCGCCTCGACTGGCTGCGTCCGCCGACGGATGGGCCGTTCCTCCTGCCGGACTACAAGACGACGACGGACGCTGCCCCGGCGGCGTGCGAGAAGGCCGTGGCGAAGTACGGGTACCACCGGCAGGGCGAGTTCTACGAGCGTGGTGTGCGGGCGTTGCTGCCCGGTGAGCAGCCGCAGTCGGTGTTCGTGTTCCAAGAGACGACGGCGCCGTACCTCGTGACGGTCGTCGGCTTGTCGGCCGGCTTGCGGCGGCAGGCGAAGCGCATGAACCGGGCCGCGATCAACCTGTACGCGGAGTGCCTGCGGCGGGGCGAGTGGCCCGATTACAACAACGGTTCGATCTACACGGCTGAGTCGCCTACGTGGCTGGCGAAGCTGGAGGGCGAGTGACATGACGGACGTGCAGCAGTACATGCCGGTGCAGGTTCCGGCGCGGGTCGGGCAGGCGACAGCGGTCGAGCAGTCGCGGGCCGCGGCGGAGGTCATGGCGGCGGTACAGGTCGCGCTGTCGTTCCCGCGGGACGAGGTGCGTTCCGAGATGCGGATGCGCGCGGCATGCCGGTCGCAGGCTCTCGCGAAGCGGGCGTTCTACTCGTTCCCTCGGGCCGGCGGACGGGTGACCGGGCCAACGGTTCAGTTCGCCCGGGAGCTGGCAAGGTGCTGGGGAAACATCCACTACGGGGTGGCGGAACTGTCCCGGGATGACGGCCTCGGGCAGTCGGAGATGCAGGCGTGGGCGTGGGATCTGGAGACGAACGAGCGCGTGTCGACGACGTTCATCGTCCCGCACGGCCGGGACACGAAGGAGGGCGTGTCGAAGCTGACCGACCTGCGGGACATCTACGAGAACAACGCGAACGCGGGTGCTCGCCGACTCCGAGAAATGATCATGGCTGTGCTGCCGGTCCAGTACCGGGAAGAAGGCATCGAGCTGTGCCAGCAGACGCTGAACAACCGTGGCTCCAACGAGGTGCCGATCGGCCGGCAGCGTGTCGACGTCGTCGACCGGTACGCGCAGCAGGGCATCGAGAAGGGTGCGTTGGAGCGGCACCTAGGCGGCCGGACGGCGGACGAGTGGAACCGTGACGATCTCGCGACGCTGAACGTCCTGTACGAGGAGATCGGCGCGGGGAAGTTGCAGGCTTCGGAGGTGTTCGCGCCTGCTCCGTTGCGGGACGCGGACGTGAGGGCGCCTGCGCAGCCGGGCGGGTCGTGGCCGGTGCAGCCGTATCAGGGGGCGCCGGGCCAGCCTGCGCCGTCTGAGCCGCTGCCGGAGTCGGTGACGTGGCCGGTGGTGCGGCAGGCTGGTGGCGGACCGTACCGGCCGGGTGTCAGGCGGGAGCAGGCCGTCGACACGCAGCCTGTCGACGACTACGACGACGCGCTGTTCTCGGAGGGTGAGTGATGGCCGGGGCAGCTTACGGGCTGCCCCGGCTCTCCCGGGACGTCCCGACTGACAAGCTGGACTGCGGCGACTACCGAAAGGCGTGGCGCGGCTGCCGCTGCGAAGCGTGCAGGCAGGCCGCTGCACGGTACCGGCTTGAGCTGTTGAAGCGGGCCGCGCGAGGGGCGCAGAACACGTACCCGGTGGCGCCGGTGCAGGATCACATCGCCCGCCTCCGGGCGGCCGGGATGAACGACCGGCAGATCGGCTATCACGCACTCGTCGACCGGTCGACCGTCGCGAAGATCCGGACTGCGCCGGACACGATCCGGGTGCACCACCACACGGCGGCGTCGATCATGTCGATTCCGGTTACGGTGCCGCCGGAGAGTGATGATCTGGTGCCGGCGTGCGGAGCGAACCGCCGGCTGCAGGCGCTTCGGCTGCGCGGCTGGTCGAAGGCGGTGATTTGCGCCGAGACTGAGATGCGCAGGCCGGCCCTTGACGACAAGCTTGCTCGGCCCCGTAAGCGGCTGCGGCTGCACATGGACCGGGCGGTTCGTGGCGCGTACGACCGGCTGTCGACGCGGTCGGCTGTCGTCGAATGCGGGATGGAGTCCGCGTCGCGGGCGCGTATCGCGGCGGTGCGTCACGGGTGGCTGCCGCTATGGGTGTGGTGTGACGCGGACGACCCGGAGTCGGGGACGCGTGCGATCGACCGGGCGCCGCGCATGCTGTACGTCGTCGACACGACGTGCTGGATGGCGGACTCGGGTGCCGGGCGCCGCGAGATCGAGGCGATGTGCGGCACGGACTGGCGGAGCATTCACCGGTTCTTCCTGCGGGCGGGCATCGACGTGCCGGATGTGCGCGGTGGTTGACTGGCGGATGGCGGTGTGCCGGACGGATCCGGATGCGTGGTTCCCGGTGGGGAAGGCCGGCTTGTCTAAGCGGCGTGAGGCGGCGGAGGCGTGCGGCCGGTGCCCGGTTCTCGACGAGTGCCGTACCGACACGGCCCGGCGTGAAGCGCCGTTGCCGTACGTGAAGTGGCACGGCGTGTTCGCCGGTGAGTCTGCGGCTGAGCGGGTCGCCCGGGTTAAGCGGGAGCGCGCGCGGGCCGCGGAGGCGACAGTAGCGGCATGAGACTGCACGGGCTGCACGTGGCGTTCTGGCCCCATCAGGAGCCGGCGGCTGAGTTCACGTGCGTCTGTGGGTTCGTGTCGCATGCGGCGGGTGCCGGGCCGGTCGAGGCGTTCGTGAGGGACGTCCCGGCCCGGCACTATCAGGAGTGTGTGATCTCTAGGAGAGGTAGACGTGACGATCATTCCGGTCGGGAAGCTCGACAGGTGGCAGCGAAAGGCGGTCGCCGCCGCAGTGGCGCGTGACTCGTTCGCTACGTTCCGTGCGATGGTGCCGGTGCAGGCGTTGAACGACTCCGACCTGTACGTGTTCTGCAAGCTGGTCGCCGGCAGGGCGGCGGACGCGATGGCGATCGCGCACAGGATGCCGTTGGGTGACGGACGCTGGTCGCTGGACACGAGTGACATGCCGACAACGCGGGCGTCCCACCTGTTCGCGATGCGGTTCCTGACGGCGGCGGCGAACCTCGACGACGCGGAGCAGCGGCGTTTGTGGGATGAGCAGGTGCGGTTCTCGCGGGTGGCGTATTCGTCGGCGCGTGAGCGTGGGGTTCTGCGGGACGCTGTGACGGCGTTGGTGGGTTGGGCTGCCGAAGTGTACCGAGCGCACGGGGTGACGCCGTGAGTGGGCTGTGGCATGGCGGGAAGCCGGGCCTGCGGGTCGGTGATGTGGTGGTGCCGGGGGAGCGTCACTACGTGGACGGGTGTGCGGTGTGTGAGGCGAAGCGGCGGGGTGAGACGTACCGGCTGGAGAACGGTGGTGCGGTCGATCCGGTGAACGCGCATGAGGACCGGGTGTACATGACGGACGATCGGGCGTACGGCCGGTTCTACGCGTCGAAGTACCCCGTCGGGGACCTGTACCGGGTCGAGCCGGTCGGGGAGCTGATGGAGTCCACGGAGGACCCGTTCCCGACGTGGCATGCGCCGTCGGCGCGGGTGGTGTCGGTTGCTGAGCGGGCTGTCAGGTTGACGCCGGCGCAGCGACGGACGTTGCTGAACCGGTGGCGCCGCGCGGACAGCAAGGATGGGCCGCTGATCGGGTACGTCGACATTCCGCGGGTGGCGTGGGAGGTCGGCAAGCGGTTCGGCTGACGGCCCTTAGCGGGGGCCGTGAAATTTCTACGGCTTTCGTTAAGGGTGGGCCCGGTGTGCTTCGGCATGCCGGGCCCTTCGGCGTTGGCGCGTACGCCAGCGTACATACCTTGCATATCTTCCATGGCCGGAGTACGGTGCCAGCATGACCGAACAGATCAGCCTCACCAGTAGTGACCTGCAAAGACGTGGACGTGACGTGCTCGACGCGGTACTCGTCGGCCGCCACGTTGAGATCACCCGATGGAACCGGGCCGTCGCCATCGTGGTCAGCCCGGAGTGGTACCAGCGCGCCGCTGATCTGATGACAGCCGCGGAGACCGGCGAGTGACCGGCGACGGCCGGCCCACTTCAGTCGTCCATGAGTGGGTGAACAGGCTGCGCCATGAGGTCTACGTGGCCCGCTCGCGGGACGTTGCGGCGGTCGCCCGGGTCGGATTCATGATGGCGACGTTCGCGAACCCGGACGGGACCAGCATCACGTGTGGGCAGGAGCGTCTGGCGATCCTCACCGGGTCCAGTCAGGAGACTGTGTCCCGGGCTATCAAGGTGCTGCTCGCGGTGGAGTTGGTGCAGGCGCAGCGGCGGCCGAACCGGAACGCCGAGTACAGGCTGCAGCCGCTAATGCATGGCAACCGGGTGGACTGGGCGACGCACATGCACCTGTACACGGACACGCGGCAGCGGCGGCGTAAGGCGGCGCAGAAGGAGGCGGAGATCGAGGCGCTGTTGAACCCGGAACCCGTTGCGGAACGGTCTCCGTCGGAGACTGTGGAACCCGTTCCCGGCGGGGTTCCGGAACCCGTTCCCGCCGGGGGTACCAACTCGCCGGTAACAAAGTTGGAACCCGTTCCGGAACGGGGTCGGAACCCGTTGCGGAACGGGTTCCGGAACCCGTTCCCGGCGGGGGGTACCAGTACATACCTACCTCCGGTAGTTACCAGCACAGAAGACCAGGACACTCCGCCCGTACTGCATCAGCCACAGCAGGGTGGGGGTGGCCGGCCCGTCAAAATCGATCAGTGGATGGCAGGGGAGTGCGAAGTGAAGTCGTGCATCTGCGGGGCGACGATCTCGCCGCTGTCTGACCGGTCGGTTTGCCTGGGCTGCGCGCCGAAGGGGAGCTAACGGCAACGGCCCGGCCGCCCCCGAGTGAAGCGGGGGCGGACGGGCCGTTGGTCTAGGGGCGTTCTGCCCGGGGCCAGCCGGGGCGGTGTCCGCGGTGAGCATGTCAGATGGCGGGGCTGGCTGGCTACTGCTGGCGGCTGGCTTGTGGCTGATGTCACTGATGCTGGCTGCGCGGGGCTGTAGGGGGGGCTCTGGCGGCGTTGCGGGTGCGGGTTGGTGTGTGGGGGCGGTTGGCTTGCGGTGGGGGCGCAGCGGGCCGCACAGCGACCGTGGCAACCGTGTTGACAACCGAAGGTTGATCAGAGATGATTAATCCGTAGGGCGACGACAGAGGGAGCGGGACGATGACCAGGACGCACAAGCGCTGCGGCGGTAAGGGATACATCCGGCTGGCGTCCGGCGCCGACGGTTACTGCTTCGGCTGCTGCGGCACCGGCGTGTACGCCCCGGTCTCCGCCGAAAAAAAGGCCGCAGAGAAGTCGTGGCAGGACGCGTGGCTGACCCTCACCGCGCTCCGTCGGGGCGGAGACGTCGCAGCCCCGGACGGCGTCCCGTTCTACACCTTCCGCTCCGGCGTCCTGGCCGGGCTGGAGCGTCTCGCGGAGCGTGAGCCGCAGCGGCTGCCGAAGCTGTACGCGTCGCTGAACGCCGGCCGGCTGCAGGCGGTGGCGACCGCGCTGTACGGCTACACCGAGCCGCCTAAGGCGTACTTCACCACCGAGTCCTACGAGTCGCTGTACTGCATGAAGTGCCACCGGGACGGGCTGTGGACCACTCTTCGGTGCGACCGGGAACGGAAGATCGACAACGGGCCCGAGCAGCCCGACGGTCTGGCCTCCCGCTACGAAGGCATCTGCCTCCGCTGCTGCGACCACAATCACGGCTGACTGGACGGCCGGCCCCGACCGGGGCCGGCCCTTATTACCGAACGGAGACACCCCGTGGATCCCCTTCGCATCCTGGCCGTCGGCATCGCCCACGTGTGCACGCCCGGCCGTAACGACGCGTGGCCGGACGACGTCCGTGCGCAGCTCGCCCGCCACGACCGCGCACTACACACCCTCGCCACATCGTTGGACTACGACGAGTGGTGGTCGGCGAACGTCGACCGGGTCGCCGCGGAGAACCGGCTCGCCCGCCTGCTCGACGTCACCCCGCCCCCTCCCCCGCCGTTCGACTACACCGACGGCCTCACCCGACAGGAGCAGCAGTGAACACGATCGGTATCCGGCAGCTGCGGAAGGACATGGGCGACACGCTCGCCCGCGTCACCGCGGGCGAGAGCATCACCCTCACCGACTACAAGCACCCCGTCGCCCGCCTCGTGCCCGTCGCCCACAACGACCGGTACTGCGTCGCCATGGCGGACAGGGTGCCGTTCCTGTACTGCGTGCCGTGCGGAGACATCATCGGGCCCGCACTGCGGCCCGTGTCCGACCTCCTCGCCACGATCGGCGAGCACGACACCACCCACCACCAGGAGGACGACCAGTGACTGACCAGCCGGATCCCGGATGGGATCTCGCAGAGTTCACGTGCGGCCAGTGCTGGACAACTGTCCGCGCGACCACGCAGGGTGGCCTTAACCGCGTCATGGCCGAACACCGGGCGGCATGCCCTGGCAGCGCGACGGGCGCCGACCGGTGACCGACCAGCCGGACCGCTGCGAGCGCTGCCGGTGCAGCGACTGCGGGCACCTCCTCACAAGCCACACCGACAACGGCTGTAAGGGCGACGACTGCTCGACGCTTCCGGAGTTCGCGTGCACCGGGTTCGTGCCGTCCGCACGGATCAGCTTCATCGCCGAGCAGCTCGGTCCGCTGCTGTCCGCGCATCTGGGGCCGAGGCAGCAGCGACGGTGCACCGCCGTAGCGCACGCCGCCCACCATGCCCTGCTCGACTACGACCACCCCGGAGACACCCGATGACCGACCAGCCCCATGCCCTCGACCTCGACGCGATCGAGGCCCGCACCAACGCCGCCACTCCGGGCCCGTGGTTTAACGACAGCCACGAGATCTACGCCGGCGAGAACACCGACATCCCCGCCATGAGCGAGTGGATCGGTGAGACCTGCGACCCCCGCCGGCCCGACCACGGCGCCGCGAACGCCGCGTTCATTGCCGCGGCCCGCACCGACGTGCCTGCCCTGGTCGCCGAGATCCGCCGCCTCACCGCCGAGCGGGACCGGTACCGGGACGCCTGGCGCAACGCCCGCACCCGCGCCCGGGACAGCGACGCGGACGAGTCCATGTGGCGCCGAATCGTCACCAGAACCGAGCAGGACCGTGACAACGTGCTCGCGGACAACGACCGACTCACCGCCGAGCTGCAGCAGGCACAGCAGCAGGATGCGGCCATCCGCTGTTGGTCCGCTAACACAACCCATGGGTCCGCTGCTGCAGAGATCAGCCAGATCATCAACCCCGCTGCCCCGTCCGGCGCCTGACCAGGAGACACCCGCCATGCAGCAACTCACCATCGCCGCCTACCGCACCCACGCCGAAGGCCGCGTCCAGATCACCATCTCCAAGACCGACGAGAACGGCTGCGGCACCGGCTACAGGCTCGCCGGCCCGAGGCATTACAACTCGGGTACCACCGAGCTCGCCTCGGCCGTCCTGACCGCCGCCGACGCCAGTGAACTGCGGCGCATGCTCGACGCGGTCTTCCCGCCCAGCCCGACCGAGCTGCGCAGTCAGGCACTCACCGAAGCTGCTGGAATCCTGTACGCGAACCGCGACCAGATCAACGACAGCGCCGACCCCGCCGGGCAGGCCGCTGCCCTGCTGTACGCCGCCCGCGCTGCCCGCCCGTCCGGGGACCGGTGACCATGACCGCCACCTACGACACCGTCAGCCTGTTCGCCGGCCCCGGTGGCCTGTGCCTCGCCGCCCACGCCAACGGCCTCCGGCCGGTCGGCATCGAGTTCGACCCGGACGCGTGCCTAACCCGGCGCGCTGCCGGACTGCCCACGATCGAGGGCGACGTACGCGACCACTCCCCGGCGGACTTCCCCGACGCGCACACCCTGATCGGCGGGCCGCCCTGCCAGACGTTCACCGTCGCCGGAAACGGTGCCGGACGGCGCGCCCTCGACACCGTGATAGCCGCTGCCCGCACCATGGCCACCACCCGCACACGGCCCGCCCGTGACCAGTGGGCGGACGAGCGGACCGGACTCGTCCTCGAACCCCTGTGGTGGATCCTCAACGCGAAAGACAACGGCCACCCGTACCGCACCATCGTGCTGGAGCAGGTGCCCGCAGTGCTGCCCGTCTGGCAGGCGTACTGCGACCTGCTGGCGTGGGAGGGCTACGACGTCCACTTCGGCCGGCTCCGAGCCGAGCAGTACGGCACCCCGCAGACCCGCAGCCGGGCAATCCTGATCGCTTCCCTCGACGGGCCCGTGACGCTCACAGCGCCGACCCACCGGCCGTACGTGAAGGGCGTCGACCGGCACGAAGGCGATCCGGCGCTCTCGACTTGGCGCTCGATGCAAGACGCCCTTCCCGACCGCGGCCCCTTCGTCGCCGTGTCGAACTACGGCACAGGCGGCGACCCGAAGAACCGCGGCCGCCGTTCGAGCCTTGTCCCGTCGGCGACCGTGACCGGCAAGATCTTCCGCACCCGACTCCACGGCCCCGACGGCAACGAACTGCCTCGCTACACCCCGTCCGAGGCCGGCCTGCTGCAGGGCTTCCCCGCCGACTACCCGTGGTCGGGCCGGGACATCGGCCAGCAGATCGGCAACGCCTGCCCCGTACAGCTCGGTGCCGCCGTCATCGGCGCCGCGCTCGCACCGACCCGCGCACTCACCGCCGCCTGACTGTCTGTCGGCGGGGCGGCCACCATCGCCCCGCCCCCACCCGACCACCACCACACCACAGGAGACACCCGTGACCGGCCGCGAACGCCTGCTTGATGCCCTCAGCTTCACCGAATGTGCAAACCAGGGCACCACTCCCGAGGAACTGATCAACGCCTACCGGGACGAGATCCGCCGCGAGATCCTCGGCGACGACGCCAATCCGTCGAGCCTGGTCCTCGAAGCCGGCGCCTACCGCTACCTGTCCGACGGCATCAGCGCGACCATGGCCGACCCCGACAGGTGGGACGGCGACGACTCCGAGGAGACGATCCTCCTCCGCTACGTGCAGCACCTGGCCGCTGCCCGCCCGTCCGAGGACCGGTGACCATGACCCGCAAGTCGAAGCCGTGGGCGGTCGTCCTTGACCCGGGCCGCGAAGCCACCCGCACCGAACACACCAGCGAAGCGAAGGCATACCAGCAGGTCCGGGACGTTGCTGCCGGAGTCAAGGACGGCAGCAGCAGCGTCACCCGTATCCGCGTCGAGCAGTGGGACCGGGATTACAGCCGCTGGCAGTTGTTCGACCTGATCGACCCGACGGACTTCTGACCACCCGCGACTGGGCCCGTCACTGGCGGGCCCACCCGGAGGACACCACCATGCCACCCTGCATCTTCTGCGAGATCGTTGCTGGCCGTGAAACCGCAACGTGGATCGTCGCCCCCGACCACTGGCCCGACGCCGTCGCATTCGTCCCGCTCAATCCGGTGGTCGAGGGCCACACCCTGATCGTCCCGAAGACACACGTCCGAGACTTCGCCCACGACCCGGACGTGTCGGCCGCCACCATGAGGCGCGCCGCCGAGCTGATGCGGTGGACGGACCGGCCGATGAACGTCATCACCAGCCGCGGCCGGGAAGCCACGCAGTCCGTGTTCCATCTGCACCTGCATTTGGTACCGCGTGCGGCCGGTGACGGTCTCGCGCTGCCCTGGTACAGCGGCAAGCACAGCAAGCGAACGGGGGAGCAGTCGTGACCACACCCACCCAGCCCGACCCCGCGGCCGAACTCCGCGCCGCGGCGAATCTTCTCCGCGAGTCCGCTCTCAACGCGCGGCGGGTCCTCCCCGAGCCGTGGACCATCAGCCGCGGTCCCACCGACGGGGGCGGAGTCATCTACGCCGAGAACGGCTGGATCGTGGCCGACCGTAGCTGCGACGAACCGGGCGACTCCGTTGACCTGCCATACATCGCCCTGGTGCACCCGGGCGTCGGCGAGGCGCTTGCTGACTGGCTGGAAGCCACGGCGGACTACTGCACGGTGAGCATCACTCACCCGACGCATGTGGTGCGGGCCCTGGCGGTGGCGCGTGCGCTGCTCGGCGGTGAGTCGTGACGTGATGCCCGTAGCGTCATGGCATGAACACTACGGAGTGTGAGCACAGTGGCCGGCTCGCTGTCGTCGACAGCGAGTCGGGCGCGCTTCTGTGCGGCGGGTGCGGGGCGATGCTGGTCGAGGCTCGCGGCCGGCCGGACCTGTCTTGGGCGGTCGGCTGTCCGATGTGCGGGGTGCCGCCGTTGGTGGCGTGTGTCCCGGCGGTGTCGCACCGGGAGCGGTGGGCGGCGTACGGGGGCAGGTACGACAACGGCCCGCACGGTTGATCCGTGCGGGCCGTTGCTATGCGGCTTCGGTGTTCGGGTCGGGGCGTTCGTACGGGGGGTTCATGCGGCGCCGGTAGACGGAGACTCCCTGACGGGTGAGTCCGGTTGCGCGGGCGATGGCTGCGCTGCTGGCGGGTCCGCGTATGGCGGCTGCCCATAGCGCGTCGTAGGCGGCTTGTGCCTGGCGGAGGGTGATGGTTGCGGCGGCGAGTTCGTCGAGGTCGGTGGTCATGCCGACAGTATGCGGCAACAGGGTTGACACCGCAACGAGGGGGGTCTAATGTAAACCTTGTTGCCAACGACGGAAGGGGCGAACCCAATGCACACCAACTGCCAGAACTGCGGCCGCCCCCTCCGCAACCAGGCATCCCGCACCATCGGCTACGGACCGAAGTGCTACCGCCGGATCCGCAACACCGACCTCACCGGCCAGTACAGCCCCGCGCAGATCGAAGCCGCATTCCAGCTCATCGACGACGCCGGCATCCTCCCGATCCGCCCCACCGTCTGGGCAACCGTGTCCACCGACGGCCAGTCCATCCACCGCACCGCCCACAACGCCTGCACCTGCCCCGCCGGCATCCGCGGCACCCTCTGCTACCACCGCGCCGCAGTCGCCCTCATCACCCGCTAAGGAGCACGCCGTGACCACCGCCATCAACGCCGACGCAACCGACATCGCGCACGCCGACGACCCGGACTACGACCAGTGCCCCGGCTGCGCACACTGGTGGCCCCTCGCAGACATGTGCCACGACCGTAACGGCGACAACGTGTGCACCGACTGCGTCTGGTCCTGGTCCACCCACCCCGACCACCGGTAACACCCCACGATCCCGGGGGCGGCACGGATGACCACCGTGCCGTGCCGCCCCCGACCAACAGGAGACACCGTGCCCCGCGTCCACACGCTCCGCCGGATCCGCGACAGGTTCCGCGCCCGCTGGCTGACCATCCTCACCGCCGAATGCGACCAGTGCGGCGCCGCCCCCAACGACCCGTGCGCACCCCACTGCGCCTACGTGAAGCTGTACCACTACCCGTGGAAGGGACGCCCGTGAGCAACCGCATCGCAGCCGCCGTCATCACCGGAATCGCCGTCGCTGTCCTGATCCTGGCGATCCTCGCGGCATGCACCCCGCAGGGGGCGTGCGCCGCCACCCCGAAGCCGGGCAAGCCGGCCACCGTCAAGCCGGCCCCCCGCCCCACCGTCACCGTCACAAAGCACAGCACCTACAAGCTCGACGTCGACCACGACGACGACCACTGCTGACAGGAGCAGCCGCCATGACCGACCACATGCCCGCGCGTGACGCCCTCCCCACCCGCACACCCGGCTCCACGTTCACCCATCAGTGGACACCTCCCACCCCGCCCACCCCGCCGCCCGGACCGACATGCGACTGCCGGCCCGGACAGCCGATCCCGACCCGCGACGACACGTGACCCGCAGGCCGATGGGCGAGTGCACCGTCTGCGGGCGGAAGAACCTCAACCTCGTCTGGCACAGCAACAAAAACTTCCCGACCGTTGTCCGCGTCAACACGCCGAAGCCCCACAGCGCGACCGTGCAGGACTGGCGCGCAGGCAGCGGACACCCACCGAAAGGAACCCCGTGACCGCCCCCGGATGGCGCGTGATGCGCCAAGACGCATACGGCGAATGGCTCGCCCCCATGGACTACACCGACAAGAACGCCGCCGAGAAGCACATCAAACGCGGCGAACAGATCGGCCTGAAGTCCGTACTCCAGACGTTCGACCCGTTCACCGGCCAGTGGACCCCGCCCATCAAGGACCAGACGTGACCGACCAGGACAACCGGACGCCGGCACAGATCTTCGCCGACAACATCACCGGCGCCAACCAGCCGGCGCCCACCCAGCCGATCGCGCAGCCCATCGACCCGCGGACCGACAGCCTCGACGCACTCCACCAGCGCACCGAAGGGAAGTGACCCCAATGAACCGCGCGGCATTCGCCGGCACAGTCCTCGCGCTGGTGTGCGTCACCGCAGCCACCACCGGCGGCACCATCGCAGCCATCGCCGTCGTCCTCGGAGACAACCACGGCACGGCCATCCCGATGCCCTACGCATACGCGTGGGCGATCCTCACGACCGCCGCAGGCACGTTCATCCCCGACGTGATGCGGTTCATCAGCCCCACCCACGCGAGGAGGTGAACGCCATGAACGACCCGGAACCGAAGATCCCGTCCCCCCGCCCGCCGTCCGACTGAACAGTCAGATCGAAGAGTTGAACGCCGCGACCGCCGGCGACTGAACACCCGGCAACGCCCGTTCAACACTGTTCAACAGCGCGTCCGTCCCCTGTTCCGCAAGCTCGACAAGGGACGGACGCGCCACCCGCTCGACAACATCCACAGCAACACACCCGGCATCCATGCGAACAGGATGCCACCGGAAGGAAAACCCATGAACGACGAGTGCACGCACTGCGCCGACGTCAGCGCCGAGAACGACCGCCTCGACGACGAGAACACCAGCCTCCGCGAGGACCTGAAGGAACTGCGGGGTTGGTATGACGCGCTGAAGAACGCCGCGCAGAACGCCCACGACAACATCACCGCGCAGCTGAACACCCTCGACGGTGCCCTGTGAACGACCCGATCGAGTGGGTCGCCGTGACCGCGACCGTCGACATCGGCGGCATCACGCACACCGCCGTACAGAGCGTCCACGCCGACCAGTACGACGGCGACGGAGGACTCTCCCGGGCTCACGCCCGGATCCTCGCCCGCACCGCACTGGAAGACGCCATCCGCGAGGCGCACCCGCACATGTCGGTCCGCGATGCGTTCGACACCGCTAACTACAAGTCGGAGATCACGACCAGCCGGTACGTCGCCGACGACGAACAGGAGCCGTTCTAATGGCCAGCTACGACCCGCTCACCGCCGCCCAGCAGTTCACCGTCGGCGCGTCCATGTTCGGCCCGAACCTGCGCTGCGAACGCTGCGGAACGATGCTGTCCACCGGCACGACCGAGCTGCTCCAGCGCGAACACCTGTCCGTCGTCCTCGCGGGCATGGCCGGCCACTGGCTGGGCTGCCACGACATGCCGGAGAGCACCGAGTGAACACGCCGAACACCCCGACAGCCGAACCCGTTCTCGTCCTGAACGTCTTCGACGACGGAGACGAGGACCTGCGGCTCACGTTCAACACCAACGGCCTCGACATGCGCGAGGGAATCCGCCTGCTCGACAGCGCGGTGGACGCCCTGAAGGCGGAACACGGAACGGGGTGAACACCCCCCGTTCCAACCGTGTGGCAACACACTTGCCGTCGTGCTAGGGTGAACACCCGCACAACACGGGGGCGCCCCCGGCCGGTAACCAGGGGCGCCCCAACGGCACCGAGAACGGGAGTCACAGTGCCGAACCGAGACAAGCGTATCCGCATCACCTTGATCGGCAGCGCCGTCGCCCTGTCGATCATCCTCACCGGCACTGCCTTCTGGCTCTCATACGCCCATCTCGCAGGCATCGCCGCCGAACACGGCGTCAACGCCCGAGAGCGCGCATGGGCATGGCCCGCCACCGTCGACCTGTTCATCGCCATCGGAGAGATCATCCTCGCCGTCGCCGTGATGACACGCACGAACAAGGCACCCGGCATCGGACTGACCGTCCTCGGCTCCGCCGCATCCATCGCCGTGAATCTCGCCGGCGTCGGACCCGCCCGGCCGGCCCTCGACTACGTCGCCGCCGCCACCCCGCCCGTCGCAGCCGCCGTCGCGTTCGGCGCGATCATGTGGCAGGTCCACACGTTCCTCTGGCGACACACCCCCATTGCGCCCGGCGCAACACCCGTTCCCCCCGTGAACACCCCCCGCGAACAGCCCGAACAGGCACCCCCCGCACCGGCCGTTCCCCCCGTTGCCGGCCCCGCAACACCCGTTCCCGCCCCACCGCCGGCCCTCATCACCGGCAAGGAACTAGCCCTCATCCTCGGCAAGAGCCCCGTCACCATCCGCCGCTACGTCATGGACGGCAAGCTCACCCCCGCCGCCACCGACCCCGTACGCGGCAGCCTGTTCCACCCCGACCAGCGCCCGGCAGCCTGACATGTGGCTCGCCATCACCCTCACATGGGCAGCCGGCACCATCACCGCACTCGCCTGCCTGTGGCGTCTCTACGGCACCCACTACGTCGCCTGCCTACTCGCCGACCGGCTCCTCTGGTGGATGTGGGCATACGTCGCAGCACTCGCCATCACCCAACTCGGAAGGACATGACCATGGCCGGCATCCCTGAACAGTACGGCGTCGTCGCAGGCGACGGAGACGTCAGCCTGTTCTGCAAGACGTGCGTCGAGCCTGTCACGGGCGCCGACGGGTGGGTGATCAACTTCGACACCACCCGCGGCAACATCGCCATCCGAGACCTGATCAACGTCGCCACCCGCCACCACAACAGCCATCCACACACCCACCAGGAGGACTGACCCATGACGCACCACTGGCAGATCAACGACGAAGACCGCGCCGCCCACCCCGAGCCGTGCGCCACCAACCCTGACGGCACCCGCCAGCACACCCCCGCCCCCGACCCCGCCGACCGTCTCACCAACTTCGGCCGGCCGTACGAGGAGCAGAACGGGTGAACGCCTACCCGCTCGCCCCGGAGATGATCCCCGCCGCCGCCGTTCTCATCCTGTTCTTCTGGCGCTGGCGCAACCCGTTCACCGCCGTCGGCGCGATCATCGCCCTCCTCCTCCTCACCCCCATCGCCCTACACGCCGCCGGCGCCTGAACACCCGGCCGAACACCCCGAGGCAACCCATGAACACCCCGAACACCATCGCCGCCGGCACCGTCCAGCAGGCACCCAACACCGGAACCGGACAGTTCGTCGCCGGAGGCGGCGCCACCCTCGTCGGCCTGATCCTCCTCGCCCTGATCATCAGCCACTGGAAGAAGCTCAACGCCGAAACGAAGAAGTACACGATCATGGGCATGTTCATGGTCGCGTGCCTCGCGGGAGCCGGCGGAGTCATCGGAGGATTCATCGGCTCCGCCCAGACCACCGCAGGCACCGTCGGCACCACCCTCACCCAGACCACCACCGGCCAGTAAGGAACCCCACCATGGACCAGCAGGCAATGAACAACGCCATGCGCGAAGCCGTCAGCAACGCACTCGCAGGACTCACCGCCGGCGACGCCCACGAACAGGCCGTCGACGCCGCCATCGAAGCCGTCAAGGAACGCCTCGTCGAAGACCTCCCCGCGATCATCCTGCACGCCGCCCAGCAGCCCGCCACACAACAGCAGCTCCTTACCGCACTGGTCGTCCCGCTCCTCCACGAGATCGAGGACACCCTGAACGACGACCAGAACGACTCGAAGGTCCACGCGAGCTACCTGCCCGGGCTGCGCCGCGCAGCCTCATACATCCGCGAGATCCGCCGCGCAGTCGCCGCCGGTGACACCCCGGCATGACCATCGCCCGCAAGGTGGCACGCCGCCTGTACGACGGCACCGGTAATGCCGCCGCACACGCCGCCCACTGGGCCCGCAACAACCCCGGCACAGCCGCTCTCGCCGCACTCGCAGGCGGGAGCGGCCTACCCGCCGCCATCCACAACGACCCCCGCATCGCAGCCGCTATCGCAGCCGGATGGGCATGGACAGCATGGCGCACCACCACCCGCCCCCAACCCAACCCCTCTCGGAACGACAAGCCCCCGACCAGCGACGATAGTGGCGGAGAGGGGAAACCCGAGAGTGGGGGAGTGGCGGACATAACGGACATCAAGACCGTGTCCGGCACCGCCCGGCGCCGCCCCCACCCAACCCAGCCCAACCGCACCATCATCGAATGGGACAAGCCATGACCGACCACGCCACCGAAGCCCGCCGACTCGTCGCCCTCATCGACGACGCCGCCGACGGCGACACCCTCGCAGCCATGGCCACCGCCCATGCACTCCTCGCCATCGCCGACCGCCTCGGCACTCCACCCGCCGGCATTGCCTTCGACACCGAGCCCGCACCCGACACCCTCAACACCGAACCCGGCTGGACCGCCCCCACCACCGGCACCTACCAGACCACCACCGGCAGCGAACCCCGCCCCATCTGCGGCACACCCAACCCCGGCCGGCCCGGCATGATCTGCGACGACGTACCCCACCACTACGGCGTCCACGACCGCGGCCGGGCCTGGTGGTACAACGACCCCGACGACGGCCACACCCCGTGCCCCACCCCCGGCCCCCGCGCATGCCGCCTCTACGCCGGCCACCCCGGCCCCTGCAACCACCACGACAAGCGACGGAGCTAACCCATGAACCCCACCAGCCGCCGAGCCGCCATCCTCGCCGCACTCACCGCCGCAGCAACAGCACTCACCACCCGCCAAGCCAACGCACTACCCCCCACCCCCACCAACGCCTACGACGACAACGCCGTACGCGCCATCACAGGCGGCCTCACCGACGCCGGATACGTCGAATACACCACCACCCCCACCGACGACATCGCCGCAACCCACAACCTCACCCAACTCGAACAGCGCATCCAATACATGCTCGACGACATCCTCGACGCAATCGCCAGCCTCCGCCCCACCCCCACCCGCACCACCCGCATCCTCTGCGTCGGCGACAGCATCACCCTCGGCACAGGATCCACAGACGGCACCGGCTACCGCCGATACCTCACCGACCTGCTCGGACGCCGAGGCATCGCACCCACCTACACCATGCAGGCATACGGCGGACAAACCCTCCGCTACGTAGCCCCCCGCGCCATCGACGCAATCCCCGCCGCCAACCCCAACATCATGCTTGTCCACCTAGGCACCAACGACGCCGTACAACCAGACCTCACCGACTGGCAGACCCGCATCGGCAACCTCATCGACCAGGCACTCGCCGCATCCCCCACCCTCCACATCTGCATCGCCAAAATCCAATACAGCCGCAACACCGGAGCCATCACCAACGAACAAACCATCAACGCCGCAATCACCGCAGCAGTCAACGCCCGCACCACCACCGGACGCGTCACCACCGCCGACATGACCGGCATCCCCGCCCGCTGGACCGAAGACGGAATCCACCCCGGCAACACCGCATACAACGACATGGCCCACCGCTGGCTCGACGCAATCGAAGGATGGCTCCCCGCATGACCACACCCCGCATCGGCGACACCGCCCACTAGGGCCAGCACGCGCGGGCACAATAGAGGTACACCAAACCCCGGATGGTCACACACAGTGAACGGAGACTCGGCATGGACACGCAGGCGGACAGTAGCCCGCCCGGACAGACCCGCACCGGCAAAGGCCGCTACGCCGAAGACCCGACCGCCGCCGAACGCGACCTGAAGATCTACGACCTCCGCCTCCGCGGCCGCACCTTCGAAGCCATCGCAGCCGAACTCGGCATCGGCCAGAGCACCGCACACGACGGCTTCAAACGCGTCATCAACGCACGCCGAGTCGAGGCATCCGACGACGCCAGACAGCTAGAACGCGACCGCCTGCAAGCCGCACTGCAGCGCTACGACGAACGCGAGCAGCAGCTCCACGCCATGCTGAAGCGCAAGCACATCGTCGTACAGCACGGCAAGGTAGTCGAGGACTCCACCGGCCAGCCGATCGACGACGACGAGTTCGCGCTGAAGGTGTACGACCGGATCACGCAGCTCGAACGCCTCCGCGATCAGGTGCATCAGCGGATCGTCGACCTTGACGGCCTGAAGGTCAACCCGTCACAGAACGTGAACATGCAGATCGAGTACGTCGTGAAGGGACTCGACGATGACTGACCACACCCCGCCCGGCTGGCAGACCGTTCACCCGCCGAACGACGGCCCCGGCCGGTTCATCACCGGGCAGCTACTGTTCCGCCACCGTGACGGCGGCATGCTCCGCGAGACACACATCGGAGACGCCGCGATCCCCCGACGCGACGACGTCGAGTTCGTGCAGACCATGCGCGACCTAGCCGCGGAGCTGCGCCGCGCCGCCGACGAACTCGACCCGCCGGCAAGCTACCCGCGCGGCATGTCCACTGCCGGCCTCGGCCTGAACCCGGACACCGTCGCGCACCTGTGGCCCAGTGAGGGCCCCGTCCCCCCGGAGATCGAGACACCGTGAGCTGCACCGGAATTTTGGGCCTGCACAACGACGGCTGCGACTGCCCGCCGGAAGGCGTGTCCCTTCGCATCACGATCGAAGCGATGGGCCAGCACGCGCCCGTCTACGACCGGCTGTGGGCTATCGCCACGCTCACCCCAGCCGCCCCCACGGAGGTACAGCACGCGCTCGGCAAGCTGCGCACCACCGTCCCCGGCATCGACGTGATCGGCGTCGGCCAGTACGGCACACAGTCCCCGAGGCTCACCGTCGCACTGCAGTGGGGCACCCGCCGGCACAGCGACTTCCAGCGCGGCATCGGACGCGTCTCCGCCCGCGAGCTGGAGACAGCCGCCCGACAGCTGATCCGCGATCTCACCGACGTCGCCGAGCAGGAAGTCAACGGGGCGTGACAGAGGTAGTGATCGAGGTGCGCGGCGCAGTGAAGGAACTGTTCCGCGCCCGGGACAAGGCCGTCCTGCTGTCGGGCGCAGCAGGCACGGGCAAGTCCCACGGCGCGCTGATGCTCACGCACCTCGACGCGCTTCGCTATCCCGGCTCACGGCACCTCCTGCTCCGCAAGACGCTGTCGTCCCTCACCGCGTCCACGCTGGTGACGTGGCGGCGCGGCATCATCCCCGACGCGACGGCCGCCGGCATCGTCCGCTTCTACGGCGGCAGCAGCCAGGAGCCGGCGGCGTTCCGCTACCGCAACGGGTCAACGGTCGTCGTCGGCGGCCTCGACCGGGCGACCCGTCTCCTGTCCACCGAGTACGACACCATCCTGTGCGACGAGGCGACGGAAACCACCGCCGAAGACCTCGACATGGCGGAGACCCGCCTCCGCAACGGCGTCATGCCGTACCAGCAGCTGCGCCTACTCACCAACCCCGGCAGCCCCCACCACCACCTGAAGCAACGGTGTGACACGGGCCGCTGCCGCATGATCTACAGCAAGCACGAAGACAACCCGCGCATGTGGCAGGACGGCGCGTGGACGAACTACGGGCGGACGTACCTGGAGCGCCTCGACACCCTCACCGGGGTGCGTTACCAGCGCATGCGGCACGGGCTGTGGGTCGCCGCTGACGGGCTGGTGTACGAGGAGTGGGACGAGTCGATCCACCTGATCGACGCGTTCGACGTGCCGGCGTCGTGGCGGCGCGTGTGGACGATCGACTTCGGTTACTCGAACCCTACGGTGGTGCAGTGGTGGGCGATTGACCCGGACGGCCGTGCCTACCTCTACCGTGAGCTGTACCTGTCACGTAAGACGGTCGACCAGATCGCAGCGAAGGTACTCAAGCAAGTCACCGACACGGGCACGAAAGACGGCCGCTGGAAGGAACCGAAGCCACGCGCCGTCGTCTGCGACCACGACGCCGAAGGCCGCGCCGTGTTCGAACGCGAGACCGGCCTGCAGACCCGCGCAGCAGACAAGCGCGTAAAGCTCGGCATCGACACCGTGAAGACCCGCATGCGCGTCGCCGGTGACGGCAAGCCGCGGATGTTCATCATGCGCGGCGCGCTGTGCCACCGCCCGGACCCGTTCATGGCAGAGGCAAAGAAGCCGACGTGCACCGCCGAAGAACTGCTCTCCTACCAGTGGGACAACAAACACGGGGAGCAGCAGGAGACAGTCGTGAAGGAAAACGATCACGGCGCAGACGCCGCCCGGTACCTGTCCATGTACCTAGACCCGCCGTCCCGCGGACGCTCCCGACTCCACCTCCCCGGCAACCTTGGCCCACTCCGGTAGCCTGAACACGCTCGACCCCCGCGCGGTAGGACGCCCGGGGGTCGACGCATGTACGGAGAGTTGTGCCACGATATCGGCATGATCTCGCCATGGCTGTTCGTCGTCGCCGCACTGGCCGCGGCACGGATCACCCGACTTGTCACCCGTGACACGATCACGCAGCCGCTGCGCCTGTGGCTGATCAACCGGGCCGGCGTCGACACGCGACTCGCGGAGCTGATCCAGTGCGACTGGTGTTCTGGCGTATGGGTGTCGTCCGCTGTCATCGGTACGACGTGGGCGTGGGGCGACCATAGGTGGGTGCAGGTCTGTCTGACGATTCTCGCCGCGGCGCACGTCGTGGGATATCTCGCCACGTGGGAGCGTGACTGATGGCACCGTTCCGTAAGGCCCCGGTGGTGGTGCAGGAGCAGCCGCGCCGGGCGATCGTCGCGTCCGCCGCCCGGTACACGTTCGGCGGCGCGCAGGCATGGAAGGGAACCCTTCCCGCAGGTGACCGGCGCTGGCAGGTCGAGGCGTGGCGGCACTACGACATGTGCGGTGAGTTGCGGTACGCGACCGGGTGGAAGGGTAACGCGTGCGCTCAGGCGCTCCTGTACGCCGCGGACATCGACCCGGACACCGGCCGTCCCGTCGGCCCGTCCACCAACCCGAAGATCATCGAGATCGCGGGGAAGGTACTCGGCGGGCCCGTCAAGCGGCCGCAGCACATCCGCACCATGGTCCTGAACCTGGAGATGACAGGGGAGGTGTACGTCGTCGTCGTCGCCCGGAAGGGCAAGGAAGTCGACGACACGTGGCTTGTCGTGTCCGGCACCGAGCTGAACCAGTCCGGCGGCGCCGTCGAGTTCACCCACCCGGAAACCGGCCTGCCGACGAAGGTCGGCCCGAAAGACACCCTGATCCGGATCTGGAACCCTCACCCCCGGCTGCAGCTCGCAGCGGACTCCGCCGTACGGGCGCTACTCCCCACCCTCCGTGAGATCGAGAAGTCCAGCCAGAACATCGCTGCCCGCCTCGACTCCCGCCTGGCGTCCGCCGGCGCGTTCATCGTCCCGTCGGAGGCTGACCTTCCCACGACGGACGACAGTGAGCCGGAAGAGACGGCGTCCCTCACCGACATGATCTTCCAGTCGATGCGGAAGGCACTGTCCGACCCGGGATCCGCCGCGGCGCAGGTCCCGATCATCTTCGAGGTGCCCGCCGAGTTCGCCGACGCATTCAAACTGATCAACTTCGAGTCGCCACTCTCGAAGGAAATCATCGAGTTGCGCGCCGACGCGATCGGCCGGCTCGCCGCCGGACTCGACCTGCCCCGCGAAGTCGTCGAAGGCATGGGCGACAGCAACCACTGGTCCGCGTGGCAGGTCGCCGAGGAGACGTACCGCACGCACCTCGTCCCGATCCTCGACGTCATCTCCGACGCCCTCACCGCCGCCTACCTGCACCCCGTCGCGGAGGCAGCCGGCATCCCCGACGTCGACACGTACATGCTGGCGTTCGACGGGTCCGCACTCATTGGCGAACCCGACCCGCTGCAGCAGGTGCTGGAGCTACTCGACCGCGGCCTGATCACCCCCGAAGCGGCACTCACCATGCTGCACATCCCGGAGGACTACGCGCCGACCGGACAGGACAAGCTGGTGGCACTCGCCACGCAGCTTGTCGGCCGCGCCCCGACACTGTTCGAGAACCCGGTGTTGCAGCGGATCCTCGGCTTCGCGAAGGCGCCCGCCGCGCCTGCGGTCGAGGCAGCGCCGCAGGAACCGCCGGTAACCGCGTCCGCTGCGCCCGCACGCCCGGTCGACATCGCTTCCCTTGCCGTCGTTCACGCGCTGGAGCGGGCCGGGAACAGGCTCTTGAACACGCAGCGCCTCAAGGCCGAGTACGCGGACGTCCCCCGTCACGAACTCCACGTGAAGCTGCGCCCCGACGACCGGCACGGCGACCTGCTGCAGGACGCTTGGCGGCACGTCCCCGAACTCGCCGACCGGTGGGACCTTGACGGGTACTGCCGCCGCCTGATCGCCGTCGGGCTGCCGCACGACACGCAGGCACTCGCGCAGTGGATGGCGTCCCGTGGCCAGTGACGACGAGAACATCCGCCGCGGCTGGCTCGCCGCGGCCCGGCAGTGGACGGCGGACACGGCCGGCCGGGTCATGGAGCCATGGCGTAGCGCCCGCATGACACCGAACGGCGTATGGGTGTTGTCCGCGCAGGGGCAGTGGGTGGAGCAGCTGCAGACGAACGTGCGGCCGCCGATCCTCGGGGCGCTGCGTCGCGCCGTGCAGACGGTCACCGGGTCCGCGCCGCCTGCCGGCTTCGACCAGTCACAGTACGTGACGGACTACCTGCAGCAGTCGATCAACCGCATGTCGAACACCCCGGATCAGGTGTACCGGGAGATCACCCGCACCCTTGACGAAGGCATCGCAGCGGGCGAGTCGACACCCGAACTCGCGGCCCGCGTGCAGCACGTGTTCGATGTGACGGGCAACCCGTTCTGGGAGAACCGGGCGACGGTTGTCGGCCGCACCGAGGCGCACGCCGCCGTACAGGCGGGCACTCTCGCGGGTGCGGCGCAGCAGCAGATCGAGACCAGACGCCCCCTGATGAAGGTGTGGCAGGCCACCCTCGGGCAGCCCGAGCGCACCCGCCCAGCACACGCCGCTGCGCACGGGCAGGCGCAGCCGTTGACGTCCCCGTTCATCGTCGACGGGGAGAAACTGCAGTACCCCGGCGACCCGACCGGATCCGCCGGCAACGTCATCCAATGCCGCTGCTCGATGACGTTCCGTGAGGCGTGACAGTGGACCGTGCCACCGTAGACGCAGCCACACCACAAGGGAGACACCATGGCTGACACATGGACGGCAGTGATCGGCCGTCTCGGAGTGCCCACATCCGACGGCAGGGTGATCATGCCCGCGGGGTTCACGAACCGTGAGCTGCCGCTGCCCCTGTCGTTCCAGAAGATGAGCGACTACGGACACGACAAGTCCGTCGTCGTCGGCCGGATCGACACCCTGTCCGTCGACCAGTCCGGAATGGTCAACGCCACCGGTGCGTGGCTCGACGCAGAGAAGATCCCCGAAGTCGCCGAGGCGATGGAACTCGTCGCGAACGGCGTCGTGGGCCCGTCCATGGACGCAGGCGGCTGCGAAGTCGAGTACGTCGAGACCGGCGGCGGCTACGGCATGTTCGACGACGACGGCTACCAGGAGCCGAAGCCGTACGGGGAGGTGTGCGTGTTCACCGCATACGAGTGCGCCGGCGCCACCCTCGTCTCCATCCCCGCGTTCACCGGCGTGTGGCTGCGCACCGACGGCGTTACCGCCCCGTCGCTCACCGCGGCCGGGGTGCGCACCTCCGGGTGGGACAGCATGCCCGTCGCCGACGGTGACCCGGAGTGGGACGGGCAGGCCGCCGCCGACCGCGTCGCCACGTGGGCGGGTGTCGACGCAGCCGACGCCGGCGACGCGGAGTGGGAGAAGTACGCGCGCGCGTTCCTGTGGCAGGACCCGGAGGCGGACCCGCACACGAAGGGCGCATACAAGCTCGGTGTCGCGGACGTCATCGACGGTGAACTGCGGATCGTCCCGAAGGCGGTGTACGCGGTCGCTGGTGTCCTGAACGGGGCGCGGGGCGGCACGGACATCCCGGACGCGGACCAGACCCGCCTGAAGGGCATCGTCACGGACCTGTACGACAAGATCGCGAACGCGCTCGACGACGACACGATCACCGCACCGTTCTCCCTGGTGGCGTCCGCCGCCCCCACGGTGCCGCCCCTCGCATGGTTCACCAACCCGCAGCTGACCGGGCCGACCCCACTCACCGTCACCGACGACGGACGCGTGTTCGGGCACGTCGCCGTATGGGGCGTCTGCCACATCGGCCTGCCCGGCTGCGTCACCCCGCCGCAGTCCGCCGCCGAGTACGCGTACTTCCGCACCGGCGCGACCATGACCGACGCCGGTGAGGTCCCGACGGGCAAGCTGACCGTAGGCGGCGGGCACGCAGACGGGCAGCTCGGCTACGCGGCGACGGCCGACCACTACGACAACGTGTGCACGTCAGTCGCTTCGGTCGCTGCCGGTGAGGACGATCACGGCATCTGGGTTGCCGGTGCCGTCCTCCCCGCGGCAACGCCGGAGCAGGTCGAGGCGCTCCGGCAGTCGCCCCTGTCGGGTGACTGGCGGGACATCGGCGGGAACCTGGAGCTGGTGGCGGCGCACGCCGTGAACGTCCCCGGGTTCCCCGTGCCACGGCCGCGTGCGGTCGTCGCGTCGTCCGGCCGGCAGCTGTCCCTCGTCGCCGCGGGCGTGCCCCGCCCGGTCGAGGACCCGAAGGTGGCGCAGCGGCGCGAATACGTGCGTGATCTCGCTGCGGAGCTGACCGCCGCACTCGGCCTGAAGACGGACACCCCGGCCCCGGGGTCGATGGCGCTGACGATCCCGGACGGCTTCGACGTCGACGCCGCGGACCTGCGGCAGGCGTTCGCCGACGCGGGCATCGCGTGGCCGACAATCTCCGGGACGCTCGGTGGCGTGACGATCCCGGCGTTCGAGGTGGCGGAGGGGTGCGTCCGCGGGGCGCTCGCCCGTGCCCGCGGAGAGCAGCCGGCCGTGCCGGACATGGCCGCTCTCGTGGCGGCGCAGCAGAAGCTCGCGGCGCTGCGCCTCGACATGCTGCGGGGTGTGTGATGGCGTGCGGCTGCGGTGGCGGCGGGTCGGCGGATCTCGCGTACAGGCTCACGTCCGTTGTCGACGGTGAGCAGGTGATGTGGTACGTCGCGACGCTCGGTGAGGTGCGGAAGGCCAGGCAGGGGGGCGCGTCCCTCGCGGCGGTCGCCGTGAAGCGCGCGGAGATGGACGAATGGGCTGCGCGCCAGTCGGGGGCGGCGTAGCGTTGACGGTGCCGCAGGCTGCACCTGCTGGCGTTCTGTCACGCTCCCCCGCCTGACAGGCAGGGCCGCCGCGTTCACACTGCCTCGGGTCCGCGGTGGCCCTTCAACCCTTTCGGATTCGAGGCACGGCCCGGGTGTGAGGTCATCACCCGGGCCGTTTCACGTCCCCTGCCACCAGCCATGATCGGTGCTACCATCCGAGGCGTGTGGGCTTACGCCCCGTAACAGAACATGAGGTCGACGGGCGCAGCCGGACCACAACGAACCCACCTGTTAGAGAGGAGGGGTCGACGTGGCCGACGCCCAGACCCCCGACGCAACACCCACCAGTGACCCGGTCGAGCCGACCGCTGTCGTCACCTCCGCCGAAGAGTTCACCGCTCTCACCGATGACCAGCTGGAGGCGGAGCTCGGCGCAGCGGTCGACGCCGCCGTCGAGGCAGCGAACCCCGCCGACGTCACCGAGTTCGACCGCGAACTCGCGGAGCAGACGTTCGCCCGCGTCTCCCTGATCAACAACGAGATCGGCGCCCGCAAGGACCGGGCCGACGCGCTCGCCGCCGCCCAGTCGCAGGCGCAGTCCCTCGCCGCGCTGCGCCCCGCCAAGCGGACCGTCCCATCCGTCGCGGACATCCCGAAGGCGGGCGTCCCCGCCGTCCCCACCACCGGCGACCGGAAGCCCGTGTCGTTCCGCCTCGTCGTCCCCGGTGACGCCGCCGGACTCGTCGAGGGCCGCGGGCAGGGCTCCGAGTACGCATCGTTCGGCGAGATCGGCCGGGCGCTGACCGAGCGTTCCGCGCTCATGGGCCAGGCATTCAAGGGCCGCTCCAACGTGCAGGGCCTGATGCAGATCCGCCGCGACGACACCGAGTTCGCGATCAGCCCCCACGACGACCCGGAGTCCATCGACCGGGTCATCAGCCACGCCCGCAACCAGAAGCGCCTCCCGGGTGGGAACCTCCTCGCGTCGTGGGAGTCCGCGCTGACGAAGCGCGCCGGTGGTGACGCCCGCCGCATCTCCCTGACCGCCGCGGCCGGCTGGTGCGCCCCGTCGGAGACCCTGTACGACCTGTGCGAGATGGAGTCCCTCGACGGCCTGATCGACCTGCCGGAGGTCACCGCGACCCGCGGCGGCTTCCGGTACACGCAGCAGCCGACGTTCGCGCAGCTGATGGCGTCCGGGTTCTTCACCTCCCTCACCGAGGCTCAGGTCATCGCCGACACGGCGAAGGCGTGCGGGGAGATCCCGTGCCCCACCTTCACCGACCAGCGTCTGAACGTCGCCGTGACGTGCCTCACCGGATCGTTCCTGCAGCTGTCCGCGTACCCGGAGCTGATGGCCCGATGGGGCCGCGGCGCGATGGTCGCCCACGCGCACAAGCTGAACGCTCAGATCATCGCCGCTCTGGTCACCGCGGCCGGCGCAGCGACCGTGTTCACCGGCCCGACGGACGACGCCGCCACCTCGTCGGTGCTCGCCGCGGTCGAGCTGGCCGTACTCGACACCCGGTACCGGGAGGGCCTGTCGAACGATCACGTCGTCGAGGTCGTGTTCCCGCAGTGGATGATCGCTCAGATCCGCGCGGACTACTCCCGCCGGAACGCCGGCCGGGTCGACGTGACCGACGCGGAGATCATGTCGTGGTTCACCATGCGGGGCGCCCGACTGCAGCTGGTCCGCGACTGGCAGGACTTCTGGGGTGGCGTTGCCGCGCCGTCGATCGGCGGACCGGCCCCGTACATCGGCGCACTGCCGACCACGGTCGACTTCCTGACCTTCCCCGCGGGTGCGGTCGTCCTCGCCCGGCAGGACGTCATCACCCTGTCGAACGTGTACGACTCCACGAACCTGCAGCAGAACCTGTACACGCAGCTGTTCACCGAGGAGGGATGGGCGCCGTTCTACCCGTGCGCGGGGCTGCGCCTGTACACGACCCCGCTGTGCCCGTCGGGCGCGACCAGCAGTCAGGTCGACTGGACCTGCCCGCCGATCGTCCCGTAGCAGGGGCCCGCTACCGGCCCGGCCCCCAAGCGTCCGGGGGCCGGGCCCATCCTCGAAAGGAGGTGAGGGCGCATGGCGGCTATCTACCCGCCGCAGCACGTCGACGCCCCGCCCGCGGGACCGCTGCGGTACGGCCTGTTCAACGTCGTCCAGCGGGCCGCGTGGCAGGACATCATGGGCGTCGCCGGTGTGCAGTTCGAGCCGGACACGTGCGGTGTCGCGCGGCTGTACACCGCTGAGTGCCCGCCGTCGAACCAGAACGTGAAGACGTTCGACGCGAACAACGCGACCGTCACCGGGGCGCCGTTCTGGGCTTACTCGGGTGTCGTGTGTGCGCCGGTCGGCCGGCCGATCAGCGAGCAGGAGCAGCGTGCGCAGCGTGCGCTGATCTCCGGCGAGCAGACGCAGGTCGAGGCGGCTCTGTGGAACGGCGGCGGCGTCGGCGCGTCGCCCGCTCTGACGCTTGCCGGTGCGACGATCGTGGCGACTGCGACGACGTCGTTCGGTGCCCGGCTCGCTGCGCTGGAGGAGGCGTTCTACAGCGCGTACGGGTACCAGGGGACGATCCACGTCAACACTGCGGCGTACGGTGCGGCGGCGTTCGGGAACCTGATCACCCGTCCGGACAGCCCGGTCATGGCGGCGCAGCTCGGTACGCCGCTGGGGTCGCTGTGGTCGTTCGGCGCCGGGTACGGCATCACCGGCCCGGACGATGCTGCGCCGGCCGCTGGCTCGGTGTGGGCGTTCATGACGGGCGCCGTGTCGATGTGGCAGGGCGACATCAAGGTTCCGCCGGGCGAGCAGACGTTCAACCGGATCATGAACCAGGCATACGTGGAGGCGGCGCGCCCGTACGTCGTCGCCCCGGACTGCCCGCAGGTCCTCGCTATCCAGCTTCCGCTGGAGGCACCGTGACCGGCTACGTGATCCCAGGCGACGGGGAGTCCGCGGCGCAGGTAGCGCGGGACCTCCTGTCGCTGGCTGACAGCCCGTACGACGTGCAGACGTCCACGGACGACGGCCTGATGTTCGTCGTCCCCGACAGGCTCGCCGAGGCGTACAGCACGCTGCACGCCGTGGTGAGGCAGGAGCAGCCGGCCCCCGGGCCGGATGAGACAGCGGCGACGCCGAAGCGGCGTGCCCGCGCACGAAAGGAAAGCTGATGGCATCTGTGTGCCCCGCGGTCGTGCGCGGCCGCATCATGCGTCTCACGCGTCTCGATGCGTGTGGCGTCCCGGTGATCGGCGCGTCAACGACCGTCGTGTCCGACGGGTTCATCTCCGTCGAGGCGTCCGACCAGTACGAGGGTGGCGACCCGATCCGGGTCCTGAACGCGTCCGGCGACCTGTGCATCGACGCGAAGGGTAAGCCGCAGCTCGCGCAGGAAGACCTAGTGATCACCCTGTGCCAGGTCAACCCGGACGCGATCAACATCATGACCGGGGCTCCCCTCGTCCTCGACGCAGCGACGCCGACACCGAACACCGTCGGCTTTCGGAAGCAGTGCGGGAACGCGGACGTCAACTTCGCGCTGGAGGTGTGGTCGGACATCACGAACCAGGCGTGCACCGCCGGCGCAAAGTCGTACTGGTACTCGCTGTGGCCGCTCCTGACGGACGCCACGTACGGGGACTACACGATCGAGAACGGCGCAGTGAATATGGTCATCAACGCGTCGGCGTTCTGCGCGTCGGGGTGGGGCGTCGGCCCGTATGACGTCGTCCTCGACGGGGCTTCGGCGCCGTCGCCGCTGCTCACCGCGATCGGTGCGACGGATCTGTGGCACGGTCAGGTGACCGCTGTTGCGCCGCCTGTGTCGTCGTGTGGCGTGCAGGCTCTGGCGGCTTAGTCGGGGGCGGCAGGGTTCCGGGACTGGAGGGGGATCATGGTTGCGAAGCTGACTCCATACCAGGAGATGATCTTCTTTCCGGGAGGGAACCCTGCCGCTTTCGCGTCTATCCGCGTCGTGCTGGAGGGCTCGAACGTCCCCCCGAAGCTGTTCTCCGACGCGGCGGCGACCGTGCCCCTGTCGATCCCTCTCACGGCGAACGGCATGGGAACGATCACGTTCTATGCCGCGCCGGGCTGCTACCTAGGCGTGCTGTCCGGCACCCGTACCCGCATCCCCGTCATGGCCGGCCACCCCGACCGTGTCTTCCCCGACGTGTACGTTCACACGCAGACAGCCCCCGCACTCACGTGGACGATAGATCACTATCTTGGCATCGAACCGGCGACGAACATCCTGTTCGCCGGTGAGGCAGTCGAGGCACAGGTAGACAACCCGAGCAACGATCAGACCCTGATCACATTCAGCGAACCCACGACAGGGGTCGCTCAGCTCCGGAGGTAACCGTGCCCATCGAGTTCTACGGCTCACTCGACCTGAACTCCAACCAGATCAACGAACTCGCAGACGGCCTGATCGCCAGTGACGCGGTCAACCTTGGGCAGGTCACGCAGCTCCTGAACAACCGGGACTGGAAGCAGTCCGCGCGTGCAGGGTCCGGTGTGAACGTGACCCTCGCTACGCCGGGCGCTTCGGTCGGCGGCGTGACGATGAACGTCGGTGACCGGTTCCTCGCGCGCGGGCAGACGACCGGCAGCGAGAACGGCCTGTACGTGTGGAACGGCGCAGCGACACCGGCCACGCGGGCGACGGACGCGGACGCGAACTCGGAGGTGACTGCCGGACTGGTCGTCGCTGTGACGGAAGGGAACGACGCAGACACTCTGTGGATGCTGTCGACGAACGACCCGATCACGATCGGTGTCACGTCGCTCGCGTTCACCCGCGTCGGCGGCGCAAAGTTCACGCAGTCCGTCGGCGACGGGTCGACGCAGACGTTCGTCATCAACCACAACCTTGGCACAAGGGCCCTGCACGTCACCGTGTACCGGGACTCCGGGATCTTCGCAGAGGTAGCCCCGGACGTCCGGCACACCGACGCGAACAACACGACCATCCGGTTCACTCCGGCCCCGGCCGTCAATGAGTTCGTGGTGGTGATCTCGTAGTGCCCCGCGAGATCGCTGCACCACTGAAGCTCGCGAACGTGTCGACGGACCCGTCAGACGCCGACGCGGGGTGCATGTGGTATCGGACGAACACCGCCGAGTACTTCGGTGACGACGGGCTCGCCGGGCGGAAGCTGAAGATCGGCCCGTTCGGGAACGTGCCCGTCGTGTTCTCCACGAAGTGGCACAGCCTGCCCGCGTACGGGGCGCCGTCCGCGGTGGCGATCGTCCTGAACCGGGCGTACGCCATCCCGTTCTGGCCGGGCCGCAGTACCACCATCACGGGCGTCGCGGCGGAGGTGACGGTACTCGGTGTGGGGAACCTCCGCGCTGGCCTGTACACCGCCTCTCCGGCGACCGGCGCGCCGAACACGCTGATCGCGGACTGGGGGACCGTGTCGACCGGGCTCGCCGGCGTGAAGACGTGGACGGTGTCGCAGGCCGTGCGGCCGGTCCTGTACTGGCTGGTACTCGCACAGCAGGGCCTGGTGGCCCTGTCGCTGCGCTCGCGGGATACGTGGGATCCGATCGTGTCGGATGACACGCCGGTCCTGAACGCGAACCGGAACACGTACTACCGGGACACCGGGTTCGGCGGGGCGTTCCCCGCATCGTTCGGCACCCCGGACGGGTCCGTGCAGGGCCCGTCGGCGATGCTTCAGCTCACGTAGCGGAGGGGGCGGGGCGGTGGCTCTGCAGTTCTACACGGCGCAGTACTGGACACCGGATGCGGTGCTTGCTGCCAACGTCCCGTATCAGGTATTTCCCGTCGACTCGAACGCGTTCGCGCCGCTGTGGGCGGATGCGGCGGGCACGATTCCGATCGCGAACCCTGGCACGTCGACGGACGGAACGGGCACCGTCGCGTTCTGGGCAACGGTCGGTAGCTACTGGCTGCACCTCGACACGGAGACCTTTCAGATCGACGTCGGCTTGTCGGAGGAGCAGGCTGACCTGTCGACGGGCGTAGCGTCGGGCGGCGACATCAGCCCGGCGGTCGGCAACCCACAGGCCGTGACGATCGCTCCGATGATCGGCTACATCGTCGACAACATCAACGAGGTGAGCATCCCGCCGACGATCACCCGCGTCGACTACCCGGGCGGGACGGTTCCCCTTGACGCTGGTGCGCTGACCAGGACGATCACGTACTGGATGATGGACGGCGCGCAGAACGTCATCCAGACGCCGACGCGTCCTGCGCCGGAGGACTACCGCCGGTTCATCGTCCTCGGGCTGTCGGTGTATGACACGGGACTCGGGGCGGTGCTGGAGACGCAGACACTCCCGACGATACTGCCGCAGCTCGCTAACGCTCACGTCGACTTGGCGGACAGTCTCGGGCCGTTCTCTCTGCAGGGGAACAGTCTCTCGCCGAACGGGGCGAACCTGCGGCTGGACAAGTCGCAGGGGACGATCTTCACGCGGGCGGCGGGGTACGTGTCCGGCGGGGTGATCACCGACAACCCGAACATCATCACGTCGCCTGCGCTCACCGCGTTCGCGTTCCGCAGGATCCTGCAGACGGCCGCGACACCTACACCGCCGCCTGTCCTCGACGTCGACCCGGCGAACTATGACGTGGCCGGCGTACTCACGCCGATCCCGGGCGGCCCGTCGACGTCGACGGTGCAGCGCGTGTACCTGTTCGCCGCGGACACTGTGTCGCTGCGTGTCGCTATCCAGTACGGGCAGACGATCTACGCGACGCCGGAGGACGCGGTGCGGCAGGTCGGGTCCGGGAACGCTTTCAACCCTGCGCCTGTCACGCAGGTCGGTGCGCTGATCGGCTACCTTGCATTGACGCGCACGTGCACGGACCTGTCGGATCCCGCCCAGTGCACGTTCGTGTACGCCGGGAAGTTCTCGACGCCCTAGGGAGGCAGCCGTGCCCGTCATCAACCCATCCGCGGCCCCGCCGCCGCTCCCCACGGGATCGTCAGCGCCGTGCGGGTGGACACTCAACACCGCGTGCTGCTCCGACTGGGACACCGCGACGAACACGCAGCGGGACACTGCGACGTCGTGGGCTTCGTACATCCTGTGGGCTCTGACCGGCAGGCAGTTCGGGGCGTGCACGGTGACGGTCCGGCCGTGTGGCACCGACTGCAACGTGTACGGCGGGTGGATGTACTACCCGGTGACGGCGGACGGCATCGGCACGGTCTGGGCTCCGTTCATCCGCGACGGGCAGTGGTTCAACTGCGGGTGCATGGGCCCGTGCGCGTGTGACGCGCGCTGCTCGGTGTGGCTGCCCGGCCCGGTCGCCGCCGTCAATGAGGTGATCGTCGACGGGATCGTTATCGACCCGTCGCTGTACCGCGTCGACAACCGGTCCCGGCTGGTCGGTGTTGACGGGCAGTGCTGGCCGAAGTGCCAGGACATGAACCTGACGTCGCCCGGACAGGGCACGTTCGAGGTGACGTATCAGCGTGGCAGGCCCGTCCCCGCGGCCGGCCAGTACGCTGCCGGGCTGCTGGCGTGCGAGCTGCTGAAGGCGTGCATCGGCGGGGCGTGTGCGCTGCCGAACAACGTGGCTTCGCTCACCCGGCAGGGCGTGCAGATCGAGATGGTCGACCCGACGGATGAGCTGAACATCGGGCTGACGGGGATTCGTGAGGTCGACCTGTTCATCAAGTCGGTCAACCCGCAGGCGCTGCAGCGCCGCCCGCGGGTCCTGTCGCCGGACGTCCACGTGCCGGTCATGAGGACAAGCTGATGGCTCTCGGCACACTGCCTATGGACATGGCGACCGCGCTGGAGGTGTGCCTTCAGAACGCGCTCGCGGCGAACCCGAACGCGCCCGCGGACACGTGCGTCTACAACGGTGAGGACTTCCGTGCGTTCCTGTCCGCCGGCCTGTCGGAGGACCGATGCTGCTCGGGGTTCGCCGGGGTGCGGATCGCAGGAATACGGCCGACTGTGCCCGTCGAAGGCGTGTTGGAGCACTGCGGCGTGCGGGTGTGGCAGGTTGACCTGGAGATGGGTGTAGCGCGCTGCTCTCCGGTCGGGGACATCGACTCTGGGCCGACGTGCGCGCAGCTGACGGAGGTGGCGGAGCAGGTCCAGTTGGACGCGTCCGCGATGGTCGAGGCGGTGTGCTGCCTGCGGCCGCAGGTCGCCTCGGGGCTACTCGCGCCGACGGCGTGGACTCCGTTCGGCCCGGAGGGTGGCTGCACCGGGGGGATCATGGGCGTTACTGTCGTCATCGACGCGTGCGGCTGTACTAGCTGAAAGGGGTCTGGCATGGCGCAGATGGTGAGGGTGCGGCAGGTTGTGACGACCGTGGACGCGGACGCCGGTACGGAGATGTGGACGCTCGACGGTCCGGCCGTCGACGGAATGGTGGCCGGCGGGTACTGGGAAGTCGTCGAGCGGAAGCCCGCTGTCGACGCCGTGCCGGCGCCCCGCAAGAGCCGCAAGACGGAGCCGGAGGTGGTTGAGGATGGCGGGCCGGATTCAGCTTGACCCGGCGGCGGTGCGGGTGGTCGTGTCGCGGCTGGCGTCACGGGACGTCGCCCGGGTAGCGCGTGAGGTCGAGGCGAGGGCGAAACAGCTTGCGCCGGTCGATACGGGCAGGCTGCGTTCGTCGATCACTGTGCGGCCGTCGCTGTCGCTGCGCGGCCCGTCGGTGCGCGTGTCCACGGACGTGTCGTACGCGCCGTACGTGGAGAACGGGACGCGCCCGCACGTGATCCGGCCGCGGCGCCGTAAGGCACTGAAGTTCCGGGTCGGCGGGCGGACGGTGTTCGCGACGGTCGTTCACCACCCGGGCACTAAGGGTGTGCATTTCATGGCGCGTGCGGTGCGTGAGGTCGGCTTGCGGAACGGGTACAACGTGCGGCTGCAGTAGGGCAGTACCATCACGGCATGGACGCGAAGAACACTCCCACCATCAACATTGCCGGGGTTGAGTACCCGGTTCGCCGGCCGTCGGACGGGCAGCTCCTCGGCATCGTGATGCTGTCGAAGGGGAACCTGCCGGAGGAGAAGTCCGGCGAGCTGTGGCTAAAGGCCGTCATGAACATGCTCGGCGATGACGCGCAGGCCGCGTTTATCGGCGAGTACCTTGACGGCCGGTACACCATCAAGCACCTGCAGAAGCTTGTTCCCGACCTCCTCGCCGCGGTCGGCGTGTCCGCAGCGGAGCCGGAGGCCGCTGCGCCCGCCAAGAAAACTGCCCGGAAGGCTGCGTCTCCCCGGAAGCGGACGTGACCCTACGGGCTCTGCTGCGGGCCGACCCGACCCCCGTGACGGTCGGCCCGCACTACGTCACCGTCCCGTCGATGATGGCTGACGGGTGGCTGCTGCTGCTGGGGAATGGCAGCCTCGACGACGTCATCCCGGGGGCGCTGACTGCGCCGCATGCGTCGCTTGTCGCGGACGCGCTGATCTCCGGCGACGCCGGCCCGGCCGATCTAGTGCAAGCGTCGAAGGACGCTGTAGCGGCCGTGTCGGGCCGCCTGTGGTACGAGGGTGTTCGGGTCGCGGTGCTGTGCGGGAACGACGGCGGGGCGATCCTTGCCGGGGTGATGCTGCAGGGCATCGACCCGACACGGGTCACGTATGCGGCGTGGTGCGCAGCTGTCCTGGCGTGGATCAACGGCCGGCTTAGCGAGGAAGACCGAACGAAGTTCCTGTTCGACTTCCGCCGGCCACCGGACGGTGACTTCTCGCAGGTCGAAGGCTTTGACGCGGTGCAGTTCCGGTAGTGGGCTGTAGCCTGATCACATGGCTACCGGCGGAACGATCGGGCTCGCGTTCGTCGACATCGTCGGCGACACGTCACGCACCGAGCAGCAGGTCGAGCGGGACATGTCCCGTGTCGTCGCGCAGGTCGGTGAGGCGATCCGTCCTGTCGACATTACCGCTGCGGTCGAGAACGGCACCGAGCAGGATCTGACGCGTCAGATCAACGCCGATATCCGGGCGGTGTCTGCTGCGGCGGATGCCGTCCGCGTCGATGCTCGCCTGTCGCAGGATGCCCGGGACCGTATCCGCGCGCAGCTTCGTGAGACGACTGCGCAGCTGCGCGCGTCCCGCTCCGAACTGGAGATCCGGGTTGCTGAGCGGCCGATCGTCGAGTCGACGGTCGAGGCTGTCGTCGAGGCTGCGCACGTGGCGGAGGCCGCCGCGCCGACGATCGAGTTCGAGACCCGCGTCGACTCCGACCGGGTCCGGAAGCTGTTCACCGACATTGACATTGACGCGACGAAGGCGCTCTCCGGGGTGGCTAGCCTCGGTAAGGGGCTGCTCGGTCTGGCGGGTGCGGCGCAGGCTGGCGCTGGCATCCTGTCGGTGTTGCAGGCGATCGGCCCGGCGGCTGCCCTGGCTGCTCCTGCGATCGCGTCGGTCGGCCTGGCTATGGGCACCATCAAGCTCGCGACGGCTGGTGTCGGCGATGCGGTGAAGACGGCGTTCGACCCGTCGGACCCTAAGAAGTACGCGGAGGCGTTGAAGGGTCTGTCGCCGGAGGCGCGTAGCTTCGTCGGTGTCCTGCATGAGATGCAGCCGGCGCTGAAGGATCTGCAGCAGCAGGTGCAGGACAAGGTGTTCTCCGGCTTTGACGATGAGCTGAAGCTACTCGCGAAGAACACCCTGCCGGCCTTCAAGACGGCACTGCTGGACAGCGCGAACACGTTCAACCTGATGGGGCACAGCGTCGCCGACTCGGCGAACGCCCTGGCTGCGAACGGAACCCTGGGGAAGGCCCTGTCGGGGGCGAACGCCGGCTTGAAGAACCTGTCGGGGATCCCGGCGGAGGTAGTCACGGCGTTCGGCCAGCTCGCGGCTGCTGCCGGCCCGGCGTTCGGGAAGGTCACGTCCGCGGTCGCGCAGACCGTGACGCAGCTGCAGAGCGAACTCGCGGACTCGTTCCAGTCGGGCGGCCTTGAAAAGGCGATCAATCAGGCCGTCGTGATCCTCGGGCAGCTCGGGCACGTGCTGCACAACGTGGCGTCGATCGTGCTGCAGGTGTTCTCTGCGGCGAACGCGTCGGGCGGGTCGTTCATTCAGACGCTGTCGAAGATCACCGATCAGCTGGTGGTGGCGTTCGCGTCGCCTGCGGTGCAGTCCGGGCTGCAGGCGCTGTTCTCGACGATGTCGATCCTGTCGTCGACGGCCGCCCCGCTGCTCGGTGAGGCATTCAAGGTCATCGGGTCTACGCTGACGGCCCTGGCCCCGGGCGTGCAGGTGGTCATCTCTGCGTTGGGAACGGGGCTGCAGCCGATCATTCAGGCGCTGGGCCCGGTGCTGAAGGCGGCGGCGGAGGCAGTGTCGCAGCTGTTCATGGCGTTCGCCCCGGTGCTGCCGATCATCGGTTCTCTGATCGCACAGCTTGGCCCGATCTTGACGCCGATCCTGAACGCGGTGGCGATTGCGTTCCAACAGCTCGCCCCGTTCGTGTCCGAACTAGCGTTGATGCTAGGGTCATTCCTGACGCCGATCCTGCAGCAGGTTCCGACGCTGATTCAGCCGCTCCTCGACGCGTTCATTCAGATGACGCAGCTCCTGTTCCCCGTCGCGGTCGACCTGCTGAAGCAACTGCAGCCGTCCGTCGCCGAGCTGTCGACGACGTTCACCGACCTAGCTGTTCAGCTCGCCCCTGTCCTGGCACAGCTCATTCAGTTGGCGATCGAGTGCCTGAAGCCGCTCATGCCGCTACTCCCGCCAATCATCAAGCTGGTCGGTGATCTGGCCAAGATCTTTGCTGACGAACTGTCGACGACGGTGCAGACGGTCGTCATCCCCGCGCTAAGGGGGCTGCAGCAGTTCCTGAACGGCGACTTGGATGGGGCGTTCCACACGTTCGAGGACGTGGCGGTGAACGTGTCGAAGGCGATCGTCCGAGAGATGATCCTCCTGCCCATCAAGATCGTTCAGGCGTTCGGCGGACTCGGCGCGAAGCTGTTCGACATCGGAACCAACATCATCGGCAGCCTTGTCCGCGGCATCGTCAACGCGGTGCCCGGCCTGCGCGAGACACTCAACACGATCACGTCCATGATCCCGAAGTGGAAGGGCCCAGAGTCACTAGACCGGAGGCTGCTGACGCCGGCAGGACAGGCGATCATGGCCGGCCTGGTGGCGGGCATCAAGGATGGCGCAGGCGATGTCAAGTCGACGCTCAACGGCGTCACGAACATGATCGGCGCCACGTCCGCCGGAGGGATCGGCCTGTCCGCGTTCGGCGGCACCGCGCCCCTGCCATCGCCGATGCTGCCCGCCGACCCGAACAGCCAGCAGAACGGCGGAACAATGGTGCAGGTGTTCCTCGGCACCCGCGAGATCGAGGACATCATCGGCACTCAGATCGTCGCGAACAACAGAGCACGTGACCGCGTACAGTCCAACGGCGTCAGGTACTAGGGGAGAGCATGGCTAACCTGCTGACGGCGACCGTCGACAACACATACGCGCACGTCCTGCTGCATGTCGAATACGACGCGATCGGGTCCACGACTGCAGTAGTGGAGCGGTCGGCGGACGGCGGCGTGACGTGGACTGCGGTGCGCGGATCGCCGTTGACGCTGGTCGGGCCGGACCCGGCTGCGGGGCAGCGCATCGCGAACGTGTACGACAGCGAAGCGCCGTTCAACACGGCACTCACGTACCGGGCAACGAGTAACTTCGGGGTCGTTGTCACGGCCGGACCGGTGACGATCACGGTTGCGTCGGGCGTGTCATGGATGAAAGATCCGGCGCGCCCGTGGGCGAACCTCAAGATCAGTGAGTGTGTGCGCAACGCGTTCGACGTCGGGTGCCTGCCGGCCCCGGCGGAGCCTGCGCTGTTCGTGGTGTACTCCGGGCTTGGCGACCAGAGCCGCGCGTCCGATGCCACGCTGTTCCCGATCCTGAACCGGTCGCGGCCGGCGGACGTGTACGCGTACCGCAAAGACGTTGTCACGTCCTGGCAGGTTGCGTCGGTGACGTTGACTGCAGCGAACAGCATCGTCATGTTCTATGCTCTCGGCGGCCCGATCTTCCTGCAGCTCGCCGCGTCGTACGGCTGGCCAGACCGGTACTACCAGCCGGGCGACGTCAATGAGCAGCGCCTGTCCGGTGACTTGACGCAGCCGTTCCGTCTATGGCTGGCCCCGCTCACAGTGGTAGACCGGCCGGTCGGGGCAGCGCAGGGTGTCGTCGAGAACACTTGGTGCGCGCTGAAAGCCGCGTACGGAACGTGGGGCAACCTAGCGGCGACGACATTGACGTGGGGCAACGTCGTGGCTGGCGACGCTATAGCTACCGATGGCTACGGGTTCGGGCCGTACGGGGATGGCCCGTACGGGGACGGAGGGTGATGGATCATGGTTCTTCCCAACCCGGTGATCGGGTCGCAGCCGTGGGGCGCCGTGTTGAACGCCCGCCTCGATGACCTGCAGTCGCAGATCGACCAGAGGCCGGTGCAGGCAGGCTGGCAGGCCACCGATCAGGGCTTGCTGGTGTGGACGTACGACGTGTCTGCCGCAGTCAACTCTTCGGCGCTGACCGCCGGCGTTCTGGCGGTTGCGCGTGTCGTGCTGCGCCGAGCTGCGACGATCTCGAACCTGTACATGAACGTCGCTACGGGCGGTGTGACGCTCACGGCAGGCCAGAACTTCGGGGCGCTGTACGATGCGGCCGGTACCCGGGTCGGTGTGACGGCTGACCAGAGCGCGTCGTGGACGTCGGTCGGCTTGAAGACGATGGCGCTGACGGTGCCGTACAACGCGTTGGCCGGGTACTACTGGATTGCGATGCTTGCTAACGGTGCCACCCCTCCGTCATTGAGTCGCGGCAGCATCATCGCTGCCGTGAACGCTGGCGCGTCGGGTGCGACACTCCGGTACGCGCAGACGGGCGCAGCCCTGACGACGGCCCCGGCGTCGTTCGTCCCGGCCGGGCTGACGGCGTCGTCCCTTCCGTGGTGGATGGCGGTGTCCTGATTGCTGACATCCAGCTCGCAGTATCGTGCCGCGGTTCCGTATCCGGTTCGGCGGGTGACGCGTGTCGAGGTGTATCACAGCGGTGTTCGGGTTGCTGACTGGCTGCCGTTCGTGTCCGGGTCGGTGAGCGCGTCGCTGACGTCGCGCGTCACCAGGCACCTGCAGTTGGAAGTCGACCCGTCGCTGTATCCGGAGGTTCCGTCTGACTTGCTGTCTCCGACGATCGCCGTGGTGAAGGTGTCGACTGGCATCGGGTATCCGGACGGGTCGTTTGAGATCTTTCCTGTGTTCACTGGGCGGGTGTCTGATGTGACGCAGGATGGTGATGGTTCGGTCAAGGTCGAGGGTGATGATCTAGCAGCCGACGTGATCAACTTCTGGTTTGAGCAGCCGCAGGCGTCCGTAGCTGGGAACACGATCATCACGGAAATCCGGCGGCTGATCACGCAGGCGCTGCCGTCGGCGACGTTTGGCGTCGATGACGTGGCGCTGGCGACCGTGCCCGCGCTGGTGTGGGACCAGGACCGTGGTAAGGCATTGGATGACCTGGCGCAGGCCGTACAGGGCCGGTGGTATGCGCTCGGGAACGGCGACTTCGTGGTCCGCCAGTACCCGTACACGGCGGGCACGCCGGTGCTGACGCTGTCCGATTCGTCGGGTGGTGCGAATATCACGGCGACGCGCAGTAAGTCGCGTACGGGTGCGGCGAACAGCATCACGGTCGTGTCGGAGCGCATGGATGGAACAGACCCGGTGCGGGTGACGCAGCGCGACAACGTGCCGGGGTCGCCGACGCAGTTCGGTGAGGCGTACGGGTTCGTTGCCCGGACCATTAAGGTGCAGACTCCGTTGACGGGAGCGCAGGCGCAGCAGCTAGCGATAGCGCAGCTCGCTTCGTCGACGGCGCTCGGCGAGCAATGGTCGGTGTCGTGCCCGCCGGATGCGACGATTGAGCCCGGTGACACGATCCGTATCAAGTATCGTGGCGCGTCCGCTGTGCAGGTCATCGACAGTATGACGTTCCCGTTGGGCAGGTCGGAGGCAATGGCGATTCGGTGCCGCGCTTCAATGCCCGGTTCGGTGACGACATGACGGAGGGCCCGGAGTGAACCAGACTGATGACCGTGGGTACCCGTACCCGGAGTGCCGGCCGCCGTATGTCGAGGACGCTGCCGATCTGCCGTTGCAGTTGAAGAATCTGGCGGAGGCTGTTGACGATGACGTGACGGCGCTTTCTGTGCAGGCCGCTGATGCGTTGAACCCTCCGGCTGCGCTGATCGAGTCGACGACTCCTCAAGCTCCTTTGGCCGGTGCGGCGTTCGACTATACGACTACCGTGTTCGCGACGGATCCGGCGATTCCGAATCTTTTGGATAACGCGCTGGTGTGTACGTCGAGTGGGCTGTATCTGGTGACTGGCACGTGTGCGTCATCGGCGAACAACAACACGAACGCCCATCAGCTTGTGCTGTTGGTAAACAATCAGGCTGTTCAGGCGGAGACTATCCGTAACGGGTCTGCTGCTGGTGAGCAGCTGCGTAACACAGTGACCGGGTTCGTAATCATGAACGTGAACGACAGGCTTACGATGATTCAGTCGAACTCGCTGGCTATCACGTATCAGTTCGTCCGTCTGGGCATGGTGAGGGTGGTGGCACTGTGACGATCACATTCCCGGAGGCGATTCTCAACACGCGGCAGCTCGGCGCGGAGATGGGTACGGGCACCGTCGTGTCCGTGTCCGCGACGACGCTGCAGGTACTGGTGCGCGGGACGACGATCACCGCGGCTTACGTCGCCCAGTACACAACGCCGCTTGTCGGCGACCTTGTCGCGTTCATGCGCCAGGACTCCACGTGGCTGGTGCTGGGGCGACTCGCCGGTGTCGGGCAGAATCAGGTACTGAACTTTAGCTTCGAGGACGACGGAGACAGCGGGTCGACCCCGTCAAATTGGAACGTTGCGAACATCGCGGGCGCGGGCACGGCCAGGCCGACGCGTACCGGGTACGCTCCGGCCGGACAGTTCGAACTCGCCGTGTCGTCGAACGCTGCGGCGCAGGACACGTACGTCTACTCGAACCCGATCGCTGTTGCGCCGGGCCAGCAGTGGGCCGTGTCGGCGCTCGCGTCGGCTATCTACCCGACGTTGACGCTCGACGCGACGGCGGCCCTGTACGGCCTGTGGTTCGCGAACAACACGAACCTGTACCCGACTACCAGCTCGGCCGACACGCTGATCGCGCAGGCCGTGAACATTCAGGCGGCACCGATTCACACGTCACTGTCCGGGACGGTCACGGTTCCGGCTGCGACTTCGTTTATGCGGATTGCTACGCGGTCGACGTCGCCCGCTTCGGAGGTTGTCCTGTTCGACGTTGTCATCGCCCGGAGGGTCGCCTGATGCCAGGGTTCACGTCGCCGCAGAACTTCCCGTACCCGCTGTACACGGATCCGGCGGGATCGGGGCCGGCTCAGATTCAGGCGTTCGCCGAGGCCGTGGACGACGCGATCGTGGCGCAGCAGACGGCGATCACGAACGCGAAGGAACGCAAGCGCGGGTCGGCGGAGAGCTCTGCCGTGGTCGCTGTCGCGAACACGACGCTGACGAACGCGACGTTCACCACCGAGCTGCTCGACAACGACAATATGGTGAACCTTGGCGTCGACAACACGGCAATCACCGCGACGACGGCCGGCCTGTACTACGTTCAGGCGACGGCTAAGTGGGTGGCGAACGCTACCGGCTCGCGTGAGGTCAACATCACGCTGAACACGGTTAACGTGGGTGGGATCCGTTCGCTTGCTGCAGCCGCCCCGTCAGAGTCTCAGATCGACGTGTCGACGCTGGTGTATGCGACGGCCGGGCAGATCTTCCGGCTGTCGGTTTTCCAGTCGTCCGGTGGCGCGCTGAACATGAACTACAGGCGTCTCTCTGCTGTGCGTCTGTCTGGCTGATAGGAGCGTGTCGTGACAGGGTTCACTGTCCCTCTGGGGTTCCCGTACCCGCAGCCTGCCGACCCGTTGGACGGGCCGGCCCAGTTGCAGGCGCTGGCGGAGGCGATTGACGACAGCATGGTGTCGACGCTCGCTTCGCTACAGGGGGCTACGGCGCCGCCGTGCGCGAAGGTGACGGGCACTTCTCAGAATGCCGTGTCGGGGGCCGGCACTCTGATGAACTTCAACAGCGTGTATTTCGACAATGACGGCATGGCGGATTTGGTGGCGGATCCGCAGAAGCTGACGGTTCGGACGGCTGGTGTTTATGCGGTGTACGCGTTTGCCACGTTCGCGCCGAACGCGACGGCGTATCGGGAGGTGAACATTCGGCGTAATGGCGCGGTGCTGTCCCGGTGGTCGTCGAATGCTGTCAACTCGACGTTGGTGAGTCTGGGGGTGGGGGTGTCGGGTCTGGTGTCGATGTCCGTAGGCGACAACTTTGACATGTTCACTGTTCAGGTTTCGGGGGTGACGCTTCCGACGCTTGACTGCCAGCTGACGGCTTTCCGCGTGTCGTCCTAGCATGAGACAAGCGGAACGTCACCTTCAGTTGCGTGTTCGAGTGATCCCGATGTAAGACTATTACTCACAGCTACTAAGGTGGGACGCATGCCGGAACCGAGGCTGCCGGGCGCGGAACTGCATCTGCTGGATGACGCCCCCATGGTGGGTGACGGCGGGGCGCGGGTGATTCATCACATCACGTGGGATCGGAATGCCAGCGCGACCGCGCCACAGGATCTAGTGCCGTTCGACAATCTGCTCGGCTATTTCACGGGAGCTGGAGCCGGCATGGCTCCGCATCTGCTGGTCGATCCGTTCACGGGACGCATCGCCCAGTTCTTCTCGGCGAACTCGCGGGCTAAGGCGGTCGTCAATGCCGCCGGCGGGGTGGAGACGAACCGTAAGGGCAACGTCTGCATCCAGATCGAATGGTTGTTCTTCCCGTACTGCCGGGTCGGTGGGAAGGTCTACGCGACGCTCGCTGACACACCGATGCGCGGACTCGACCGGGTCATGGCGTGGCTGCGGTCGTGGGGCGTGCCGGACGTGTGGCCTATGGGTGCGCCGACATGGAGCGCGAACCGGAACGCGCAGACGTGGAACACCCGGTCCGGTCACTACGGGCACTCGCAGGTTCCGGAGAACGACCACACCGACCCGGGACCGATGCCGAACATCTTTCAGCAGGAGGAAACTGTGACGCCCGACGACATCAAGGCCATTGCGGCTGCGGCGGCCGAAGCCGTGTGGAACCGGCCGGTCAAGATCCCGAGGATGCAGCCTGACGGGTCGATCAAGTACGAGGGGCCGCAGGGTGCGGAGTGGCCGCTGATCTGGGGCAACGTGTTCGCGAAGCAGTCGGAGCAGCGCGACGCTGACCTGAAAGCCGCGGTCGTCACGCTGCAGGGCACCGTGACGGCCCTGGCCGCGCTGATCGGCAAGGGCGGGGGCGCTGCTGGGATGACACCGGAGCAGGTTGAGGCGGCCGTCCTGTCGGGCGTAGCAAAGGCGCTGGCTCGGGCTGCCGCCGCGGTGAAGTAGGGAGCGGGGGAGTGAACAGTGACCACAGGCGGGTCGTGCGGACGGTGTTCCAGACCGTCATTTCCGTGGCAGCGGGCATGCCGTTGTTCGTTGAGGCGGCCGGGCTCCCGGAGAAGTCGGCGGTGGTGGCCGGCATGGTGGCTGTGTCCGGATCCCTGACGAGGCTGATGGCGCTTCCGCAGGTCGAGGCGCTGCTGCCGTCGTGGCTGCGGAAGGAACCGCCGGACGATGGGGGCCCTGGTGGCGACAGCTGAAGCAACGACCGGTGTCCCGGCGGTGGATGCGACGGTGGCGTGGGCTTTGGCTGTGGCTGCCGTGGTGGCGTTGCTGGCGATGGTGTGGCGGGGGATGCGTGCTCTGGTGAGGATCGCGAAGCGGTTCGACCGGATGTATGAGGAGTACGCGGGGACGCCTGAACGGGATGGGGTTCCGGCTAAGCCGGGGATGGGTGTTCGGGTGTCTCTGTTGGAGCGTCGGGTGGGTGGTGTGGAGCGGCTGTTGGGGAGGTTTCTGGCGGGGCGTGAGGAGCCTCCGGAGGATGGTGCGTTAGCGGCTCACGGCTAGTTGACATGGCCCGGGCGGGAGGAATCCCGTCCGGGCTTTGTCGTGCCGGGGGCTTTACTGCATCACTAACTCTGCTATGGTTAGTGCATCACAAACCGCGAGGGGAGGTGACAGACATCACCGCCAAACGAGGTGGCCGCCCGGCCACGCTCAACAGCCCGGAACGCGTAACCGCGCAGATCGAGGGCCCGGACGTCGCCTACATCGACAGCGTCCGCGGCGACCGGAAGCGCTCGGAGATCGTCCGGATTGCAGTCGGGCAGTGGGTCGCCCGACACAAGACGGCAGCCATCATGGCTCACTCGAACGAGTGACACGCTCTTGTGACCGGTGACACACCGGAGGACCCTTGTTTGACCCGCAGGCGCAAGCCGCCTGCACATGAACAACCTGCCTGCGGGTGGGACCGCCATGGAATAGGCCCCGATGGCGGCCCCTTCGACCCGCACCACATGAGGAAGGCACGGATCATGGAGAACGGTACCAGCAAGATCGAGCGGCTGATCGAGGCGCAGCGCCTCGCAGCGGAGCTCACCGCACTCGCCGTCGAGCACGGCGCGCAGCACGACCCGCAGATCACCGTGTACAGCTTCGGCGTGTTCGTGAACATCGGGCTCGACGACAAGCCGGCAGACCGGGAGATCGCCGCGTGGCAGCTCGCGACGGGCGGCGTGTGGGAGGTCGAGACGACCCGGTTCGAGTACGACGGCGTCGGTATGAAGTCGGACCGGGCGACGGTCCGCGTCGGTGACACGTACGTGACGGTGACCGTCCGCACCACCGACCGTCAGGCGGTGGCGGCGTGAACGGCCCGTACACCGCCCCGGAGCTGCCGGCCACGTCCGGCGCCCGCGCGACGCAGCAGTTCCTGATCGACGAGTCCCGGGCGCGCCGCCTCGACCCGATCGTGTCGTGCGACGTCGCGTTCGACCACATCGAGCTGACCGTCGACCCGGCCGCGCGGAACGTGTGGGAGACGTGGAGCCACCTGCTCCAAGTCGGGGCGCTGCGCTTCGACGAGGACAACAACAACGTCACCGCGGTCGGGCACTGGGGGCAGACGATGGTTTCGGTCCGCGGCCTGAACGTGAACCGGTGGTGGTCCCGGTGAGTGACGCGCTGCGGGCGGAGAACGCCCGGCTGCGGCTGCTGGTCGCGTCGTACCGGCTCCTTGCACCCCGCCTGATCGACGCCGCCCGCGGCGGGGCGCAGCAGCCCGTGTCGCCGCGCCCGCAGCGGTGCGACAGCGAGCACCCCGACGGGTGGCGATGCGACCGCATGACCGGCCACCAGGACTGGCACACGCACGCGTTCTCGGGTGACGGCCACCTGTCGTGGTGCGACCGGTGAGCGGCGCTGGAGTGACGTGGCTGTTCTCGGTGCCGCTCGCGGTGTCGGTGGCCATGGTGTTCAGCGAGGAGCTGTTCAGGGCGTGGCTGTGGCTGATGAGGATCCACATCGGCCGGGTGGACGAGGCGTTCATGCCGCCGTTCGTCGCGGTCGTGTTCCCGTCGGGCCGGCAGTGGCGACTGTGGGTCATCCGAGTCAAGGAAGAGAACGAGTGATCACAGAACCGGGCCTGTACATGGACGTCCCGGAGCACGTGTACCACCGGGATCCGGTCGATGGCGGTTCGCTGTCGTCGACCGGCGCCCGCCGGATCATCGACGCGTGCCCGGCGAAATACCGGTGGGAGCAGGACAACGGCCGCTTGTCGACCCGGTCGATGGACTTCGGGACGGCCGCGCACACGATCGTCCTCGGGACGGGCAAGCCGATCCACGTCATGTCGGACGGCAATCAGGACTTCCGCTCTCTCGACGCCCGTATCGAGCGGGACGAGGCGGAAGCCGGCGGTTACATCGTCCTGAAGCGCGCCGAGTACGACCGGGTCATCGGTATGGCGGATGCGTTGCGCCGTCACCCGCTCGCGTCGTCGCTGTTCACCCGGCAGCTTCACGAAGGCGGGAAGCTGATCGACTCGGGTGGCATGGCGGAGGTCACCGGGATGTGGCGGGATGAGCTGACGGGTGTGGCGTGCAGGCTGCGCCTCGACTGGCTGCGGCCACCGACGGACGGGCCGTTCCTGCTGCCGGACTACAAGACGACGACGGACGCTTCCCCGGCGGCGTGCGAGAAGACGGTCGCGAAGTACGGGTACCACCGGCAGGGCGAGTTCTACGAACGCGGCGTGCGGGCGTTGCTGCCCGGTGAGCAGCCGCAGTCGGTGTTCGTGTTTCAGGAGACGACGGCACCGTATCTGGTGACGGTCGTCGGCTTGTCGGCCGGCTTGCGCAGGCAGGCGAAGCGCATGAACCGGGCCGCAATCAACCTGTACGCGGAGTGCCTGCGGCGGGGCGAGTGGCCCGATTACAACAACGGATCGATCTACACGGCGGAGTCGCCCACGTGGCTGGCGAAGCTGGAAGGCGAGTGACATGACGGAGATGCAGCAGTACACGCCGGTTGCTGTTCCGGCGCGGGTCGGGCAGGCGACGTCGGTCGAGCAGTCGCGGGCCGGCATGGAAGTGGTGGCGGCCGTGCAGGCTGCGATCACGTTCCCCCGGTCGATCGCGGACGCGGTCGCGGAGATGACGTACGCGTGCCAGTCGCCCACGCTGGCAGCGAAGGCGTTCTATTCGTTCCCGCGGGCCGGCGGCCGGGTGACCGGGCCGACGGTCGATCTGGCGCGGATGCTCGCCCGGTGCTGGGGGAACATGGACACGGGCGTGGTCGAGCTCGACCGGAACGAAGCCGACGGTTACTCGGAAATGAAGGCGTACGCGTGGGATCTCCAGCGGAACAGCCGGGCGTCGACGACGTTCCGTGTCCTGCACCGGCGGGACACGAAGGATGGGCCGAAGCCGCTCTCTGACGGCCGGGACGTGTACGAGAAGAACGCGAACGAGGCTGCTCGCCGGGAACGGGAGATGATCTTCCGTGTCGTTCCGGAGTGGTTCCGGGATCAGGCGATCGAGCTGTGCCAGCAGACGCTGAACAACAAGGGTGCGTCGCAGCCGATGCGGATCGAGCAGCAGCGCGTGAAGGCTGCGGAGGCGTACGACCGCGTCGGCGTGTCGGTCCCGCAGCTCGAAGAGAGGGTCGGCAAGCGGCTCGACCTGTGGACGTCCGCTGATCTCGCGGACCTGAACGTCCTGTTCCGGGAGATCGACACGGGCCAGATCACCGTTGACGACGTGTTCGGTAAGCGGCTGCAGGACGCGGACGTGAAGTCGCAGCCGAAGACCGGGGCGGCGTGGCCGGTTCAGCCGTATCAGGGGGCGCAGGGCCAGCCTGCACCGTCTGAGTCGCTGCCGGAGTCGGTGACGTGGCCGGTGGTGCGGCAGGCCGCCACCGGCCCGTACAAGCCGGGTATCCGCCGCGAGCAGGCCGTCGACACGATCGCGCCGGACGACTACGACCCGGCATTCCTCCCGGAGGGTGAGTGATGACCGGGGCGTCCTACGGGGCGCCCCGGTCCACCGTGGACCCGGCATACCGGATCGTTAAGCAGCGCCGCCTCGACGCGCTGCAGGGCCGTCCGTGGATGGTTCCGGCGGGGCCGTCTGCAGAGAAGGTCAGCGAGTTCACGCGGGCGGGTGTCCCGTACGCGGAGATAGCCCGGCGGATCGGCATGCCCGTGTCGTCGGTGCGTGGACTCGGGCAGCGGCGAAAGATCCACCGGGCGACGGCGGAGCTGATCGCGGCGTGCCGTATCGACGACATGATGAACGCCCGTGCTGATGGTGACCGGCGGTACGCGTCGGGTACTAGGCGCAAGCTCGACGCGATGTCGCGGTGCGGTTTCTCTTCGAGGCGGATCGCCGCCGCGGCGGGGATTACCGAATGCTCGATCAGGAACCTGATCCACAACGATCTGTCGCGGACGTCGGTGCGGAACATCGACGCGGTGCAGCGGGCGTTCGAACAGCTCGCCGGGCACTGGGCTGGCGCCGACCAGCGCGTGCACCCGGGGCATGCGCAGCGGGTACGTGCGGTGGCAATCGGCCGGGGTGCGTTGCCGTGGTGGGCGTGGCCGGACATCGACGACCCGTCGTGTCAGCCGATCGCGTGGCATGACTCGCAGCCGCTGCAGGTTGTCGACACTGCGTGGCAGCTCGCCGCTGACGGCTTCGGCCGGCAGACGATCGTGTCCCGTACGGGCGTGCACTGGAAGACGGTCGTCGAGTACCACCGCCGGATGGGCCGTCCGCTGCCGGAGGGCGTGTGATGGGCGAGTGGCGTGGCTTCGGCCGGTGCGCGGTCGACCCGGACGCATGGTTTCCGGAGGGATCGTCTGGTCACCGTGATGTGCGGGTGGCGCAGGAGGCGTGGGCTAAGGCGCAGTGTCTGGGCTGCACGGTGCTGGACATGTGCCGGGTGGACACGGCGGAGCGCGAAGCTGGCTTGTCGTACTCGCACTGGCATGGCGTGTCTGCGGGGGAGTCTGCGGCGGAGCGGGTCGCCAGGGTTAAGCGCGAGCGTGCGCAGGCAGCTGGGGCGACAGTAGCGGCATGAGGTTGCACGGGCTGCACGTGATGTTCTGGCCGTACGAGGTGCCGGCCGCGGAGTTCACGTGTGTCTGTGGGTTCGTGTCGCATGCAGCGGGTGCCGGGCCGGTCGAGGCGTTCGTGAGGGACGTCCCGGCCCGGCACTACCGGGAGTGTGTGATCTCTGAGAGAGGTAGACGTGACGATCATTCCGGTCGAGAGGCTCGACAGGTGGCAGCGAAAGGCCGTCGCCGCGGCGGTGGCGCGTGACGCGTTCGCGACGTTCCGTGCGATGGTTCCGGTGCAGGCGTTGAACGACGGTGATCTGTTCGTGTTCTGCAAGCTGGTGGCGGG
>Ga0209073_10000002_pt1 | contig 47234 bp, 72 predicted proteins | sample GAAS100_FD_187520 | JGI IMG/M metagenome (GOLD analysis project Ga0209073, IMG submission 187520) | Agricultural soil microbial communities from Georgia to study Nitrogen management - GA AS100 (SPAdes) (version 2) | ecosystem: Environmental > Terrestrial > Soil > Agricultural land | place: USA...
AGCCCGTCAGGGCTCTGGTGGAACAGCTCTGCGCCTGGTTCCCGGAGACCAAGGGCCTGACCGACACGGTCATGGCCCTGTGGTTCGCGGAGATCCGCTGCCGCGAACTGATGGTCTCCGACCTCAGCGGTTGGCACCTGGGCAACAACGAGTTCCTGTCCGAGCGCGACAAGGACGCACAGATGGTCGTGGACGTGGACCTCGCCCTGGCGCAGCAGGACATCGCACGGTGGGACGGGTCGCTTCGCGGCTGGTCCCTGAACTGAGAGGACGAGATGGACAGCGTGTACCGGGAGCGTGCGCACCTTGTGGCGCACTTGGCCACCATCTACCCCAGCACCATCGGATACCACGACCCCGAAGAACCGGACTGGGCCGTCGTCATTGTGGATACCCCCACCGGTCAGATGAGTTGGCACGTGGCGCCAGACGACATGGACCTGTTCAGGCACATCAACAGGTCCGAGATCAACACCTGGGACGGCCATAGCACCGAAGAGAAGTACCAGCGGCTGCGTCGCCTGATCGGAAGCCACCTGACCCTGACCGCCAGGGTCGGGCATTCGCCTCAGGAGTCCTGATGGGCTGCTACGGCCAGGACTGGGCCTCGTACCAGTCCCCCGCCCCGGATGTCACGGGGCTGTCCTTCGTGTTCGTCAAGGCCACTGAGGGCCTGACGTACGCCAATCCCCGTTGGGCACAGCAGGTCGCGTACGCGCGGCTGCACAAGCTGACCGTGGGGCACTACCACTACCCGCACATGGGCAACTCGGCGACCGCCGAGGCGGACTTCTTCCTGCGCACGGCCCGGCCGCAGCCGGGCGACTACGTCGCTCTGGACTGGGAGGGGTACGACGTGGCGAACCGCTCGGTGCCCTTCGCCGCCCAGGTCGCCTACAAGAAGGCGTTCCTGGCCCATGTGACCGCGGCTCTGCCGCACAACCAGGTGGGGACGTACTGCAACACGGACTACCTGGACCGCGACCCCGCGGGCGCCTACGGCGATTTCCTGTGGATCGCCACCGCCAACAAGGCGGCCGGCCAGCCCGGCATCAGCCGGAGCTGGCTCTTCCACCAGTACAGCGCCAGCTCGGTGGACCGCGACTACTGCAACCTTTCCGCCGACGCCCTTCGGGCGTGGGCGCACGCCAAGGAGGACGACATGGCCCTGACCCGCGATGACGCTGTGACGATCTGGGGCTACGAGAATCCCACTTCCGGTGACAAGTACGACATGCACCAGGCCCTGAAGAACGCCGAGGCCAACAGCGCCGAGGCCGCGCGCCTCGCCACCGAGGTCAAGGCCACGGTGGATCACCTTGCCGTCGGCGGCGTGGACCTGGACGCCTTGGCGGCCAAGGTCGCGGACCTGCTGTCCAAGCGTCTCCAGAGCTAGGCGCTAGCACATTTCTGCTAGCAACCGGGTATAACTGGCAGTGAGCAGGGAGGTGGATGCGTGGCCGTAGTGGATCCGGCGATAGCCCAGCGCGTACTCGCGCTGCGCGCGGACGCCTCCGAGCGTGACGCCCGGCACCGCCGGGTGCACGACGTGCGCACGAATAAGCTCCAGTCTCTCCAGCCCGGCTCGATGCCGGACATGTGGCCGGAGCCGATCGTGGCGAACACGATCGACACGACGGCCCACCAGCTCGCCGAGAACCTGGCTCCGCTGCCGAGCATCAACTGCGCCACGGGCGTGACGACCACGGACAAGGCGAAGAAGTTCGTGGCCAAGAAGACGAAGATCGCGTATTCGTACGTGATCGACTCTCAGCTCAAGGCGCGGATGCCGCAGGGCTGCGACTGGTACATCACCTACGGGCTGCTGCCGATGGTCGTGGAGCCCGACTTCAAGGAGGGCAAGCCCCGGATCCGGTTCGATGACCCGGTGGGCAGCTACCCCGAGTTCGACCGGTGGGGCAACGTCGTCAGCTACACCAAGGTACGCCGGGAGAAGGCGCACAAGATCGCGGCCAAGTTCCCCGACCTCGCCGAGCAGATCTACGGCCGGGATCAGATGGGCCGGCGGGCGACCTCCCAGGACGCCGTCCTGGAGATGGTGTACTTCTGCGACAAGGACACGTACGTCCTGTTCATGCCCGAGCGGCAGAACCTGGTCCTGAGCCAGACGGTGAACACCTTCGGCAAGGTGCCGGTGGCCGTGGCCGTCAAGCCCAGCCTGGACGACCAGGACCGGGGCCAGTTCGACCAGGTCATCTATCCCCACCTGGCCAGGGCCAGGATGGCGATGCTGGGCCTGGAGGCCACGAACCAGACGGTCCGGGCGCCTCTGGCGCTCCCGATGGATGTCCAGAAGATCCCCTTTGGGGACAATGCGATCATTCGCACCAATAACCCCGAGAAGATCCAGTTCGTGGCGCCGGACCATCCGGTCGCCGCGTTCCAGCAGGAGCAGATGCTGGCCGATGAGGTGATGCGCGGAGCGCGCACCCCGGCCAGCGCCACGGGCGATGTGAAGGCGTCCATCATCACCGGGCAGGGCGTGGACGCCCTGAACGGCTCCTATGACATCCAGATCGCCACGGGCCAGGTCATCCTGGGCCACGCGCTGGAGCAGGCGCTGATGCTGGCCTTCGAGATGGACGAGAAGTTCTGGCCGAAGGCCGTCAAGACGGTCACGGGCGTGATCAACGGCACGCCCTTCCAGCAGACCTACTCCCCCGGCAAGGACATCGCCGGGGACTACCGGGTCAGCGTGACGTACGGCTTCGCCTCGGGCATGAACCCGAACCAGGCTCTGGTCTTCCTGCTCCAGCTCCGCGGGGACCAGTTGGTCCCCCGGGACTTCGTCCAGCGGCAACTGCCGATGGACATCGACGTGACCGCGCTTCAGGCGCAGATCGATAACGAGCAGGTGACGGACGCCTTGAAGCAGGGCGTCTTCGCCATGCTCTCCTCGATCGGCCTCATGGCCCAGCAGGGCATGGACCCGACGCAGATCCTGCGCAACAGCGCACGGATCATCGAGCTGCGCGAGAAGGGTCTGCCGATCCACGAGGCGATCCTGAAGACCTTCGAGGCTCCCCCGTCGCCTCCGTCCTCGGGCGCCGGGGGCCCGGGTGCCCCGGGTGCTCCTAGCGGCCAGGAAGGGCCCGGGGCACTCATGGGGCAGAGCGTGACCACGGGCGCCCCCATGGGCGTGGCGCCCGGCCAGGCCCAGATGGGCCCCGGCGGCAGGCCGCCGCTTCAGGATCTCCTGGCCGGCCTGACTTCGGGCGGCCAGCCCGCCCTGACCGCGAACGTGCGACGGAGGATCCCGGCATGAGCGAGTGCAAGTCCTGCGGCCGGGAGGACGGCCATCACCTCGGGTGCCCGGAGGTAGCAAAGCCGGTCAAGCCGAACATTGTTCAACTTGAAGACACAGGCCCATCACTTTCGCCGCACGGCGAAAGTGATCAGTGCGCCTTCGGCGACTGCACGAACCCCAAGCGCCCGAAGGGCAAGGGCCCTGCGCCCAAATACTGCACGGAGCACAGCGACCCGAAGAACAGGAAGTGACCATGTCTGACACCGGATGGAGCGGCGACCCGTTCCACGAGGGCACCGCCAAGCCCATGATGCCGCTCCAGGGCGGCATGGAGGGGATCCACACCCAGATGCCGATGGACTCCGGCGCCATGACCAACCCGCGTTCCGCGGGCGCCGACAACGTCCAGCAGACCTGGAACAGCACCTCGCTGGCGCCGACCCCGGCGCCCACGCCGAACAACGACAGCCACGAGGCCCACTGACCAGGCTTTTTCCCGGGTCCGGGAAAAAGTGAGGAGGAGCGATGGCCAACGGCCAGGGCGGCTACCGCCAGCCCAGCTCCCCCGCCCCGGTCTCCGGGCCGGGGAGCCTGAGCAAACGCACGGACGGTCCGATGGGCGGCGGTAAGCAGCCCGTCAGAGTGCCGACAGGCGGCGCGTACGGCGACGCCACGGCGCTTCGCCAGGACCAGCAGGGCGCCCCGCTGGCCGCCTCTCCGGGCGGCGATGCGGCGGCGCCCCAGCCCGGCCTTCTGGCCGGGCTCTCGCTGCCCCCGGGGATCGGTCTCTCCGAGGGGACCGCCCGGCCTGACGAGCCGGTGACCGCGGGGGCGGCGAGCGGCCCCGGCCCCGGGCCGGAGGCCCTGGGGCTGCCGAACCAGCAGGACCAGGACATGCAGGCCCTGGTGGCCTATCTGCCGGTGTTCGAGCACATGGCGAACCAGCCGGGCGCATCCGCCGGGATGCGCCAGTTGGTCCGGTCGATCAAGGGGGCGATGTGATGGAGTGGGCGGATCGCCTGGGGGCGATGTACTCGTTCTTCCCGGACACCCCGGCGATAGCCGTGGACATGGCCCTGCGCACCCCTGCGCAGGACGACTTCGCGTACACGCTGGCCTACGGCCTCCAGAACACTTCCACGGCCCTGGACGCCTACCCGGCGGACACCCAGACCCTGGCAGGCTGACGTGGGCCTGGGCTCCTTCCTGTCCGATATCGGGCATGCCGCCTCCGGCGCCGTCAAGGACGTGTCGTCCGGGCTGAACACCGTGGACCGGTACATCAACCCGTTCCATGTGGAGCAGGGCTCCATCAAGTCCGGGGACACCAGCGGCAACAGTCCGCTGGGCAATGTGGTCTCCCACCAGGTGGAGACCGTCTCCCGCGGCATGAACTGGCTGTACGACAACGGCGTCTCCCAGCCGTTGTCCACGGCCCTGATGGCGGGCAATCTGCCCGGCGGCCCGTTCAGCGCCCACAACTGGGCGCAGGCGTGGCACGCCGCCAACCACATCTCGCCGGCTCAGGCGCTGTTCCTGAATCCGGACCAGACCAAGCAGGCGGTGAACTCGCCGCTGGAGTATTACAAGCCCGGCGAGGCGTACCTGCCGCCGGACTTCGATACCTGGTCGCAGGAGCGGCAGCAGGCGTTCTTGAAGCAGGCGGGCATGCCCGCCGTCGGGAACCGGTACATCGAGGAACTGCGTCAGACGCACCGGTACTTCGCCAACGCCTCGGGCATCGGGGACTTCGCGCTGCGTTGGTGGGCGGATCCGACGATCATTGCGGGCAAGGCGGCGGGCGCCGCCCGCCGGGAGCTTCAGGTGGTGCGCCGGCCCGCGGCCGGCTGGTCCCGCACGGACATCGACCGCATCATGAACAAGTCGGTGATGTCCAAGGCCGTGGACTTCGTCTACCAGAACCGGGACAACCCGGCTCTGTTGAACAATCTGTCCATGGCGCGCAATAGCGGCATGGGCCCGCGCTTCGGCGCGCTGGCCTCGCTGCTGAAGTCGCCGGACGAAGTCCACGACTTCCTTCGCATCGGCCTGGGCGACATGGACGCCATCGAGCGTCTTCAGACCAAGAACGCCTTGGCGGGCGCCAGGATCGAGCAGGACACGGGCCGCTATGCGGCTCTGGACGCTATGGCGACGCGCTTTGACGCGGTCGGCACGGGACGTGCCAGTCAGTACGCCGCGCTGGCGCGGCAGCAGATGGACGCGCTGAACAAGCGGATCAACGCGGACACCGATCTGGTGCGCGGATACAACAACATCCTTGATCACGCTCATGAGCTGGATCAGCTCAACCTGTCGCGCTGGAGCTTCGCTCGCGCGCAGGCGGCCACCGAGGCGCAGGCGGCCTACCGGGCCAGGGCGGCCCGCGGCGTGGGTACGGGCCGTCAGGTCACCATCACGCCGACCCCGCTTCTGTCCCGGGGTACGTCCACTCCGGTGGACCTGGGCTTTGTGAAGTCCCGGGTCTACGGCGTCGGGGATTTCTTCTCGACGCCGATCACCGTCGTGCGGTCCTTCGCCAATGCTCGGCCGAACGGGTACATGCGGATCGATGACATCGACAAGGACTCGATCGCCGAGTTGCGCGGGCAGCTCGCGCGCATCCCGAACATCACGGACCAGACCCGGCTGAACGTCCTGAATGAGTACCTGAAGACGCAGACCGAGGGGGAGCGCGTGGCGCTCCTGAAGCAGGTGGGCGCCATGGGCGCCGCCAAGGTGGCGGAGAAGCATGGCCTGGAGCCCGAGGCCGGGCTGGAGCTGTACCAGCAGCACCTGAACCGGCAGTTCGGCGAGATCGACAACATGAAGCGGTACTCTGCCGCCACGAAGCCGATTCAGATGCCGGACGGGACGCTGGCCCGGGTGCGGGTGGACGAGTTCGCCACCGACGGCGGGAAGCTGGTGGTCCACCCCACCAGCGTGACGCAGTTGGCGAACAGTCACGTCTTCCAGGATCTGGGCGAGATGGACAAGGTCTTGGCCCGGCACTCCAGTGCGCTGAGCGCGATCCGTACGTCCCGGCTGGGTAATCCGGACTGGATCATGGATGCCAGCGACTACTTGACCACCATGTTCAAGTTCTCGACCCTGTTCCGTCTGGGCTACATCCCTCGCGTGCTGGGGGATGATCTGGCGGGCCAGTGGGCCCGCGCGGGGGCCGCGGCGATGGCGGCCCGGGTCGGCTGGGGCGTCAAGAACGGCGCCACGAACCTGGCCATGTGGCGCCCGGCGCGCTTCCTGGCGGCCAAGGCCGCCGTGGCCAATGAGGGCGTGCGGTACGCCGAGGAGCAGATGGCGGCCATCAAGCCGGAGCTGACGCAGCTTAGGCAGCGGATGGCCGGCGAGAAGGCCATGCGGCAGCGGGACGTGGGCCGCGCTCAGGCGCGCGCGGACAGGGCGCAGCAGATCCTGGCGTCCCTGCCGGATGATGCGCCGCAGGCGCGGCGTACGGCCGCGCAGCGGTATGCGCAGGCCAAGGCGAACGAGGTGCAGCGCGCCCAGGCGCGCGCTGCCGCGGATCTGTGGCCGACCAAGGCCAAGCGCCTGGCCGACCTGGAGGACAATTACTCCTACCTGACGCGGATGCGGGATGAGGCCCACAAGGCGGCTCAGCCGCCGCAGAAGGTCATCCAGGGCAGCAAGCCCGTGGACCTCGGGAACGGCGTCATGGCGCCCGCGGCCTTCGCGGGCCGCGAGGGCGACATGTACCAGAAGCTGGTTACCTCGGACGAGTCGCTGGGCCAGATCTTCGCCACGAACAAGAAGCTGATCCACGGCCACCTGATGCGGTCCTTCGATCACGGCGGCAAGGCGATCAGCGCCGCCCAGGACGAAGAGCTGCACGCCACGAGCTGGGCGCACGCGATCAACGCGCAGATCGTCCAGGACCAGCTCAAGGCCCAGGCGGTCCGGGGGGCCAGCCCCGAGGACATGACCAAGTGGCTGACTTCCACGGCCGAAGGCCGCATCTACCGCCAGCGCCTCGGGCTGGCGTCGGCCAGCAATGAGGACATTGCCAATGCCGCATGGCACGAGGTGGCGGAGTACATGCCGACACCGGAGATCCGGGCCAAGGCCCTGGAGCCGGACGGCGTGACGCCGCAGTTCCTGAAGCAGCACATCCCGATGGCGCAGCGCCCCGAGGTGCACACCGGCCAGGTGGGCCAGGTGCAGTCCCGCTTCAAGCGGGCCCTGGATGATGTGATCACCAAGTGGTTCAAGGTGGCGTCCACGATCCCGGCGGACCGGATGAGCCGCCACCCGCTGTTCAACCAGCTCTACGAGGGCCACCTGGCGACCTTGAAGAACCAGCTTGTGAAGCAGGGCGCGTACGACACGACCGCCGAAGGCGTGGAGCGCATGGCGACGACCGCGCGGCGCCTCGCGCTGCGCGACACCCGCAAGCTCGTGTTCGACATCGCGCACCGCAGCGACGCCAGTGCGGCGCTGCGCTTCATCTCGCCGTTCATGACGGCGACGAACGAGTCCTTCCAGCGCTGGGGCCGGATCATCGCGGACAAGCCGCAGACGGTTGGCTACGCCAACATCTTCTACAACGCCCCGGTTGCCGCCGGCCACATGCAGGACGCCGACGGCAATGACATCACGAAGGACGGCTACGTCTACACAATCGACCCCAAGACGGGCAAAGCGGTCAAAACGCTGGTGCCGAAGGCCCAGCGGTACATCGTGGGCCGTGTGCCGAAGTGGCTCATCAAGAGCCCGGTGGGCGTAGCCCTGGGCGTGGAACCGGCTTCGGGGAAGATGCGGCTGTCCCAGAACTCGATGAACCTGGTGACCCAGGGCGATCCCTGGTTCAACCCGGGCACGGGCCCGATCGTCCAGATCCCCGTGAACGCGCTGGTGAAGGACAAGCCGCGGGCGGCGGAGCTGGCCCGCCAGCTCCAGATCCTGCCCTTCGGGCCGCAGCAGGGCAGCCTGCCGAAGCAGGCGGCCGGGTTCCTGCTGCCCCCGACGGTCAAGAACTTCCTGACCGCCTGGGACACCAGCGATTCCCGCTACCAGGCGGTGAAGCTCCAGATCATGCAGCGTGCCGCCTACGAGCACGAGAACCTGGGCAAGCCGATGCCCAGTGCGAAGCAGATCGCCGCCATGACCCGGGACTACTGGCTGTTCTCCGCCGCGTCCGCCTTCCTTCAGCCGATGGCGACCCAGAAGGCGGACAAGTACCAGTTCTACCGGGACCAGTACAACGCGCTGCGCCGGCAGAATCCGCTGACGGCGGACGACGAGTTCCTGAAGCGTTTCCACGAGTCGTACTTCGTCTTCGCCCAGAGCCAGTCCAAGAACGACTCGGGCATTCCGGCCACGATGAAGGCCGTCGAGCTGGAGAAGAGGTACGGCGACATCATCGCCCAGAACCCGGAGCTGGGCGCCTTGATCGTGGGCCCGGAGGGCAACGGGCCCTTCTCGCCGGAGGCGTACTCCTACCAGCTCAACACGCCCGTGACGCCGGGCTCCAGCGAGATGCAGCGGACCAAGATGTCCGCTGATGAGGCGATGACCGAGAACCAGCGTCGCCTGGGCTGGTCCAAGTACACCGCGATGGTGACGCGGCTGACCAAGGAGCTGCACGACCGGGGCCTGAAGTCCTTCGCCGACAAGGGCGCGGAGGACTTGAAGCAGGAGAAGTCCAACTACACGAACCTGTGGTCCCAGCCGCTCATGCCGGACGGTTCGCCGAACCCGTACTACAACGAGGCGTGGTCCAAGGACTACTCGACCCTGGACCCGCTGAAGTACGACCGCCTGATACCGGGCATGGCAGCGGTCGCCAAAAGCTCCCTGGCGGCCGATCCCAGCCGCAGCGACCTGCGGACCCTCCAGGAGTATCTGGGCGGCCGTCAGGCCGTCCTGGAGGCCCTACAGGCCCGCGCAGCGGCCGGAGGCAAGAAGACCCTGACCGCCAAGGCGAACGCCGACCTGGCGGCCCAGTGGCAGACCTTCGTGGACGGTCTGATCGAGAAGGACACGCGCTTCGGGGAACTGCACAGCAGGTACCTGGCCCGGGACCTGGGCTACGACGGCAGTCTGACTGAGGAGTCGGCATGACGATCAACAAGCCCACCCCCTCGCCGTCGTCCACGTCGGCCGGCGAGGCCGCGGGCGCCGCCCAGTTCGGCGCCACCGCCACGGCCGCAGGCAGCGGCCAGGTCTGGATGCCCATCGCCCCGTTCACGCCCGGCACCTCGGGCCTGACGGGCAAGAACCTGGACCAGCTCAGCGAGAGCGCGCAGGCGCAGCTCGCACGCCGCCCCCAGGGCGGCGGCTGGTGGACAGTCGCCGACGCGGAGGCGGCGTACTACACCTGGACGGACAAGCAGCGCGCGGACTTCCGCGCGAAGGCCCTGGTGGGCGGCCTGCTGAAGATCGGCGACGGCGACATCGAGGCCGGAGCCCTGTGGAAGAACCTGGTCGACCAGGCCGCGAACTACGGCAACGCCGGCCAGGCGGTCTCCCCCACGGACCTGCTGGCCGGGTATGTCAAGGCGAACTCGGGCGGGACGCCCTGGGTGAAGCAGGGCAACTTCGAGATCAACTCGATCACGGGTGAGAAAAGGTACATAGGCCCCCAATTCAGGACCACCACGGCCACGAACATGAACCTGACCGACCCGGCCACCGCGCGAGCGGTGGCGACCTCGGTCTTCCAGCAGTTGCTGGGCCGGGATCCCGGCCAGGGGGAGATCCAGGCGTACGCCCAGGCGCTGACGCAGTCCGAGATCCAGAACCCGTCCCGGACCACCACGACCACGCAGTACGACATGACCACCGGGGACCCGACCAACACCAGCTCGTACAGCACGGGCGGCATGACGGCCGAGGAGCAGCAGCAGCTCGCCATAGACGCGATCAAGAAGAAGCCGGAGTACGCCCAGGTCCAGGCGGCGACGACCTACGCCAACGCCCTTGAGTCGGCCGTCAAGGGGAGCTGAGATGACGGTCACCGGGCAGCAGATCGTGGACAAGGCGCGCAGCGCCCTGGGCGTGAACTACGTCTGGGGCGGGAACAGCCTTACGTCCGGTGTGGACTGTTCTGGGCTGGTTCAGCAGGTTTATGCCGCTTTCGGCATCCAGCTCCCCCGGGTCACGTACGACCAGATCAACCAGGGCGCCAACGTCCCCGTTGACCGGCTCCAGCCGGGCGACCTGGTCTTCTTTGACACCGACCGGTCCACCAAGGGACCGGATCACGTCGGGATCTACATCGGCAACGGGCAGTTCATCCATGCCCCGAAGCCGGGCGATTCGGTCAAGATCTCGTCCCTGACCGACTCCTACTACATGTCCCGCTTCATGGCGGGACGGCGCATGGCCGGCGTGGCCGGCTACTCCGAGGGTGATGCCCTCGCCTCGGGTGGGCTCTCGCCCACCCAGCCCGACACCTCGCAGACCCGGCTGTCGCCGGAGGAGCTGGCGGGCGAGTACGGCATGTCGTACTCGTTCTTCAAGAGCCAGCCGGAGCTGATGAAGCTGCTCAAGCAGGCCACGGCCGAGACGTGGACTGCGGACCGCTTCACCGCGGCCCTGAAGAACACCAAATGGTGGAAGGACAACTCCAGCACCGCGCGGCAGGCGCAGGTGCTGGCCAAGACCGACCCGGCCACCTACAAGGCGAACCTGGCCGCCGCTCAGGCGGCAGCCTCGCAGGCGGCCGTGAAGGCCGGGGCGATCCTGAGCGCCAAGCAGCTCCAGCGCCTCGCGTACAACATCGTCACGTACGGCTGGGACGACACCCAGGTGAACAACTACCTGGGCCAGTACGTCAACTTCACCAAGGACCACACGCTGGGCGGTCAGGCCGGGCAGGCCGCCCAGCAGATCCGGTCCTACGCCTATGACCAGGGGATCAAGATCTCCGATCAGACGGTGAAGAACAACGCCGCGTACCTGGTGCGCGGCATCACGAGCATGCAGGACATCCAGAACGGCCTGCTCCAGCAGGCCATCAGCTCCTATCCGGGCTTCACCCAGCAGCTCCAGGCCGGCGCGACCATGCGCGACATCGCGCAGCCGTATATCCAGATGACGGCCCAGGAACTGGAGCTGCCGGAGAGCGACATCACGGTCTGGCATCCAAAGGTTCAGGCGGCCTTGAACCAGGCCGACGCCAAGGGGCAGCCGTCCCCGATGTCCCTGACGGACTTCCGGTCCGTCCTGCGCTCTGACCCGAGCTGGCGCAAGACGCAGAACGCCCAGGACCAGACCATGGCCATCGGGCGCCAGGTGCTCCAGCAGATGGGCCTGGTCTCATGAGCGGCATGACCTTGAGCCAGTTGCTCGCCGGGATTCGCCAGGTCGAATCCGGCGGCAACTACTCCGTGGTGAACTCCATCGGCGCCGTGGGCGCCTATCAGGTCATGAAGGCCAACATCCCGTCCTGGACCAAGCGGGCGCTCGGCTACTCGATGACCTGGCAGCAGTTCCGGGACTCGCGTGCCGCCCAGGACAAGGTGGCCCAGGTCATCCTGGGCGGCTACTTCAACAAGTACGGCGCCGAAGGCGCCGCCGCCATGTGGTTCAGCGGCCAGCCGAACCCCAACAGCAGCGCCTCGGACGGTGGCAACACCGTCCGAAGTTACGTGGACAAGGTCATCGCCGCCAGCGGCGGCAGTCCGGGAACCACCGCATCGAGCAGCACAGGGAGCGGCGCAGCCGTGGGCGGATCGATAGCGCCACTGGATCTGAACCAGCTCGCCGAGAGCTACGGGCTGACCACAGCCCTGATCAACAGCTCCAGTGAGCTGAAGAAGCTGTTCAAGCAGGCCGCCGCAGGCAACTGGAGCGCCGACCTGTTCACGGCGCACCTGAAGAACACCAAGTGGTGGCAGACACAGTCCGACACGCTTCGGCAGTACATCACCCTGAAGTACACCGATCCGGCGACCTGGAAGCAGAAGAACGCTCAGGCCCTGTCGGACATGAACGCCCTGGCCGTCTCCGTCGGCCTGGGCGATCTGCTGCACGGCAACGCCAACAGCAAGAGCCTTCTGAACCAGGCGGCGTACAACTCGCTCGCGCTCGGCTGGAGCAACGACCGGATCAAGGACTGGCTGGGCGGGAAGATCGGCCTGAATGCCGGCGGCGAAGCCGGCGATCTGTTCGACAAGCTCCACAGCCTGGCGTACACCAACGGCCTGAAGCTCTCGGATGCCTGGTACTTGGGGCAGGTCCGGGCCATCGAGGGCGGACGATCCACAGAGCAGATCTCCGAGGCGTCCATTCGCAAGTGGGCGGCGGCGAAGTACAGCGCCTTCGCCGATCAGATCAAAGCGGGACAGAACGTCATGGACCTGGCATCTCCGTACATTCAGTCTGTGTCCAAGATCCTTGAGATCCCGTCCACGAACGTGGATCTGTTCAACAACCACGTGGCCAAGGCCATGAGCAGCAACGTGAGCGGTCAGGCGGAGTCCATCTGGCAGTTCGAGAACGATCTGCGCAAGGACCCGCTGTGGAAGAAGACACAGAACGCGCAGGACAGCGCCATGCAAGTGGCGCATCAGGTGCTCCAGAACTTCGGGATGGTGTTCTGATGGCAGCAGTGATGGGGACGCGCCCGGCGGCACAGACTCCGGGGATGATGCGCCGCGGGACGGCCGTCCGCCACGTACAGCTCCCCCCCGGCTCAACAACGAGCGACCCCGGCTTCGGGGTCGATCCTCTCCAGGGCATGATCAACGCCCTGTCGGGCGCCGAGCGGGACGCCTTCGTGGCGCTCAACAGCCTGTTCACCAGCTACGGCCTGGCCTCGCTGGCCCCGAAGATCTTCAGCTACATCCAGAACGGCTACAGCGCCGACACGATCTCGATCCTTCTCCAGGACACCCCGGAGTACAAGCAGCGCTTCGCGGGCAACGAGCTGCGCAAGAAGGCCGGGCTCGCCGTGCTGAGCCCGGCGGACTACCTGGCCACGGAGGCGTCGTACCGCCAGATCATGGCGTCCGCCGGCCTGCCGGCCAACTTCTACGACCAGCCCAGCGACTTCGCGAACTGGATCGGCGCCGACGTGAGCCCGAGCGAGATCAACTCCCGGGTGCAGCTCGCCACGGCGGCGACCACCCAGGCGAACCCGTACGTCAAGGCGCAGCTTGCCGCCCTGTACGGCGTCGATGACGCCTCGATCACGGCGTACTTCCTGGACCAGTCCAAGGCGCTGCCGCTGCTCCAGAAGCAGGAGCAGGCAGCGCAGTTCGGTGCCGAGGCCGCTAGGCGCGGCCTCGTGGCCGACAGGCAGCGCCTGGAAGACTACGTCACCTCGGGCTTCTCGCTGTCGCAGGCCAGCGCCGGCTTCCAGCAGGTGGCCACGGAGCTGCCGAACCTTCAGGCTCTGGCGAGCCGGTTCGGCACGACCTTCGGCCAGGCCGAGGAGGAGGGCGCGGTCTTCGGGACCAGCGCCAACAACGTCCAGGGCCGCCAGAGCCTGATCGACAACGAGAAGGCTCTGTTCTCCGGCGCCTCCGGCGGTGCCGCATCCGGCCTCGGGGCCGGGTATCGTGCTACGTAGCGCAGGACGCGGTTTCGCCGGTGGATCTCATCGAGGGTCGGGCGAAACCACCTGGGCCCAGCCTTAGCCCCCGGGAGTGACCCGGGGGCTTCGTGCTATCCGCCCAGGTACCAGCAGCGGGCCGCCGCCGCTGCGAACACGGCGGCCACGATCGGGCCGCCGATGTAGTTGTGGCTCTGGAAGATGCTGATGACTGCGCCTATGGCGCACACCGCCAGGACCCCGGCGGCCCAAGTCCAGCCCCTGCCCTCTGGCATGCCCCCTCCTTCGTCGCCCGCAGCGTAGCGCCGGGCGCCCCTCGCTAGCAGGTGATAGCGCAAAAGTGCTAGCACTGGGGTATAACAGGTTCTAGTCAGAGAACCTGACAAGCGGAGCGCGAGGCCCTTTCCCCGAGGGGCCAGCAGGCCGCGAGGGAATACAGGGAGTACGCAGTGAGCGACATGTACGGCTTCGGTGTGGACGACCCGGCTGGTGAGCCTGCCCAGGACCCGCAGGGACCCAAGTGGTTCCGCGAGTACATGGACAAGGTCTCCGGACAGCTCAAGAGCCTCCAGGAACGCAACGAGGAACTGGAGCGGGCTCAGCGTCAGACACAGGTCGCGGAAGCGCTCAAGGCGAAGGGATACGCCCCTCAGGCCGCTGGCCTGTACTCGGGCGACCCGAACAAGCTGGACGACTGGTTGAGCGCCAACGGCGCTGCTCTGGCCCGCACCGAGGCCGCCCCCGAGGGCGACCAGCAGGGCCAGCCGGCGGGGCCTCCGCCCACGGTCGTCAGCCCCGAGAGCCAGGCAGCCATGGCGGCGATGTCCGCCGCCAGCACGGGCGGAGCCGGACCCCTGTCCGGCGAAGACCAGCTCGCCGCGCGGCTGGAAGCCGCAGGCGACGACGAAGCGGCCTTCAACGCCATCATGCGCGAGGCTGGGAACGTCCGCTTCCGCTGAACCTGCGCTCTCTCGCCCCTGACCTCAGCGAGCCCGAGAGAGACCCCCGATGGCCAACGCCTTCACCGATACGTCTGCACTGTCCAACACAGTGCAGACCGCGTACGACAAGTCCTTCCGCTTCAAGCTGCGCAGCCAGCCGCTGTTCCGCTCCCTGGCGGACGTGCACCCCACCGACCTGACCGCCCCCGGTTCCAGCATGGTCCTGGGCATCTGGGCGGACCTGGCCCCGGCGACCACGCCTCTGACCGAGGACGTGGACCCGGACGCGGTTGCCCTGGGCAACCCGACCCAGATCACGCTCACGATTCAGGAGTACGGCAACCCGGTCCTCCGGACCCGGAAGCTCATGCTCACGTCGATCACCGACGTGGATCCGGCTGCCGCCTCGATGATCGCGTACAACGCCGCGGACAGCGTTGACGTGCTGGTGCAGACCGAGCTGCGCGGCGGCTCGAACCTGATCCAGAAGAAGGCCGGCACCCAGTCCTACGTGACCAACGCCACCAGCACCACCGTGGCCACCACCATGGTGGCCACCGACACCTTCGATTCCAAGCTGATCCGTCTGGCGACGGCCAAGCTCCGGACGAACAAGGCGGTGCCGAAGCGCGGCAGCATGTACGGCGGCTTCATTCACCCCGAGGTGAGCCACGACCTGCGCGCCGAGTCCGGCGCCGCGGCCTGGCGCGACCCGCACAACTACAGCGCGGTCGGCAACGTGTGGGCCGGTGAGATCGGCGAGTACGAGGGCGCCTTCTGGATCGAGTCCCCGCGTTGCTACAACGCGGTGGACGCCGGTACCGGCGACAACACGGTGCGGCGCTTCCGCACCTATGTGCTCGGCCAGGAGGCTCTGGCCGAGGCCGTGGCCGAAGAGTTCCACGTCGTGGCCGGTCCGATCGTGGACAAGCTGGGCCGGTTCCGGCCGCTGGGCTGGCTCGGAACCGCGGGCTGGAAGCGGTTCCGCGAGGAGGCGCTGGTCCGCATCGAGACCTCTTCGAGCATCGACGCGAGCTGATGACCACCTGGCTCTTCCTGACCCCCATGGTTCAGGAAGGGCCGGCCTCCTGGGAGGACCGGCTCTTCCTCCGCATCAAGCTGGCCAGGGGAGTCACGGTCCTGGAAGGACCGCCCGGGTCGTACCGGGCGGTCCGCTTCCCGACCCAGGACGAGATCGCGGCGGCGACCGCCGCCTACATCGGCGGCCACGAGTACGACGTGGACGACGCCACCAAGGCCGCGCTGATCGCGGCCGGAGTCGGCGTCACGGACGCCAACTTCATCGACACAGCCACCCTCCATGGGTTCGGCAGCGGACTCTTCGGAGAAGGGGCGTACGGCGGATGACGTTCACTCGGATAGCACAGGGCGTCCCGAACTGGGACGGCCCGCTCAATGACGCCCTCCAGGACCTCCAGGACCAGGAGACGGCGCACATCGCTGCCGCGGACCCGCACGGGGACCGCGCCTACGCGGACACGCACATCGCCGGAGGCGTGCTCAGCGGCTCCGCCGCGGCCGGCAAGGCCATCGGCGCCACGGGCGCCTCTGCGCTGTCCTGGATGAACACCATGGGCACAGGCCCCTGGATCTTCAACGTCCAGGCGTACGGCGCCAAGGGTGACGGCAAGTGCGTGACCGACGGAGTCATGACCTCCGGCTCCGCCACGCTCACCTCCGCCACGGCGGCCTTCACGATGGCCGATGTGGGCAAGGTCGTCATGGTCAAGGGTGCCGCCGCGACCGGCGTCACCACGCTGACGACCACGATCCAGGCGTACACCAACGCCACCACGGTGACGCTGGCGGTCAGCGCCGGCACGACCGTGTCCGGCGCCACGGTCATGTGGGGCACCGACGACACGGCCGCCGTCCAGGCGGCCATCAACGCCGCCTGCTCGTGGGCGTCGGCGAACTCGGGTATGACCACGGTCTTCGTGCCGCCGGCCTCGGGCTTCTACGCCATCGGCGGAAGCCTGGTCACAGGCGGCAGCACGCTGGGCAATGCCCAGCTCACGCTGCCCGTGGTCGCCACCACGGGCAAGAAGGTCTGCCTGACCATCCAGGGCAGCGCCTCGGGCGCTGCGGTGCAGCACTGGCAGCAGACGGTGCCGCAGTACAGCGGCGCCCTGGTGAGCTTCGGGGTCTTCTCCTCCATCGGCGGCCAGACCGCCAGCATCAACGCAGGGGGTAACCCCTGCGTCATCGGCGGCCCGGCGCAGCCGGGCGGCTACGGGATCAGCCCCGGCGTCTACAGCAACATGCTCATCACGCTGCGGGACCTGTCGATCCTGACGGCGTACAGCTCCTACGGGCTGACGTACTCCGCGTTCGACTTCAGCGGCGTGGCCAACGCCGCCCTGGAGAACGTGGGCTACGGCACAACAGGCAACGTGCCCGGCAACGACTTCGCCTCGGTGAACGGCTTCGCCAACGGCCTGAGCATCGGCGGACTGCTGCCCGCCAACGGCAACAACGACCTGACGTACGTCAGGAACGTGACCGTGCACGGCGGCTACACCTATGGCCTGTTCGCCACGGAGCACACCGTGGCGGACCGTCTGACGATCCTGTACTGCTGGTCCGGGTTCTGCGCCGTGGGCCTCTACAACAGCTCCGTAGGAGCCACGCACGGGATCTCGGTCAATCAGCTCTCGATCGAGGCGTGCACCAACAATCTCTACATCATCGGCGCCGGCTCCAACGGCGTGGGTCCGTTCATCGACATCGCCCAGATGGACACCGAGACCAGTGCCCCCACGTTCGCGGACAACAACTCGGGCACTGGCCTTGCCAGTGCGCTGGGCACGATCCGCCTGACGGGCCTGTATACGGCCGCCAACATCTCGACGGGCGGCCTGCCGACCGGGCTCCAGATCATCGACGGCCAGAACCCGAGCGGTGTCCGCTCGGTGTCGTCCACGGCTTCGGTCCGCCTGACGGACCGGGTGATCCTGGGCAACACGACCAGCGCGGGCTTCACGGTCACGCTGCTGTCGGCCGTGGCCAACCAGGTGCCCGTCACGATCCGGAACACCGGATCGGCCAATACGCTGACGGTGGCCGCTGCGGGCGCCCAGACCATCGACGGCTCCGCCACCAAGGCACTGACCGCCGGGCAGTCGGCCCGGCTGGTCTCCAACGGCTCCAACTGGTTCACGGTCTGAGGAGGCCGACGTGATCGACAACGAGTACGTCACCGGAGACGGCGGCAACCACAACCTGGTCAACCAGGACGAAGCGCTGATCCTGAACCGCTGCAACGACATGCCCGCCGTCCCGGTGGGCTACCAGGAGGACGACTCCTACGTGGTGGGCGTCTTCCGTCGCAGTGACGACGTAGCGGGGTCCTGATGGCCTGCCGCACCGGGTGCAAGACCAAGGACCATCCGTCGTACGACGCCTGCCTGAAGGCGGCGAACACGACCACGTACCTGGCCAGCCCCTCCAAGGGGCTGGACGGCACGACGCAGAAGAACTGGGACAAGGAGCTGGCCGACTACCGGGAAGCCCGCCGTCAGGGCATCCAGCCCGACGGCACCAAGAAGCGCCTGATCGAAGAGGCGGTACGCCTCAGTGACCAGGCCGGCGCGGCCTACGGCCGCGACTTCAGCAAGGCGGACCCGCTGCCGTGACCACGTTCGACGGCTTGCTCAGCCGCATACGCCAGCAGACGCAAGGGTTCACCAAGGACCAGGCGGCCCTGGCCGAGCTGTCCGCGCCCATGGGCGCGAGCGACACGAGCTTCAGTGTGGACCCGGCCACGGTGACCTCGCTGTCGCGAGGTCTGGCCGAGGTCGATGACGAGCTGATCTACGTCAAGAACTACGACCGGACCTCTGGCGTGGTCCAGGTCATGGGCGGCCTGAACGGCCGCGGCGCCGAAGGCACCGTGGCGGCCAGCCACGCCCAGCACGCCCTGATCACGGCGGACCCGAAATATCCGAGGGCTCGCATGCGCGAGGCCGTCAACGACGTGCTCCAGGCCCTGTATCCGGATCTGGTCGTCTTCGAGACGACCGAGATCACCAACACGGCCCTGGTGTACGAGTACGCCATGCCGGCGGACGCCCTGGATGTCTGGGCCGTCTCGGACCAGACCATCGGTCCGAGCCAGGTCTGGATGCAGGGGCGGTTCTACCGCTTCAACCCGACGGCCGACACCACGGCTTTCCCGACGGGCAAGTCCATCCAGCTCTTTGACTCCGTCGTCCCCGGCCGGAGCATGCTGGTCAAGTACATCAAGGCTCCGAGTCCGCTGGTCAATGGCAGCGACGACTTCGCCACCGTCACCGGCTTGCCGGAGCGGTGTGTGGATCTGGTCATGTGGGGCGCTTGCGCCCGCCTGATCCCGGCACTGGAGGCCGCACGCCTCCAGCAGACCTCCGTGGAATCCACGGAGCGGGCCAACCTCGTGCCCGTCTCCAGCGCCACCAAGACGGCGCAGTACTTCCTGGCGATGTATCAGCAGCGCCTCCAGGACGAGCGGCGCCGGATGCTCGAAGAGAACCCTCAGACCCAGTTCTACGGGAGCTGACATGGCCGTGAGCAGGTATTACAGCTCGGTGGCCCAGCCCACCACCCTGACGGGGAACATCTCCGCCGGAGCAACGAGCGTCGGCGTCAGCTCGCCGACCGGCTTCCCCACCAGCTACCCGTTCACCGCGGCCATCGACTACGGCACCGCCACCGAGGAGCTGGTGGACGTGACCGCCGCCTCCGGCGGCACGTGGACGGTAACCCGGGGCGTGGACGGTACGTCCGCGCAGTCCCACGCCATAGGCGCCCCTGTACGCCACGTGACGAGCGCCCGGGACTCCGCCGACTCCCGGTCCCACGAGGCCGCCACAGAGGCCGTACACGGCGTTGCGGGCACGCTCGTGGGCACGAGCGATGTCCAGACCCTGGCGAACAAGACGCTGACCGCTCCAGCGGTCGTCAACCCCGCCATCACGGGCGGGGGATCCCTGGCGGGCACGTTCACGGGCGCGCCCACGTTCTCGGGTCCCGTGGTGCTGTCCGGCACCCCGAACATCTCCAACGGTGCCGCGATCGGCGGCACGATCACCGGCTCGCCGACCTTCAGCGGGAGCCCGACCTTCTCCGGTGCGCCCGTCTTTACGGGCGGCCCGAGCTTCACTACCACCAGCGTGCTGTTCCAGCGCGCCAGCGCCGGCCAGACGGCGCTGCGCACGAACTTCACCGGGGACGCCAACGACCGGTTCCAGGTCACTGGCGAGGGGATCCTCAACTGGGGGCCGGGCAACGCGGCCACGGACACCAAGCTGTACCGCGTGGGTCCGAGCGGCCTGAGGACCGACGGCGATCTCGCCGTGGGGGGCGCCCTTTCGGTGTCCGGTGACGCCAGCGTCGGCGGCTCCTTCTCCGCCGCCAACATGGCCCTGGGGGCCTGGAGCACCTGGCAGCCGGTCTGGACGACCAGCACGGGGCTACACAGCCCCAGCTACGGCAACGCCGTGGTCACCGGAACGTACGCCCGGATGGGCCGGATGCTCGTGTGCAGCCTGGCAATCCAGTTCGGCACGACCACGAACTTCGGCTCGGGCGCCGGGACCAGCGACAACTGGCTGTTCTCTCTGCCCGCCAGCCTGACGGCCAGCGGGACCTTCGCCGGGACGCAGGTCATCTGCGGCTTCGGGCGGGCGACGCAGAGCGCGTCCGCCACGCTGTCCTTCAGCGTGCGCGTCAACAGCGCCGGAACCGGCTTCTCTCTGGACTCCGCGGGCGGGCGCCAGGACGGCGCCGCTGTGTCCCCGAGCGGGACCTTGGACTCCATCACGCCCTGGACCTGGGCGAGCGGTGACGTGTTCAGCTTCTTCGCTGTCGTGGAGACGACGACCTGATGGCCGGCGTCGTCCACGAGATCCCGTATGCGCTGTCGGGCCGTCCCACGGGGACGGGGACGGCCAGCTATGTGCTGGCCGATATCGACTACGACGTGGCCCTTGCCGACATCCCGTTTCTGCTCGCGGTCAATGACGACCGCTCCATGACCATCGGGCTCGCGCCCACCAAAAAGGACCAGTTCGACAACAACCGCGAGCCCGGCGAGCAGTCCCTGACCGGCTGGTGGCTGCGCAGCCAGTCCACCTGGATCGGTGGCGAAGGGATGCTGTACCAGGACCCCGATGAGGTCGGGGCCGCCAACCTCCAGAACAGGCACGCGATCCAGTACGGCCACTCCGTGGGCCTGAACCCCTGGGTCAACGGGCAGCTCACGCTGCTGCGCAGCACCTCCCAGCGCATCGCCGATGCGTCGGGCAACCAGCACTTCGTGCTGGGCTGGAACGACGGCACGGACCGCTACTGGTCCGCCGTCGGCAACGTCTTGAAGAGCGACACCGGCTCCGCCACGACCACGATCACGTGGGGCGGAGCCAACACCATTCGCTCGCTCACGAGCGATGGCACGAGCTACTTCGCCGCCGACAACGTCGGCATCTACAAGGGCGCCGGCAGCGGCGCCGGCACACTGGCCTGGAACACCGGATCCGTGAACACGGTCGTGCGCTGGGTCAAGGGCCGCCTGATGGCGGGCATCGGACCCAGCATCTACGAGCTGGTGGGCGGTACGCCGCCCACGCTGCCCACGGCGAAGATGACGCATCTGAATGCGTCGTGGGTGTGGACGGACATCGCGGAGGGCACCAACGCCATCTACGCCTCGGGCTACGCAGGCGCCCAGGGCGCCATCTACAAGTTCGTGCTGGACAGCTCCGGCTCCGTGCCGACGCTCGCCAGCGGCGGCATCATGACCGCCCAGCTCCCGCTGGGCGAGACCGTCAACTGCCTGACGACGTATCTGGGGACGTTCGTCGGGATCGGCACCTCACGCGGATTCCGCGTGGGCGAGATCGACTCCAACGGGGACATCTCCTATGGCCCCCTGCTGATCACTATCAGCGGGGGCGTGAAGTCCGTCGCCGCCTACGACCGCTTCTTCTTCGTAGGCGGCACGAACAGCGTCGACGGCCAGTCCGGCCTCTGGCGCGTGGACCTGGGCCAGATCATCCAGGACCAGGGATCCACCGCTCCGCGGATGGCGTACGCCACCGACCTCCAGGCCCATGTCACCGGGACGGTGTCCTCGGTGACCAACTTCGGGAACAGCGACCGCATGGTCTTCGCGGTCGTCGGTCAGGGCTCGTACCTGGAATCGGCCTCCGAGCTGGAGGCCAGCGGGTACTTCACCACCGGCCGTGTGCGGTACAACACCCTGGAACCGAAGATCTTCAAGGCCCTGACGGTCCGGACGCCCTTCGACCTGAAGGGCTCCCTGGCCGCCTCGGTCATCGACCCGGGCGGCGGCAGCACGAGCGTGCTCACTGCTGCCGAAGGCGGCGGAGCCGGGATCTCGGACGTGATCCTGTCCACGCCCTCGGGGCCCGTGGAATGGCTCCAGCTCCGCCTGGACTTCGCCCGCTCGGCGGGCGATGCCACGCTGGGACCTACGGTCAACGGCTGGCAGTTCAAGGCCATCCCCGGCGTTGTCCAGCAGCGGATCTTCGAGATCCCGCTGCTGTGCATGGACAAGGAGACCGGCCGCGCCGGCCAGGAGTTCGGGTACGAGGGCATGGCCGCCGAGAGGCTGGCGGCCTTCACCCAGCTCGCCCAGAGGGGCGATGCCGTGGCGTGGGCCGACCTCGCCTCCGGCGAGTCGGTTCTGGTCTTCATCGACAACTACAAGTTCGAGCAGAAGGCGGCGCCTTCTGCCGTCTCCGCCGTCTCCGGCGGAGTCCTCTATGTCCAGCTCCGGACCCTCGCGGATGTGATCGAGTCATGACGGACTGGCTCCCGCGCGACATCATCGCGCCCGTCTCCGAGGCCGAGAAGGCCGCTGTGCGGCGCGCTCAGCGCGCCCTGGGGCTCGTCCCTACCGGAGACCTGGACGAGCCCACAAAAGCCTCCCTGCGGGGCGTACAGCACCTCTTCAGGCAGCCGGTCACAGGAGTCCTGGACCGGGACACAGCGGCGCTCATCGAGCGCCTGGCCAGGGTCTACCCGGAGGATTCCTGATGGACAAGAAGAAGCTGATCGATCTCGGCGAGCGCGCCGGCTGGACCGCCCTCCAGGCGGCCCTCGGTGTCGGCATCGCCGACCTGAGCAGCATCCCGGTATGGTGGGCCCTCCCCATCGCCACGGCCTTGTCGGCCGTGAAGACCTGGGCCATGGGCCACATGAAGGCGGCCCCGTGACACAGGTTCCCATCCCCGAGGGGTCGGTGTTCATCACACCGACCCAGATGTATACGCAGCAGGTGGAGACGACAGCAGCAGTGCGGCGCCTGGAGGGCAAGGTGGACACGCTGGTCACCCAGCTCTCCGCCCAGGCGGAAGAGAAGAACCGGGTCCACTCCGACCACGAGGCCCGGATACGCGAGCTGGAAAGGCATGGCACCCGTGACCACGATCAGCGCATCACGGAAGTGGAGCGCAAGGTCTGGAAGGCGGCGGGCGTCATCGGCGCCCTGGCCATCGGCTGCTCCGGAGGGCTGATAGCCCTGGTCCAAGCCCTGGGCCACTGAGGGCCCACAAACAGAAAGAGAGCCCGGCCCCCGAAGGGGCCGGGCTCCTTGGTGGTGACGCCCCTCGGGCGTCGGAATGGGCCACGAGGCCAGAGGGGCGTGATCAGGGGGTCCTGGCCCGTGCGGCGACACGGGCCAGCTTGTCCGCGAAGTGCTCCGCGGGATCGTCGGCGAAGCCGTGCAACGCGACCATGGCGGTAATGATCACGTCGCACAGCTCGTCCGCCACGTCAGTGGCGCTGTGCGTGACCCCCTTGCGGGGGTTCTGGCCGATGGTCCCGATGTAGGCGGAGGCGACCTCGCCGGTCTCCTCCGCGAGCTTGAACAGGCGCAGGGCCCTCTCTTCCGGCCCTGTGCCGTTGACCTTGTCCAGCCATGCCGCCAAGGCGGCTATGGTCGGCCACGGGCCGTCAGACGCGCTCATCCGATCTCCGGCAGGTTCTCCAGGCCGCCGTCCACGGCGTCCTCGTTCCAGCCGTTGACCTTCACGCCTTCCAGGCGCTCCTCCGTGGCCGCCCTGTCGGCCGGCGTGAAGACGGGCACACCGGGCGCCAGCGGCGCCCTGACGCCGGACGGGAAGGTGAGCGCCGAAGGCGCCCCGCCCTCCAGCTCCAGCACCCGCTGGAGCTTGGCCATGATGACCTCGGAGTCGTCATCCGGCTGGATGACGACCACGGTCTCCGCCAGGTCGTCCTCCCACCGGAACTTCACGGGAGTCTTGCTGATCAGTTGGAGCATCAGTCGCTGTCCTTCTCTTCTCGCTTGATGGCCGCCGCCTTCTCGGCGGCGCGGGACGGCTGACGCCGTTTCGTGTAGTACCAGGGCACGATCTTGACCCACTTCGAGGGGACGCCCCGGGGGCGCATCAGCTCTCCTTGTCGGGGTCGATCAGGTCGGCGACATGGCCGTACATGAAGCAGGGCACGCATTTGATCTGGTCGTGCCTGTCATGGCGCTGCTTGCGCAGCTTCTCCGCCGCTTCGCGGAGGACTTCGTCCCGGAAGTCCCGCGTGCGGCGGTCCACGTGCTCCCTGGCCAGACCTGCGTTCAGCAGGTCCATTGCCAGGGCTCCGCGCGCGCTCACGCGCCCTCCATGGGTCGGACCTGGCCCATGGCCAGGACGGGCTTGTCGTGGGTGATGACCAGTGCGCCGTCAACGGCGCGCACGGTCGCGTCGCCCGGCAGGGCGATCTCGTACTGGGCTCCGCCCTCGATGGCGTACGCCACGGCGTACGGAGGGCGGCGGGGAGGCTCCGGCAGGGGTGTCATTTCACAGAGGCGCTCGAACGCCTCCAGGCGCCGCCGCGCCTCTTCGTCCTCCGGAGCCTCCGGCTCGATGGGGTACTGGGCGACGGTGTCGTCCCAGTTGAAGGTGCCCCCATTGGGGATGGGGGCACTGTGCGGGCCCTCGTGCTCCTCGCTCAGAGAGCACAGGAAGCCCTCTCCGGGCTTGTGGAACTGCGCGTGGCAGCGCGGAGCCTTCGGCTCCCCGGCGGTCTCCGCGTCCTTCGGGACGAAGGCGTGCGCCCAGGCGCTCGTGCACTCCACGCAGGAGCCACCGCCCTCCAGGCCCTCAAGGTGCCGCCTGCGGGAGTGCCCGCAGCGGCACTTCTTGTCCAGCGATGAGCCCCCGGAGCCCTTCGGCTCCGCCAGGTTGAACCGATGCATGGGATCTTCATGGCTGGCGGCCAGCCAGCACCGCCGCCCCTGCTCGTTGATGTACGAGCAGCGCGGTCCTTCATTCTCCGAGGAGACGACGGAGCCCATCTGGGCCCTCCTTCAGGTACAGCGAGTTCACGTCCTCGCCTTTCGGTAGGCGTACGGGGATGGCCCGTACGGCCTCGATCAGCTTTTTGTTCAGGCCCTTGCCTGCGTCGTCCGCGTCGCCGAAGGCGTACACGCGGGTGAAGTCCTGGAAGCACAGGCGGAAGTAGTCCTCCCAGGCGTTCACGCCTGAGACGCCTACGGCGGGGATGCCACAGGCGCTCAGGGTGATCGTGTCGATCTCCCCTTCGCAGATGCAGATGACATCCCCCGGGGCCTTCAGGTCCCGCACGTTGAACAAGTTCACCGGAAGCCCTTCGGGCTTCAGGTACTTGCGGTGTCCCTCGACTGCCTTGCAGTCGTGGTCCGCTATGCAGCGGTAGTTGGCGTTCACCACGCCTGCCGGCGTGACGTACGGGATTGAGAGCCTGCCCGTCAGGGCCTCATGGCCCTGGGCCGGCCGGCGTACGACGCCGAGCCGGAACCGCCGGGCCACTTCGGGGCTGATGCCCCGCTTGGCCAGGTACCCCTGGCCCTGGGGGTCCGACTCCAGATCTTCCTGATAGGCGGCCGTGGCCGCCTCCAGGGCCATGCGTTCTTCGATGGACAGGGACCTCACGTGCTCCTTCTCCCCGGAGGGACGTACCTCCGTCCAGGAACCGCTGTGCGGCCCTCTCCGGGCCGCTGATAGCGGCTGCGTACCGATTGCTTCATCTCGATGCCTGCGGCCCGCAGGATGGGCTCCAGGCGCTTCAGCGCCTCGGCCTTGTCGCAGTGCTCCATAGCCATGACCAAGTGCACGGCAGTGCCCTTGAAGCCGCAGGCAAAGCAGAAGGCCACCTCTTTGTCGGTGTTCACCGTCAGGGATGGCCTTCGCTCGCCGTGGACTGGACAGAGCGTGATCTGCTCGCCCCAGCGAGAGCCGTGCAGTTCTACGCCGTAGTGCTCCAGCGCGGCTCTCAGTAGCCCGTCTCCTTCAGAGTCGCGGCGGCCAGGAGTACGTCCATACGAAGCCATGCCAGCTCCCCCTTTGCCACTGCCTGGGGGCCGCCGTGCCGCAGTGCCGCAGGCACCATGTCGGCCCGCATGTAAGCGTCCCACTGGCCCACTGGCTTGCGCGCACGCTTCACAACCAGGACGCAGGCGGAGGCGCCTGCGTTGGCCATCTCCGCCTCGGTCTCCCGCCGCCAGGCGGCCAGCTCCTGCCGCGCAGCGGCCTTGACCTCGATGACCACGCCGGGAATCCCGGCGACATCGCCCTTGTCCTTGTTGCCCGACAGGGCCCGGCGCTCCGCCGCCGGCCACCAGTTCTGGAGGTAGCGCACGACCTCGCGTTCCGCGGTCGTGCCCTTTGCCTTCGCCTTGCTCACTAGCAGCACCCCCGCATGTGGGACCAGGCCCGCCTGAAGGCGGCGCCCTGACTGGGGAGCGTGACCAGCGACACCCTGTTGGTGTCGTGGTCGCAGTGGTGTTCCCAGGTCCACAGACCTGGGGCGATCCGGAAGACCCGGGCCCGGACGTACAGCCGCACAGGCGGCAGGTCATGGCCGCGCAGCGGCAAGACGTGCAGATCGGCCATCACTTCTCCTCGCCGACGTAGCGTGCGTACACGCGGTGCTCCGCACGCTCCCGGCCTCCGCCGGGATCGGTCACCTTGACCGACCGGGCCACGGCCTCGAACGAGCCCGCCGGCTCGTAGTGCCGCAACCGCGTCGCGGTGCGGATGGCGTACGCCAGGGCAGCCGCCTTGCGGCTGGTGGTCCTCGTGGCCACCATGGCCCACTCGCCGCGCCTGTAGCGCAACTGCGCGGCGATGATGGGGTGCGGCAGTTGCCGCACGGAGTGCCGCCCCGCGGGCGGCTCCTCGAACCTGATCTCGTCGCTCATTCGGAACCCCAGATCTGTACCGGGATGCCCGCCTCGCGGGCGAGCTTGATCGTGTGCTGTGTTCCGCGCCCTCCGGGCAGCGGAAAGGCCAGGACCAGATCGGCCCCGGCCTCGATCATCTGGCGGTTGCGGATGGGTCCGGCGGCGTTGCCGTACGTGTGCCAGTCGGCCGGGAAGGTCTCCACGGCCACGCCGAGGCGCTTGGCCAGTTCGTCCGCGATGGCATCTGCCCCAGTGGGGCAGGCGCCGTGAACGACCACGAAGGGCTCCTCCGGGTCCGCCCCGGCGATGGCGTCGATAAGACCGAACTTGACGGCGCCGGAATTGCTCCACTCCCTGGAGCCCGTGACGATGACCCTCACGACATGCCCTCCGCCACGCGGAGGATGGCGGCGTACTCCGCCGCCCGCTCGTCCAGGGCCTTGACCTGCTTGCCCATCTCCAGGGCTCTGGCGGTCGCCGGCAGGCGCCGCCATTCCTCGCGCTTGCGCTCGGCGCGCAGCGCCAGATCGGCGTGCCGAGCCCTCAGCTCGGCAATGGTCAGGGGGCTCACTTGGACGGCCGCCCTTCGGGCCACAGGGACGGGTCATCCCCGAAGCCCAGTTCGCTGAACAGTCGCCCGGCTGTGTCACGCATGTCACCGTTCAGGGCGAAGTCCTGGCCGCGAGCGGCGGCGTTCAGGATCCACTTCAAGCCGTCCATGGCGTACTCGTTGACGACCATGGTTGTCACCTGAAACTGGTGACTGCTCCCGCAGTCACAGGGCACGGTCTTGGTATCCGTGCCCTTGATCTCGATACTCACTTCCACCACTGCCCTTCGTCGCCCGCATGGGCGTGCTCGTAGCCCGCGTACGCGGGCATGGGGATGTAGTCCGTGACCCGCGAAGTTGCGGGGTCCACGGACATCCGGAACGGGTTCTTCGCGTCCGGATCTGACTTGGCCTTGCGGACCTTGACTCCGGCGGCCCACATGCCGCCCTCGTTGTCCATGCCGACGTTGACCATCACGGCCGGAAGGCCGGAGATCTTCCCCAGGACATCGACCCGGGACGGGACCGGATAGCCCTTGGCCCCGTCCGTGCAGTGATGCACCAGGATCACTGCCGCCTCGGTCTCCCTGGCTATCGCCAGGGACTGCATCATGACCTCGCGCAGAGCGCCCCATTCGTCCAGTCCGTCCAGGACGACGTTCTTCAAGATGTCGATCAGGATCACCTTCGGCCACAGGCCGTTGACCTCGTGATATGCGTACAGCTCCAGCCACACGTCATCCAGGTGCAGTGGCACCTGGAAGTTCCATTGGATGTGGTCGAAGCGCGCCAGCGCTTGCGCCGCGTCCTGCGGCGCGGAGGAGATCCACTCCTCCATCGCTTCCGAGGTCTTGCCCGAGGTCATGGCCAGCAGCCGGCTGGCCACCGTCAAGTCGTCGGAGTCGTTGGAGAAGCCCAGGGTCGGAAGACCCATGTTCACGATGGCATTCAACGCCAACATCGTTTTGAACGAGCCGGGTCTCCCGGCGATCATGTGCACGTTCTTGGGGTAGAACCGGATACCCCGATCGGCCCATGACGCGAAGGGCGCCGGGAGGGGGTCAACCCCCACGGCGCCCTTGGTCACGGCCCGGCTGAGCCTCTTCACTCGCCTTCGCTGGGCAGGCGGTAGCCTGCCGCATCCAACCGGAAGGCCAAGTCGGTGGCGTCCACGCCGCCAACGTCGTTGGCCTCGATGCACCACTCGTTGACGATGCTCATCACTTCCTGGTGCATGTCCTCCAGGAGAACGATGCGTTCCGCGAGTGCTCGGGCGCTCTCCTGGTAGTACGTCTCGATCCGCTGGTCCCGGGTGTCGCTCACAGCTCCTCGCCGCCCTTCGCGGCGAGCCCGAGTCCGAGCATGACGTGGGACCAGCGGTTGTCCTCGCTGGTCCGATAGACCACCAGGGCGGGCCAGACCCAGTCCCTGGCCCGCAGGATGCGCAGCATCTCCTCGGGCTCCAGTCCGTTGCCGTGGCTGGTCCACGCCGGTATCGGCGTGATGTGGCTGCTGGGCCGGAACGGCGCATGGTACTCGGTGGCACCGACATTGCGGTCGCGGAGGATTTTGTTGACTTCCACGACCACGGCTTCGGCCTCGCGGCCGTCCGGGAACAGGACGAAGGTGGCGGCGGTCATGCCGCCACCGGGTTGAACTGGGCGAACGCCTGCGCCACCTCGGGCGCGCAGGCCCAGAACTTCTGCTCCTTGCGCCAGGAGACCTGGCCGCCCTTGAAGGGGTCGCCCTTCTTGAGCCCGTACTGCGTCACGATGCCGTCGAAGGTGGCCTTCTGCTGGAAGGGCACCGTCAGCCGGTACCAACCGGCCGGGAGGCCGGAGCCGCCGCCCTGCGGCGCACCGCCCCAGCCCTGCTGCTGGGGCATCTGCGGTGCCCCGGCCTGCTGCCAGGCCGGCTGGCCCGGGAAGGGCTGGTTCGGCGGCGGAGCCGGCGGGTTCCAGTTCGGCTGCCCCTGCGGGGCCTGCTGGAAGCCCTGAGCGGGCGCCTGCGGCGCCGGGGCTCCGCCCCCGGCCACCTGCCGCCAAGCGGCCTGGAGACGGCCGGAGACGGCCGTCAGGGCCTCGGCCGCCTCGGCCAGCGCCTCGGCCGTGTTGGCCCGGATGACCATCATGCTGCCGTCCGGCAGCTTCGGGGACCACGTGTAGACGTGGTTGTGCGGGTTGGACGGCAGCTCGGGGAAGTTCGCAGTCTGGACGGCGCTGCCGTCCCAGTTCTGGGTCTGGTCCTCGTTGTCCCAGGGGGCCTGCTCCGCAGGGGTCTCGTTCTGCTCGGTCACGCTGTTCTCCTCGATCGAGATCACTTGAAACGAACCGAGCCCCGCGCCAAGTCGGCGCAGGGCTCGAAGGTCTGTGCTGTCCCAGCTCATCTGCGCCTCGCGCACTGGGGGTATCGGGCATGAAGAAGGCAGGCGCGGTACGCCTGCCTGTCGTTGATCAGCACGGTCTCGTAGTCGTCCGTCAGGACGATCAGGAGCCCGTCCGGGCTCCGCCTGACGACCTCGCCCTGAAGGGCGGTATGCCGCGCTTGCGGCGGCTGTGCCGCCTCGGGGCCGCAGGCCACCAGTAAGCCCGCCAGGAAGGCGGCCAGGAGGGCCAATGGCGCCCTCACTCGGGGCGCCTGGAGACGGCGATGCCGAACAGGCAGATGGCCACCATGGCGATGAAGAACGCCATCCAGTTCCAGCGGCCATAGGCCGCGGTGACGGCGACGCCGGTCGCGTGAGCGGCCGTCAGGACCAGGAAGCCGCGCAGCGGGCGGCCCCGAAAGAAGAAGGCCGCCCCGAGGGCGGCCAGAAGGACTACGAAGATGGGCAGCACGCCCTCTCCTTTCGATGCCATTCGGCGAAGCGTTCGCCGATCCATTGCGTGTACGCCGGCGGCAGCATCTCCACCAGCTCCTCGTGGACATCCGTCCAGTCGATGCCCATGGCCCTTTGGGCCTCGGGGACGGTGGCCTTGCCACCGCCCTTGCCGTACACGGCCACGTACGGGCCGTCCCGGACGACGCCGTGACGCATGCCGCGGACGTAGCCGCGGTGCTTGGGGTGTGCTGGCTTGACCGTGGACCAGTTACCCAGCTCGAAGTTCCGGTGTCGGATGACACCGAGCCCGAACATCTCCCCGCATAGCACCACATCCGGACGGGAGTCCGGATTCTCGATCACATACGGCTTCCCCGTGCGCTCCAGGAGCGCCTTGACTTGCGGGTACAGGTTCGGATGCAGGTGCCGACGGTGCTTGTTGGTGCCCTTGGTGATGGCCGCGGAGTGCTGGCACGGCGGCGAGGCGTGGATCAGATCGAAACCGAACGTCGTCCAGTGGACCTCAAGGGCGTCCATCTTGATGAACGTGAACGGGTAGTTCGGCTGGGGGTTGACGTCCACGCCCACGACCTCGAAGCCGGCTCGGGCGTAGCCCGTCGCCGCTCCGCCGGCGTTGCAGAAGAGATCCAGTACGCGCATCAGAACGGGATCACCTCATTCGCCGGATGCGATGGGTCGAACTGGGCCGCCAGCGGCCCGTTGTTGGCGGCGCAGGACGCGCCGACATCGCAGACGAAGCATGCGGAAGGGAACCCGTTGGCCGGGAACTCCCCGGCCTGGATGGTGTCCCAGACCTCGCCGAAGGCGGCGCCCACCGCCTCGGGCGTGTACTCGGCAAGCTCGTATGGCTTGCCGAGCGTGCCCTTCCTGTTCATGAAGGGCACGCCGATGTCGCACTGGACTCCGTACTTGACCTTGACCAGAGCGGCGTACGCCGCGAACTGCTCGGGCCCCTTCGGGGGCCGCTTGCCCGTCTTCAGGTCCACGATGATCAGCTTGTCCAGGACCGGATCGCGGAAGATCCGGTCCACGTAGCCCTTGATCTCGACCGGACAGCCGGGCAGCATGCCCGACACATCCAATTCGATGGCAGGCAAATTGTCCGGAGTTGTCCAGATCTCGTACGGGCTGCGCTTGCGCCAGTCGAGGTACGCCCGGACGAAGGCCGGGCCGTTGACGTTCCAGACCTCGATGGGCTCGCTGGGCGAGCGCGCCCAGACGTTCTCGTTCGGCTCCGCCTTGCGAGCCTTGTCGAGTAGGGCGCTGAAGAGGCGTTCCCAGGCGAAGCCCACATTGAAGGCGCTCTCCTGGCCCATCAGGGCCATTCGGTCGTACTGCTCCGTCGCCTCGTGGACGGCGGAGCCGCCGGCCGACCATAGGGCGGGTCGGCGCGGAGCCTCGGTCATGTACTTCAGGAACCACGCCTTCGCGCAGCGCTCCAGGCTCTCGCGGGAGCTGTGCGACAGATGCTTAAGCTGCTTCACCCACATCCCCCTTCGTCCAGCCCACCGCTTCGCGGGCCTCCTCGGCGGCCTTCTCGGCCGCCCTGCGGCGCCTTCGGCGCAGCAGGTACCGCTCGTACTGGTCCAGGCCGCCGTACAGGCCGTAGCGCTCGTCCAGGAACGTCTCCAGGCATCGCTGCCTGATCGGGCAGCGGAAGCAGATCTCCTTGGCCCTGGCCCAGTGCTTCAGGGGGATGGAGCCAGGGCTTCGGCACGGGTCCATCGGGCCCGGGTACCAGAAGGTGTCCTCCAGCTCCTTCGACTCCATGCCGAAGCAGATCCCGCCGGACAGATCCGGCGGGCTCATGGCGTGTCCGGATCGATGTGGTTGGCGGCGCCTCGCCAGAAGAGGCGCATGAGATCCACGTTTTCGCGGGTCTCCACGTAGGTCCGGATCTTCTCCGCCGCCTCCCGCAAGGCGGTCTCCCGGCCGCGCTCCTCGGCGGCCTGGACCATCGCCACGACAGACGGAAAGACCGCGTCGTGCGCCCTGCGGCGCACGTAGATGTTCTCGATGTTGCTCGCCCCGAGGGCGATCCTCAGCTCTTCGCGCAGCTCCGCCCTCCAGGCGGGCTCCTCCGTGCTCATGTCCCTCCTTCGGGGATGCAAAAGGCCCACCCGGATGGGGTGGGCCTCGATGTCAGTGCGGCGTGCTAGTGACGCCATACGGGTTCGATCAGGTCGGGGTTGAACTTCACCACCCCCTTGCCTTGGGGGTGCACGATCACGCCCTCCAGGCTCCGCAGGATCAGCGCCCGCTGGCTCGGGAGTGGGAGGGCGTCGAACGCCTCCCGCGTGTGCTCCACGACCTCGTTGCGCCTGCCTTCGCGCTCCGCGCGACGCTTGAGCGTCGCCAGCTCCTTCTGCTTCTGCTCCAGATCCTGGAGCAGTGGAAGGGCAGTGGCCATGGTGATCTGATTGGCGATCACCGCGTCCCGTAGCTGCTTCAGGTCCGCGGTGCGCGAATCCAGCTCGCGCTGGTGCGCCTCGGTCCAGCCGGCCGCCACGAACTTCAGCTGCGCGCGCTGCTGGTCGGCCAGGACCAGCTCAATGACGAGCTGATCGATTGGGGCGCCGACTCGGGCAATCTTCCCGCAACCCTTGGCGTAGCCGCTGCGGTCGCACAGGTACACCTGGTACTGCGTGCCGCTGGCGCGGCGCCGCATCTGGCCCCGCATGGGGCCGTTGCACGCCCCGCATCGGGCGATGCCCGACAGGAGATAGCGCATGGCGTTCGTACCCGGCCGCTCCCTGGTGGGGCGCCGGGACTCCAGCGCCTCCACCACCTCGGAGAGGCGGTCCTGGGAGCACAGCGGTTCCCAGGCCGCCGGAACCGGCGTTCCGGTGTCGTCCAGAACGACCTGCCCCCGGTAGACCTTGATCCCCGCCAGAGCCGGATTCGTCAGAATCCGGCGCACGGTCTTGTGATCCAGGCGCTCCGCGCCGCGGAACCGCTTCCCGGCTCGGGAGGTCGGGGCGATGCCCCGCTTGAGCCAGTCCGTCTGGATGTCGGAGATCTTCGCGCCGGCCAGGATGGCCTTGTGTGCGGCCAGGATCTCCGCCCTGGCCTCCGGGTCGGCCGTCAGGCCGTCGGCCTGCCAGCCATAGGGCTGACGCCCCCCGTGGGGCTTGCCTTCGCTGGCAAGTTCCAGTTGCTTGCGCTGGACGCGGCGGCCGGTGTCGGCCGAGGACTTGTTAGCGAACGCCACCATGACCCGGGCCATGGTCCGGCCGTCGGTGCTGGCCAGATTCACGTCACCCTCAAGGGTGGCGAACACGAAGTTCGGCCGCTCCTCGAAGATGTCGATGGCCCGCTCAAGGTCGCGCGGCTGACGCGCGAAGCGGTCCAGGTTGTAGACCACCACGCCCTGGATGACACCCAGGTGCAGATCGCCCAGCAGGGCCTCGAACTCCGGGCGCACCACCTTGCGCTGGTACGCCGAGAAGTCGTTGTCCTCGTACACCCTCACGACGTTCCAGCGACGTACCGCCGCGAGGGCGCAGCAGTCATCCCGCTGTCTGGCAACGCCCTTGGCGTCGCCTTCGCTATCGTCGGAGATGCGTACGTAGACCCCCACGTCGATGGGCATGCGGTCCTCCCCTGGTGCCGGGCTCTCAGCAATAGGGGTGACAGTACCGTAAGTTGGCTTAGTGAGATCTTTACGCCAATCCATGGTGTTGGATTCTAGGCGGCCCGGCGCTGCTGCGCCAAGGGCTCGCCCAGGTACGTGGCCATGATCCCCTCAGCCCAGATCTCGTCTCGCGGGGGCGCCTCTTCGAGGCGTCGGCGGACCCAGTCCGCCACCACCTCCGGCCACGCCCGGGCCTCGTCCGGGGTGGGTATGTCAGGCATCGGCCCTCCTAGGTGGCTATGTAGAGCTGCGGAAGGCGAACGAACAGGCCGTGGTACGCGTACCCTTCTTCGAACTCTTCGAGTGGCGCAATGGCATCCCGGTACAGGCGGCCACGCTGCTGCCATATCACGTGTTTGTGCTCCCAGCCCCGGCAGGACCGGTCGGGATGGTGGTTGATCCATCCCCAGGGCTCCCCGTTAAGGGAGCCGTCTTCCGCTAGGAGACGGCCGTACGGAAACTGCCGAAAGACTGCCAGTGTTATCTGCTTGCCGTTCAGCGTGAGCGTCTTGATCTCCACGCTTGCGGTGGAGATCAGCGCGCTCCGCGCCTCGATGCTCACCGCGCTCTCCTCTCGTACTCGGCCACGGGGCCGTAGGCCACCTGGCGGGCCCACTCGCCCGCCTCCCACCGAGTCAGGGACTCGGCGATGTGCGCGAAGCGCGCGGGGATGGCCGGCTCCGCCGGCCGGAAGAAGTTCCAGGCGTCCCGCGCACTGCGGAACGCCGGGGCCAGCATGAAGCGGCCCCGGCCGCGTCCGGTCTTGACGTCCCAGCGCATGTCCTGGCCCGCGTTGCGGGCCGCTGAGGGGCGCTCCAGCGCCTTCAGGAACTTCTCCTGGCTGTCCAGGATGCCCCGGCATGAGAAAGGCCCCAGGATCGCCGTGTGCGGCGTCTCTGGGGCCTGGTCGGGGAAGAGGAACTGCCCGACCACCGCGAAGCGGTGGGTGCGGGCCCTCACGTCATCGAGGGCGCCGATCACCAGATCGGCGACCTCTTCAGCCGACCGGTTCTGATTCTCCGGGTCGCTCAGGATCGCCGCTACGGCGGCGTTCTCTCTCGCGCTCACCTGCTTCCTTCCAGTGATATACGGCGTTGCCCGAGACGCCGAAGATGGCGCCGATCTCGCGCTGGCTCATGCCGGCGTCATAGGCGCGGCTGACGTGGACGTATTTGTCCAGGGTTGCGCGTTGTTCCAACTCGCCGAGCAGGCGCAGCTCTGCTGCGAGTGCCTGCCGCCGTTCGTCCGACAGGTTGGTCACCCTGCGGGGCATGGTGGCTCCGGTGTGTTAGATGGACGGGGCAATCAATCCCTTGAGTCCCCCCCTGACCGGGGCAGATCCCAGTCAGGGGCAACCGTAGCTCACAGTTGATCTAACAAACCAGACGTGTCTTACTGTGTGAACCGAATGTAACGCGCCCTTAATGGGCCGTTCGTCGGCGCCGCAATTGCAGGCGCCTGATGGGCGGCCTCCTGGCCGCATGTGCGCCGCGCCTGCGGCGCTGGAGGCATGCCAGGCGCATATGGGTGCACGTACCGCGCACGCCCAGCGCGCAGTCCGCCGTCAGGCGGACGTAGACCAGACCGCGCTCCCGCTCGCGCGGGAGCTGGCGGTCGTAGACCACGCCGTACGCCACCCCCGAAGGGGTGGCGCAGCGAACCGGCGTGCCCCTGCGGGGGCACCTCACCTCTTCTCCGCCAGGGCCTTGCCCTTGGCGCCCTTCCGGGCGGTGCCCGCCCGCGACTTGTCGCCGATCATGTGGGCAATGTCGGCGTAGCTGGCGCCGTCCTCGTGCGCCTCGTAGATGGCCATGAGAAGGGCCTCCTCGGCCCGCTGGCGGGCCTTGACGAGCCGGGCGAACTTCCCCGCCAGGGCGGCCCGCTTGTGCGGCGTGAGGCTCATGCAGCACCGTCCTGGAGGTCCAGGCCGGTGACCCTGGGGAGGACTTCGTCCTTCCTCCAGCGCAGCACGCCGAGCGTGACGCCGTCGGCGTAGGCGTTCCACGCCTTGACGATCAGGGCGTACGCCAGGTCGCGGCGGTTGGTGCCGCCCACGACCTGGATGCCGCTGCGGAACTTCTCGCGCAGCATCAGGCGCGGGTCACCCGCGCCCAGGTCCGTGCCGGTGTGCAGCGCCTCCAGCCAGGGCTGGATCTTGCCGATGTGCACGGTCCTGGCCGCTTGGGCCAGGACGGCCAGATGCGCCCCGATGGGGATCTTCACGGCGCCGTACACCGTGGCCGCCTCGGTGGCGTACCAGCCGGCCTCCGGCCACGCCCGGAAGGTCTCCAGGATCTCCGGAGTGGTGATCTTCGGGTACCGCGGCATGCCCCAGCGGTCGCCGTCGGCCAGGGCCGCCAGGTGGCGGCTGGCGTTGGCGATGGACACGGCGTGCGGCACGCGCAGCACGTGCGCGGCCGTGCGCTTGTAGCCCTGGTCCACCACATCGAAGATGTCCCGGGGCTGGTCCGGAAAGATCCAGAAGGCGAAGGACTGCCCGGCGTTGGCCACCGCCTTCAGGCGGTGCTGCCCCGAGATGATGTAGCCCTCGGTGTCGAAGATCAGGCCCTCCGGAGTCAGGGCCCATCGGCCCTGCTCCATGTCGGCCTGATACTTGCCGGCCACGGACTTGGACAGCGGCCGGTTCTTCGGGTGGTTGCGGTAGCTCAGCCAGTCGCTGGCCATGTCCGGGGTGACGATCAGAATGCACGGCTGCGACGGCAGCCGGTACTTCGAGCCGGAAGGCTCCAGAGGCTCGCTCATCGCTCGCTCGCCTCCGGCTGGGCCGCTTCGCGGCGCTGGATGATCAGCTCCCGCCAGAGGCGGTTCAGGATGGGATAGCCGCCCTCGTGCCAGTTCTCGCCGGAGGAGTCGCCGTCGGCGTTGAAGCCGTGCAGCTCGTAGGCACGGTTGTCCAGGTCCAGCATCTCCTGGCCGGTGACGAAGTACGGCTCCTCTCCTTGACTCCCGGCGTACTGCGCCGTCATGCACGAAGTGGTGCTCTTGATGTCCAGCCTGTCCAGGTCGATGTCCTGGGCCCAGGTGGGCCACTTCTTGTCCAGCAGAGCGGCACCGCGCTGGACGCGGGCCGCGTAGTCGATCTCGTTCATGCCGAGACCTCCGCTCCGGTCTCGGCCGGCAGGACGCCGGCCGCGCGGGCCTTGTCCTTGAACCACTCCCAGGTACCGCACCAGTCCTCGCGGAGCGCCAGCGCGTCCAGCTCGGCCATGCTGGCCGGGAGCAGGGCCAGCACCATGCTGGCCTCCTCGGCGTGGCTCTTGGCGTTCTTGGCGATCCAGCTCACCAGGGGGTCCTTCGAGCCCTCCAGGGGCTCCAGGGCGGCCTTCAGAGCCGCCTCCTTGATGCACGCCGGGCACGTGCTCGCGTCGTGGCGGCCGTACTGCACGGGGGTCTTGTAGCACGCCTCTTCGGCGGCCTTGACGGCCGCGAGGAACTTCTCGACCTCGGGATACATGAACCCGTCCTCTCCGTTCGGGGGATGAAAAGGGGCCCCTGCTCTCTCCTGCGGAGCAGGGACCCCGGCCCGCCCCCTGGCACGAGGGCGGGCTCCGATGGCCATTTGATCAAGTTCAGGCTGGCCAGACCCTTACGGCTCCTTCTGATGGATCTTGGCTAGTTGGAGCGAAACTCACCCGGACCTAGAGAGCCGAAGCCCACATCAGGCGCTGGCCGGGCCCTTCGGGGCTCACTGCTCCCCGAAGGGGGAGTCCGGCGTTCCTGCATGCGTCCATCACGGTCCGGTGCCTCCAGCCGGATTTGAACCGGCGACCTCGCAGACCGAGCCAGGGGCTCGGGAATGCGCGCTCTTACCTCTGAGCTATGGAGGCGCCACCTACCCGCCGCCTTCCCGCGGCGCCGTACGGTGGCAGGTCTTACGGGCGGCTCTAGCGCTGGCCGGAGCCGCCACATGCCTGGCAGGTCACGGACTTGGTCTTGCCGTCCGTGTCCACGTAGATGTGGCGGCCGGTGCCGCCGCAGTTCGAGCAGTTGGCCATGGAACCCTCCTTGATGCGGGCCGCGCGCTCCGCGCGGACCATCTCCATGACTCCCGCTTGCGCGGGGTCGATCCACTCCTCCGGCATGCCTTGCCCTCCTCATGGAGAAGCCCCCGCCAGTCGGCGGGGGCTGTTGCGCTGCTCCGAGGTCGTCAGACCTCGAAGCCCTGGGCGAACCGGGTGAACGCGCTCCACGCGGAGCGCTCAACCAGCAGGGTGGCCCCGTCGGGGCCCTCCTTGCCGTCCTTCACGCCGACGGGGCCGGCGGCAGGACGGGCGACGTAGACGCAGTTCTCGGGGTTGCTGTAGCTGGACTTGACGAATCCGGCTCCGTTGTGGGTTCCCAGATCTTCCCTGAGCATTCGTACAGCTCCTCTCGGATGAACTCCCGGGAGTCGCGCGTGCTGAGAGCGCGCCCGACCATGTCGGAGAACATCGCCTTCAGTCTCGTGATGTCCTCGGTGGTGATCGTATAGAAACCGCCGATCACTGTCTCCAGGTGGCCTACGGCCGGTCCGGGATCGAGTACGAACAGGCTGAACGGCTCCGCCGTGACGGGAACCGGAATGTCCTCGGGGACCACGTGGATCACGATGTTGTTCGTGTCCTCGATCAGCCACAGCAGTTGCCGCAACTGCTCGGCGTGGCTGAAGGCGTTCATCAGGGGGCGTCGGATGGCCTGTTCCCCTACCAGGAACCAGGCTGTGGACATGGACAGCGCCTTGCGGCGCGCGAAGAACGCCTCGGACCGCATCCGGCGGTGCGTGACCAGTAGGCCGAGTTCGCCGTGCGGTATGTCCGGGGTGTGCGACTTGATCGCGCCCGCGGTGTACGCGGGCGTCTGGAGGAGCCCCGGGATCAGTAGGGGGCTCCACGTGCGGTAGGCCATGGTGCATGCGTCCAGGTCCGCGAGGCGGTCTATCGCCTGCGCTCCGAGGCCGCCGGCCACCTGGCCGACGCCCCTTTGATCCATGGCCCTTAAGGCTTGCAGTGCGCACTTGGCGCGCATCGAGTTGTCGTTCATCGGCTCCCTCTCCTGAGCGTGAACCAATTGTTGCGCACGGTCACGTGCGCTGTCAGGCCCTGCGGGCCTGATTCCCTCTCCTGATGGACGTGCACTCCCGAAGGGGTGCGCCCCGCCTCAACCCGGGAGAGGTTCGGGGAGGCGGGGCGGATCATGGCCCTGCGGGGCCAGGCAACCGCCCCTCATGGGGGCAGGGGCGGTTGACAAGCTCAGCAGAGCGGGCAGCCTGCGCACACTGTGCGCATGAAATCGGCCCATGGGGCCGCAGGATGCGGCCGGACCTCCTGTTCGTCCTCCAGGGCCTCCCTGCCCTGGTGCTCGGTCTCGCCGTCCTGAAGGACGCGCTTGGCGCTGTGCTCCTGTGTGATCATCAAGGCTCCCCTGAAGGGGGACTGGCAATGCGCGCCCCCCTGGCGCGCATGTGGGGTCTGTCAGTCCAAGGGAGCCGACACCGCCCCGGGGGCGCTCACCGCGCCCCGAGGGGGGACAGCGCGGGAGCGGAGCGGTGCCGGCCGACTTGGGGTGACAGGCGTTAGGACCACATGAGATCGGCTACCGCCATCGGGTCCTTCCCGGCGAGCCGGCCCAGTTCTAGAAGCGTCATCCTCTTGCGTTGTGCGCCCTCCCATACCAGCCGGGGGGACGCTGCTCCGCACAGGAGTTGGATGTTCGCCTCACAGAACAGGGCCATAGCCCCGGCGTCGTCGGCGCATCCGGCGCCGACCTTGTGCGCAGCGGCGAGTGTCTGTTCGTAGTCCATCACTCACCGCCCCTCAGTGCGCCCGCGTAGCGGGTCATCTCCTCATAGCTGGGCTCGATGGGCTGGTCATCCTCGTACGGCTCCCACAGGAGCCGTACGGGCCGCTTGTGGTCGCCTCTGGCGACATCGTCGGGCACGTGGTAGCGCGTGCCGTAGTCCTCCATGGCGTCCTGGTGGTGCTCCGCGCACCACACAAGGCCCTCGGCCTTGCGCTCCGCGCAGAACTCGCTGCGCGGCATGCCGTAGGCAATCTGCCATCCGCAGATCTGCGAGCCGCGCCATGGCTCGCGGGGAAGGGTGCGCATCACTTCACCCTCCGGTAGCGCCGGAAGCCGTTCGCGGGGCGACCCAGCAGGGCCGATGCAGCTTCCATGAAGCCGTCGAACCCTCCCCGCCCCCACGTACCCGGGGGGCGGTCGTCCTTAAGTGGCCGCACAAGACGGCGGTCGTTGGGGGCGTACATTCCGTCACACTCGTACGCGAACCACTGGCCCTCGGCCTCTAGGAGTACTCCACACTCGAAGCCGTCGAACCGACCTTCGAGCCACGGATACACCTTCCATTCGTTGTCACGCTCCGAGTAGACGCAGCAGGCCGCGGGGTTCGTCACGGTGAAAGTGTGGTTCGCGGTCCCGATCTTGCCGACCGCCTCAATCTCCAGATAGTCAGCGGTGGCCATCACTCGCCGCCCGTGCTCTCAAGGGCGATGATGTCGCACCCCGGCCGGCCGGGCCGGTTCGGGATCCACGTGATCGCGAGGGGCCGCCCCTTGCGGTCCTCGCCGGTCCACTGGTGAACCACGTCTTCGCGGTACTCCGCCGCGATGACGTAGGCGCGGTGGACCGTGGCGCTGACCTTCTGCGTGGTGAACGCGCCGCCGCTGCCGCGCCCCTCGATGCGGTAGAGCGTGATTCCACGCTCTCGCGTAAGGTTGCCCATGATTCCGTCCTCTCCGTTCGGGATCACCAAGAAGCCCCGGGGTGGCACCCCCGGGGCTTCGCCTTGCGACTGCAAGGCCAACAGGCCGTACGTGCGAGACGTACGGCCGATGGCCCGGCAGGGTCAGTCAGGGACCTTCGTACCGTCCGCGTAGCGGCCGGACTTGAAGCGACGCACTCCGGCATCCCACCCCTTGTTGTAGTGGGGGAGCAGAGGAGGTGTCGGGTAGCGCCGGTTCAGGATCCATGAGGGACACATGCGGCGGCGCGGACCAGGCTCTCCGGGGGCAGGCTTTTCTTCCTCGCCATAAGCGTCCACGTAGTTCGCGTGGTCCCATCCGCGCTCCGCGCCAACGTCGTACGCGCGCTGTTGCTCCTCCGTGCGCTCGGATGTGTTCTCAGGCATGATCAGGTCCTCTCCTACTTGATCATTCCTTGCGACTGCAAGGCCAACAGGCAAGACGTGCGTTACGCACGTCTTGCCGATGGTCCGGCAGGGTCACTCAGCCGCGAGACTCGCGGCGATGTCTTGCCAGTCGATCCGATCGAAGTCGGCCCGCGAGATCTGGTAACGCGTGCCCTTGACGGCCTCATCAGTGGACGTCCAGAACCACTTCGCCACCCAGTCCCGCAGGGTGGCGCCGGTCTCGTCACGCTGGGCCAGCTCCCGGCCCTCGAAATACAGCTCGTACGTGTTCTCCAAGAGCAGGGACACGCTGTGCGTTGCCCAGTCCTGGCCGTTGAAGGTCTCGCTCATGATCAGGTCCTCTCCTACTTGATCATCCTTGCGGACTGCAAGGTCAAGGGGGTCACGGTCGGAGACCGTGACCCGATGACCGTACAGGCTCATTCCTCGCTGTCGTCATCGTTCTCGGCCGGCTCCGCCGGCTCAGGCTCCGGGAGCCCCGGCAGGGGCTCGAACATCCCCGCCAGGGGGTGATCCCAGAGCATCAGAACTCCGACTCTTCCGGGTCGGAACACCAGCACGTGTCCAGTGCGCCATCCTCGTGCGCGTAGTCGTAGTCCACGTGCTTCGGAACCCACATGTCCGACCATCCGGGCACGCGGTCCGTGTCGCCGGACCGCACGCGGTCGTCCACGTACGCGCGGAGCGCGGCGAGCGCGCTCGCGTTCTCCGCGAGCGTTGCACTGTCCGCCCCTCGGGCGAACGAAGACATCAGGTACTCGCCGTCGCCCTCGTGAATCGTGCCGGTTGAAACGAACGAGTAGTTCGCCGTGTCGCCACCGTCGTTGAACCATGAGGCGATGGTGCGCGCGGTCCCGTGGTCGATCTCTTCGCCTTCACCCAGCGCGCTGATCGCGCGGGCAACGGCAGTGTCGTCACTCTCGTAACGGATCATGTCCCGTCCTCTCCTAAACGGCTCATGTGGTCCCCCGGTGGCACCCGGGGGATGGTCCGTAGGACCGACAGAGGGCACCTGCAAGAGGTGCCCTCGACTGTCCGGCGGATCAGCGTCCGGTGATGCGTGAGTAGATCTCGCGCTCTTCCTCGGGCGTGAAACCCGAGAGGTGCGCACTCACGTCGCACCGCTCTCCGGTGTAGTTGTTGGACTGGAAGTTGCCGGAGTACCACGTGTGCCCGACCTGAAGATCGGGATAACTGGACGGCTCGGTGCATCCCTCGGTGTCGATCAGGTCGGCGGCCCACTCGGCCACGGGGCCGTCGTCCACTTCGTGGGTGTGCTCGCTCGGGAAGGGCTTGCGCCCCCCGATGATCTCGCCGTCGGCGATCTGCTCGGGCTTGTAGTAGTGCTTGTAGATCGTGATCGTTGCCATGACCAGTCCTCTCCTACTGCTCATGTGGCCCGGGGATGGCACTCCCCGGACGGTCTGTACGACCGACAGGGCCCACGGATGTAACGCCGTGGGCCCGACTGCCTTACAGGCCAAGAACGCGCCCCAGAAGGGCGCGTAGGGCCGCGTACGGATGCCTGCGGGCATCCGCCCGGCGCTCCCGCCGGAAGTCGGCGGGAGTCATCGCGCGATAGCGCGCGGCTGCGACCGCTATCGCGCGGTCAAGCTGCTCGGGGACCATGGTCACGCGTCCCAGTGCCGGTACTCGGACCGGTGGACGTAGGCCGTGCGCTCCCACGTGCCATCGACGTTGAACACGTCGATGCGCGTGCAGATCTGTCCGTACATGATCTCGTAACTCATGATCAGCCTCTCCTGTCGATCGTGACTACTCATCAGGCAGGCAGGGACACGGCGCACTGCCAGGGTTATCACCTCGTGGCTCACCTGGTGTTACGTGCTGGTGTGCCCCTGCCCGCTTGACGAGACAGGGCCGGTTGCGCCGGCCCTGCAACGTCTCAGAGGTACCGCGACGTTACGTCGCGGTTGTCCGCGTCGCGGACCACGATGTTCCACATCTGGCCCGTGCGCAGGTTGTCCAGGTACCCCAATCCATCCTTGCGGAAGTAGGGCGCGTTCACCGGCACGCTGTGCGCTCCGGTGTCGTCAATCCATGTCACCGTTATGTCCATGTGCAGTCCTCTCCTGACTGTCTCGTCAGAGAGGCAGGGAAGTCCGGTAAGCGCACGGGCAACCGCTTGACGCGGTTGCGGAACGAACTCCGGGCATGCCGCCCGTACTGGGGCTGCCCTGCCTCTTTGACGAGACAGGGCCGGCGGTCCGGGCGCGTGGCGGGACGGTGGTGCGCTGTCCTCTCGCGCCGGCAGCGCCGGCCCTGCTCAGTCTGTGTGTCCGCACCTCTCGGAGTGATGCGGTACTCCCATCGCATCCAATGGGGGATGCGACTGTCCGTCCTATCCGTGACCGGTCATTGCGGGATGTCTGCCCCGCTCGGGAATCACGTCTCAGTGCCTAGCACTCACGCGCCTACGGAGTTCGTTCTCCCTGCGCACGTGGACTCGCTGTGGGTTGTTCGCACCGGGTCGGTTCGAGCCGAAGGGCTCCATCCGCCACCCCTGCGATCCGGCCTCTCGGCCGGTCCTCCGTGGTGCTGAGACGACTCTAGTGATTGATAGGTCTGTGTGACATAGGTCTGACCGTAAAGCGATTGCAAAGAGTGTGGATCATGGGGCTGAGATGGTGAAGATCTCGTGAAAACCACAGGTCGTGACACCTCGTGAGGCGGGAGCCTCTGGCCACGTGCGGCGCCATCGGCGCTCGCATCCGTAGATCCATGTGCGGTTCCGATGCCTCAAAGGGCACCGGATGCCCTGTCCGGGCGCGCGGTCTTGCACCGCGTGCCGCGGTGTGCCTCTCCCCGCGTAGAACGGGGAGGGTTCATGCACCCTCTAGCGCCCCCTGAAGCCCCGTCAAGGGGTCGAACGGGGGCGGTTGGCCCAGTGGGGCACGGGACGGCCCAAAGGCCGTCAGAACGGCGTACAGCGCTTCCGGAACGGGAGTTCCGGCATCACGGCCGGCAAGGCACCGCGCAAGCGGTGATCGGCCGGCGAAGCCTCGCGCGCGCGTACGCGCGAAGAGGGCCGCTCGCCAGAGCGGCCCGACTGTCGCCTTCAGGCGACCACTTGCGTCCTCACGCCGGACGGCGTGAGGGATCGGCCGCGAACGAGCAGCCTGCCTCGCAGGCTGTCTCGGGAGCGGTCAGTGATCGAAGATCACTTCCCGCACTGTGCCGCCGTAGGCGGCACGGGTGAGCTGTGCGGAGCACAGCGAACGCAAGCGCGATGACCACATCGAAGATGTGGCATCGCATGATCCACACGCACAGAGAGCCGGCCTGTTGGCCGGCTCAGTGGTGTGCACCTGGTGGTGCACACACAGTGTGTGGTGCCTGGTGGCACCACACCATGGGGCGACTGGACACCCCCTCAGGCACATAGTGCCTGGTCAGAGGGGGTGGACTGTCGCTCACGCTCCAGTCCAGGGCCTTGTCTCATTGTGCGCCGTATGGCGCACATTGTCCGATTCTGTCTCTCTTTGGCGCCGAAGGCGCCAGTTTGACCCCGGGGTTTTAAAACCCCGGGCCCTGGACTGGACTGGTCCGCCCCTGGCGGTGCGTCCCAGACCCCTTAGGAGAGCGCCGAGGGGCGCTCTCAGGGATTTGCGCCTGAAGGCGCATCTGGGCGGCCCCGACAGCCCCGAGGGGCCGCCACTGTCGCGCGTATGCGCGTGGCGCCATTCAACATAAGGTCAGCAAGTCGTGTCGTCAAGTCTCACCCTCCACTTGAGGGAGGTCGGGGGTCAGTGACCCCGCGCTAATCTCGGGACATGTCCACGTACGTCAAGTCCCCTGACCCGGTCGAGCCGTTGGTGAAGGTCGCGGTCTACATGTACCCGACGGAGCGCCAGAGGGTCCGTGAGCAGGCGTCCCGCCGCGGGATGGCCATGAGCGAGTACATCAAGTTCCTCATCGAGCGGGACCACCGCGGAACCCTGGACGGCCGGCCGTGAAGGCCCGCTTCAAGAACGAGTGCTTCATCTGCTACCGGACGATCTACCCGGGTTCCACGATCCGGAAGTCCCGTTCCGGAAAGTTCGTCCACGACGAATGCGGTAAGGCCGCCGAGGCCAAGGCGGCCATTACAGCCGGGATCACCTTCCGGGCTCAGCAGCCGTCGTACTGGCGGGTTGGCCGCTCACCTTCGAGTCGTCGCAATCGCAGGGATTAGACCTGCGATTGCGCGCCGCCTTCGCGGCGCTGCCTGGGATTCTCGGGACTCGTCCCCGGAGCCGTACACTGCTAGCACCAAAGTGCTAGCAGTCGGGGGGTGCAGTGGCCCACAGGATCGTCGGAGGGCAGTCGCCCTCCAGGGACCGCCGTCGCAGCATCGAGTCCTCCGCGCACGCGAAGGACATCATCCTGGCGGGCATACGCTCCGGGATGACGATCCGCCGGGCCTGTGAGGCCGCGGATCGCGTGGAGTCCACGTACGCCTACTACCGCAAGCAGGACCCGAACTTCCGCAAGCTGGCGGACGCCGCGCTCCAGGCGCGGGCGGAGGGCTACAAGCCCGGCCAGGTGCCGGTGCCGGACTTCCCCGAGTTCTGCGAGAGGTACCTGAACACCAAGCTGTTCTGGCATCACCTCCAGTGGGTGGACTTGCTGGACGGCAGGGAGCCGCGCGACCTGCATCCCTCCCAGCGCTACGTCCGCGGGGACGCGGACCAGATCCTGGTGAACACCCCGCCCGAGCACGCGAAGTCGACCACGCTGACGGTCAACTACGTGACGTGGCGGATCGTCTGCGATCCGAACGTCCGGATCCTGGTGATCTCCAAGACGCAGGACATGGCGAAGAAGTTCCTGGTGGCGATCAAGGATCGCCTGGCGGAGAACGAGGCGTACGCGCAGCTTCAGGCGGACTTCGGTCCGCCGGGCGGCTTCGCCGAAGGCGCGGCCCGCTGGGCCGCGGACGCCATCTACGTGGCCGGCCGGGACTCCGGCGAGAAGGACCCGACGGTTCAGGCCGTCGGCATCAAGGGGCACATCTACGGCTCCCGCTGTGATCTGGCGATCATGGATGACTGTGTGGACCACACCAACCACCAGGACTTCGAGAAGCAGATCGACTGGATCCAGAACCAGGTGGGCTCCCGTGTGGCCGACTCCGGCGGCCGGATGCTGCTGATCGGCACCCGCATGGAGACCACGGACCTGTACTCCGAGATCCTGAAGCCGGCGTACTACATCGAGGGGCAGTCGCCCTGGACGTACCTGACGCAGCCGGCCGTCCTGGAGTACGCGGACGACCCGAAGGACTGGAAGACCCTGTGGCCGGTCACCAACCGGCCTCCGGTCTCCATCTCGGGCCGCAAGGCCGCGGAGGCGGCCGGCTGGCCCAGGGATGACATGTGGCCGATGTGGCACGGCGAGGCGCTGTCCGCCAAGCGCCGCAAGATGCGGGCGCGGAACTGGTCGATGGTCTACATGCAGGACCAGGTGGCCGATGACGCGATCTTCAAGCAGGAGGACGTTCAGGGCTGCGTGGACAAGGCCCGCTACCCGGGCCGCCTGATGGACGGTCAGTCCGGGCACCGCAAGTACGGCATGGACGGCGTGACCGTCATCGCCGGCCTGGACCCGGCCGCCGCCGGGTACACGGCGATCGTGGTTCTGGCGCTGGACCGCCAGACCGGGGTCCGGTGGCTAGTGGAGGTCGTCAACCGCCGGGCGCTTCCTCCGCACGAGCTGCGTGCGGAGATGAAGCGGATCACCGAGCGGTACGGCGTCACGGAGTGGCGCGTGGAGAAGAACGCCTATCAGGCGTCGATCATCCAGGACCGCGAGGTCCGGGAGTTCATGAACTCCCGCGGTGTGCTGCTGTCCGGGCATCACACGAACTCCAACAAGTGGGATCCCGACTTCGGCGTGGCCTCGATGGCCACGCTGTTCGACGGTTGGCGCGAGGGGCGCAACCTGATCCGTCTGCCGTCGCAGACGCAGTCCGAGCCCGTCAGGGCTCTGGTGGAACAGCTCTGCGCCTGGTTCCCGGAGACCAAGGGCCTGACCGACACGGTCATGGCCCTGTGGTTCGCGGAGATCCGCTGCCGCGAACTGATGGTCTCCGACCTCAG
>Ga0209073_10000003_pt1 | contig 44434 bp, 88 predicted proteins | sample GAAS100_FD_187520 | JGI IMG/M metagenome (GOLD analysis project Ga0209073, IMG submission 187520) | Agricultural soil microbial communities from Georgia to study Nitrogen management - GA AS100 (SPAdes) (version 2) | ecosystem: Environmental > Terrestrial > Soil > Agricultural land | place: USA...
TACTACTGCCTGCCGGTCCCCGACCTTGTGTCGATCACCACGCTCAAGACGGACAACGACGGCGACGGCGTTTTCGAGACCACCTGGACCGCGAACGTCGACTACGAACTGCTCCCAGCCAACGCGGCCGCCGGACTGGAACAAAAGCCGTACAACGAAGTCAACGCCATCGGCTCCTACCAGTTCCCGTACACCTGCCGGTCGCCGGGAGCGCGCAGAAACCGGGTCCAGATCGTCGGCGTGTGGGGCTGGCCCGCCGTCCCCCACCCTGTCATCGAAGCGGCGAAGATCCTGGCCGGTGACTACCTCAAGCTCGGCTCGATGGCCTTCGGCGTGGCCGGCTACGGCGAGTACGGAGCCGTTCGGGCCCGGATGAGCAACCCGGCGATGGAGATGCTCGACGCCTACCGCAAAGACCCGATCCTGATCGCGTAGCGGCTGGTGGTGACCGTTGGCCACCATCACCCAGATCCGCACCGGGATCGAGACCCAACTCGTGACCCTGGATGCCCTGCGGGTCGCGCAGGAGTGGGGCGATCCGATCAACGTGTCGGGCAACGCTTCCGTAGCGGTGGTCGAGTACGCCGGAGCCACTTACGACGACGCGTTCTCTGGGCAGGGTGACGCGCTGCTGTTCGGGATCATCCTGCTGGTCAGCAAGTCATCCGACCGGACGGGCCGCGACAAGCTCGACGCGTTCTGCGACCCGTCGCCGGGCTCGACCACCTCGATCCGCACCGCGGTCAACGGCACCCTCGGCGGTCTCGTCGCCGCGGCGACGGTCGCCTCCTCCGGCCCGTACCAGGAGTACACGCCCGGCGAAGAGGCGTACCTCGGGACCGAGTTCGTGGTCCGGGTGATGACGTGAGGTGGCTCGCCTGCGCGCCCGGCCCGGCGTTCTCCGTGAAGGACGTCCACGCCGGCTACGTCGAAGCGCTCCGCGCCGCCGGCGAGCAGGTGGTCGACTACCCCCTCGGCGACGCCCTGACCTTCTACGACAGCGTCCTCCTCCAGGCTGGCAGCCACTCGTTCCGCAAGGCCCTGTCCGGGCAGCAGGCGACAGAGATGGCCGCCGGCCGGCTCGCCGGCGCCCTGTACCGCGTCCGCCCCGACGTCCTCCTGATCACGTCCGGCTTCTTCGTCGACACCGACCTGCTCGCCCTCGCCCGCCGGGACGGGATCCGCATCGTCGCGATCCTGACCGAGCAACCCTACGAGCACACCCGTGAGCTCGAACTGGCGAAGCAGTGCGACCTGGTCCTGCTCACCGACCCGGTCAATCTGCGGGACTTCCAACAGGTCACCCGCGCGGTCCACGCCCCGCACTGCTACCGGCCCAACATCCACACCCCGGGCCCGCCCGATCCGGTCCTGGCCTGCGACTTGGCGTTCGTCGGCACCGGCTACGCCTCCCGGATCGAGTTCTTCGAACGGATGGACCTGACCGGCCTCGACGTGCTCCTGGGCGGCAACTGGCAGCAGATCCGTGACGACTCGCCGCTGCGACGGATGGTCGCGACCGGACCGGCCGACTGCCTCGACAACACCGCGGCGGTCGAGGTCTATCGCAGCGCGCAGGTCGGGATCAACCTGTACCGCCGCGAGGCGGAGGACGGCGCCGCGCAGGGCTGGGCCGTCGGCCCGCGCGAGATCGAGATGGCCGCCATCGGCGCGTTCTTCCTCCGCGACCCCCGTCCGGAGGGCGACGACCTGCTGCCGATGCTGCCCACCTTCACCAGCCCGGAGCAGGCATCCGACCAGCTCCGCCACTGGCTGTCCCACCCCTCCCACCGCGAGGCCGCCGCGCTGAAGGCGCGTGAGGCGGTCGCCGACCGCACGTTCGATCACGCTGCCGCGCGTCTGCTGCGGCTCTTGGACAAGGAGTAGCCGTTGTGGCACGTATAGCTGGCAGAAATGCGGTCATCTACCTGGGGGCCACCACGTCGGCGGCCGCGAGTCCGATCACGTTCCAGAACACGTGGTCGATGAACTTCACGTCGGAGAAGATCGACGTGACCGCGTTCACGGAGACCACAAAGACGTACGTCGCGGGGATCGCCGACGCTCAGGGCGAGTTCTCCGGCTTCTACGACGATGCGAGCGCCCAGACGTACACCGCCGCGATCGACGGGCTGAGCAGGAAGTTCTACCTCTACCCGAGCAACCTGCTCACCACGCAGTACTTCTTCGGAACCGTCTTCGCCGACATGTCGATCAACGCCGCAGTCGCCGGCGCCGTCGAGGTGTCCGCCTCCTGGAACGCGGCCAGCCCTATCGCCAAGGTGGGCTAGAACGGCACCGATGGTCAACATCGACTTTCGGGGGACCGAGCAGCTCGACTCGCTCGCCGCCCGGCTCGCGTCCGCGCCGCGGCGGCTCCGCGACCAGCTCCGGTCCCGGCTGTCGGCCGCGGCCAGACCGGCGGCACAGGACGTGCGGCGGGAGATCAGGTCCGTGTCCATGGCCCAGACGAAGCGGTGGGCGGCCACGTCACCACGGCCGGTCGGGAACCGGCTCGGTCGGGGCAGCAGCCCGCTGCGCACTCGGATCGCGTCGGCGGTCGAGGTGCGCGCCGAGGTCAACGGCGACGGCGCATCGGTGCAGATCGAGCTGAAGGAATCGCAGGTCGCCGCGCAGGCACGGTGGCTGGTGCCGTTCATCGTCGGGCGGAAGCGACGGCTGCGGCATCCGTTCATGGGCCGCTGGCGGCACGCCGTCCAGGCCACCGGCGACCTCGACGTGTGGTGGCCGACCATCCGCAAACACATCCGCGACTTCACCCGGGCCCGGGACCGGGCCGTCGCCGACATCGAGCGCTACCTGGAGGGCTGACCGTGCCGCGGATCCGGATGTGCGACTCCGACCGGGAGCGCTACGGCGGACCGGAATGGGTCGAGATCACCCTCACGGAGATCATGGACGAGGAGGCCGGAGTCATCGGCCAACTGGAACAGCGATGGGACATGTCGCTGGCCGAGTTCATGAGCGGCCTGCGGCGCGAACTGACCCGGCCCTGCCAGGCGCTGATCTGGATCGCCCGCCACAAAGCCGGCTGCGTCGACCCGCCCGCCACCTTCTTCCCGAAGATCCAGGTGTCGAGCGGCGTCACCTACGAGCCGCTGCCGGCGGAGGCCACTGATGCCGACCCCCCGGCCAACCGGGCGGACCGCCGGGCCGCCAGGAAAGCGAATGGCAGGAAGACCCGGGCCGGGTCAGAGACCTCGTCGACGAGCACTGGACCAGCTTCGCCAGACTCCTGAACGCCCAGCCTCACGATGTTCTGCGCTGGCCCTACCGGTATCTGATCTACGCGGTCGGCTACGTCGAAGCGGTGAACGCGCAGCGGGGGTGACCTCGTGGTTCAGCTCCGCGTCGACGTCGAAGCGGCCCGCGCACGGTCCGAGTTCAACTCGGCGCGGCGGTCTGTCAACCAGTTCCGCGGCTCGATCCAGTCCACCCAGCACGCCGCCGACCAGCTCGGCGACGAACTAACGGCCACGAATGCCCGGCTCGCCCAGGCGACCCGGGTGTTCGACGCCGCCGAACACGCCGCCGACGACGCGGCCGACGAGGTCCGTCAGCTCCAGGCCCAGATCGCCGCCCTCGGCGGACCCGCACCCCAGCATCTCGTCGACCAGCTGCAGCAGGCCGAGGACGCCCTCCGCGACGCCGAACGCGAAGAGCAGCGCGCCCGCGACACGATGGAAGACCTCGCCCACGAGGCCAACCGGGTCCAGCGCAACGTCGACGACGCGGCCGACGAGGTCCGGCGCCTGACCGCGGACCTCGCCCTCGCCGCAGCGGAAGCGGCCCGCCTGCGGCGGATCATGGACGATGCGAACCGGCGGGCGGCGAACCCGCTCCGGGGAGCACAACGGGGGCTGCTCGGGTTTCGCCGGCAGCTCGACAACGCTCTGCAGCTCAACGGCAACGGGCTGCGGAACAGCCTGCGTGAGGCGTGGAACACCATGCCGATCGAACTGAAGGTCGCCATCGTCGGCGCCGGCGTCGGGATGGCCACCATCCTCGCCGGCGCGATCGGTGGCGTCCTCAACGCCGCGCTGCTCGGCGTGGTCGGACTCGGCGTGCTCGGTGCCGTGGTCGCCGTGGCAGCGAAGACGAGCAGCGCGGTCCGTACCGCCTTCAGCGGCACGTTCGCCCCGATCGGCGCCGAGATCGCCGCGTTCGCCCGCGACGTCGCCGAAGGGCCGCTGATCAAGTCCGCGCAGATCTTCGGTCAGGCATGGGAAGACATCGCCACCGATGTGCAGGGCGCTTTCGGTGACGTCGGCAAGCACATCGAGCCGCTGGCCGCCGGGTTGGCACAGCTGGTCGAGAACGTCATGCCCGGGCTGCGTGAGGGGCTCAAGGCCGCAGGCCCGGTCCTCGACGAACTGGCCGCGGCGCTGCCGGCGATCGGTACCGCGATCTCCGACATGTTCCACGACCTGTCCGAGGACGGGGCGGCACAGGGCGCGGTCAAGGGCATGCGCGTCCTCGCCGGCGCGATCATCGCCGTGTTCCGCACCATCGGCTCCGTCGTCGGGTGGCTCAGCCGCCAGTTCAACACCACGACCAACTTCATCGCCGACATGCTCACCGTCCTGTCCAAGCTGCCGGTCGTCGGTGGCGCGTTCAAGGGCGCGGCGGAATCGGCCCGGGACTTCGCCAATGCCGGCTCCGGCGTCGCGTTCTCACTGGAAGCCGGCAGCGTCGCCGCGGACCAGGCCGCCTCGGCGATGCGCCGGCAGGGTGACGCGACCACCTACGCCGCGCGGGCCGCGCAGGACCTCAGCGCGAAGATGGCCCACATCATCGACGTCGAACTCGGCGCCAAGGACGCGGCCATCCAGTTCGAGGCCGCCCTCGACGCCGTCACCGCGGCCGCGAAGGAGAACGGCCGCTCGCTGGACATCGGCACCGAGAAAGGCCGCAACAACGCCTCGACGATCCTCGACGGCGTCCGGGCCGCCGAGGCCAAGCGACGCGCGGACATCGAGCTCGCCGGCGGGGAGAACGCCAGCGCGGCAGCGGTCGGCGCGGCGAACGCGAAGTACGAGCAGCAGATCGCGCAGCTGCGCGCCGCCGCGTACGCAGCCGGGTTCAACAAAGCGCAGGTCGATGCGCTGATCGGTAGCCTCGGCCGGGTCCCCCGGGAGATCAACACCAGGTACACCATCGAGTACCGGACCGTCGGCAGCATCCCCAAGGACCAGCGGGTCGGCACCGGCAACATCCGGGGCTACGCCTCCGGTACCACGGCGGCCCCGGCCGGCTGGGCGTGGGTGGGGGAGCGGGGCCCGGAGCTCATGAAGTTCAAGGGTGGCGAGCAGATCCTGAACTCGATGGACTCCGCGCGGGCGATGGGTGCCCGCGCCGGCACCAGCGCGAACGCGTCCGGCACCGGCGGGGGCGGTGGCGCCGTGGTGGGTCAGCTCACCCTGGGCGGCTCCCGTGGCACCGGCCTGGACGCCCTGTTCCGTAAGTGGCTCGACGACGCGTTCACGTCCGGCCGGATCAAGTACAAGGTCGTCAACGGGAGGGTCGCGCCGGTATGACCCTGGCCAACGGGTGCAAGGTGTGGCTGGCACTCGGGGCGGACCGCGCGGCCCAGATCACCGACTGGACCTGGACAGACGTCACCGCCTACGTCCTCTACGACAGCGGCGCCGGGGTCACCATCGAGATCGGATACCCCGAAGGGTCCGACGAAGCGAACCCGACCTCGATCCGGTTCCTGGCGAACAACGCCGACGGGCGGTGGAGCCCGCAGAACGCGGCCGGCGCCTGGTTCGGGCAGATCGACAACGGCACGCCCTGCAGGGTGACGTTCAACAACGGCTCGGGCAACATCACCCGGGCGACGGCGTACCTGTTCGATCTCCCGATCCGCTGGACGCCCGGCCGGAAATTCGCGTACGTCCCGATCGAGGCGTACGGCATCCTGACCGACCTGGAGTCCGGCGCCGTGCTGGAGAGCAACGCGCGCCGCGCCGTCCAGTACTACGGCTCCGGCAACCTGGTCGCGTACTGGCCCTGCGAAGAGGAGTCGGGGGCGACCCGGATCGCCTCGCCGGTCCGAGGTGTCCCCGACGCGACGACGTTCAACAACGTCACCTTCGCGGGCGACAGCGAGTTCGGCGGCTCCGAGCCTCTGATCACGCTCGGCGCTGACGACAGCTACCTCATTTTCCCGGTCCCGGCGTACCCGCGGCCGTCGCCGGAAAGCTGGACGGTGATCCGGGCCTGGCGTGTGCCGTCGCGGCCGGCCTCCACCGTGGAGATCGGCCCGAGCATCTTCTGCTCATCCGGCGCGGTACGCCGGTGGGCGGTGGAGCTCACCTCCGCCACCCCGGCGGTGGTCAACCTCAAGGGCTACGACGCCGCCGGCACCGAGGTGCTCGGATCATCAGGCACGGCGTTCGATCACATCTCCAGCGTCGACAGCTACGAGCCGTTCGGCGACCAACTCGGGGTGCACGTCCGCGCCGTGCAGAACGGCACCGGGATCGACTGGTCGTACACGGTCTGGCGGGGGAACGTCGGTGGGTCCGGTGGGACCGGAACCCTCGCCTCGTCGACCCTGGGTCCGGTCTACGCGCTGACTGCGGGCCCCAGCGCCCAGTTGGCCGACCACACCATCGGCCACCTGGCGGTGTTCACCGCGGATGGTTCGGCGGCGGCGTCGGAGGTGGCCGGCGGCGGCCTCGGCGCATTCGCCGTCGACCGCTTCACCCAGCAGGCAGCCATCCTCGACATACCGGCCACCGCCGGCGTCAGCGGCGTGGGCGAGCTGATGGGCTACGTGCCGACCGACACCGCCATGAACGTGCTGCGTGAGCCGTCCGTACTGGACGGCGGGTTGCTGTGGGAGAACCCGGACGGCGAGCTGCAGATGCTCACCCTGGCCGAGATGGCGAACCAGGCCGTCGGCCTGTCGCTGCCCTACAGCACCCTCGCGGATCTGGAGCCGACAAGCGCCGCCCGCGACTTCACCAACCGGGTCACGGTGTCCCGGTCCGGCGGGTCGTCGGCGACCGCTGACGCGTCGGGGCCGCTCAGCCCGACCACCAAGGGTGTCGTCAAGTCCGGATCGGTCACAGTCAACTCCGAGCTGGACGACAACCTGCGGTACTACGCGCAGTGGGTCGCGGCTGTCGGCACCTGCCAGGAGTACCGCTACGTCGTCGGCCTGCAGTTCCACGGCGCCGCCGCCGCGAAGCTCAACGACTGGCTAGCCATGCAGATCGGCCAGCGGACCCAGATCACCGGCACCAAGCCCGTCGACCTGCCGCCGGAGACGACGGACGGGTACCTGCGCGGATACACCGAGCGGATCACCCGGTTCGAGTACGAGGTGAGCGCCCGGCTGCTGCCGTACCGGCCGTACGAGGCGTGGACCGTCGAGGGCTCAGCGAACCTGGGCCGGGTCGCGAGCAGTGGATCGCGTCTGCTCGCGCCGATCAGCACGTCGGCGACGACCGCTGTCGTCGGCACCTACGGCCGTCCGCTGGTGCGCACCGGGGTGGCGGCGAAATGGTCGACTACCAGCCTGCCGTACGACCTGGCCGTGCGCACCCGCGAGCGGGTGACGGCCACCGCGGTCAGCAACCTGACGCCCACCTACGTCGGCGTCGGGACGGCGTCGAGCGCGGACTACGCCCCGGTCACCCCCGGCGCGGTGGGAAGCATCGCCGCCGGCGACTGTGAACTGCTGCTCGCGGCGGTCCGTGACAGCGGCTTCACCGGGCTGTCCGGCGCGGCCGGCAGGCTGAAGACGTACACCAACGACCAGACCGGGTGGACCCTGCTCGCCGAGTTCGGCGGCACCAACGGCCCGGTGCAGCTGTGGTCCCGGACGTATCAGACCGGTGTGCTGACCCCGCCGCCGACGATCGAGCCGATCCTAGGGGCGGCCGGCGACACGGTGAGCGCCCAGCTGGCCGCTTTCCGCAACGTGCAGCCGGTGGCGCACGCGTCGGCGGTCGCGCAGATCAACGCCTCGGCCGGCAACATCGCCTACCCGGGGATCACCGTCGTCCGCAACGGCACCGTCGTGATCCTGGTCGTCCACAAGTCCGACGACTGGACCTCGACGACCGCCCCCGCCGGCTTCACCAAGATCGCGGACGTGTCGTCGACGGCCGGCAGCGACCACGCCATGTCCTGGTACTACCAGATCCAGACCACCGCGACCGACGTAGCCGCGGGGACGGTCACGGTGTCCGGCGGCGCGTCGGCGGTCAGCCGCTCGACGATGGTCAGCCTGCTCGGCGACGTCCAGCAGCTGACCTTGACAAGAAACGTCAACGGTGTCACCGGCGGGGTCGCGCATCCGGTCGGCGGCGACGTCCAGCTCTGGCACGGAGGGATTCTGAGGCGCCCATGACGTTCCCCTTGTCGGCCGGCGACATGCCCCCGGCCGACGACCTCAACGGCATGATCGCGCCCGGGTGGACGAGCTTCACACCCACCTGGACGGTCAGCGCGGGCTCGGTGAGCATCGGCAACGGGACCCTCGCGGGCCGGTACCGGCAGGTCCAGGGTTCGGACACGCTGATAGCACAGTTCCGGCTGATCGCCGGGTCGACGACCACCTACGGTTCCGGCTTCTGGATCTTCGCGCCGCCGATCACCCCGTCGACGAACGCCGTCAACCACGCGGTCGGCTGCGGCTACATCAACGACAGCGGGACCCAGTCCCGCATCTGCACCGTCCGTTTCGTTGGGGCGACGGGCATCGTGGCGGACACCGGCACCGGCGTCGTCACGAACAGCAGCCCGCAGACCTGGGCCACGAACGACGAACTCCGGTTCGTCATCGAATACGACCCTGCCTAGGGGTGGTGGCGTGAAGACGATTCCCGGCATCCCGTACGCGGCACCGCCCCGCACCGCCGCGGTCGGATCAGCGCTGGCCCAACCACCGAAGCTGGTCGTGGTGCACTGCACCAGCAACACCGCGACCGCGGCGGCCGAGGCCCGGTACGCCGCGACCCGCACCGACGCGTCGTCGCACTGGACCAGCTGCCACGTGTACGTCGACGAGCACGGCGCCCTCGGGTCGCTGTCGTTAGACCGGGCGGCATGGGCGGCGTACGGGTGGGCCAACGCCCGCGGCTGGCACGTCGAGTTGTGCGGCCTGGAGAACCGGGTCCCGGAGGCCACCCAACGGATCGGCGCGGCGATCGTGCGGCAGCTGTGCCAGCTCGGCGCGATCCCGATGGTGCACCTCGACGGCGCGGCGGTCCGCGCGTTGCACGACGGCCGCCGCTCGACCGGTGGGGTGACCGGCCACGCGGACATCACGGCCGCCGACTTCGACGGCAACGACCACAGCGACCCAGGCGACCGGTTCGACTGGCCGAGGTTCATGGGCTGGGTCAACGACGGTGAGGGAGACGACATGTCGGGCTACGGGTACCCGGATCCGGGGATGCCGATCGCGGAGGCGTACCGGATGGACGCGCTGATGGCCGGCGCCGACACGGTGCGCGGTGGCCCGTACGCGGGCGAGCCGATGTGGCTGGTGACCGCGATCAAGCAGCTGCAGGCGCAGGCCGCCGCCGACGCCGCCCGCGACGCCGCAGCGAAGGCCGCCATCGACGCGCTCGCCGCGGCTATCACCGCCGGCGGCGGGTCCGTGGACTCGGCGGCGATCATCGCCCGGATCAACGCCGTGGCGGCAGCGGAAAGCCAGGCCGTCGCGGCCCTGCAGGCCGAGCTCGCGGACCTCCGCGCGGACCTCGCCGCAGCGCACCGGGCGGCCGCGCACGCGATCGACAGCGCAACCCCGGAAGGGTGATCGGGTGCCGGAGCTGCCCTGGGACACGATCCTCGGCAAGGGCGGCCCGTGGACGCTACTCGCGCTGGCGGTGCTGAGCGTGATCCGTGGATGGCTCGTACCGTCGTCGACGGTCAGCCTGCTCATGCAGCGGGCCGACGACTACAAAGCAGCGTGGCAACGCTCCGACGAGGCCCGCGCCGTCCAGGCCGAGCAGCTCACCGCACTCCTGGAGTACGCCCGGACCGCCGATGCGGTGCTGCGGTCCCTGCCCGTGCCGGTGCGGGAGCCGGAATGAGGTGGCCGTGGCAGCGGCATCACGACGGCGACGCACACGACGCGCGCGTGTCGGCGGAAGCGGCGTTGCGCGAGGAGAAGGCCCGACTGGCGGAGGTGTCCGAGGTGGTCGCACGACTGCGTGGTCACCGCACGCGGAATTCGTTCGCCGAGGCGATGCGTCAGGCATTCGGAGCCGGACAGTGACCGTGCTCATCGGCAATGCCCTGGTGATCATCACGACTGCCCTGGCCTGGCTGTTCTGCGTGCTGTACCACTTCATGGCGCCGTGGTGGCGCTCCGAGATGGGCCGCAACATCATGACCTACGGCCTCGTCGTGGCCGTCGTGCTGAGCCTGTCCGTCGTCCGCATCGTCTCCGACGCGGTCGTGGAAACGCCCTGGTTCTCGGTGCTCCGGTTGATCACGTTCGCCGGCGTGCCCGTCGCCATCGGCTGGCGGATCGCCATCCTGCTCCGCGTCCAGCGCCAGCACAGGCGCTGACCATCAACGTCCGGGCATGAGGCCCGACGGCACGCATCAGCGTGCACATCGCCCGTGAAGGGCGCACCTGAAGGGCAGGGCGTGATGCCCAAGCACAACATCTACCCGCACCCGAACCCCGACGGCACCGACGCGGACCGCCGGGTCGAGGTCGGCTGGCAGCGCGACTGCGCAGTCCAGATCGGCGTCGCCCGACTCGTCTCGGGCCACCCGAAGATCGACGTGGTCTACCCGGGCTCGCCGACCACCCTCGGCGCTCCGACCACCTTCAGCACCATCACAACCAGCGGTACAGCCCTGTTCCCCGGCGAGCCCACCTGGGAGTCGCAGCACGTCGAACTCGACCGCGACCAGATCAACCGGCTCATCCGCACGCTTCGCGAGGCCCGCGACGCCGCGTTCGGTCGCGACGAGTAGCCCACCGATGTCCCCGGCCCGTAGATGTCCTGATCCAGCGAGGGGTGGAGTCGGGACACCGGGCCGGGGCGCCCCTCAACCCCTCGAAGGAGATCCGCATGCAGCAGCCGTCCGTCGGCCGGATCGTGCACTACGTCAGCTACGGAACCCCGGGCGGCGAGTACCCGAGCGTCTGCCGCGCCGCGATCATCACGGCGGTGGACAACTACCAGGACCCGAAGCTGGACGACACGCTTCACGTCGGCGCCGTCGACCTGTGCGTCCTCAACCCCGAGGGCATGTTCTTCAACCGTGGTGTCCTCCAGCGCGAGGACGAGCACCGTGGCGGCTCCTGGCACTGGCCCGAGCGGGTCTGACATGTCCGGCTGGACGCTCGCCTGGTGCGGCTGGTTCGCTGCGTTCCTCCTGATCGAGGGATGGGCGCTGTTCAACCGCACCGAGGGGGACACCCTCTCCGAGCACGTGTGGCGCTGGTGGCACGTACATGACCCGCGACCGACGCTCGCGGTCAAGCTCGCCCGCATCCCCTTGGCGCTGTTCCTGCTCTGGCTCCTCCTGCACCTGACGCTCGGCTGGTTCACGCCGACGCACCCCTACCCCGGGAGTTGACCATGCTCGACTCGCTCAAGAAGTGGAAGCACTACCGCAAGGCCGTCGTCGCCGGCACCGCCGCCGGACTCGTGCTGCTGCACGGCTGGTGGCCCGACCACGCCCTCGACTCCGACGAGATCGGACAGGCCGTCATCGCGGGCCTCGGTGCGATCGGCGTGGTCGTCGTGCCGAACAAGCCGAAGGCGCAGCCGTGAGCGTCCAGTTCCTCTGCTGGCTCGTAGCGTTCGTACTCCTGCTCATCAGCGCGTTCTGGTCGCCACCCCGAGCCAGCCTCCTGTCCCTCGGACTCGCCGCCCTCACCCTCGGCTTCCTCGTCCCCGCCATCCACCCGTAGACGCTGCTCTCCTCCCCGCAAGATCCGGCCCGCTACACGCTCTCCCCCGGGAGCGTGTAGCGGGCCGGTCTTTTGCTGTCCCGGGGGGTTCAGTCCCCAAGCTCATGCGCATCGACAACCTCGGCCTCGGTGGCGTAGATCGGGGCGCGGTCAGCTTCAGCCAGCCGCTCTACGAGCCGCAACCGCCGGATGGTCATGTCCGCGATCTCAGCCTCGTAGAACCGGATGAGCCGGTCGGCAGCCGCACGGTCGCCGACTTTGGCGCGGTCTTCGAGTATGGGGATCTCGTACTCGGCGATGTAGTCGCGCATTTCGGGTGATCTTCTCTGACTTGTTCTACTTTGAACAGCGATTGAAACGTATCAAGATCCGGAGGTGGAGCCGGTGGGGGCGGCCGGGCCACCCCCGGCCCCCGACGCTCACCAGTCCGGCAGCCCGCAGCCCTCGTGGAGGTCGTCGCCGGTGTCGATGCAGTGCCAGTACCGGGCGCCCGCTTCGATCGTCTGCTCGCAGGTGGCGCAGGTGCTCTCGTCGTCGCCGCGGTCCTCGTCGGGGTCGTAGTTGGCCTCGACCTCGGCGGAGGTGATCCAGGTGAGGAGGTCGCCGTAGCTGTTCGTCTGGGTCATCGTCCGCTCGGCCATCTCTCTGTCCTCCCTGGTGGCTCCCTCTTGCTTATGCCATAACTATACTGCACGTGCAGTGAGGTTGGCAAGCGGATGGACGAAGAAACTTTGCTGCGCGTGAAGTCTTGTGATCATGCTGCACGTGCAGTAAGGTTTGAGGTGTCAGAGAGACCGACACCAAGGGAGCCGAAGATGACCACCACCGCACTCAGCCGCGACGACCTGGCGCTGTGCCGGATGATCGCCGAACTGATCGCCATGAACACCATGTCGACCACGGACGAACTCCTGGTCGACCTCGACGCCAAGCAGGACGACGACGGATTCACGTTCGACCACCTGCGCGGTGGTGGCCGCACCAACTGGTACCGCTACAACGGCTACCACGCCGAAAACTGGGACGCCGTGAAGGCGGAGGCGCTGCGGCTGGCCTCGGACCGCCGGTTCCTGGAAGCCCTGTAGATGGAGCGGACCAAGCTGTACGCCGAGCAGGCCGCCGCCCGGGCAGGGGTGGCGGCCGGCACCTGGCGCTCGTACTGCAACCCGAAGGCCGGCCGGCCGGCGCGCGGCCCGGCCCCTGACGGCACCGATGTGGAGCGTGGCCACGCCCGCCCGTGGTGGACGCCGGAGACGGTGGATGCCTGGCTCGCCGCGCGGCCGGGCAAGGGCGTGGGTGGCGGGCGGCCACGCAAGAACTCCGACTAGCGGTGCCGACACCCCGGGCAGTGGAAACCGGGACACGCACCCACCCGCCCGAGGACGTACAGCACCGCGACGGACCCGGCCACCACGCCGAGCACCTGGGCGACGTGAGCGGTCAGCCACGCCACCGCGAGGACGACGAGCCACACGAGCGCACCGAGGATGACGGCGCCCGCCGCACACCCTGCCGCGATCCACGTCCAGCGCCGTGGCCGTGTCGGGGTGTGGCGGAACCTGTCGGGGTCCTGTCGGGGTACCCGCAGCACGACCCGTACGACGTCCCCGACCCGCTCGGCGCGGACGAGCTGCCCGCGGGCGAGGGCGAGTTCCGCCGCGCGCTGCCCGGCGGCGTTCGCCGGCCACACCCTGACGACCTCTCTCACCGGGAGCCGATCCAGTACAGGACCACGAGCACGACGACGGGGACGACGGCCGCGCCGAGGAGGCCGCCCAACTCCCGCCAGAACGTCCGCCGCGCCGCCTTGTGGACCCGGGCGGCACCTACCCAGTCCGTCCGGGCCCGGACGGTCCGCTGGTACCGCGCCGCCGGGATGCCGATGAGGGCGGCGCCGATGAGGAGGCCGATCACGACGCCGGTCATCGCGAGCCCGCCGCGCGGATCCGGGCGAAGTGGTTCCAGGCCCGCCGCCCCCATCGCAGACGTTTGCCGCTTGCCCGGCATCGCCGGCACGGTCTGCTGATGGTGCGGCGGAGCACCGCGGTCTTGCCCATCCGGACCCCGGTTCCCGCGCAGCGGCGGCACCGGGCGAAGGGCAGCGAGGCGCACGCGGCGGCGTAGATGAGTGCCGCCGTGGCGGTCAGGAGAACGATGGCTGTCACTGGGCTGCCCTCATGATCTGTAGCGGCTGCGGCGCTACACGTAGCGGCTGCGCTACATCAGCCGCTACGTGGGTGACCTGCGGAAATGCGCGGCTGTAGCGGGTAGCGACGACGGCGGCACAGTGCCCAGTTCCGGCCCTGGGGAGCGGGCGGATCAGGCGGACGCCGCTACGGCTACGCATCGGCCAACTCCCTGCGCTTCATGGCGGCATCGATGTCCTTCGCTTTCGCGCCCTTGACCACCCGACCGCCATCGGCCTTGTCCCGTCCGTTCTCCGACGGCACCTGGAGGGCACGCAGCTGGGCCGACATCGTCTCGCCGGTCATGTCCGCGTAGTGCTCCGGCATCTGCTCGGCCAGCCGGGCCGCGATCTGTGGCCACGACACCCAGGCCTCGCCGGCGTAGAACACGTCGCGCACATCGCGGAGCACGTCGCGGTACTCACGGGAGAAGTCCTCCCCGGCCGCCTCACCGGTCAGGGTGCCGAGCCGCTCCCGGTGCGCCCGCGCCGCGGCCAGGATCTTCGCGGCATCCTCCGCGTCGGCAAAGTGCCAACGGACCAGCGGCGTGTCGTCCGACGCCCCGTAGAGGTAGCCGACGCCGCGGTACTCCGGCCCGACCGGCAGCGCGGAGGCGTCGTAGCCCTCCTGGTAGGCGTCGCCACCGAGCACCGCCATGGACACATCGCGGTTGCCGCATTTCAGCGCGATGCGCACCGCATGGTTGTCGCGGTACCGGTTGAACAGCCGCTGCACGTCCCCGGCGCCCACGCCGGACGGCTTCTGTGAGCTGGACAGCAGGATCACCCCGGCGGACGGGCCGACGGCCATGATGAAGCTGAGCAGCTTCGCGATCTCCTTGTTCGTGTCCTGGTCGTCGGTCTCGAAGAACAGCTGGAACTCCTCGACCACCAGCAGCCATACGCGCAGGTGCGGGTACTTACGCGACAGCTCCCGCGTGAGCTTGCCCTCGGGGCACTCGGTCACCGGGAGCCCGGACAGGAAGTCGTTGACCCGCTCGATGTGCTGCTTGATCTCGCGGAGCGCTTCGAGAAGATGTCCGACCGGGTCGGAGTCGTTGCTGTTCGGGACCGTCCCGAAGATCATTCGGTGCGCGACCAGCCGGAACTTCGCCCAGTCCGGGGAGTTCTTCCCGTCCGCGATCGTGATCCGCACGTACGGGTCGAGCGCCGCGTACAGCGCCATCAGCCGCGCGGTGAACGTCTTGCCCTTGCGCGGTTGTGCCCCGACGAGGATCGAGATCCACATCAGGAGCAGAGTGACCCGCCTGGCCCGCTCGTCCAGCCCACAGAAGAACGGCTCCCAGATGTCCCGCATCCGGCAGTCCAGCAACGGGGTCCGACCTGCGGGAATGGCCAACGGATCCTCGTCGGCCACCCACAGCATGTGCCGCCGAATCGAGGAACGGTCCCTCGTCAGGAACACCTGAAACGGACTGACATCCAACCCAGAGGCGATCTTCCCCTTCGCCTTGACCGCGTCGTCGAACGTCCCTCCATACGGCAGGTCGACGACCACCCGCGATCCGTCCCCGTCACGGGTCATGACCGAACCGAACTCGATGCGCTGATCCGTCTTGTCCGGATGCCCGAGCCCGGCCGCGTAGTAGGCGCGCAGCACGATGTCGGAGTTCAGCTTCCGGAACCGGCGGGTGACCACCGCGGACCCGATGACCCGACGCCCCGGCCGGCCGGCGCGCGCCAGCACCGGCACCGCGACGAGCGCGACCAGCGCCGACGCCCAGCCGGGTGCGAGGTGCAGCAGCGCCAGCGCGACGACCAGGCCGACGACCTCGGCGAGCAGCACGAGCCCGCGGTACAGGCGAATGGCCCGGGCCTGCGCCGTCAGCCGCGACCAGGTGTCCGGGTCGTTGTCGGTCGCGGCCCGCTGGCGTAGTTCGGTCTGTTCGGACACCCACCACCAGTGCAACTGCCGGCCGGCCAGCCGAACCGCCCCGACCAGGGCGAACCACAGCAGCAGGAGCCCGTGCCACGGCGCCCGGATCGCATGCCAACGGCCGATGTGCCACCACCGCGCGGCGATCCTGTGCAGGCTGGCACGCGCGTTGCCGGGCGTCCGCCACGCCGCCGGCACGATCGGCAACAGGTCCTCGTCGCGGCTGACGACGTCGACGTACACCGGCGCGGTCTGCCGTGGCGGCTCCTCGTCCAGCTCCACCTCGAAGCTGGTGTCCGCCTCCGTGCGGGGCTTCTTCGCCGGATCGAACGGGCCCAGATCGGAAGGGTCCGTGGTCAACTGGTCACTCCTCCTGATGGGGGGAGCGGGGCGCGACCGTGCTGTCCAGGCTGGGGTCGCGCCCCGCGGTCTACTTCGTACGCTCGGCCGTCCGTTCGAGCTGCTTCGCGATCTCCTGCATCCGTGCGTTGTCCGGATGCCGCTGGGCCGTGTTACGCGCGCTGATCGCTGCCGCGTCGGCCAGCTGCTTGTCGAGGCTCTTCGCCATCTCGGATCTCCTCTACTTCGCCTTCTCCTCGCGGCGGGCAATGGTCCGGCTCGCCCGCTCCGCTGCCTTGGTCAGCCCCCTGGCTGCCATGGCGTCGCGCTCTTTGCGGAGCCGTCCCAGCTCGGCCTGCTGCTCCGTCCGCGACTTCTCCGTGAACGCCATCGCGTTACGCTCCGCGTCGCTGCAGGTCGCGGATGATCTGCGCCCCCGGGTCGTTCTCGGGGACCCGGCGCCCGTCCTGGTCGAGCGGGCCCTTGTACCCGGACTCCCGCTCGGCGTAGAACCGCTTGTCGGCTGCCGTCTCGGGCTTGCCGTCGATCCTGCGTGTCATCTCGATCTCCTCTACTTCGGTTTGCAGAACACCTTCTCCGCGGCGATCAGTTCTTCCAGGACATGAGTCCTGAGCTCGGGGCCCGTGCGACGACCGCCGCCTCGTTGCCGCGCACACGACTGCCCGCATCCGCGGCCAACCTCGCCTCGGCGGCGCGTACGGCGCTCCGGTCCAGCCGGACCGCCTTGCCGATCTCGTCGATCTTTTCCACGGAACCTCCTACTGCTCCGCGCGGACCGTCGTGGTCCGCCTCGATGTCGCCGCCTTGGCGACGGCCGGGGTTCGGGCAGCAGCGAGGGCGGAGCGGACCGTCTCCGTCCACCGCTCGACCGTGCGCTGCTTCTCCTCGCCGAGCCCGAGCTTCTTGCGGATGTCGGCCGCTGACGCGCCCTCGATCGCCAGGACGATGGCGCGCGCCTGGAGCGCCTCTTCCGCGACCTGCTCGGCCTTCGCCGCCTCCGCAGCCTGGAGCGCCTCCTCCTCGGCCTGTCGGGCTCTGTCGCCCCTGGTGTCGAGGTGGCGCCGGACCACGATCAGGACGTGCAGAGCGACAGCGGACAGGACCGGCCACACCGCGGCGAACGCGACCGCGCTGACCTGCGCGTATCCCCACCGGAACGGCGTTCCGTCAGCGACCGCCACCCGGTCGAGGAGCCAGAACGCGGACACCGCGTTCCCGCCGATCGACAGCGCCACGGTGAACAGCAGCGCGCCCCAGCAGTAGAGGCGCACCCGCCAGTGGGCGTCACGGGTCAGGAAGGTGGCGAGCAGGCCCACGAGGGAGAACACGTCCAGCCCGATCGGGGCCACCACGCACAGGTAGACCGGCCACCCCATGATCCGCTCACCGAGGACGAACAGGCCGTGGTACGACATCGCGAACGCGATGGCGAGGACCCCGAGGAACGCGACCACGATGGCGGGCCAGAGAGCGGCCAGGTCGCCAGCGAAGAGAGGCGCGTACCAGGGGCGGGCCGACGCCGGTGCAGCAGGGTCCGTCGCGGGTTGGGTCATGTCGTCTCCGGTGTCCGATTGCATGCCGCCATCCTGCCATAGCGTTGCGATGTTTGCGAGAGTTGCCAACTGTGCGGGACTCACCTGATACTCCGGGTACTCGCGCACGGTTGCGAGGTCTGCCAGACTTGCGGACCAAGACCGACACGGCGCGACACAGGCGGGAGAACGGTGGCGGGACCCCCAGCGGTGATGACGATCGGCGAGGCAGCGAAGCGGCTCGGACTGTCCGAGGACACCGTCCGACGACGCTGCGACGAGGGTGCCCTGGAGGTCTCGTGGACCCGTCCGCCACGCAGCGGCCAGCGCCGCGTCACCGTCGCCAGCGTCGAGCGGATGTACCGAGAGATGTACGGGCCGGCCGAGCCGAGCTGACACATCAGACGCGGACCGCGGCGACGCACCGCAGCATCAGGTAGTCGACCTCCGCCAGCACCCCGCCCTCGACCGTCACGCCGAGCGCGGCCAGCATGGCGACCGCGTGGTCGTGGGCGAGCTCCAGTGCGCACCGATCAGCGGGCAGGTCCACGCCGGCGTAGCGGAGCCGGACCATCACCTCGGCGAGGACGAGCGCCGGATCCACACCGACCCGCACCTGCTCAGCGCTGCGCATCGTCAGCCCGTTGAAGCTCCCGGATGACCGCCAGGATCCGACGGATCGCCTCGTCGTCCAGCCGGCGGTCGCGGTGGTCACGGGCGAGATGCCACCGGTTGCACGGCCAGCGGCCGCAGCCCTGCCGGCACCGGTTACGGCCGAGCAGCACCCACCAGCGGTTGGGCTGGTGCCGGGTCATCACCGCTTCGGCGGTGTCGGTGTGGGGGTCCATGGATTGGACGGTACGGATGCGTATCGCGATCAGCGGTACGGATGTGTAACGTTACTTCCATGACGACAACGATCGGCGAGCGGATCCGGGCTCAGCGACTCGTCCGCGGGCTGTCCGTCCGCCAGGCCGCCGACCACGCCGGCATCTCCGGTGCGAGCTGGAGCCGGATCGAGAACGGCAAGCAGGGCGCCGACAACCGGTTCGTCATCGCCAAGATCGCCGAGGCCCTGCGCTGCTCCGTCGCTGAACTCACCGGCCAGGCGCCCATCCCGACCGACCGCGCACAGGCCGAACTCGGGGGCACCGCGAACCAGCTCATCCGGGCCGTCGTGGAGGCGGACCTCACCTACGCCCCGGACGGCGAGCCCGGCAGCCTCGACGAGCTGGAGCGCGAGTTCACCCTGGTACGGGATCTCCGCGACCGGTGCGACGACTACGCCGCAGCCCGCCGGCTACCGAACCTGATCCGCGCGCTCCACGCCTCGGCGTTCGGCCCGTCCCGCCCGGGCGCGTTGCGGCTCCTGGTCCGCACCCACGAGACGACCTCCTTCGGCGCCCGCTACCTCGGCGAGCCGGCCGGCTCTGTCATCGCGGGGGAGCGCGCCCAGCAGGCCGCCGAGCTGCTCGGTGATCCGGTGATGCTCGCGCTGGCCGCCTACGCCCGAGCGCACGCCGCTACCGGGTGCGGGCTGTACCGGCGCGCCCAGCTCCTCGCCGACTCAGCGGCCGCCGAACTCGCCGGCCACGCGGACCTGCCCGACGCGTTGGAGGTACGGGGGCAGCTGCTCCTCACCGCAGCGTTCGGTGCGTACGCGCAGGGCGACGAGTCCGGCGCGGCCGAGCGGATCGCGGAGGCGGAGACGATCGCGGCCGCGACCGGGCAGACGACGACCCTCGGCCTGAACTTCGGGCCGACCAACATCCGCTTCTGGCGGGTGTCCATGGAAGCCGATGGCGGCGACCCGGGTAGGGCCGTGGCCATGGCCAACGACACCAACGCCGAGCAGGTGGCCTCGGTCAGCCGGCGCGCGACCTTCTACCTCGACGTCGCCCGCGCGCTCGCCGCGACCGGACGGGACCCGGAGGCGGTGCGGATGCTCGCGGCCGCCGAGCGGCTCGCGCCGGCGCGGACCCGGGCCAACCCGCTCGCCGCCGAGACGGTCCGGTCCCTGCTCGACCGGGCGCGTCGTCGCAGCACCGGGGAGCTGCATGGACTCGCGGAGCGCATCTCCGGCCACCGGTGACCGATCGGGCGAGTGACGCCTGTCTCTACGCGGAGTACATCTGTGAGGCGTGACCTACCCTCCGCCACCACAGCCGTACCCGCCTCCACCCCGGATGCCTCCGCAGACCACATCCGCATGGGCGGTCGCGAGCGTGGTCCTGTCCGGACTGGCGATCATCTCCGGGCTCACCATCCCGTGCATCGCCCCGATCGGACTCGGGATCATGGGTGCGGCGGCAGGGCATGCCGGTGAGCACGAGACCCGCGGCAACGCCAGGGGCGGGCGGGTGTTCGCCCTGACCGGGATCGTCGCCGGGTGGACCGCGCCGTTCTCCAGCACGATCCTGCTGCTGATCGTGTCCGGGTCGGTGACCGGCTGATGTGACTATGTTCTCGACATCTCCACGTCGCCATCCCAACCGCCCGGGACCGCGCGCCACTCTGTCACCCGGTAGCCGGCCTGCCCCAGCCTGAGCGTGGCCGCGTCCAGCTCGCCGCCGACGGGAGCCGAGATCCCCTCGCCGAAGAAGACGGCCCGCCCGCCGTCGCGTTCGCCGACGACCTCCAGGCCGAAGTTGTCCTCGTACTCGTGGCGCAGCTCAGCTTGCATGTCAGCCAGGATGCCAGCCGACGAATGTCGTCCGCGCGATTGTCGCCGCACCTCCTCGACCTGGTCCGGTGTCGGCGCCGCTCGTCCGTGCCAGTCCGCGGTCGGACCGGTCACCGGGACCTCCGCCTCGACGCGACAGCCAGGATCCCGACGGCCGCGAACGGAAACACACAGAGCAGCAGCAGCCAGCCCCAGGTAGGCAGGAGCCGGTAGGTGAGGCCGCCGGGGAGCAGGACGATCACGACGACGGCCGCGGCGACCCGGGCCCAGTCCCGGCGCGTCCACCGCCGGGTCGGCTCCCCGGTCGCCCACGAGTAGTCCGTACAGGGCCATGACTGCCCGCAGGCCGAGCACACGTTCCGCCGGCCCCGCCGGGTCCGGAGGTGTACGGACCTGATTTGCACCGCTCGACGCTCGTCGTGAGTGGTCACCCGGATCACCTCGGGGGCTCGAAACGGACCGGCCCGGCCGAGGGGGACGGCCGGGCCGTTCATGGGCGAGGCCGCCGGGCCGGTGCTGACCAGGGATCCGGCGACCTCTATGCGAACGTAGGGTACTCAGTACACTGAGCACAACCCGGGATCCTGAGAATGCTCAGGACTTGATGTTGAGTACCGATTGGTGGTGGCATGGACCTGCTGACCAGGGAGATAACCATGCCGCGCATGTCGTACATGCGCCGGATCGCCGCCGATATCCGGACTGACATCGAGTCCGGCCGGCTGGCGCCCGGCGCGCAGTTACCCACGCAGGACAAGCTCGCCGAGCGCTACGGATGTTCGCTGACACCCGTCAAGGCCGCGATCCGGGTGCTCGAGGCGCAGGGCTACGTCGTGACCCATCCAGGTAAGGCCATGTATGTGGCCGATGCGCCGCCGGGGCAACCGCGCGAATCCGACTCGCAACTTGCATAACCGTCTGTCGTCTCGGTCGTTGGTGAGGCACGAGGTGACTCTGGCTACGTACGAGGAGGTACGTCGTCATGACCCACGCCGCCATCTACCTGCGTTCCACCGGCGCGCTGCCCGAACAGCAGCAGCGCGCCTGCCTCGACTACTGCGACCGCCACGGATACCAGGTTCGAACGCTCGCCCGCGCTGCGGAGGGCGCCGCCCGGGCGGTGGAGTCGGGCGCGGTCGAGGTGGTGGTGAGCGCCCACGGTGGAGATGACCGGCTCCTGGCCCGTCGTGTTCAAGATGCCGGCGGCCGGCTCGAGTACGTCCGCCCGCCACGGAAGCGCATCACCCTCGACCCGACAGAGCTGATCGTCGGGATGCACGAGCGGGGCGCCGACGTCGACACCATCGCGCACCTACTGGACGCCCGCACCGAGGACATCCGGAGCACGCTCCGTCGGCCGCGTCCGCGACACATCCGCTGACACAGCACCGCCCCGGTCGTGTTCATGGCCGGGGCGGTGAATACTGTCCGTGCTCGGACTTCTAGTTGGGGGTCGGGGCAAGGGCGGGCAGCGCTGCGATCGCCATCTGGCGCTGCTCGTCCGTCACTTGGGTGTAGATCGCCGTCGTCGCCGGCGACGAGTGGCCCATCAACTCCTGCACGGTGCGTAGGTTCGCGCCGTTGGCCAGCAGGTTTGTGCCGAACCAGTGACGGAACCGGTGCATGGTGACGCCGCGCAGTCCGATCCGGCGGAGATGGGCGTTGGCGTGCCGCGCGATCGCGTCCGCGTCTTGTCCCGGGTTGATCTCGCCCGGCGGCAGCGACCGGATGGCGCTCCACACCACCTCGGCGGTCGGGATGTGCCGCCGCTTGCCGCCCTTGCCGGTCACGGTGATCCGGGTCTGCGTGATGTCCCAGGTCGTGACGGTGGCCAGTTCGCAGCACCGCAGTCCCGCGTACGCGGCGAGGACGATGTTGCGGTACCACCGCACGCTCGCCCGGCCCATTGCCCACGCCAACTCCCCGTCGGTCACCGGCCGGGGGACGGTGGCGGGCACCTTCGGACGGATCAGGGCTTCGGATGGGTCGTAGTCGAGCTTGGGGTTGCGTGGGTCGCACGCCCAGAGGAAATAGCCGCGGAGGTGGCCGTAGTAGGTGGCCCTCGTCTGCGCCGACCATGCCCTGTTGGCCATCCAGTCGGCCAGTTCCTCGACGGTCGCTTGGTCGAGGCCAAGCGGCAGTTCGAGGTTGATCCGGTACAGCACCTTCCGACGGTCGTCGATCGTGTTGTCGGCCAGACCACCGGCCTTCATGTGCGCGAGGTGCGCATCGATCAAATCAGTCATGGGAAGAATTCTGTCCCTGGCCTGCGGCTTTGCTGTTCCTGTGATCGTGCTGTGGCGGGTAGTCACTGCGGTGGTCTTTGTCGGGCCACCCGTGGCCGTCATGCCGCTACCAGCGTAGGCAGCCGGACGGCCCGTCGAGGTGCGCCAGGCGGCGCGCCCGTTCGGGGTCGCCCGTTCGGATGAGTAGGGCTCGGCCGCCTGGCCAGATGGGGATACGGCACCGTATCCCCAGATCCACCCTTCGTCTTCCTGCTGGTCGGGACGCCGCGCGGTCCGGTTAACGGCCCGCCGAACAGCAGCCACTCGTAGTTGATCTCAAGTTTGTCGGCGATGTCTCGGCAGATCTCCAGCCGGTCCACCGGCCGGGCGCCCTTCTCCCAGTTTGTCCAGGCCCCTCGGCCGATCCCGCACAGGTCTGCGGCTTCCCGGATAGACAGATGGCCCGCGTGCATGCGGGCCAGCATGAGCCGAGCAGCGAACGTGTCCGCTGGTATCGCTCCTTTGGGCGCGCCGTCGGCGCCGCCAGCACCGGTGACGAGTTCGCGCTCGTCACCGCCTCCCGCGCTAGTTGTCATGGGCAGAAGTGTCACCCATGACACCCCGAATCGACAATGACAACTGTCGGCCGAAAGTTGCACGTGGACTGCCCAAACAGCCGATTAGCTTGCCATTGACAAGTCGACGTGCCATACGGCAGTGTCGTTGACATGGCAGATATCCCCGGCAAGTACGCGGAGATCGAGGACAAACTCGGCCGCCCGCTCAGCGGCTTCATCGCTACGGGTCGCGCTGACGGACTCTCGTGGCGCAGGCTCGCCGCGGACATCGCCGAGCAGACCGGCGTGGAGGTCAGCCACGAGGCGCTGCGGATGTGGACGCACGGCCGCCCCGCTGTTGGCCAGGGGTCAGCGGCATGACCACCTCTACCGAACCCACAGCAGAGATCGTGTGGTCAGCGGCTGACTGGCCAGAGGACTCACACATCACCGACAAGGTGATCGAGGAGTCCGAGCGTGCCCGGCGTGAGCTGGAAGCTGCGATGGCGGAGTGCGTGGCTGCGAGGGCTGAGCGGTGAGCGGAGACCTCACGCTGTTCGGCTCGTCTGGGGACAGCCCGTTCGACGCGATCCGCCGGACGACGGCCCAAGGCGTCGAGTACTGGAGTGCGCGCGAGTTGATGGCGCCGCTCGGGTATGCCCAGTGGCGGCGGTTCGAGGAGGCGATCGATCGAGCGATCGCAGCGTGCCGGAATGCCGGGACCGACCCTGACCAGGCTTTTTGCCGGAGGCGGCAAGAAGGTACGGGCGGCGCGGCGCGGGTCGACTACTGGCTGACCCGGTACGCGGCCTACCTCGTCGCGATGAACGGCGATCCCAGGAAACCCGAGATCGCGTTGGCGCAGACCTACTTCGCGGTGAAGACGCGTCAGGCCGAGGTCGCTCAGCCCGTCCAGCACGAGCTGCCGAAGACCTACGCCGAGGCGTTGCGCGAGCTGGCGACGAAGGTCGAGCGAATCGAACAGATCGAGCGGGAGCTTGAAGCGGCGGCGCCGAAGGCGGATGCGTGGGACGTGCTCGCCTCCGCCCACGGTGACTACTCGGTGCGCGAGGCGGCCTTCGTGCTGAACCGCGACCCCGCGATCCACACCGGTCAGCAGCGGCTGTTCAAGCTGCTCCGCGAGTGGGGGTTGCTCGATCGGCACAACCGGCCGTACTCGGCGCACGCCCGCCACGTCCGGCTGCGCGCCCGTTCGTACGAGGACCGCTCCAGCGGCGAGGACAAAACCGCGTGGCAGGTCCGGATCACGGCTGAGGGCCTGCGCTACATCCACCGCCGCCTCGGCGGCGTCGAGCAGATCTCGGCCTGAACCCCATGACTCCCCGACCGGTCGGCACATCCAGCCAGCGCCTATCGCCTGCTGGGGGTCCCGTGCGATCGCTACGTCGCGCCGGCCGGGTCGGGGGCACCTACTTCCCGCCCACCCGCAGACCGCCTCCGACCGGTGGGAGTGGACCGGAGCAGCCAAGTCCGGGACCCCCGGGTGGGCGGGACACAGACAACTACGGCACCGAGGAGATCGACGTGAGCAAGTTCGAGGTAGGCGACAAGGTCCGAATGATCGACATGATCCCGACCCCGGCCGTCGAGGTTCTGGAACTCGGTACCTGCGGTGACGCGGACTGCCGCTTCGGCGGCGAAACCTTCCGCTTCACCGATCCCGGCGGGCAGGGCGACGACTGGATGCATGTCGAGGAGTTCGAGCGCGCCGAGTAGACGCCGGCCGGCGGCGTGACGTAAGGGCTCCGCCGCCGTCCGAGCAAAGAGCAGCACCGAGAAGAAACGTCCAGATAAGCCGAGCGGCCCCGCACCCCAGACGCCATCCAGGACAGGGCCGCCCAAGCAAGAGGGAGTATCCCATGACGGGACCCGAGCACTATGTGGAAGCGGAGCGGATGCTCCGGGCCGCCGGCTATGACACCGCCGAGGACGCCAGCGTCGTGTCTCCCGACGAGGCCACGATCGCACTGCTCGGCGCCGCGCAGGTCCACGCGGATCTGGCGAGAGCGGCCGCAGCCGGGTTGCTCGTCCCCGATGACGGTTACGGCTCGGCGCCCGAGTGGCGTCGGGCCGTGATGCCCGGGATGGGCCAGGGGGAGGTGTCTTCCTGATGGGCACCTACGACGACGTCAAGAACGCCATGCAGGCCGGCACCCCCCCCGAGCTGATCTGCGCAGCGTGCCCGTGGGACCGGTTGTGCGTGCAGCCGCCGACGATGACGGCCGCGGACGTGGACCGCAAGTTGGCCGAGGCGGAAGCTGCGGACAAGACCCGCAACCCGAACACGTTCCCGGTCGGGTTGCTCGTGACTGCGCTGACGTTCGGCGGCAGGGACTCCGCTGGCCAGCTTTGCCCCGTCTTCTCGATGCGCCTGAAGAACGACCGGTCCGTGGCCGACTCGATCCGCACGACCATGCAGCGGTACGGGGAGGTGACCTCCCAGTGAGCACCGAGAGACCGCTGGTCGTTGCCGACGTTATCGACCTGGACGAGGCGGTCGAGGACGCCGAGCAGCAGCGGGCCGAGGCCGAGAAGATCGCGGTGCGGTTCGACCGAGTGGCCGACGACATCGCCGCGTTCGCCGCGTTCGTACGGTCCCACCCGCACCTCGCCAAGCACATGCAGTACGCCGACCTCCAGTACGGCAACAAGGCCAACGCCTACGTGAACGACGCCGCGACGATCGCCGACTTTGCCCGCGCCGGTGCCCGTGCCGGGCACAGCGTCACCAAACGCCCGGGCGGCCCCGACGACCAGTACTTCGGTGTCGAGATCGGGTTCGGGTGGATGCGGCTGTACGTCTACACCGCACGTGACGCGGTGTGCGAGCGGGTCGTGACCGGCACCCGCGAGGTGGTCGAGGAGGTCCCCGACCCGGACGCGCCGAAGGTCATGGTCACCCGCACCGAGGAGATCGTGGAGTACCGGTGCGGCCCGCTGCTGGGTGGTGGGTCCGATGGCTGAGTACCTCACCTATGACCGGACCGTGGAGCTGCTCCGCCGGGTGGTGGCGGAGAAGGGCTCCGGCTACGTCTACCCCGCGTACGACGGCGACGCCGAGGCGTGCCGCTACGTGGTCGACGACCGACCGTCGTGCCTCGTGGCCCACGTGTTCGTAGCCGCCGGCGTGACGGTGGACGAGTTGCGGGAGGTCGAGGGGCACGGCCCGACGGCGGTGCATTCGAGGCCGCAGTTCCTGACCTGGGCCGACGAGCCCGCCCGCCGGCTGCTGGTCCGGGCGCAGAACCGCCAGGACGAACGACACCCGTGGGGCGAGGCCGTCACGTACGCGATCGAGGGTGGCCGCGATGAGTGAACCCAAGCTCCGCCACGACCTGCTTGTGCTCCTTGTCGAGATCCGCGACGGCTCCGTCTACGGAGACCCGGCAACCGGTTCGAAGTACCTGTCCACGTCGGCCGGGGACCTGAAGGTCACGCCGCAGGTCGAGGAACTGATGGCCCACGAGCTCGCCTGCAAGGGAGACGTCATCGGCGGCACCTACCCGGTGCTGCTCCTCCCTGCCGGTGAGCTGCTCCTCGACACCTACCGGGGGGCGTCGTGAGCTCCACGCCCGCAGACGTCGCGGCCGTTGATCAGGCGGACGCCACCTTCGCCGAGGAGTTGGACACGCTCGTCCTGGCGATCGGCAACGGCATCGCTGCGCGCGGCGCACAGCAGGCCCGCTGCGACTTCGGTGCGTTGTTCGCCCGCTCGGACCGCTTCGACCGATCGATCCTCGCCGCCCTACTTGCCCAGGCTATCGCCCGCCTCGCTGATGGAGATGCACGATGAGCGCCCTACCCCACGTGACCGCCGTCGACCAGCTCGCCGCCGTTGGTGCCCTGTTCGTTGTCGTCGGCCTGGTCGTCGTTGCCTGGTTGATCTGGCCCACGAAGCAGCGGGTGCGGGAAGCCGCAGCAGCAGCCGAGGAACGGCGCCGTGCGACGGCCATCATCGCCGCCGCCAGCGCCCCCGTAGTGGAGGACATCCCCGCTGGTCCGAACTACTCGTCGGGGGAGTGGCCGGTCGTTGACGGACCGCGCCACGCAGCCGAGGTCGAGCCGGAGGAGTTCGAGCTTCCGGCGGAGCCGGGCGAGGTGGAACCGGAGCAGCCGCCCGGTCCGTGGTGGGCGCAACCGACGGTGGCGATCGACCACGAGCCGACCCCGATCTTCAACGGGATCCGGGAGTACCCAGCGTTCGACCTCGACCTGTCGCCGACCAACGCCTGGAACGCCGCCGACCGGGCCGCGCTTCTGGAGCGGATCCGTGAGGCCGAGTACGGCCAGGCCAGAGGGGAGCAGGCGGCATGAGCGTCGACTTCTCCGGTCCCGTGTTCACCCGGGACCACGACGGCTACGTGACGACCGCGCCGTTCTCCGCTGCTCGCGAGGTCATGCCGTGGGAGGAGCCGGTCGAGGAACTCCACGTCCGGTTCGTGGAGCCGGCGCCGATCCACGACCCGATGGAGGTGTGGGATGCCGCGTGAGTACCAGCCCAATCCGTTCCTGGTGCAGGGCAAGTGCCCGGTCTGTGGCAACGTCCGCACGCTGAAGAACAACGGCAGGCTGCGCGTCCACGGGGACCCGACCTGGCGGCTGATGAACTGCTCCGGCAGTGGGCAGCGGCCGGTCGCCGAGGCGGGTGAGTCCGGTGACTGAACTGGACCTGGATGCCATCAAGGCCCGTGCCGACGCGGCCTCGGCAGGGCCTTGGACCGCAGAGCGCGATGGGCTCGTGTGGGCACCCCGGCTCGGCGACCCAGTGTCCGGCTCCACGGAGATGGAGGACGCCGAATTCATCGCCGCCGCCCGCGCCGACGTGCCCGCACTGGTCGCCGAGGTGGAGCGGCTGCAACGTCTCCTCGGCGAGCCCTTCCCGACGAGCGACGCGTACGAGTCCCTGCATCAGGCACTGGCCGACGAGCGGGCCGAGGTGGTCCGGCACTGCGACCGGATCGCCGAGCTGACCGCGTTGCTCGCCGAGGTGCTCGGCTCGTTCCCGCCACCGCCGTACCGCGACGTCGAGGTCCACTCGTGCCGGGTACGGGCGGAGACGGTGGACCGGTGGCGCTCGCACCTGGCTGGCCGGTCATGACCGCCCGGATCTGTCGGCTGGTCGGTGCCGCCCTGGTGTGGACGGTGATGGCGGTAGTAGCGGCGGCCGCGTTCGCGGTGTGCCTGCCCCTGTTGGTCGTGGCGGCGTTGTTCCGGGGCGTGGCCGAGGTGGGGCGGGTGCTGTTCCGTCGCGGCGAAATGTCCGGTGTCGACGACCTGGACGAGGTGCTCCGGGCCCGGATCGACGGCGACGACACGGCCGTCCTCGACTGCGGCTGCCCACCACCCCTCGCCGTCTACGGGTGCCCGCACTGCGGGTGGCGTTCCTGCTCGCAGCACCGGGGATCAGCGCACCTGTGTGAGCGGACCCCGCTGTTCGACTGGCAGCACGAGTGGCCGACAGGCCGGATCAAGCCGACGAACCTCGACGACTCGGCGGCCGAACCGAACGAACTCCTGAACGAGATCTACCAGTACCTGGAGAGTGCGCAGTGAGCGCTGACCTGACGTTCGCCGAGGTAAGCAGGACGAACCGCACGCGCTGCGAACGGTGGCACCCGGGCTTCCCCAATGACGGGTGGACCGGCGCCGACTGGTCCAACGCCATGGCCGGCGAGGCGGGCGAAACCTGCAACGTCGTGAAGAAGCTGCGGCGGATCGAGATGGCCACCGGATCTGCCGCGCAGTCCGCCGGGAGCGACAACCACGAGTCGTTGCTGGCGAAGCTGGCCATGGAGATCGGGGACACGCTGATGTACCTCGACCTGCTCGCCCAGCACTACGGGCTGGACCTGGCCGACTGCGTGGTGGCCACCTTCAACCGGGTCAGCGTCCGTGAGGGATTCCCGGAGCGGCTTCCCGTGGTCACGTCCGGGCTCAATTCGTGCGTCGACTGCGACGACGACATCTGGCACGACGAGAAGGCGTTCCCCGACGAGCGCGGCGAGGACCTGCGGTGCCTGGTGTGTCACGCCAAGCGGGGCGGCGGTGCGGCATGAGTTCTGCTGACCTGCTCCGCCGTGCAGCAGCCAAGTTGCGCGAGCACGCCGAGGCGGCCGACTGGGGACCATGGGAGGTCGGTCCCAGTTTCGGCGCCCGGGACAGCCGGGTCTACGTGCGACCGGTCGGCGGCTTCGACTGGATCGGCGCCACCCGCATCGACGACGAACCCACGAAGGTCATGGCGTGCCAGGTGTCCAACATGCCGAGGTTCCGGGAGAACGCGGCCTACATCGCGCTGATGCACCCGCCGGTGGCTCTGGCCCTAGCTGAGTGGCTGGCGTTCGTCGCCGTGTGGGGGAAGCAGAGTCCTTATGCCGACGCCGTGGCCCGCGCGGTGCTCCGTGAGGACGGTGAGTCCGAGTGAGCGCCCCAACTTCCGCCGCTCGTGCTGCCGCTGAGTGGTGGGCGGAGCAGGTCGGAGCGCCGACCCACCGCCTTGTCGACGGCAGCCAGCGCAACTTCTCTTCCGACTTCGCTGAACTCACCATGCTGACGACCGCCCACAAGAACCCGGTCCCCGAGGGTGCGGGAACGGCGTTCGCGGACGCGCTGGAGAAGCACCTGGTCGACGCGCTGGACCGGCACGGCGACGTGCATCTGGGTGTCGACTACGGCCCGGAGTGGCCGCTCGGCGAGATCGCTCAGGCGCACCGCATCCACCCGGCCCGGTTCCCCGTCAAGACCCGCATGTGGGTGCAACCGACGCACGTCGTCGCGAGCCTCGGCTACCGGGGACCGGACCGGCTCGTGTGGTCCGCGCCCGACTGGGAGCGGCCGGTCTGCCACTCGCTCGACTACGACGAGCGGACGGAGAAGTTCGGCGACAACCGGTGCAGCCTGCCCCGCTACCACGAAGGCGGCCACGGCGATTGGCTGCCGGACCCGCGCCGCTGCGATGGCTGTGGTCTGACCGAGGGTGGCCACTTCAACCGTCCTCGCGTTCCCGGCGACCATCACGTGTTCCGTGAGGACGGTGCCCAGTGAGCGCCCTGAACCCGACCGAGTCCCGTATCGCCCTGGCCAAGGGAATCAAGGCCGGTCAGGTGATGGACCACGGCTGGATCCGGGGTCACGTCACCTGGGGTAACGAGTACGTCTCGCGGATTGTGACGGGTCGGGTGGCAGAGTTCCGGGTGGCCGGTCTGCTCGAAGCCCCGGCTGGCGACGGGGCGAGGCCTCCGTACGCGGTGCGGCTGAACGCTGCTGGCGAGAAATGGCTGGCCGAGCACGGCGGGGGTGCCGAGTGAAGGCGACCCTACGCGGCCCGGCGCCGCGCCCGTGCGAGTCCTGCCCGTACCGCCGCGATGTCCCTTCCGGGGTCTGGTCGGCCAGCGAGTACGACAAGCTGCCCGGCTACGACGAGCCGACCCCGTCCCAGCCGGCACGGGTCTTCGCCTGCCATCGGCACGACGGTCGGGTGTGCGCCGGCTGGGCCGGCTGTCACGCCGGCGAGCACCTGCTGTCGCTGCGGCTCGCGCTGCTGACCGGCGGCATGACGGTCGCCGACTACGAGGCGACGGTCGCGTACTCCTCTCCGGTGCCGCTGTTCTCCAGCGGCGCGGAGGCTGCCACGCACGGCAAGGCCGAGGTCGAGGCGCCTGGCGCGCCGGCCCGGCGGGTCATCGCGAAGGTGTCGGCCCGGCTGGCTGAGCACGGGGGGTGCGTCGTGATGCTCGGCGCGTTTTTCAAGCCGGACGGCACGGTCGACCGTCAGCACCTCGCCGCTGTCCCGGCGAGGTCCCGCTTCACCGCGGGCGACCGGGTCCAGATGCACGGCTACTCCGGTGCCTGGCCCGGCATGGAGCGCTACGGCTTCCGGGGTGTGGTGCTGGGTGGCTACGGCGGGGATCTGCGTGGTCTGACGGACGACGGACGCGAGTGGGTGGCCGGTGCGTCCGCGCTGGTCCGGGACGGGGAGCGGGAGACGGGCGGCGTGTCGTGCGTCTGCTGTCCCCATCCGGAGCGGTTCCGTCCGCGGCGCCCGAAGCGGGCGCCGAAGGGGTTGGAGGCGTTCGGGCCTCCGCCGGAGTGTCTGCGTCCGTACCTGCCGGCGGCGCCGGTCGAGATGGTGCAGCTTGACCTGTTCGAGGTGGCGGCGTGACCGACATCGAGACGCGGGTCGAGGACCTCCGCGAGGAGTACGGCCAGAACGAGTTGGACAACGGCCGGCACCCGACCGAGGACGGGTTCGTGGAGTGGCTGGTTCGGCGACTGGACGGTGCGCCATGACGCAGCTGATCCTCTTCGACCCGCATCAGCGGGGTTGGATCATCACTCCGCATGTCTTCGCCGACTTCACCCCGGCCGGCACGGCGATCCCAGCGTGGGTCTGCTGCAACTGTCGCGGCGCGGTGACGAATGCGTGGCAGCTGCGCTCGTGGCACGGCTGCTGTGGTGTGCTGCTGGTGCCGCGCTGCGCTGACCGTGGCTGGTATGACCGGTTGCCGGCCTGGGCGCAGGACATCAACGACGCCTGGGTGTCTGAGATCCCGACCCGGGTCGGTGCGTCGTGAAGCGCACCGAGTTGGTCCGGAAGACCCCGCTCCGCACGAAGGCGGGCCTGACGTCGAAGTCCGGGATCGCGCGCCGCAAGGCGCAGAGCGCGAAGCGCGTCAAGGAAACCGGCCCTTCGAAGTTGGTTGTTGCTCTGGTCTTCGACCGTGACGGTGGCTGCTGCATCCGCTGCGGCCTGGCTGTCCGGTTCGAGGCGCGGGGGATCGACTGGAGCTGCCAGCACAGACGAGCCCGGGGACGTGGCTCGGACCTGCGGCCGGAGACGAACCTGCCGTCCAACCTGGTGATCCTCTGCGGCAGCGCGACGACGGGCTGTCACGGCTGGGCGGAAAGCAACCGCACCGAGGCCCGGTTGGCTGGCTTGTCGATGCGGTGGAAGCAGGACCCGCAGAAGGTTCCGCTGCTGACCTGGTGGGGTCCGGTGTACCTCGACGACAAGGGCCGCTGGTCGAAGCCGGAGCAGTGTCCGGAGTGCCGTTGCGATCCGGTGCTCTGTGAGACAGATCCGACCGGGGAGCACTGCGCGGATCAGTCGTGCGGCACGTGCCTTCACGGATGCCCGCTCGACGACTGCCAAGTGTGCTCGGCGCGCTGGACGGAGGTCCCGTCATGACGGCCGCGGCTGTGATCGCGCTGGGTCGGCTCTCGCTCGCGTTCGGCCGGGTCGACCGGATCACCTTCCACGAGGACGGCGTCACACCGGAGTCGGACACGGATCACACCGTGATGCTCGGCCTGGTGGCGTCGGCACTGGCCGCCCGCGAGCACGACCTGGACGTGGGGCTGGTGGCGCAGTTCGCCCTCGTCCACGACCTGGTCGAGGTTTACGCGGGGGACACGCCAACGCTGCGGGCGCTGCCGGCTCATGCGAAGGCGGCCAAGAAAGCCCGCGAGCACGCGGCGTTCCAGCGCATCGTCGCGGAGTTCGCCGACCTGCCGTGGTTGCCGGCGACCCTGGCCGCGTACGAGGCGCAGACGATCCGGGAGGCCCGATACGTGCGGGCGCTGGACAAGCTGCTGCCGAAGGTCACCCACCTGTCCAACAGGTGCTCGACGCTGCGCGCCCAGGGTGTCGGCTACGACGAGTTGGCCGCGCGGTACGAGTTGCAGGAGAAGGAGTTGCTGGAGTACGCCGCGGACTTCCCGTCGGTGATGGCTCTGCGCGCTGACCTCGTCGGCCGGGTGCTCGCGATCTACCGGCCGCGCTGTTCGGAGTGCCGCTGCGATCCGGTGCAGTGTGAGACGGATTCGAGCGGCGAGCACTGCTCGGACCAGTCGTGCCCTACATGCCTGGACGGGTGCCCGTTGGAGTTCGGCTCGTGCCTGGTCTGCGGGGTGACGTCATGCGCGTGATCGTTACGGGCTCACGGTCCTGGGATCGCAAGGACGTCGTCTGGGCGGCCCTGGACATCCTGGCCGCCGAGGCGGCGAAGGTGGGCGAGCACGAGCTGGTCGTGGCGCACGGGGCGTGCTGGCCACATCGGGACGACGAGACGGGGCTGTTGCCGGAGTCCTCGGCGGACTACCTCGCGGACCTGTGGATCCGTCGAAGTGACCATCCGTTGCCGGTGCTGCGGGTTGCGATGCCGGCGAAGTGGCGGGAGCACCGCCGCGCGGCGGGTCACCTGCGGAACAAGGCGCTCGTCGCGGCGGGCGGTGATCTGGTGCTGGCGTTCCACCGGGACAACTCTCCGGGCACCCGTGACTGCATCTACCAGGCAGAACGGGCAGGACTCACGGTTCAGGTCATCGACTATGCCGACCTTCCCGCACCAGAGGAGGTGTCCTCGTGAGGCTCTACCACTTCACCTGTAGCCACGCGGCGCCGAGGATCCGGACGGCCCGCTGGCTGGTCCCGCACCCACAGGTGGTCCTCGGCGGATGCGAGCTGATCTGGCTCACCGACATGGACGTACCCGAACGGCTCGCGCTCGGTCTGACGTCGTACACCCTGCGCTGCGACCGGACCGAGGTCCGCGTGACCGTCGTGACTGCGGAGGCCAAGCATTGGCCCACGTACGCCCGGACCGTCGAGCCCGCCCAGCGGCGCCAGTTGGACTTCGCCGATGGCGCCCTCCCGATGCACTGGTGGGTCGCTGACGCGCCGGTGCCAGTGCTGGAGGTGCAGTGATGGCTACCCCCTACACCCTGACCCCAGTAGGACGTACCGGACCGGTAGAGGCGAGAACGCGGGTCGTGCACGGGCCGCTGCTCAGGGACTCGCTGACGCGTGCGGAGCTGGCCCACCGCCTGGTCGCCACGGCGGAGGAGTTGGCCGCGGTGAAGCGGCAGCTGGTGGTGGCGCAGGCCGCGGCCCGGCACATGGAGCGGATGCGGCTCCGGATGGACAACGAGTCCGCACTACGCACCCGGGCCCAGCAGCGGTTGAACAAGGTGGCGCTCGCTTTCGCGGTGCTGGCTGGCATCCATCCCGAGATGGCCGAGTCGATCGAGGCAGCACGGGAAGAGATCTGGAGGGACTCCGATGTCTGAGACCAGCATCGAATGGACGCACCGTGCGGGGACGGTGGGCGAGACGTGGAATCCGTCGACCGGCTGTGACCGGATCTCGGCCGGGTGTGACAACTGCTATGCCATGACCCTGGCCAAGCGGCTCAAGGCGATGGGGCAGGCCAAGTACCAGACCGACGGCGATCCGCGTACGTCTGGCCCGGGGTTCGGCCTGGCCGTGCACCCGGACGCGCTGACGATCCCGCTGCGGTGGCGCAAGCCCCGGACCGTGTTCGTGAACAGCATGTCCGATTTGTTCCATGCCCGGGTGCCACGCGAGTTCGTGGCGAGGGTGTGGGAGGTCATGGCCCGCACCCCGCAGCACACGTACCAGATCCTCACCAAGCGACCGGAGCGGATGGCGCGCGTCGTCGGTGACGACTTCGGCGGTGGCCAGGCGCTGCTGTCGGAGCTGATGGACGAGGTCGCCGCGCTGACTCTGTACGAGCAGCCGTGGCCGCTGGAGAACGTGTGGTTGGGCACCAGCATCGAGTCGGAGGAGCACGTGCGACGCGCGGACCACCTGCGCGCCACCTCGGCCGCGGTGCGCTTCGTCTCCGCCGAGCCGTTGCTCGGCCCGCTGTACGGCCTGGACCTGACCGGGATCGACTGGCTCATCATCGGCGGCGAGTCCGGTCCGGGCTCACGCCCGATGGACCTCGGCTGGGTCCGGGACCTCATCGGGCTCGCCCGCCAGTCCGCCACCGCGGTGTTCGTGAAGCAGATGGGCTCGGTGCTCTCGGGCGGCGGCAAGGGAACGGACTGGTCTCGGTGGCCTGAGGACCTGCGGATCCGTGAGTACCCCTCGGACGTCCGGGAGGTGTCCGGTGTCTGAGGACTGGCGTCTGCGGGCAGCGTGTCGGGGTAAGGACACGACCGCGGCGTTCGCCACTCCGGGGAAGCGGACGGCGGCGTTCATCGCGAAGTACTGCGACAGTCCGTGTCCGGTGCGGGGCGACTGCTTGGCGTTCGCTCTAGCGCTCGGCGAGTTCTCCGGCGTGTACGGGGGGATGACGGGTCCGGAGCGTCGCCGGCTCGTGGTGCGGGGCCCGTCGACGTGCGCCCGGTGCGGCGTCGAGTTCCTGGCCCGCAACGACAGGCAGGTCAACTGCTCGCCGTGTGCGGCTGTGCCGCCTGCGTCCGGCCCGGTAAGGGAGCACGGCACGAAGCGGGGCTACGCGCAGCATTGGCGGCGGCGGGAGCGGGCGTGCCGACCGTGCCAGCGGGCGAAGGCCGCGTATGACCTGGCCTGGCGGGCGAACCGGGGTGCGGCGTGACGGAGCACCCGAACGATGACCGCGCCGAGGCGCTGTTCACGTTGGCGATGCAGTTGTCCTGCGAGATCCGCGACGACACCGCCTCAGTCCACCGTCGGCTGGCCTACATGGACCGGCCCGACCTGGAAGCGCTGGCGTGCGTCCTGGCCGCCTGCGTGCCGCTGGACCGCCCCGTCTCCCCGTGGTGGCGGAGCTTGCCCGTCGACCCGCCTGAGGTGATCGCCGAGCGGCGCCGGGTCCTGAACGAGGCGCTCGCGCCGGAACGGAGGGCGGCATGACGTGGTACCGGGCGGCGGGGACGCAGCGGGGCGGCCGGCCGCGGAGCGGGGCGAAACCGGACCGTGCGGCGGTGCAGGACGCGCTCGCCGGCCGCGCGGTTGCGTTGGACGCGCGCAGTCTCGCCGTGGTGCTGGACCGGCTCGATGACGGGTCACGGTCGGCGGAGGAGTTGGCGCGGCGGCTGGGGTGTAACCAGCGGACGGTTCAGCGGCACCGTGCTCGGCGCCGGGAGCAGCAGCAAGGGAAGGGCGAGGCTGCGTGAGCGTTCAGGCCATCACGTGGGTGCTGGAGGCGGCGGCCGACCTCCGGCCCCACCTCGTCGCCACGCTGATCGGGCTGGCCAACCATGCGGACGGGAGCGGGAAGGGCGCCTATCCGTCCCAGGCAACGCTCGCCGGGTACACCCGCAAGACGAAGCGGGGCATTCGGAACGACCTGTCCCAGCTCGAAGAGGACGGGCTGATCGAGCGTGGCGATCAGCGCCTGGTCCAACACATCGCAGCGGACGAGCGACCCGTTGTGTGGAATCTGCGCCTGGACCGGAAGCGTGCTTCCGCCCGAAGCGGCGCCGGCAACGATGGTGATGAATCGATTGGGGAGCCGCAGGTCAGCGACCCCGCCAGACCCACAAACGGGACTGGGGAGCGGAAGCAGGGTTCCGGCCGGCAGCCCACTTCCGGCCGGAAGTCCAACGTACGAGGGACCGGAAGTGGGGTTCCAAAGGGACCGGAAGCCGACTTCCGCCTAACCGTCCTTGAACCAAGAACTAAACCGTCATCATCGCCGCGCGAGCGTGCGGAGCGATTCGTCGCGGAGACGCTCGGGTGCGATGACGACGACGCCAGATGGATAGTCGATCAAGTTCAAAGGCGCCATACGCCCGAGCGACTCGGGGGCTACCTCCGGCGTATGGCCGGTAACGGCGACCTCGCCGCACTGCTGGCCGAACGGCGTCCAGTCACCACGCCTCCGCCGGAGCCTCCCTGCGGGCAATGCGGTCCTGGTCGCTTAGTGGAGGTCGACGACGGCGCCGCCGCCGCCCGTTGTCCCCGGTGCCACCCCAACCGCGAGGAGCGCGCCGCATGAGCGAGCTTCATGCCCTGTATCGATTCTTCGATCATGACGGCCTGTTGCTGTACGTCGGGATCACCAACGATCTCGGAACCCGCCTGTCTGACCACCGACGTGACAAGCCCTGGTGGGCGGAGGTTGCCCGCGTGATGGTGGCCCAGTTCGAGAGTCGCGAGGCTGTGCTAGCTGCCGAGAAGGTCGCGATCCGGACAGAGCAGCCAAAGTACAACGTCGCGCACAACGAGACGGTCCTTGAGCGCCAGCGCGTAACGCCAGGCGCCCCGGACGGACGCGGCGTACTTCGTCCCCGCGACGTGCTGGCCGCCTGTCTGGACACGGGTGAATGCCTGATCGGAGAGGTGTCCGTCATCGACGAGATCGGCTTCAGGCTGGTCCTGTTCGTCTCAACGGCGAATGCGGCCATCTCGGCGGTGGTGCTGTGGCGCCAGGTCGAGCGCATCGTCCTGGCCGGCCCCGCGGACAAGTGGGGGCGCGGAGGCCGCCTCGATCTGTGGCCGCTGCATCGCCTCGCCGACTACTGGGAGGCGCACCGCATGCCGCGGTTCCAATGCGCCAAGTGCGAGCGGGAGTTCTTCGTCCGCGACTGGAATGGCGGCGGTCTGTGCGCCAAGTGCTGGGAGGAGGAGGTTCCGTTCTGATGACGCTCAGCATCGAGTACCCGCCGACCACGAAAGCGTGCGCACCCTGCGGACGGGCGCTGACTTGGCTCTACTCGGCACGCACCGGCAAGTGGGTGGCGTTCGCCACCGAACCCACGGACGCCCACCTGCTCCGGGTCCACGACTGCCCGCAGTACCCGGACGACCGACCACCGCCGGCATGGCGCGAGCTGGTCGAGGTCGACGAGGACACGAAGCGTCTCGGAATAGCCCGAGTACGGGCAGCACTAGCAGAGAAGGAGATCAACTAGATGATCGTTATCGTCATCCCGACCATCATGGACGGGCAGGTGCTCCGCTGGTACCTCGGTAGGGACGCGGTGGAGAACGGCGACGAGATGCTCAGCGCATCCCGCAACGGGGTCCAGGTGTTCGTGGACGACGTGCCGGACGAGGTGATGGCACAGGCGAAAGCGGCGTACGACACGCTCCGACGGGGCGGCGACGCGAGCGGCCTGGCGACCCACCGCATGTCGCTGTTCAGCCGGGCGCTGACGCCGATCGGCGCGGCCAGCTGATGGACAACGCCGCCTACTCCACCAGCAGCCCGACCCGCCCCGAGCCCCGCCCGAACGCCTGCGACCGGTGCGGATCGTTCCGCAGGGTCCGCGAGGAGTACCTCCCGCCAACCACACATTTCGCCTACTGCCGCAACTACGTCGACCAGGGGGTGCTGCGGATGGCCGGGACCGACCCGGAACAGCGCACCAGGAGAGTGAGATCCCGATGACCGTGTGGAGACGATCCCGCCGATGTGAGGCCGGGGCGTGCGTGGAGGTCAGCGGCGACCAGGACAAGGTCCTGATCCGCGACTCGAAGGACCCCGACGGCCCGGTCCTGACCTTCACCGCAGGGTTCTGGGAGTGGCTCCTGGAGCGGCTCGCCGCCGGCGAGACCGTGTCCACGATCGTCCCGGAGAACGGCGGGATGAGGTGGTGGAACCAGATCGACGGATGGGTGTACCTGGACTTCACCGGTGAGGAGTGGGACACGTTCGTGACCGGGGTTCGGGACGGGGAGTTCGACCTCGACCGGCTCGCCGGGAGCGTGACCCAGTGACCGGGCCGCAGCGGTACCGGAAGCGGCCCGTCGTCATCGAGGCGATGCGGTGGATGCCCGGTGACCTCGGCGCTGCCGGGGCGATGGTCGGCTGGCTGATGGGCCGGGCCGACTTCCATCACCCGTCCGGATCAGGTGGGACGACCACGCTGGCGATCCGAACACTCGAAGGGGAGATGCTGGCCCAGCCCGGCGACTGGATCATCCGGGGCGTCCAGGGCGAGTTCTACCCGTGCCGGGCTGACATCTTCGCCGCGACGTACGAGCCCGCCGGGAGCGAGACGTGACCGGCCGCGGCGCCGAAGGCGCGGAGCCGAAGGCGACCCCTCAAATCGTCTCTACGGCTTCGGACGTCGAATCCCTCACACCGGTACCTGTTGAGCCGGCAGCGGCCAACGTAGCGGGCAGGGCGATGACTCCCGTCTCATGGGCGCAAGCCGTTGCAGTGGCCGAGCGGGCCCTGACGGACGCCGAGGCGAAGCGGTCGGCTCTCGCCGAACGCGAGGTGATCGAGATCCTCGCTGAACGCGACGACGCCGAGGAGTGGGCGGACCGACTCGCCCGGGCCATCGCTGCAGCGACAGGAGTAGACATCGGGGAGCACTCGAACCTGAACAACCCATGGGGCCGGGCGCTTGAAGCTGTCGGTCGGTTCGGACCATGTCACGAGCACGCAGTCACCGCCGAAGCCGTGGAGGCGCTGCTCGCGTTCTGGCGTTACTGGCACCACGAGTGCGGTCACTACGACGTCCCCGGCGACGGGCACGGCCTCGTCACCGGCATCGACGCGAAGGACTCGCTGGCCCTCGATCGGCTCGGCGAGGCGGTAGAGGCGGCCCTCGGGGAGGCTGGCCATGGCTGACCTGAGCATCACCGACGAGACGGTGGACGCGTACCGGGCCGCGTGGTCCCGGTCCTTCGCCGAGCGCGGTCGAGATGTCGACGACGTCCGCGCCGGCCTGTCCGCTGCCGGACCTCTGATCGTGGAGCAGTACCTCCGCACCCGGATCCGCGAGGCTGAGCCCGAGCCTGACGACGAGGCGCTGTGGGAACGGGTACGGGAGATGGCGAAGTCCGCCGCGCTGCGAACGGCTGCCGTTGACGCGCTCCGTGCCGCCGCTCGGGACATTCGCCGGGAGCTGGTCTGCTGCGACGTGTTCGAGCGGCTGCACCCGCAACTGGTGGAGGCCGGCGGCATGGCGGCACCGGACGACGAGAACACCAAGGGACACGCGGTCTGCTACTGGGGTGAGGCCGCCGAGGAGCGTGCACCGTGACCCACTGGTGGGAGATCCAACCTGCGGACGCCGTCGGCCTGGACCTGAGCGTGCGCCTCGACATCGGTGCCCCGCACAACGAGGAGGGCGAACGCTGCCCGTGGCCCTGGGAGCCGCAGCAGCTCGTCGGCGTCCCGATGGGCCAGTACCACTGCGGCTACTGCGGCGCCATGTGCGTTGCCGGGGTGCCGCACCCGGACTACCGGGAACGGCCGCACGCCGAACACGTGGACCCCGACCCGGGGTGTGCTGACTGTTATCGAGAGGGACGTGAGCTGTGAGGGGCGCACCGATTCCGCCGAGCGAGTACGACGGTGAACATCTGGACACCGACGAGAAGCTGACCGCTGAGGGCTGGGCGGCCGGCCTGGACGTCTGGGAGCAGGTGGGCAAGGGGTACAGCGAGTACTACCTGAAGGACGACACCCTGGGGAACGCGCAACTGTGGTCGCTTCAGGAAGCCATCCGCGCCGAGGAACGCGCCCGCCTCGAAGTCGCTGGCCGTCTCCTTCCGGACGGAGGAGAAACCCGCACCGAATGGGCGGCCACCTACCGGCTCGCCACCACCGGACGAGTGCTGCCGCCGAACGAATACCACGTCCGACGGAATCGCGAAACGGCGCAATCCGAGGTCTCCGCGCTCGTCGAGGACTCGGCCGACGTGCCGCAGATGATCGCGGTGCTCGTCATGCGGACCGTCAGGTCGTGGTCGGGCGGCAGCTCGTACTCCGGCCCATGGGTGGAGGTAACCGATGCCTCGACGTGACCTTCGCAAACGGATCATGCACTGGATGTGGGACGGCCGCCCCGAGTGGTCGTGGTGGCTCGACGACCACTGGCCGCTTCATCGACGCCTCGACCTGAGTGACGCGGTCGGCAGGGTCCTCTGCCTGCGATGGGGCCACGACCCGATCTGCGACCAGTGCCACAAGCCCGACCACGACTTCTGCTCCTGGTGCCGAAAGTCGATGCCAGGGATGGCGCACCGCGCCCGAGTGCCGCGGGACAACGACAACCCGGAGGAGAAGCCGTGACCCGACAGCGAGCGGTCTACCTGTGCGGCTATGACGACGGCCGCCGCGTGACCCCCAACCCCGAGTGCCCGAACGTCGGCCAGCACACTCCCGAACCGCCCGGGTACCTCCAGTGGTTCGACTGGGCTGAGGAGATGGCCAAGACCCACGAGCAGCGGCAATGCCCAGGTTGCGAGCGATGGAGCATCTGGGAGCCGATCGGGTCCAGCGTCCCGGAGGAGAAGACAGATGGGTGACGCTCCGCTGGTCGACCGCTACATCGTCTGTGGTCCGGTCCATGAGACCGCGCGGTGGCGCCGGGAGCGTGGCATCCCGGTGCGGGACGTGATCGCGGTGTCGACAACCCAGGGGCACCGGGCCCTCCGGGGGCTGGCGACTCGTGGCGTCCGGTACACGCTCGTCGTCCACGAGTCGTGGTCCCAGGCGCCGGCGTCGGTCCGGTTGGCGGTCCTCAGTGACCTTGAGGTCCTGCGGCTGATGGGGGCCGAGTTCACGCCGACCCTGCCGCCGGAGGCGGGCGACGAAGCCGCTACCCAAAAGATCGCCAAGGAGGACGGGCCGGATGACGCAGCCTGACCAGGATCGTTCCGGCGAGGACCAGGCAAACAACCCGATCTCCGTGCGGCTGCGCCCCGAACTCAGGGCGGCCCTGCGTGACGTCGCGGCCCGCCGGGACACCAGCGTCAGCGACCTCCTCCGTGAGGCCGCCGGGTCGATCCTGTGCGTGGAGCAGCTCTGTACCTGCCCGTCGTGTCCGCAGCGGAATGGGCGCCGATGAGCCCCGACTACCCCCGTCCCCACATCGTCATAGACCCGGCGAAGTGCTGGGGACGCCCGCACATCAAGGGCATCAGCACCGACGCGATCGCCGGCATGGTCCGCGCCGGGGAGTCGATCGCCGTCGTCGCCCACGAGTACGACCTGACACCGCATGAGGTGGTGTTGGCGTGCTGGTGGGAGGGGCGGCGGGGGCAGCAGTACTACGGGGTGTGGCGGTGGTGGGCGGACGACGTCGGTCAGGCGTTGGCGAGCGCCCGGCCGTTGGACCTCGCCTCGATCGAGGATCCGCCGAGCAGGGATACGCAACGTGACGGCGCGCGGGTTACTGGCGAGTAGGGGTCAGCCGATTCTCGGGCCAGGACCGATCGGGGCAGCGATATGCGACGGATGATCCGCATAGATGAGGAGTAGCTGTGAGTGACGTAGGCGGGGAGCCCGAAGGGCGACTCCCATGATCTGCACTGTCTGTGAGGACGAGTCGCGCACGGTGGAGCCGGGTTGGCTGGTCTGCTCCCGTGACTACTGGCGGCTGCACAGGGCCCTTTCCGCTATCCCGGACCTGTGTGTGGAGCTGGCGAGCCTCGGCTACGTCCAGCGGGACGAGCGGTCCGGCACCCGATCGGCCGCCGTCCGAGATGACCAAGGGCGCGTCAAGGAGATCATTCGCGAGCCCGGCTGGATGGCCGGCGGCCGCGCGAGCGACTGGCCGGCGGACCCCGTGGCCCACTCGCTGCCGGCTGGGCCCGTCAACGGCCGCGGTCACCAGCCGCGCGTGAGCGGCGCCAGGGAGGCTCCGGTGCCGATCCGGATCGACCCGACGGACCTGCTCGCACCGGCACGGCCGGCAAGCCTGGCCGTGAAGCTGCGGGGCGACTGGTGGCTCAAGCCCGGCGGCGACGAGGACCAGGTCGGCTCTCTCGCCGTGGCGACCGAGCTCGAGGCGATCGCGAGGGACTGGGCCGACGAGCGCAACGAAGGACGGCCCACTCCCCAGGTGCCGATCTTGTGCAGCTGGCTGCTCGACCGGATCGACTGGGCGTGCCAACGGAGCGTCACGATCGCTGAGGCTGCCGCCACGGTGGGCCGGATCTACCGGGTCCTGATGGCCGCCTGCGGCAGGTGGGATGCCCCGCCGAAGGTAATCACGGTTGCGTGTCCGGCCTGTCACAACGTGACCTTGTTCCAGGAGTTCCCGGAGGCGGACATCGAGTGCGGGTGGCCGGACTGCCGGCGGGTGCTGACACCGGATGACTACCGGGAGTACTTGCGCGGCTTGTACGAGGCTGAGATGGAATCGAGAAGGACGGCTTGATGAGCCAGGGTCGGGAAGGCACCGAGGAGCGCCACATTGCGGCCTCCCGTGGCGGCATGGAGTCGTTGGGCGAGGCGTTGGCGTGGGCGGTGAACACCTTCGACCGGGAGTTCACCGGCTCGCAGATGGTGAAGATCGCGGTGGAGCAGATCATGTCCTCCGGCACCGACCCTGATGATCCATGGGTGACGACGTGGACGGCTGCGGTGTCCGGGATGACGGAGGTGACGGTGTCGTGAGCGAGGTGGATCTTGTCGTCTGGCTCACCGCCCAGCTTGACCAGGATGAGCAGTTGGCCCGGACGGTCGCGGACCGCTACGTCGATGTCCGGGACGGCCGCCCGTACTGGCCGTTGCCGTCGGTTGAGGCGCGGTTCAGGGACGCCCAGCCCGCGATCCGCGCTGGTCTGGATCTGATCAAGCTGTACGACCCGGCCCGCGTGCTCCGCGGCGTGGCCGCACACCGCGAGATGCTCGCCGCCGTCGCTCGCTGGGCCGACCCGCACCCAGGGCGACCATGCGACGACGACGACTCCAACGAGCCGTGCCAGCTCCACGTGGCGGCAGGGCGCAGGCTGCCGCCGTACGTCCTGCACATCCTCGCCTCGATCTACGCCGACCGTCCCGGCTACGACCCTTCCTGGACGGTGGAGTGATGACCTCGGACATCCTCTCCGCTATCGACGCGGCCACGGAGAGCCTGTGTGCCTGCGGTTGCGGGGTGCCGCTGGAGCCGGCTGGCCCGTCGGCGTGGTTCGCGACCCAGGACTGCCAGAGGCGTTGGGGTGATGGCCGGACGACGTCTCCGCATTCGATCTACGCCCGCCCGGAGCCGCACTGGTCGGAGTCGGAGCTGGATGCGATGGGCGCGCCCCCGGCCCGCCGGAGCGAGCACGCTGTGGCGACGGTGGGGCTGGTGCGGGAGATGCGCAGCGTGCTCCAGCGGACCCGGCCGACGCCGCCGGTCAGGCCGCCGAGGGTCGACGGGCCGCGGACGGGTTGCCGGCTGGCGCTGTTCGTCGGCGGGCCGTGGGACGGCGACATCCGTGCGGTCCCGGCGGCCGAGGACTACTGGATGGTCGCGGACGAGCCGCTGGACTACTTCGTCGCCGAGGAACCGTGGGCGCTGTCGATACCGGAGACGACCAGCTACTGCGCCCGGTCGGTATGGGTGTGCCTGCCACCGATGTACGAG
>Ga0209073_10000004_pt1 | contig 38161 bp, 15 predicted proteins | sample GAAS100_FD_187520 | JGI IMG/M metagenome (GOLD analysis project Ga0209073, IMG submission 187520) | Agricultural soil microbial communities from Georgia to study Nitrogen management - GA AS100 (SPAdes) (version 2) | ecosystem: Environmental > Terrestrial > Soil > Agricultural land | place: USA...
ATGCTCTTGAATATAAAATAGATTTGTCTCGTCTTAATGTAATTGAATTAGATAAAAGTAAAAAGATTAATGAAGTTATAACCATGTAAGAATAGAGAGAATCGAACTCTCACTAGCACCTATTACCCGTAGTACTCGTTATTTCCTAGTACTAGTTAACCTTTTTATTCTATTTTAATTATTTTTGTTTTTTGGGCTTTAAGCAAAACAAAGTTTACTCTTCTCCCCATTGCACTCTAAATAGCTATTTAAAGAGCAATACCATTTTTGTCAATGGGATTTGTTGTACAAAGCAGTTAATTTGCGTAACAAGTTTACCAAATATAGGGTAAAAAAGCTATTTATTATTGTTCTTGTAATCAAGAAAGGAATTTCTCTAATGATACAGATTCTACAACAATTGGCATAGAACTGTGTAAAATACCACATATTTCTGAACATTGACCATAGAATGTTCCTAATCTGTTAATTAAAACAGAGAATTGGTTTAATCTACCTGGGTATGCATCACATTTAACACCTAAAGCTGGTATAGCGAATGAGTGAATAACATCAGCAGCAGTTAGAATAAATCTAGTGTGTGTAATTTCAGGAAGAATAACTCTATTATCTACTTCTAACATTCTTAAAGCCCCTTCTTCTAAGTCAGATTCAGGCACTAAGTAAGAATCAAATTCTACAAAATCTCCGTCACTGTTTAAGAAGTCTGGGTACTCGTAACTTCAGTATCATTGGTGCCCTTCTGCTAATACAGATAATGAAGGATCAGTAACTTCATCCATTAAGTATAATAGTTTAAAAGAAGGGAAAGCGATTAATACTAAGATTAAAGCAGGAGTAATTGTTCAAATTAACTCTATAAGTGTACCGTGGTTAAGGTATTTGTTACTTATAGGTGATTTAGCACTATCAAAATTTTTAATAATAGCTCCTTGTATTCAACCAACACTAAATAAAATAGCAACTAAATAATACATAATGTTATCATGTAATTCTATTAAAGCTTCCATTTGTGGACTAGCACTATCTTGGAAATATAGTCCTCACGCTCTAGGTGCATCACATAAAAATTCGCTAGAAACAGTAAATAAACTGCTAATTCCAGCAATAATAGAAGATAGGATTGTACTACTTTGTAAAGGTAAGCTAGTAAATGCATGAGGTTTAGGTGGGTTATGTAATGCTCACTCTAATCCTGGAGCACATTTATCTTTAAGTATTCTTAAGTAATCACTAAATAGTTGAGGAACTGCTCAAGGGTAACCAAATATAGCTTTTCCTTTAACAAGTTGTAAGTACACTATGTGTAAGAATAACACAGTAGCAGCCACAGAAATAAGTGAACCAATACTACTAATAAAGTTTCAACCTGTAAAAGCGTCAGGGTAATCACTAATTCTACGTGGCATACCTTGTAATCCTAAGAAATGTTGAGGGAAGAAAGTTAAATTAACTCCTGTAAATAAAACTCAGAAATGAGCTTTAGAATAAAGTAAGTTATAATCTAATCCTAAAATTTTAGGTATTCAGAAGTATCATCCACTGAATAAGGCAAATACGGCACCCATACTTAAAACGTAGTGGAAATGAGCAACTACGTAGTAAGTATCGTGGAAAGCAATATCAAGTGATGCGTTAGCAAGAACTACACCTGATAATCCTCCAATAGTAAACATAAATACAAACCCTAACGCAAATAGTAATGATGGTATGAAATGTAGAGAACCACCATAACAAGTTGCTAATCAAGAGAATATTTTAATACCAGTAGGAACTGCAATAATTAAAGTAGCAGCAGTGAAATAGGCTCTTGTATCTACATCAAGACCTACAGTATACATGTGGTGACTTCAAACTACAAATCCTAAGATACCAATAGAACACATGGCGTAAACCATACCAAGGTATCCGAACACGCTTTTGTTAGAATTAGCTGAAATTGTAGTACTAATTATACCAAAACCTGGAATAATTAAGATATAAACTTCTGGATGTCCGAAGAATCAGAACAGATGTTGGTATAATATAGGATCACCACCACCTGCTACTTCAAAGAATGATGTATTAAAGTTTCTATCTGTAAGAACCATAGTAATTCCACCGGCTAAAACAGGTAATGATAATAATAATAAAACAGCTGTAATAACAACTGCTCATGCAAATAGGATTAATTTATGTAATCTTATACCAGGACTTCTCATATTAAATGTAGTAGTCATGAAATTCATAGCTCCAAGTAAACTTGAGATACCAGAAAGGTGTAATCCAAAGATAGCTAAATCCACACTTGGACCACTATGACTTTGTATTCCTGATAATGGAGGGTATAGAGTTCAACCTGTACCTACACCATTTTCAATACCACCTGCAAATAAGAATAAAACAATACTAGGAATTAATAATAAGTAACTAATATTATTAAGTCTTGGGAATCCCATATCAGGTCCTCCTAATCCTAATGGAAGTAAGAAATTACCAAAACCTCCGATTAAAGCTGGCATAACCATAAAGAAAATCATTATTATAGCATGAGCAGTAATAATACTGTTATATAATTGGTTATCAGCAATATACTGAACACCGGGTCCTGATAGTTCTAATCTAATTAATACAGAAAATGCAGTTCCTATTAGACCTGAGAACAATGCGTATATTAAGTATAATACTCCAATATCTTTAGCATTAGATGATAAAAATCATCTTTCAAATCACATACTAATCCCTGATGTTTTAATTGTTAGGTCGTTGTACCTATCACTATTATCGTTTTGCGATAATATAAGGTTGCTTTTAGAAAAGGTAATAGGATTATAATGGGTCACACTTCTCTAAAATTGCAGTGTAGTTGTATATTTCCATTTTTGAAAAAATATAGTAAAAAAAAGTTCATTTTACTACACCAAAGGCTAGTTACACTACGAATTGAAAGGGTTATGTTATAGCGATTACTAGTACAATACCCCTTAATCTCTTTTGTGTTTTTAATTTTTGAATTTTACTTCCTTATAAGAAATAGCGGCACTTTCTATCTTATAGAAAGTTAACAGCGCTATATTTTATATAGTTAACGAAAGCCCCATGTAAGATCTTAGTATAGGTAAACGCTTTTTTTCTAGTACCTTTTTCCTTTACAAATGTAGCGATCAAAAAGTTAGCTTTTCGCGATTTTACCTTTTACAGTTTTCTCTTTAGAATTTTCCTGTCCTTTTCTATGTTTTACAGAGGTCTGATAAACAAATAAAATTGGAAAAAGAGGAGAGATTATTTCCAAGGAAATTCCTTTTGTTGCAAGGGAATTCATGTAGGAAATATCTTACTACCATTTGTTATAGAGAATGTGGTTATTGTTTTTTTTACTTTATAACCAAGACAGGGATATGAAGGAGTTGAACCTTATATTTATGATCTGCAATCAAAATGCATAGCCCTATGCAACATACCCCCTTTTTTCTATTGTTTTTTGGGCTTTAAGCAAATGTTTACTCTTCTCCCAATTACACACGAAATGGATATTTATAGTGCAATTCCATTTTCTCAATGCGATTTGTTCTAGTATTATTACAATATATACAACAAGTATGGTTTTTCGGTATATAGATCCATACAGTTAGGCTAGATGCCGCTAAGCTATGATTCGTTTAAACCACGAGAGTTTACCTAGGTAAACTACCCTCTGAAAGTAGATAACCAAGCTTTAAAAGCATATCTAAAAGGTTTGTTACTATATAATTTTAATGCAGTAGAAACAAAAACAAAAAAAGGACCTACCAACGATTCTGCTAGTATTCCTTGACCAACGATAAATAAGACTGCGTCAGAAGAGTTATCATCGATTAGATCAAGTGCCACTTCTTTGGTTTCTTCAAGTGTACTTAATGCTTTATTATATGCGTCTTTAATAACATGGATTTTTTCTTCAAACTCAGGTGCTTTTGAAGAATTTTCAGTCATGGCTGATCTTAACTCGGATGTTAGCTCTGAATAGGTTTCTCTTATAGTAGCCTCTTCTTTTCTAACGTTGTCCTCTAAAACTGCCTTATTGTTATTAGATGCATATCTCATCTCATTAATGCTACTAACTTCTTTCTCTACATTGCTGTTAAAGTCATCCGCTTTATTCAATAATTCTTTGTGTGCAGCAGATAATGGAACAGAACTAGCTGCAACTAAAATATCAGAATTGTATAATAAAAGAGATACACCGTAGGCAAGCCCATCTAGTATTAAAGCTGGATAGATTCCTAATATAACTGTAGGTACTGTTAGCAACATTAAGATAGTAAATTCTCTTTTAGTCAGATCTGGCATTACTACAGTGAACATTCTTGAGTAAGCTCCACCAAAGGCTATTCTCTGGAACATATATATAGTATAGGCTGCAGAAAAGATTATAGAGCTACTAGCAAATAAACCATACAGTGGTGATCTTTCAAATACTCCGTATAATGATAAGAATTCTCCTATAAAGTTTAAAGTTAGAGGAGCTCCACAATTAGCAAGACATAGTATAAAGAACAATATAGCAAAAAGTGGCATTACTTGAGTAACTCCTCTATAGAATGATATTACTCTTGTATGAGATCTGTCATAAAGAACTCCTCCTGCACAAATAAATAGACCAGGTGAAACAAATCCATGAGCCAATCCTAAAGTAATTGCACCCTCAATACCTTGTATACTGTTACTGAACACACCTAGCAGATAAACTGCGGCATGAGAAACAGAACTATAGGCAATAAGTTCTTTTATATCTATTGTTCTCAATGTACTAAGACTAGCATAAACAATAGTGATAACACCTATTAGAAAGATTATATAAGTATATTCCATGTAAGCTTTAGGTAATATAGGTAATATCAATCTTAGTATTCCGTATAAACTTAACTTAAGAACAATAGCTGCTAAAATAATACTACCTCCTAAAGGTGATTCAACGTGAGCTTTTAAAAGTCATGTATTTAAGAATATAGTTGGCGTTTTTACAGCAAAAGCAATAAAAATACCATAGAATAAGAAAAGTTGTGTTACATAAACGAAATTTCCTTTAAAAAGAGTATCGAAATCAGTAGTACTCATAATAGAAGACATTGCTAAAATAGATAGTAATAAAAATAAAGAACCCAATAACGTGTATAAAAACAAGTAAAAACTCGCTTTAACTCTATTATCTGAACCAAATATACCTATTAATATGAAAAGAGGTGGTAGTATACTTTCAAAAAAGATGTAGAAAAGTAAAATATCTAATACTAAGAAAACCGCTAATAATAAGCTTTCTAATAGTAGAATAATAATTACATAAGATTCTACATCTTTTGATATAGATTTTCAATTAGATAATAGTGAAATAGGCATAATTATTGTTGTTAATAAAATAAAATAGATAGATAAACCGTCTACACCTAAATAAAAATCAAAATAACTTATTTCATGGTACTCTTGTACGAATTGAAATTGGTTTGTACTAAAATCGAATAAAATAAAAATCACTAATGAGATAAAGAAATTTAAGATAGATGTAGATAGAGCTATAATTTTTATGTTTGTTAAAGAGATTCCATTTTCTCTATTCACTAAAATGGCAACTACACCTAATATTGGAGTTAAAAGTAAAGATGTTAATAACATTTATAAAACAACAAAGATAAATACTTGAAATTCGTAGTAAATGATAATCTATCATTTATACATTTAGAACACCATATGTATAGTATGGCAATAGATCGTAGATTAGATCTATAAGCTATGTATATTAAACCTTTTAGTCTAATTAACTAAAAAAGGTTCTCTTTTCTAAAAAGATACATTTTTTTTTTCTTATAGTCTACAATTAATTTCTATAAACAGTATTTTTTGTGTAAAAATATTATGTACTTATAAAAGTATTTCCATAATAATTAATTTCTATATTAATTTTTATATTATGGAGTAAAAGGCTAGAAACAATTTAGTTAGTATAAACCATAAATTTTATTTCGATATACATTTTAAGGTTATACCGTAAAAAGGCTAAAAAAAGTTGAGCTTTTTAAAAACTAATGTAATTCTAATGCATCTTTAATATATGAACAAGATAAAACTACAAAAACTTGTGATTGAATAAAGGCAATACCTAATTCTAATCCAGAGAATGCTATTATAAATGCTAATGGTAATAATCCTAAAATAAAGAAAATTATACCAGAGCTCATAATATTGTAAGTAAATCCACTTAAAATATTTAAAAGCATATGACCTGATAATATATTAGCTGCTAATCTAAGTCCTAAAGACACATTTCTAGCTAAATATGAAATAAATTCGATTAAAACTAATAGTGGTAATAACCCTAAAGGACAACCTGCTGGAACGAATAAAGAAAAGAATTTTAATCCATGTTCTTTAAACCCTAAAACAGTAGCACCTAACACTACAGTGAAACTAAGTGAAAATGTTAATATAAAATGAGATGTTGATGCAAAACTATATGGTACCATACCTATAAGATTGTTAATTAAAATAAAGATAAATAAAGCGTACATAAATGGGAAATATGCTTGCCCACTTTTATTGTTAATTTGGTTTACTACGATACTATGGATAGTAGCGTATAGTGTTTCTTGGCTTAAAGATCAACTATTTGGAGTAATTTTTGAATGGTTAGTAGCTAAAACACTAAAGTAAAAAGTTATAAATGCAGCAATTGTCATATATAACCCTATGTTTGTAATAGATAGGTTCATATTAGCTAATAATGGTGTATCAATACTGAATAAGTTTCTTATTTCAAATTGATCTAAAGGACTCGCTATTGTTAGGTAGTGGTTAAGCATTAGTATATTTATTTTTTACTACAAGAATGATTGTTAGTAGATTATTTCCTATCCTTTTAGAAAGCAATTTTTCTTTTGCCAGTATTTTTTCTTACTTAAATAAAATAAAAAAAGAAAAGAATGAAAAACTAAACTAATTAAGATGGATTACATTTATCTAACACTGTGTTAATAATAAACTTATTCGACCATTACACATTTGCGAGATCAAAATTCCTTTTGAGATTTTTTAATGAATGTGATATAAATAGATATTACTTGGATACAAGTAAGCCGGATCCTGTATGTGATATTTAACTAAAATAAAGGTTAATTAAGGCTTTTTATTTCATAATTTTAATAAAACACTAAAAGTTTTTATTGTTAAATTTTCTGTGCATTACCCAAGCTTGTGCCCCACTAAAAAAGTTATATGTTAACCACCGGACTTTCCTATCATTATCTTAACAACACTAATTAAAATAGCTGTAAGATTCACATTTGTATCACAAGTTTAACAATAATATTTTAAACCCAAAGGAATGCCTTTTTTATTCCTAGCATACTAAGTTGTAAATCGTTATTTAATTTAAAAGTATGTGAAAAAAAAAATTATTTCCTATAGCCAGGAGAGAAATTTGAATTCCCACTATTAATGCATGAAATTAATGTTCTACCAATTGAACTATCCTGGCTTATTATTTTTTGTTTCGTTAAAAAGTGTTGCCCATCTAGTGTCTATTATAACTTTATCTTAAACAAACTTTATTTATAAGAAAAGGTCTAATAGACAAAAAAAATCTAAATTATATAGCAAAGGAATACTCTATCTTACATATATCAGGGCTAATCTGTATATGCTGACAAATATCTTATCTATGTAAGGGTTACTATCTATATGTTTATAAATATTTTAGCTAAAGCTGTTTTAGTGTAGGAACAGCTTTATGTAAAAACGTAATTATAAAAAAAACGTAGCTATAAAATATACAGCGAATTTATAAGAAAACAGGTTTAACCCAAATAATTGTAGTTATATAAAGCATACTGGGAGGATACCCTGGATCGAACAGGGAACTTACTGTTCCACATACAGTTGTTCTGCCAATTGAACTACATCCACCTTTTCTATGTAGGGGTGATTCGAACACCCATAAGTAAATACCAAAAATTTATGACTTACCATTAGTCTACTACATATTAATAATTATAAATATATTTAACTAGTAGAGATATGTTTTAACGAATATCCTATGTTACTATAATTTTTATGGGTAATAAGACTCGAACTTATATGAATTAAATCACCCCGTCCTAAGCGGGACCTGTCTACCAGTTTCAGCATACCCATTTTTTTTTTTAATTGTATGTATAGAATAAAAAGTTTACTATTAGTGTATTGTAATTAAACTCTACTTATATAAACCATTATTAGCTAAATAACACATTTTATTGATAAAGAAAATAAATCTAGAGGATAAAGGGAAAACCAAAAAACTCTATATAACTTTTTTATAAAAAAATGAAAAAAGTTGCCCAAGATAAGATTTGAACTTATAACCTAAACACCTTCAAAGTTTCGCTCTACCAATTGAGCTACCTGGGCTTTTTTTTTTCCCTTTTTACCCTTATTATACACATCTAATTTTAAAAACAGGCCTATTCTTTCTATAGTTATGAATGGTTCATTTAATAATAGTTAAACTAGCAGTTTGTGCATTAAAATTAAAAAGGTTTTCCTTAGCTAAACGTTTAACATCTTAACAGGTAAAGATAGACTAGATGCAATGGCTATTTTTAAGTTAACCCATTTCCCTTGCGGGAACCCCTTAAGGTTGCTAAAGGAACCCCTCATAGTGGGTAGTGTATTTAGCTAAAAAAGGATGGTGAATTAATAATTTGAGATTAAATTTCAACATTGGAGATATTAGGACTCGATCCTAAAATAACGATATGCAAAATCGCAGTTTTACCAATTAAACTATATCCCCTTAAGCTAATAGAAATAGCTGTTAGACCCAAGCGGGGTTCGAACCCGCGCGTTTAACAGTGAAAATGTTACGTCTTAACCACTTGACTATTGGGCCTTATAATTCATGTAAAGCTTATAATAGTACATTATTGCTATTGCTTTTAATGATGTTACTAAACATATTATAGACAAAGAAGAATACGTTAGGTTTATGACTAAAAGTATAACTTACAAAAAAAGTACAACTATAGAAATATAACTAACAAAAATAAAACTCTTGTTAATTAACTGTTAAAGAGGTTTAACTAATTAAAATAGTTAATAACAAATACTTATAGTAAACTAACTTAACTATAAACCCTGCTGTAATAAGGGTTTATACTAAAAAAAATATAAATATTGATTTAGCGTGTAAGTCTGTAATAGTAAGGCTTTTTTATTCTACCAATGTTTTAACTAAAAATAAAAAAAAGTATTTTTGCCTTTTTTTAATTAAGAAATAGTGTTCACTCTGCTTTAAGGACTTGTGACCTTTTCATTTTTATCCTATTTTAACTAAGATTAAGTTTACTGTTTTCCCTATTGTTTTCTAGATAGCCATTTTCGACTAAAAAAGAATCAGAGGGGATTTGTCGTACAAATTAAATTTGCATAATAAGTTAAATCTCAAAGTAATAATTTTTTTACAAAAAATAATCTTGTAGGAAGCTAAAAATGAAGTAGCATTACCACTATTTCTCTATTCACCCTGCGCTACCTTGTATGCCGTAGGTAACAACGGATAGGGTATCTCCTTAACGAAAGGCAGGTCGTTTATAGTGGTTCAGGGGGAACACCTTAAGATAAGAAACTAACCTCCGTCTATCCTCTTCGGTTTTTTTCTAGTCCTATCCAAGTAAAGTGGGACTATACTTGTGCAATTCTACATCTTTTGGTGTGCGATGGATACTCTTCCCCCTTTGTCCCCCCCTAATAAGGCCAGAATGATTTGAACACTCATCTGAGCTATTATGAGCAGCTTGCTTTACCTATTAAGCTATAGCCTTTTTTTTTTGCTTTGTGTTTTTTTAGGTTTTGTTTATATTAGTTTTTCCTTTATAACCTTTTTCTTTATAACTGTTTTTTTTTTCTTTTTGTTTTTTACTTATTTCTACTATTTGAAACGGTCGAAATAGGTATATGCGGACAAAGGAATTGCACCTCTATACTCTGGTCATGAGCCAAATATGTTACTATTACATCAACCCGCATTTATTTTAAAAGGAATCTAGGTAGCCCAGTACGAGAATTGCACTCATATCTTCCGATTACAAAACGGGTGCATTACTATTATGCAAACCAGGCTAACTAATGTATTTTTAATGATAAATATGTTACTTAGTTAATAAAATAACGAGATAGTTAATCTCGTTATAAAAATTAGTACTTTGTACCTAAGAGCATCAAAGCCCTTTCAGCCAAAGCCTATTATCCCCTCTGCTATAATAGCGAGATGTGGATTCGTAATGTTATACTACGTTTCTAAGAGTATCTTAAGGTAAGCTTCGTGCCTAAATGCATTCAGCACTTATCTTAACTAACATAGCTTTCCTGCCGTGCCTATACTATTCATAAATACTTGAGTATAAAAGTATTACCCTTTTTCGTTCCAATAGGAAATAAGAAAATCTCATTTTTATTACTCTTTTTCGTAAAAAGCACCTATTCTCACCGTAATTTTATCAGGTTAATATTAAGCGTATAAACAACAGGTAAACCATAGGTTACCATACCCAACTCCTTTCGTACGAAGGGGCTATCCTTATTTTACTCTAATTTCCTCTAGAAGATAGAAACCATACTGTCTCACGACGTATTTAACCCAGCTCGTGTAGCTCTTTAATCGACGAACAGTCGTACCCTTCATGATTTCTGCATTCATGTGGATGAGCTAAGCCGACATCGAGGTGCCAAACTGCGCACTCAATTTGTACTCTCTTGCGCAATTAGCCTGTTATCCCCAGCGTAGCTTTTTCAATAATACAAGACCTTTCCTTACTGCGTCTTGCGGTCTTTATGCCCTGCTTACGCAACTGATAGACGTGTATGTCAAACAGTAAAGCAAGATTAAGCCATTAAACTTTGGAAGTATATATCAATATCATTTTTCTAAAAAAAATAACAAATAACAGTACTATTTACCGTTATCTATACACCTATTTTCCACATAGGTAAAATCTTACTTATATTAAATTGTTTAGTTCTAACTTAAATAGAAATATAACTGAATTCGTTATAGATACTTTTATAAAGTAAATATAAAAAATAACAAACTACATATAGTAATTACAAAAATTAAACCATATAAAGCAATTACTAGGTAAAAGCTTTATATAATTTGCGTATAGCATATTACAAAAATAAATTTGGATACTCCCAGGTACTCTTTATGGGATCTGTGCCCCGCATAAACCATCTGCTAGCCATTGTCTCCTGAGCTAAATCTAAAGATTTATCTCCTTTTATGGATTACATTCAGACGTCAGTTACAAATATGTAACCTATTCTACTGATATAACAACCAGAGTAAAGGTGTTTCAATTTTGTCGTTGCGACTACCTTATTCTCTAAAACCTGTTCCATTATACCCTATAACTAGTAACAGTAAAGCTGCATGGGGTCTTCTCGTCTATCTAGAGATAGGCAGTATCTTCACTGCCATTCCAGTTTCACTGAGCCAATCATTGAGACAGCTGTTGCATCGTTAGATCATTCATGCGCGACATCATTTAAATGCCAAGGTATTTCGCTACCTTAGGACCCTTATAGATAAGGCCGCCATTCAATGGGGGTTCCTTCAAAACCTAAACTATTTTAGTCGCTTAAGTAAATCCGTTAACCAGCCATCATTGGGCAGATAGCGCACTCTATACATTGATTTACATCTTACGCAAAGTGCTGTGTTTTAATTAAACAGTCGTGCAACACCATTTTATGTCTCCTCTTCCTAAACTGATATTAATCAGTAGGAATGGCACACCTTCTCCCTCAGTTACGGTGTCAATTTGCCGAGTTCCTTAATGATTGTTAGCTCAAACGCCTTCGTATTCTCTACTAGCTTACTTGTGGTAGTTTTTAGGTACGGTTTTTTAAATCTATTTTTTTTTTCTCAAAGGATCATTCATTCTTATTAGTACTTTTTATCCTTTGTATTTTATTTTTTCGGTTATTGTCCGTTTTTTTTTTTTTAGATTTGATGCTTTTCCAGAACATTTTACTCTATTTATTTATGTTGTCACATCTAATTTTCTCATCATTTTATCCTTTAGGTTAAATTTAGAGACCGAATCACTTTTCCATAAGCTTAAGGCGAGAGGTCCTATTGGCATCCTCTTTTTCGTTACTCGTGTCAGCATTCTCGCTTGGGATATACTGGACTATCGCTAGTTAGCGATCAAACTACGTTGTAGTTATTTTGAAACATATGTACTTCCCTTTTCCTACCTATTATTTACTAATGGTAGTGCTTTGTGGAGCAACTACAGTTGAACTTTATTTTTTTCCCGTAGTTGCAAAGGGTTAATGGATTTTTTAGCTTTTCACAGCTAATGGTATTATCACCCCCCTAGTACAAATACCTATTTCCTTTGTTTCTAATCCTATTTACCCAATGTTCCGCTACCCCATAAATAACACGTAACTAGTGTTTACGTATACTAGATAGAATTACCTTTTGCTCTTAATCGGAAACCTATATCACTCACCTAACGGTTTTGTAAATATAGCGAAACTTCATAGATCAAATGTAACCTATTCTTTTTATGGACAAGGTGTCGGTGTTTTGTTTAGATCCGTTATATCTTCGGCGCTTTTAACTAAATAGGTTACCTAAGTAACCTTTTGAACCAGTGCTCTGTTACGAGGTCTTTAAAAAATGGCCGCTTCTAAGCCTATTTCCTGGTTGTATCGTTTAAATACTTCCTTACTTTCACTTAACAAAAACTTTGGAACCTTAAACACTTGTTCTGGGCTGTTTCCCTTTTGACACACAACCTTATCGTTAAATGTCTGATAGTTCAAGATTCATCATTGCCCTTCCGAGAGCAAATACTCGCGAATAGAGTCTTCACGACCCCCCCATATGCACAAGGCATTACCACTCTCTAGAGGGTACTAATACCCTTTAGGAATGAAAATGCACAAATTGTCCGAGATTACAGTTCTGTACCTGCTATGATGTAACTTAAACTACATACTTACATATGTTTCGCGGAAAACCAGCTATAGTAGTCAGGATTGTCTTTCACTAACTTACCACAGTTCTTTGGATATCTTTACAACGATAACCCATTCGGCCTTTTATAAGCCTGACCATGGTAAGATCACTACTCTTCGGGTCTCTACTTAGATACTAATTCATTACTTAATAATTGGATTATCTAGGCAAATCTGTTGTTTTTTTAGAACAATAGGTAGTTGCTTGCATCTAACTAGAACTTGCTGACCCATTATACAAAAGGTACGCTCTTATATGTTTATTAAACTTATCTCGAGCTGCTTATAAGACTACTACTTACAAATTTTCCTTCACAGTACTCTTCTCTATTACTTGTATATTATATTAAGGCTTAGAGGAAGGTTCCCCTATATTCAAACAGATGTATCCATTTTACTTTAAGCCTTTATCTATTTTCATTCACACTACTAATAGAATCTCGTTTGATTTATTTTCCTGAAGCTACTAAGATACTTCAATTCACTTCGTTTTTTTTTATAGAAATTTTTCTACCATTTTCCCTACTATATGGACATTACTCCATCCTTTTTACGGTACTCGTGGTTTAATATACAGCTTTTTTTCCATAATAGTCTCTTTATATACTTGCCATAAAGTTACTTTTTGTACTATAAAATAGATAATACAAAGCTAGTAAGATTATGAAATAATACATTACATATCAAATACATTACTATTTATTTTTATATACAAGGATTTCGAATCCTATTTCAGGTTATTATGATTCGAACATAACTATTCCTCAACCCAAATGAGGCGCCTAACCAACCCGGCTCTAACCTGTTTATAGTATTTTGTGAACTATATTACGCTATGTCTTCTAGTACGCTATGTCTTCCAGTACGCTATGTTCTATATCACGTTTATGTAGTATATCATGTTTATGTAGTGTATTACGATATATACTATAGTACGTTATATACTACTTTACAATATGTTTTTTACTATACTATGTTTTTTATTATTGTTTTTTATTATACTATGTTTCTTAATTTTGTGTCTTTCATTAAACTATGTGTTGTACTATTGTGTCTTTTATCACTATCTGATTTTACTTATTAAACTTGTATAGACATCAAATAATAGATTTATATAAGATTAGTAGATATACTAGCAAACACAGCAATAACTTTTGTATAGATACAAAAGATCTTTGTAAAACTTTAACAGAGAATATCCGATTCGAACGGATGTGGTCTTTCAACCAAATAAGTTTCAAGCTTATCACTTTAAACCACTCAGTCAATTCTCTTTTTATTTTCTAGTAGTCTAATAACAATTTTACCTTTTAAAATAAATGTATACTAAAAAATTGATTATTAAACAAATGTATCAAATAATCAATGTTAGAAATGTATTGAACACTTTAATCTAAAACATTATATTTTATGGTTGTATTTTGCTATCCGCTTTATTTCTCAATACTCTTTTATCGTTGTATTTTAGTATCAGCTTTATTTTTCTTCGACGGAACTTCGAAGATTTGAAATTACTAGGAAACTACTACTAGCTGTACTTCATTTTTACGATATAATTAAATCTCTTTCGAAAAAAACAGTTTGCAATAGAAATAACTAGAATCCTTTAGCAACAGAAATAACAAGACTTTTTTCATTTTTACATGAATAAGTGCGTACAAGACTCGAACTTGTAAAAACATGTCCGTGGCATGTCATTATACCAATTTAACTAACGCACCTTATCTCAACGAATTAAACGTCGATGCCATCTTTATCAAAAATTCGCTTTAGCTAACACTTTATTAATTGCTCAACGAATTTAACGTGGATGCCATATTTATCAAAAATGCGCTTTAAACTCACTTTATTGATTCCTCAACGAATTGAACGTCGATCACATCCTTATCAAAAATGCGCTTTACCTATTAAGCTAAGGAACCTTAAGTAAATATATGCTGTTTAACAGTTAGAATGGTTAAAACACCAAAATATATAAAACTATGAAAAAATTATAAATATTTATAACATTGTGTTATAACAAGAGCATCCAGACTTGAACTGGAAATTTGAAGTTTGAAGCTTCCTATTTTACCAATTAAACTATACTCTTTTTACTATATCATTTTACTATATCATTTTACTATATCACTTTACTATATCACTTTACTATATCACTTTACTATATCATTTTACTATGCTTATTTTACTATACTCATTTCTAGTTACTAATAATAGTATTCCTTTCCAGCTCATTCTTTTTAATTATATTCGGAAAAGAGTGGATTTGAACCACCAGGTGTTAAACACAATATTTAGCAAATATCTCGCCTTACCTATAGCAACTTTTCCTTTTTACTATAATATAACTTATGTTTTTTTAGTGCTTTTAACTATTAAATTATAAAATTGAAAAGTACGAGTTAGACCGGATTCGAACCGATATCTACTTTCGTGACAAGAAAGCTCTTTACCAATTAAGTTACTAACCCTATACGGCCAACCGAAGTCGAATCGGTACATATCGTTTGGAAGACGAATGGTCTACCATTAACCTATAGCCGTTTATATTTTTTTTTCTAAGATCTAAGGGATTTGAACCCTTATAAGAATGATTAAAAGTCATTCGCTTTACCATTAAGCTAAGATCTCTCTAAATATATTTACTTATCATCGATAAGTAATAAGAAATAAGTGATTCGAACACTTAACCTGCCGCGTGTAAAACGGATGCTCTACCAATTGAGCTAATTTCTTTTTTTTTTATTATGTTTCTTTATTTGTTTTTTTACAAAAAAAGAAAAGGCAAAGACGTCTACTGGGGTTTATCTGTTATTATTTTTGATCTGTTTGTGGTTTTAACGTAATAACTATTGCACCAACCATTGCTAATAATAATATAATAGATGTAATGATTAATCATATAGAGTAATTACCATATAACACATTACCTATCGATGTTATATGAGAAGTTTCTGCTAAGTATCCATCTCATGACACAGATGTAACATTCGTTAATTGTTTTTTAATAGTAAAGTGATATAGTAAACTATTAGTCATTACCATGTACGGTAAAACATTATTAACAAAGTAATTAAATAAACCACCTATTAATATAGCTAAAGGTATACTATTAATACTATCTATTAATAGCTCAGATATTCTAACGTTTATTAACATTAATATAAATAGGAATAATATAGATACAGCCCCTATATACACTAATAAGTAAGATAGTCCTATAAAGTTTAATCCTGTTAGGATTAAATAAGCAGCTATACATAAAAATAACCCTATTAAAAATAAAACAGAAACAATAGGGTTTTTACTTATAATTACGAATATACCTAATAGGATAGCAATAATGTATAATAGATCTAAATTAACTGCATTATAACCATTAAATGTCATTTCATTAACTATATATAACATATAAAATTGTGAATTACCCTTTTCATTACAAAAACCATATCGACTTTTTCTTATTACATTAGTAGATTATCATCTAGCCTTGTAATACTGTCGGTTAGCCTTGTATTTATAGTTGTATTGCGCTATACACTTAAAACTATAAATACTTTGTTTGAAATAAATTTTTTGAAATAATTTTTTTTTGTAACCTTCGTTTTTTTTCTGTTCATTTTTTTCTATTGCTTATACAAAATAAAAAAGACAACTGTTATCTATACAAAGTCTAACTATTAGCTAAAAGGTTGTAAAGGTCTTAGTTATAAAAGGCCTATATATTATTAAAGCCTTTAAAATGAATCGAACATTTATCAGAATATTAACAGTATTCCGCTCTACCATTGAGCTATAAAGGCTATTACATAAATAATAGCTCTATAACACCTTTATAACCATTAACTCTATAGAAACTAGCTGTATATAACAAAAAAAAATTTTTTTTTCTCTAATCCATTACTTAGAAATCAACTCTCTCTATAAGAATTAATTCTAATCCATTACTTAGAAATCAACTCTTTCTACAATAATTGACTTTATAAGAATTTATTAGCTAGGATTTATTTTCAAAAATAATAACGATTAGGAGACAAGAGATTCGAACTCTTAAAAGCGTATTGCTATTGAGTTTACAGCTCAACCCTTCTTACCAATAAAGGAACTCTCCTTTTTTTAATTAAATTATTTGTAACTAACTACAAGGATTAAAAAAGATAACCCGGCTATATTTATTATTATCACTCTATAAACTTTTTCCAACAGAGTTATTGTTTTTCTTTTACATACGTCCTTACACAGTAGATAACGAATTTACTGCAGATAACGAATTTACTGTAGATAACGAATTTACTGTAGGAATAATCATTCCTATGTACTTTACTAACAATGGTAGACGTAAATAAATATGTTAAATCTAGTAAGTTAGCCATTGTGGCAAAATAGTGTCTAATACTATTAACTAATGTAAAAAAAAATGGGTGGTTTTCTCGCAAAAGAAACAAATAGTTATTTCTAATGTTTTTTTTCATGTATCCGAAGAACGACTTGAACGTTCACGACATAGCGTCAACAAAGCTTAAATTTGTCCTGTCTACCAATTCCAGCACTCGGATTTTTTTTTCTTTTCCCTAACTAAATTAACTAGCACTAAAAGCTTTTTTTTATTAAAGCAACCTTACCAAAAAAAATAAAAAAAGGGGGGGGGGGGGTTAAGCCTAGTTTACAACGTTTTATTCAAAATATCGAAATAACGAATAGAAAGAGCTTTATTCAAAACGGAATAGCTAGTAAATCAGCTCTATTAAAACCCCGAAATAGCTAGTAAACAATGTCTATTTAAACCTTTGTAAAATAGCTAATAAATGAGGTCTATTTGAAAACCCGAAATAGCTAGTAAATAAGGTTCTTTAAAACCCTAAATAACTAGTAAACTATTGTACATCGATTATAAGCCTGTCTATGGATTCGAACCATAGAACTAGATAAACTTTATGCTCCTTGCACAGACTTTTTTTTGGGTGTATTGTTAATATTAATTATTCCCGGGCTAGTTCCCCAACCCGAACCGTATTTCGACTTAACACCAATTAGAGTCACGCATACGAAGATGTATCTGCCAAAAGATCTAAACCTATATATTTAGATTATCCCTTCGCAGCCACCAAACTTATTGCACATACTCCTTTCAGCGCCTGACGAGTGGTTAGTACCTATCTGAGATAAAATTCACCGTGATGTGATTACTCACGATTACTAGTAATTCCTTTTTCATGCAGTCGAATTTCAGACTACAATCCATACTTTCTCCTCTTTTATGGGATTAGCTCCAATTCGCATTATTGCATCCCTTTGTAAAGGCATATGTGGCACGTCTATAGCCCACAATATTAAGGCCATGATGACTTGTCTTAGTCCCTGTTATCAAATCCAATTGTAGGCGGAGAGCTGCTTTATATTAGCAAATAAAGCAAGGGTTTACGTTAATTTAATGGACCTAACCAAATCTCACGACATTAACTGAAGACAGCCATGCAACGCATGTGTTCTACAAATATCTCATTTCTTTGGAACGTTTTCCAAAGTTTTCTTCTATGTTGTAGATCATTCAAATTGTGGTAAGGTTCTTCGAGGATCATCGAATTAAATAACATACTTCACTACTGGTTTCAGAAACGGTCTAATGATTTCAGTTCCTGCGTTGCCACATTACTCTTGAGGTGGAGTGCTTACACTTTCATTTATAGTTCGACATAAGCCAACCTATGGCACTCATCATTGTCTGCCCAGGCTACGAGGGTATCTAATCCTCTTCACTCTCTGAGCCTTCGTCCCTCAACGTCAGTTATAGTATTTTTTTTATTGTAAACGTGTTATCACGCCAACTAGTAAAAAACACATGTACATAGAGGTTTGCCTTCGCCGTTATCAGTCCTATTGGTATTAACAAATTTCATCTTTCCACCAATAATTCTGACATATTCCTCTCACATATCAAACTCAAGTGTAACAGGTCCTTATCTAAGCCTTTGTACACCGTCTAGGTACCCTATATACCTGTTAAAGATGAATAACACTCGTCTCCCTTGTCTTACCGCGACTGCTGGCACAAGATTTGGTCGAGACCTATGGATATAAAGTTTTCATAATAAGCTTTATCCAGAATTTTATAAGACCTAGTCAAGCAAGTTAATAAACTTATTATATTAACTCTCATTCCTGCAAGTTGCTGGTTCAGCCGTTAGGCCATTGACCAAAATTCCTCACTGCTGTACTACACGCACTGGGGTTTTTTCAGACCCAGTGTGGTCAATAGACCTCTCAGTCCTGACTACGGACACAAGCTAAGTATGCCATTACCACACTTACTACTTATCCGATGGTTATTAATAATCAACTAGAAGCGAAATACTCTTTCTTTTAAACGACATTTATCAATAAATAATAAAAAGTTGTTTTTATAAGGGATTTATTTTGCCTTACTCCTAGGTAGCCATAATACCAATTACTCACCTGTACACCACTTCAATATAGATAATTTAAAAAAAAAATAAATATTGACGTTCGATTAGCATGTGTCAAGCATTTGCATAGCGTTCACTCAGAGCCATCATCAAACTCAAATAAAAAAAGTATAAAAGCTATCCTTTTTAAAAGAATATTTTCTTTTCACACTTTCTTTTTTATCAATCATTAACTATAATTAACAGCTATTTATTTATAGCTGTGTATTCTTATCTAAGATTCGAACTTAGATTCAGATATTAGAAGTATCTTGTTCTACCATTAAACTAATAAGAATCTTTTATAGCTATATCGCTACCCTTAATAAAATATAACTTGTAAAGGGTTTTGATTGCACACAATTTTTCATTAATAATTGTTTTTCATCTACCATACCGATTACATTACTACTAATTTTTATATAAATAGAAAAAAAAAATTATTACTTTATCGTTACTATATGACCATACCGATTACATTACTACTAATTTTTATATAGATAGAAAAAAGAATTCTCACTTTTTTATAGTTAGTATGTAATTATACCGGTTACACAACTGCTAAGTTCTATATAGCTTAACCATGGTTAAACTTCTATAACGAGTAGTTTAATGTTAGGAACTTTTGAAAGAAAGGGAATTACAGAGGTAGACGCATTTATGTGAAGCACGAGATAGTACGGGTAATAGTTGGATTAGGCTAGAGAATCACTGTAAAACTACTTAACGATAGTAATATCGACACTGCTGTTAAAACAGAAAGTTCAATGGACTGAATTAAAGGTCACGTAGAAATTACTCGTAAATTAGTTAACATTAACAGTGATAGTTTTACGAGAAATAGTCTTTTATAAAAAATTTTAGTAGGCCTAAAGAAAATACTCTTTTCTTTACCAGTCCGTATTCAGGTGTGTTTTCAAAAAAAAACGTATTGTGAACTTATATTAATATACTATGTTAAATTTAAATAGAAGTAATTTTCAAGCACACCCTTTTCATTTAGTATCTCCTTCTCCATGACCTTTATATACATCTATTAGCTTATTAAGTCTTACTACATCTGCAGCTTTATCTTTCCATGGATTTGCTTTTGCAGAGTACAACTTAATGATGAGCCTAATATCAGTGATTCTTGCTATGGCATTCTGATGAAGAGATGTAATAGCAGAGGGTACATATATAGGTCATCATACCTTAGCAGTACAAAGAGGATTAAACCTTGGTGTTGCTTTATTTATAGTATCTGAAGCTTTATTTTTCTTAGCTATATTTTGAGCATTTTTCCATAGTGCTCTTTCTCCTACAGTAGAATTAGGGGCTATGTGACCTCCTATGGGAATAGAATCTATAGATCCTTTTGAATTACCATTAATTAATACAGTTCTTTTACTTGCTTCAGGATTTACTGTTACATATGCACACCATTTTTTAATTAACGGAAAAAGAGGTAAAGCTTTATATGGTTTATTATATACTATTATATTAGCAACTATATTTACAGCATTACAAGGTGTAGAATATTCAGTATCATCATTCACTATATCAGATGGAGCTTTTGGATCATGTTTTTACTTTGGAACAGGGTTCCACGGATTACATGTTATGATTGGTACAGCATTTTTAGCTGTTGGTTTATGACGTGTATTAGCCTATCATTTAACAAATAATCATCATTTAGGATTAGAAGCTGGAATACTGTATTGACATTTTGTTGATGTTGTATGATTATTTCTCTTTGTTTCTATATATTATTGAGGATCTTAAGAAATCTACTTGTATAATTTATACAGGTATTGAATCAGAAGGGTCTAGGAACCAGGATAGGACCAATTTTTTAGGTACTATAGTTAACAGGCAGGATGAGAATAGAGCTAATAACGAAGAGGAAAGTTTTGAAATCGAAGAAGAACTAGAAGATATTGAAAGACTACTTGAAATATCTAGAAAGGCTAGGGCTCTAGATGAGAAGCTTCCCTCTTCTCAAAAAGAGAAAAATTCACACCTAAATGATCTAAGAAAGGATCCGCATGTCCAAGAATTTTTTGACGATGAAACTCCTAATATAGAGGATTTAGATGAGTTAGAAAAAGGTCTTAGAGAAGCTAGAAAGGAAAGAAAAAAAGAATTAGCTGAAGCTAATTCTTATACGAATACTGAATCATCTAATTCAAATTTGTCTGAACTTGATAGTTTAAATAAGAAACAAGATTATAATAACTATTCCGATTATAAACTAGATAATAGTTTATTGGATTACATAATGGATATTATAAATAAATTTTTTAATTAAAACTTTTTTCTTCACGTTATGATAGGTACAGATTTTTTAGCTCTAGGCCTATGACGTGTATTAGCATACCATTCAACAAACAACCATTATCTAAGATAAGAAGCTTGAATTATTTACTGACATTTTGTTGATGTTGTATAATTATTCTTATTTGTTTTTATCTATTAGGAAGGATTCTAACGTTAACTAATCTTTTCTTTATCCAACTTTTTTTTAAGAATATAAAAAGGCTAACTAGTACTAGGAAATAACGATTACTACAGGTAATAGGTGCTAGTGAGAGTTCGATTCTCTCTATTCTTACATGGTTATAACTTCATTAATCTTTTTACTTTTATCTAATTCAATTACATTAAGACGAGACAAATCTATTTTATATTCAAGAGCATCTATCACTATTTTACTTATCTCTGCTTTTATTGCGTATGATAACTTATTTTTTCTATTTTTAAATAAAGGGATAGGAATTTTCGGAGGACTGTTTAATACAACAGCCACTACAAACGTTTTCCATATCTTTATTTTTTTAATTAGTAGTGTTATACTACTATTAACTTCATTTTATCCTAGAAAAGTTTGATTAAAAGAATACAGTTCAATGGACAGACTTTTATTTACAAAATTAATCTATTACAGAACTCTTATTGTTAACAAAATGGGAGAACAATTCAAAATTATTGAATACTCTTTAATTATTCTATTTATTGTTACAGGAAGTGTTTTCTTAATATCTACTAGCGATCTAGTATCTATATTCTTATCCATTGAACTACAAAGTTATGGGTTGTATTTACTATCTACTATTTACAGAGATTCAGAGCCAGCTACTTCAGGAGGACTTATGTACTTCCTTTTAGGAGGATTGTCTTCTTGTTTTATATTACTAGGAACAGCCTTACTTTATGCAAATTCAGGTACAACGAATTTAGATAGCTTATATATTATTACTAGTATATCAAACGCAAGTAAAGATAATCTTACAACTCTGCTTTACTGATATAAATCTTACTATATCCATATAAGCTTGCTTTTCATGGCTGTAGGGTTCTTATTTAAAGTATCGGCTGCACCATTCCATTTCTGAAGTCCAGACGTTTATGACGCAATTCCTACAATTGTTACAACTTTTGTAGCAATAATCGCCAAAATTTCTATCTTTATATTCTTATTAGAATTAGTTCATTATACAAGTAAATCAATGTTTGATATGGACTTTTCTTGAACAACAACACTACTATTTAGTTCTCTTTTATCATTAATTATAGGAACTGTCGTAGGGTTAACACAGTCTAGAATTAAAAGACTTTTTGCATTTAGTACTATTTCACATGTAGGGTTTATCTTATTAGGACTAAGTATACACACAGTAGAATCAACACAGGCCTTTATGTTTTATTTAATCCAGTATTCAATATCAAATTTAAATGCGTTTATATTACTTATTACTATTGGTTATTCTTTATACTGTTATGTTTATAATACAGAATCTACAACTAGTGATGAAAAAGATAAAAGTAATGAAAATAACAACAATTTACAAGATGTGAACAATTCACCTATCCAACTTATTGACCAGTTAAAAGGGTTATATTATATTAATCCTATATTATCGTTAAGCTTAGCGATTACTTTATTTTCTTTTGCGGGAATACCACCGTTAATAGGATTCTTTGGTAAACAGATGATTTTAAGTGCAGCGATAGATAACGGTTATATCTTTATGTCACTTGTTGCTATTTTAACAAGTGTTATAAGTGCAGTTTACTATTTAGCTATTATAAAACAAATCTTTTTTGACAAACCAGATTACACAGTAAATGAGGAGTTAATTAATTTACATGCAGAAGGGTTACTTGCAGAAAAAAATACAACTAAAAAAGTGAATATAACAATAAACAATATTGTTTTATCAAGCTCATTAAGTTTATCTATTTCTATTATTACACTTGTAATAGCGTTGTTTATTTTCATCCCCGAGGAATTACTAAGCTTAGCTAATATATTAGCATTAATACTTTTTAATATATAAATGACAAGCACAACTTTTTTTATAATATTTATCCCTATATTAGCTGTTTTACTATTAGCAATAAATTTAATTTTAGCCCCTCATAATCCTTACCAAGAAAAGGACAGTGTTTTTGAATGTGGTTTCCACTCATTTTTAGGACAAAATAGAACACAGTTTAGCGTTTCATTCTTTATCTTTGCTCTTTTATTTCTTTTATTCGATTTAGAAATTTTATTAGTGTATCCCTATAGTGTTAGTGGGTATACTAATGATATTTACGGATTAGTTATTATGATGGTATTTTTTGTCTTATTAACTTTAGGATTTATATTTGAATTAGGTAAAAACGCGTTAACAATAGATAGTAGACAAACTTCTAGTTACAATAGCGTGGATAGCAGTGATTATCATGCATTTTTAACTTTAAATACTGTTATTTAACTTTTGGTTATCTACTTTCAGAGGGTAGTTTACCTAGGTAAACTCTCGTGGTTTAAACGAATCATAGCTTAGCGGCATCTAGCCTAACTGTATGGATCTATATACCGAAAAACCATACTTGTTGTATATATTGTAATAATACTAGAACAAATCGCATTGAGAAAATGGAATTGCACTATAAATATCCATTTCGTGTGTAATTGGGAGAAGAGTAAACATTTGCTTAAAGCCCAAAAAACAATAGAAAAAAGGGGGTATGTTGCATAGGGCTATGCATTTTGATTGCAGATCATAAATATAAGGTTCAACTCCTTCATATCCCTGTCTTGGTTATAAAGTAAAAAAAACTAAAGAAATCTCTCAATGGAAAAATAGTTAACTATTTTTATAAAAAATGGTAGCACGGTATTTGCTATACTAATTCCCTTGCAACGAAATGAATTCCCTTATAAAAAGTCTCTCCTCTTTTATTTGTTTTGCTAATAGTTCTTTCTCACGTAAGCAAAACGTAAAATTATAAAGCATAGGAAAATTCTAAAGGGAAAACTGTAAAAGGTAAATCGCGAAAAGCTAACTTTTTGATCGCTACATCTGTAAAGGAAAAAGGTACTAGAAAAAAAAAGCGTTTATCTATGCTAATATATTACATAGGCTCTCGTTATTACAAAAAATATAGCGCTGTTAACTTTCTATAGGATAGAAAGTGCCGCTATTCTTTTAATAAAAATTACTAAAAAAAAATACAGTATTATCTAAGTTCGATTCTTATATAAGAGTATTTTGACAAACAGACATTAACTTATATTTTTACACAATGAATTTATCACTAATTTTATTTACAATTGGAATTTTAGGTTTTGTTTTAAATAGAAAAAACATTATATTAATGCTTATTTCAATAGAAATAATGCTATTAGCTATTACGTTTTTAATTTTGGTTAGTTCACTTAGCTTTGATGATATATTAGGTCAAACATACGCTATTTATATTATTGCCATAGCTGGAGCAGAATCCGCTATTGGTTTAGGTATTCTAGTAGCTTTTTATAGACTAAGAGGGAGTATTAGTATTGAATTTAAATAATGTATCTAGCTATTATAATTTTACCACTATTAGGATCAATAGCATCTGGTTTTTTTGGTAGAAAAATCGGAGTCTCAGGGTCACAAATAATTACATGTACAGCTGTTATAATGACAACTGTTTTTGCTATAGTTGCTTTTTTTGAAGTTGGATTAAATAATATACCTGTGTCTATAGAGCTGTTCAGATGAATTGATTCTGAGTCATTATATGTATCTTGAGGGTTTCATTTTGATTCACTAACAGTTTCTATGCTTATACCTGTACTAATTGTTTCTTCTTTAGTACATATTTACTCTATTGGTTATATGAGTCATGACCCTCATAACCAAAGATTTTTTAGTTATTTAAGCTTATTCACATTTATGATGCTTATATTAGTTACAGCAGATAATTATTTATTAATGTTTGTAGGTTGAGAAGGTGTTGGTGTTTGTTCTTATCTTTTAGTAGCTTTTTGATACTCTAGAATAGCAGCAAATCAAAGCTCTCTTTCAGCATTTTTAACTAACAGAGTAGGAGATTGTTTCTTAACTGTAGGTATGTTTGCCATAATATGAGCCTTTGGTAATTTAGATTATGCTACTGTATTTTCATTAGCTCCTTACATGAATGAAAATGTTGTAACTATTATAGGGATATGTTTAGTTATAGGAGCAATGGCTAAAAGTTCTCAAGTAGGACTTCATGTATGATTACCTATGGCCATGGAGGGTCCTACACCTGTATCTGCACTAATTCACGCTGCCACTATGGTTACTGCCGGAGTGTATCTATTAATGCGTTCATCTCCTTTAATAGAATACAGTTCAGTTGTATTAATGATATGTCTATGATTAGGTGCTATCACAACTGTGTTTAGTTCTCTTATTGGGTTATATCAACAAGATATTAAAAAAGTTATTGCTTATTCTACTATGAGTCAATTAGGAATGATGGTTATAGCTGTAGGTTTATCTTCTTATGGAATAGCTTTATTCCATTTAGTTAATCACGCCTTTTATAAAGCACTTCTTTTCTTAGGAGCGGGAGCAGTTATTCATGCCGTAGCCGATAATCAAGACTTTAGAAGATATGGAGGATTAAGACCATTCTTACCCCTAACTTATTCAGTAATGCTTATCGCTTCCTTAAGTTTAGTAGCTTTCCCATTTATGACAGGGTTCTATTCAAAAGATTTCATTCTTGAATCTGCATTTGGTCAGTATTACTTTTCTGGTACTGTAGTTTATATAATTGCTACTATAGGAGCAATGTTTACTACATTATACTCTGTAAAAGTGTTATATTTAACATTTTTAACAAATCCTAATGGACCTTTAATCAATTATAAAAATGCACATGAAGGTGATATCTTTATGAGCTTACCTTTAATGATTTTAGCGGTATTCTCTATATTCTTTGGGTTTGTGACAAAAGATATGTTTATAGGGTTGGGTTCAGGATTCTTTTCAGATAATGCGTTATTCATACACCCTAGTCATGAAATTATGTTAGATACAGAATTTGGAGTACCAACTCTGTTTAAATTATTACCTTTAATATTTACTATATCATTAAGTGTAATAGCCATTCTTTTATCTGAATTTTTATCTACTACATTAATTTCTTTTAAACTATCTAGAACAGGTTATAATATTTTCAGTTTCTTTAACCAACGTTTCTTAATAGAGTTGTTTTATAACAGATTCGTTACTGGAACTGTATTAAAACTTGGGGGACAAACTACAAAAGTTTTAGATAAGGGATCTGTGGAGTATATAGGACCATATGGACTTGAAAAAGGGCTATTAAGTATAAGTAGTAATATTAGTAATCTTAACACAGGATCTGTTACAACTTACGCATTATTTATAACAACAGGAATAGTCTTCTATATGCTATTCTCTTCTTATATAAATATTAATATGTTAATACTATCTATTCTTTTAGTATCATCTTTATTACTATTCAATACTAAACCACAAACTAATCTTTCTAAATTTAGTAGCTAATCTTTACAAAGTTCTACTTATCTAACTAATTTAGTTACTGTGTTTAATAGTAGTTGTATGGAAGTACTTACTGGTAGACAGATGAGGAAAAAACATAATGAGGATTTCTATCTAATCACAGAGAAACTCCAAGAAAAGGGTGCTAGTCTTAAAAAAGAATTTAGACATATTGAGCAAACAGCTAACCGTGAGTTAGCTGAGCCCAATATTACACCAGAAACAACTGAAAAGATTAACGGCCTTGTCGCTACCGCTAAGGATTCATTTTTACAGGGGAACAGTGATATAGTCGAAACTATGCAAGCGGTTACTGATTGACTAGCGAACTCGTAATCTTACAGCATATCGTTTTTATTTATATTTTTTCTTTTTAACTGTAGTTTTTATTTATATTTTTTCTTTTTAACTGTATAGGCTAGTAAAATAACGGTAATCTAACCGTTAACTTGTTATGAAATGTAATTATGTTACCCATAGTATAACAAATCTCAAGTGATAAAAGATAACTTTATCCTTGAAAAATTCCATTGTATGTTTTATACAGCAATTAGGAGACGGGAGAAGACTATAGAATTTTTTTTTTTAGTAAAGCCCTTTCAAACAAATACCCTTGGATAGTATTGAACAGCTTTACAAAAGTTAGAGCTAATTACAAATGTTTTATAGCAATAAAAACACTTTTTACTATAAAACTAGTGGCAATATATATATTGGTTTATGTGTGCTTATTAATAATAAAAGTTAGTGCTATTCTATGTGAGTTTACTTATCATAAAACAGCAGTAATGTATATGGCATTTCTATGTGCTTATTCGTTAGTATAAAAATTAGTAGTAGTGTATTGATATAAACATATACCTATACATGAATTTTTCAAGCTAAAAACTAAAAAATACATAATTTAAGAATGAACTATTTCTAGTTTACATACTTAAGTTCACTTCACTTTATATACATAGCAAAAATTTGAATAACGAACGGTATTGTAAACAATTTACTAAATTAAAAAAAAATAAACTAAAAAATAAAACAAATGAGATTATTAAAAAGTCACCCTATATTAAGATTAGCTAATTCCTACCTAGTGGATTCACCACAACCATTGAACCTAAGTTACATGTGAAATTTTGGTTCTTTATTAGCTTTCTGTCTAATTATACAAATTGTTACAGGTGTAACATTAGCAATGCACTATAACCCTAGTGTAGCAGAAGCTTTTAATAGTGTTGAGCATATTATGCGTGATGTAAATAATGGATGATTAATACGTTATTTACACAGTAATACTGCTTCAGCATTTTTCTTTATAGTGTACTTACATATAGGTAGAGGTATGTACTATGGATCATACAGAGCACCAAGAACTTTAGTATGAACTATTGGTACTGTTATCTTTATCTTAATGATGGCTACAGCTTTCCTTGGTTATGTTCTTCCTTATGGACAAATGTCATTATGAGGTGCAACTGTTATTACTAACCTTATGAGTGCTATACCTTGAGTAGGTCAAGATATTGTTGAGTTCATATGAGGAGGTTTCAGTGTTAACAATGCAACATTAAACAGATTCTTTTCATTACACTTTGTTTTACCTTTTGTATTAGCTGCTTTAGCACTAATGCACTTAATAGTTTTACATGATACAGCTGGATCAGGAAATCCTTTAGGTGTATCAGGAAACTATGAAAGAATATCTTTTGCACCCTACTTCATATTTAAAGATCTTATTACAATCTTTGCATTTATTTTTGTATTATCTTTATTTGTGTTCTTTATGCCTAACGTATTAGGGGATAGTGAAAACTATGTTATGGCAAATCCTATGCAAACTCCTGCAGCTATAGTTCCGGAATGATACCTTCTTCCTTTCTATGCTATATTAAGATCTATTCCTAATAAATTATTAGGAGTTATAGCTATGTTTGCTGCTATTCTTGCATTGTTATTATTACCAATTACTGATGTAAGTAGATCAAGAGGTATGCAATTTAGACCATTAAGTAAAGCAGCTTTCTTTATCTTTATAGCTAATTTCTTAATCTTAATGCAATTAGGTGCCAAACACGTAGAATCACCATTCATTGAATTTGGTCAAATAAGTACTGTTCTATACTTCTTATACTTTACAGTTGTAATGTATGGTGTTACTATGTTAGAAAATACTTTAGTGGATATTACTTTATTAAATAATGTAAACAGCCTGAAAAAATAAAAATGGATAACTATGCCGCTATCATAGAAAACCAATAAGTATTACGGAAGAGGTTTCTTGCTAGAAGGGCATACCATTATGTTAGAACAACGATGGCCGATAAATTATCTCCATCATATAACATTGTACTTGTTGTATAGATTGTAAAATATTAGCAATACTACTATAACAAACCCCATTGACAAAAATGGTATTGCACTCTAAATAGCTATTTAGAGTGCAATGGGGAGAAGAGTAAACTTTGTTTTGCTTAAAGCCCCTCCAAAACAAAAATATATTTTTTACAAAAAGTTAGCGTTACAATTTTATCTTAAACTCTTTTTTAGGATCCTTATTTTTCTGCTAATTATTGTAATTACTATATTTTTTATTCTATTTAGTCTTGTTATTGCATATGACTAATTACAGAGAAAGGCCTTTATTTCTTATAATTTATCAATACTTTTTTATGATTAATTCTTTCAATCATTACCAAAATAGTTTGAAAAGAGAACACAATTTTACAAAAAAAGAGAATAAAATACAAATGAATTCTGAAATAAATAATGAGAAAAATATTCATTTTTATCCCTTTTCCAGTAGAGAATGAGTTAGTAGTGTTTACTCTTATAATAAATCCTTTAGTAAAGGGTTAGTAGCTAATAATTTTTTACTAAATTTACTTGTAAAAAGTTACCTTAATATGTTGCAAATGAAAAGAACGGTTTTTAATCGTAGAAGAGATAATAAAATTCGTTATTCCGCAGATAGAGTTTATACGGGTAGAGCTGAATTAGAACATACTAATAGTAAACTTCTTATCTCATTAGAAATCTACAATAAAAAAAAAGCATTGTTAGAGTACAAATTAAAAAACTTTATTATGTTGATTAAATTTTGAAAAATAGTTGTAATGGGAAAAAAAAAATATATACCATACTATAAAAACAGATTACTTCTTACATTAAAAAGAAATTTTGTTGTTTTAAATAAATGAAATATAACTTTTTTTGTAGAAAAAACTAGTTTATTCAGCTATTTACTAAAAACAAAATGAAGAAACTTTTATTTTAATGATTACGTTCCTAGCATAAAAAAATCAACAGCTGCACATTTACATAATTTTTATAATACACTTAACTATTCTAACAAACAATTAAAAAAAATATATAAATTGGAAAAAACTTTATCTCATTATACAAAAAATATTAGTTTTAATACATCTCTTTATAAAAGTTTAAGTTTATATCTAAAAAACCTAGGTTTAATCAGTTTATTAGAAAAACTCTATGGTAAAAAGACAAAAATTCGTCTGGTAGAATCAAGAGCTGTACATTTAAATAGTAATATATTCGTATCAGCCGTTGCATTAAAACTAAGAGATAGAAAAAATAAGGTAGTAAGAGTTTTAAGAAAAGCTGTATTAAAAAGAGTGAGAATTCCCGATTTACATACTCTTATTACTTTTGATGATAATGTGGAAACGCTAAATAAAAACAATGTTGTTAACAATATTAAACAACAAGTGGTAAGTGGTGTAAGATTTGAGGCCTCTGGTAGATTAACTAGAAGATTAACTGCTATGAGAGCAGTATTTAAATATAGATATGCAGGTAGTTTAAAAAATATTAGATCATCATTCAATAACGAATCAACTACAATGCTAAGGGGTTATCTTAAATCTAACTTACAACACAGCTTAGTTAATTCAAAGACTAGAAATGGTACATTTGGTCTAAAAGGTTGAGTTAGCAGTCATATGATAGATTTTTTCACTAGATTTAATTAATTGTATTTATGTTTATAATGTCAACTTGGAGCAATATACGTATTGTGCTAATTCTCTTTTTAACGTTAAAGCCTTATAGAATGAAAGACATACGTTTCAGTCTTCTATTAGAAAAGATACGTCTCCTAGAACTTATTTCCAATATGCTCACAATAATGACCACCCTATTTATATGGCATTTTCTACTCAAGGGTCAATGATGTAGTTACAAGAAACTAAAAACACTTCTTTTGAAACTCTTAATCAATATAAGGAGAGGTACCTCCCTTATAATTGGGTTTTAGATAAGTGATCGAAAGATTGAATTAAGTTCTGTGATGATCAGAAAGATCTCTATGTTGAGAAACATAATAAAGGGTTGGAAATACTGTTTTCATAAGGGGGGGGGAAGAAGAAACAACAGGAGTAGTGTTCTCTAATGCTATTCTTTTCTTATTTATATTAAGATGTTAATCTTATCTATTCTTTTAGGCCCCTAAAGGTATTTCCATACATATAAATTATTATATATAAGTGTTTGGTTTTTGGGAGGAAAGGGCCAAAGGACGCAGAAATCGTTTATACCGTATAAAGTCTACAACTTTATAGCTATTTATAAACTATAATAATGGTATATTACATGGCATTATTTCAAAACTATATAATATACAAGGGACTAATATAATAAAAGCAATTACGATTGGTAATAAAACAGTTCAACAATAAGACATAAGTTGATCATAACGAATTCTAGGGAATGAAGCTCTAGCTCATATGAATACAAATATCATTATACAAGTTTTAAGTCCTATAACTATACCACTTATAGCTGTTCCTATTATCGAACTGTAGTTATCAAAGTCAATAACATTAAAGTTAGATCCATTATCTGTTAAATACATATAACTGTCTCCTGCAATAAATTGTAACAAGTAGAAATAAGGGTATAAAAAGTAATTAAAATCAAACAAGTAACCACCTAAAAATAAAATACTATTTAAAATACAGATAAGTATTATACTAGCATATTCAGCTAAAAAGAAAAATACGAAAATAACAGCAGAATGCTCTGTCATAAAACCACTAACTAATTCTGATTCAGCCTCTGCTAAATCAAATGGAGCTCTATTTGTTTCTGCAATAGATCCTATAAAGAATATAATAAATATAGGAAATAAAGGTACTACATATCATATAGCTCTTTGAGCTTCTATGATTACAGTTATATCTAAACTACCTGCTAATAATACTACTAATAGGATAGCAGAGCTTAAAATTAATTCATAACTAATTAATTGAGCTGTACTTCTTAATGACCCTAAGAATGCGTACTTAGAATTAGCGGATCATCCTGCTAGTAATATACCATATGTAGCTAATGAAGACATAGCTAACATGTATAGTATACCTAGATTGTAATCTAGCAACACTAAACCAGGACCGTAGGGTACAACAGCATACCCTAATAGTGAAAAAATTAATGTAATAATAGGACCAAGGAAAAATAGTACTATGTTTGCTTGCGTAGGAGAAACATATTCTTTTAATAAAAGTTTAAGAGCATCAGCAAATGCTTGAAGTAGACCATATCAACCTACTGCATTAGGCCCTAATCTTCTTTGCATACTAGCCATAGTTTTTCTCTCAGCTATTGTTACAAAGGCTACTGTTAATAACACTGGCACAGTAACAGCCAATACTTCAAGAACGGACATAATTGTTGGTATATATAACATAGATAAAGTAATAGTTATAATCATAAAATTGCATAGAATTCTAGCGTATTTTAACGAACTATTGTAAAATATATATGGAATATAGTTTATATTTTAATTCTAGGGAATTTTAACGAGCTATTCTTATTATATAAGATTATAACTTATATTTAAATTGCAATGGGTATATAGCTAATTTTTATTTTTCATAAGATTACCATATCCTTTTTTACTTATGTAAAACCATTTTATGGTAGGGAGAGATACGAAGGAGTTGAACCTTATATTTATGATCTGCAATCAAAATGCATAGCCCTATGCAACATACCTCTTTGTTATATTTTTTTTTGGAAGAAAGGGGGGTAAAGATGTCTAAGCCGAGAGATTTTAAACTAGTATAGTAAAGTAGATAACAAACCTTTTATAGCACATATAAAAGGTTTATGACTATATAAGTTTAATGCAGCAAAAAGTACAACAAAAAAAAATAGTCTAATAGGGCTACATTATTCTTATTGCCTTTTTTTTTATACAAAATAGAAAAAGATATCTTATGAATTTTTTTTTGTAATTCTTCTGAAAATATCCGTTTGGGCATATGAGTTCTATTATCAATATAAGGAATACTACTTCAATTTATCCATTTGACTCATTAACAGTTTAACAGTATTGCTATGATTAAACGCATTGTTGGTCTGTAGCTAAAAGAGATATAGTATAGTTGTTACTGATAACTTAAAATCTCATTAAATCTAAGTAAAAATAAAGTTCAAGTAATTAAGCAGAACTATATTTGTCTAATAGTAGAATAGTTAAATAAGGTAATAATTGATATTAATGCTTATAAGAATTTCTTAATGTTTATAAGAATTTCTTAATTTTTCAAACTCTGTTATCTGATTTACTATTTCAGATTTGTAAGAAGGATCTACTGAATTGATTTTGTTCTGTAGTGCAAGTCCTTTCTGAATCAAATCAGTAATATCAGATTGACGTTTACTAATCAAACTATCAATAATACTTATTCTAGTAGAAACCTTATTGGCTACCTCATCTGACATAGTGGAAGGAGCATCAATACTTAGAGTACCGCTACCATCTGTAATTACATTTATACCATTTTCAACCACAGTATTGTCGAATTTATTGATAAAGGTAGTAAGTTCAGACAGGTGAGAACCTATGGTTAATACAATAGCAGCCAAATCTCCTATATCAGAACCAGAATGTAGTATATTTTTTGAAGCTAAAAATGCATGATATTCACTGCTATCCACATTATTGTAACTAGAAGTTTGTCTACTATCTATTGTTAACGCGTTTTTACCCAACTCAAATGTAAACCCTAAAGTTAATAAAACAAAGAATACCATCATAATAACTAATCCGTAAATATCATTAGTATACCCACTAACACTATAGGAATACACTAATAAAATTTCTATCCCTTTGTTTAAAAATAGAAAAGATAAGTTATCGTACGCAATAAAAGCAGGGATAAGTAAAATAGTGATAAATGCTCTTGAATATAAAATAGATTTGTCTCGTCTTAATGTAATTGAATTAGATAAAAGTAAAAAGATTAATGAAGTTATAACCATGTAAGAATAGAGAGAATCGAACTCTCACTAGCACCTATTACCCGTAGTACTCGTTATTTCCTAGTACTAGTTAACCTTTTTATTCTATTTTAATTATTTTTGTTTTTTGGGCTTTAAGCAAAACAAAGTTTACTCTTCTCCCCATTGCACTCTAAATAGCTATTTAAAGAGCAATACCATTTTTGTCAATGGGATTTGTTGTACAAAGCAGTTAATTTGCGTAACAAGTTTACCAAATATAGGGTAAAAAAGCTATTTATTATTGTTCTTGTAATCAAGAAAGGAATTTCTCTAATGATACAGATTCTACAACAATTGGCATAGAACTGTGTAAAATACCACATATTTCTGAACATTGACCATAGAATGTTCCTAATCTGTTAATTAAAACAGAGAATTGGTTTAATCTACCTGGGTATGCATCACATTTAACACCTAAAGCTGGTATAGCGAATGAGTGAATAACATCAGCAGCAGTTAGAATAAATCTAGTGTGTGTAATTTCAGGAAGAATAACTCTATTATCTACTTCTAACATTCTTAAAGCCCCTTCTTCTAAGTCAGATTCAGGCACTAAGTAAGAATCAAATTCTACAAAATCTCCGTCACTGTTTAAGAAGTCTGGGTACTCGTAACTTCAGTATCATTGGTGCCCTTCTGCTAATACAGATAATGAAGGATCAGTAACTTCATCCATTAAGTATAATAGTTTAAAAGAAGGGAAAGCGATTAATACTAAGATTAAAGCAGGAGTAATTGTTCAAATTAACTCTATAAGTGTACCGTGGTTAAGGTATTTGTTACTTATAGGTGATTTAGCACTATCAAAATTTTTAATAATAGCTCCTTGTATTCAACCAACACTAAATAAAATAGCAACTAAATAATACATAATGTTATCATGTAATTCTATTAAAGCTTCCATTTGTGGACTAGCACTATCTTGGAAATATAGTCCTCACGCTCTAGGTGCATCACATAAAAATTCGCTAGAAACAGTAAATAAACTGCTAATTCCAGCAATAATAGAAGATAGGATTGTACTACTTTGTAAAGGTAAGCTAGTAAATGCATGAGGTTTAGGTGGGTTATGTAATGCTCACTCTAATCCTGGAGCACATTTATCTTTAAGTATTCTTAAGTAATCACTAAATAGTTGAGGAACTGCTCAAGGGTAACCAAATATAGCTTTTCCTTTAACAAGTTGTAAGTACACTATGTGTAAGAATAACACAGTAGCAGCCACAGAAATAAGTGAACCAATACTACTAATAAAGTTTCAACCTGTAAAAGCGTCAGGGTAATCACTAATTCTACGTGGCATACCTTGTAATCCTAAGAAATGTTGAGGGAAGAAAGTTAAATTAACTCCTGTAAATAAAACTCAGAAATGAGCTTTAGAATAAAGTAAGTTATAATCTAATCCTAAAATTTTAGGTATTCAGAAGTATCATCCACTGAATAAGGCAAATACGGCACCCATACTTAAAACGTAGTGGAAATGAGCAACTACGTAGTAAGTATCGTGGAAAGCAATATCAAGTGATGCGTTAGCAAGAACTACACCTGATAATCCTCCAATAGTAAACATAAATACAAACCCTAACGCAAATAGTAATGATGGTATGAAATGTAGAGAACCACCATAACAAGTTGCTAATCAAGAGAATATTTTAATACCAGTAGGAACTGCAATAATTAAAGTAGCAGCAGTGAAATAGGCTCTTGTATCTACATCAAGACCTACAGTATACATGTGGTGACTTCAAACTACAAATCCTAAGATACCAATAGAACACATGGCGTAAACCATACCAAGGTATCCGAACACGCTTTTGTTAGAATTAGCTGAAATTGTAGTACTAATTATACCAAAACCTGGAATAATTAAGATATAAACTTCTGGATGTCCGAAGAATCAGAACAGATGTTGGTATAATATAGGATCACCACCACCTGCTACTTCAAAGAATGATGTATTAAAGTTTCTATCTGTAAGAACCATAGTAATTCCACCGGCTAAAACAGGTAATGATAATAATAATAAAACAGCTGTAATAACAACTGCTCATGCAAATAGGATTAATTTATGTAATCTTATACCAGGACTTCTCATATTAAATGTAGTAGTCATGAAATTCATAGCTCCAAGTAAACTTGAGATACCAGAAAGGTGTAATCCAAAGATAGCTAAATCCACACTTGGACCACTATGACTTTGTATTCCTGATAATGGAGGGTATAGAGTTCAACCTGTACCTACACCATTTTCAATACCACCTGCAAATAAGAATAAAACAATACTAGGAATTAATAATAAGTAACTAATATTATTAAGTCTTGGGAATCCCATATCAGGTCCTCCTAATCCTAATGGAAGTAAGAAATTACCAAAACCTCCGATTAAAGCTGGCATAACCATAAAGAAAATCATTATTATAGCATGAGCAGTAATAATACTGTTATATAATTGGTTATCAGCAATATACTGAACACCGGGTCCTGATAGTTCTAATCTAATTAATACAGAAAATGCAGTTCCTATTAGACCTGAGAACAATGCGTATATTAAGTATAATACTCCAATATCTTTAGCATTAGATGATAAAAATCATCTTTCAAATCACATACTAATCCCTGATGTTTTAATTGTTAGGTCGTTGTACCTATCACTATTATCGTTTTGCGATAATATAAGGTTGCTTTTAGAAAAGGTAATAGGATTATAATGGGTCACACTTCTCTAAAATTGCAGTGTAGTTGTATATTTCCATTTTTGAAAAAATATAGTAAAAAAAAGTTCATTTTACTACACCAAAGGCTAGTTACACTACGAATTGAAAGGGTTATGTTATAGCGATTACTAGTACAATACCCCTTAATCTCTTTTGTGTTTTTAATTTTTGAATTTTACTTCCTTATAAGAAATAGCGGCACTTTCTATCTTATAGAAAGTTAACAGCGCTATATTTTATATAGTTAACGAAAGCCCCATGTAAGATCTTAGTATAGGTAAACGCTTTTTTTCTAGTACCTTTTTCCTTTACAAATGTAGCGATCAAAAAGTTAGCTTTTCGCGATTTTACCTTTTACAGTTTTCTCTTTAGAATTTTCCTGTCCTTTTCTATGTTTTACAGAGGTCTGATAAACAAATAAAATTGGAAAAAGAGGAGAGATTATTTCCAAGGAAATTCCTTTTGTTGCAAGGGAATTCATGTAGGAAATATCTTACTACCATTTGTTATAGAGAATGTGGTTATTGTTTTTTTTACTTTATAACCAAGACAGGGATATGAAGGAGTTGAACCTTATATTTATGATCTGCAATCAAAATGCATAGCCCTATGCAACATACCCCCTTTTTTCTATTGTTTTTTGGGCTTTAAGCAAATGTTTACTCTTCTCCCAATTACACACGAAATGGATATTTATAGTGCAATTCCATTTTCTCAATGCGATTTGTTCTAGTATTATTACAATATATACAACAAGTATGGTTTTTCGGTATATAGATCCATACAGTTAGGCTAGATGCCGCTAAGCTATGATTCGTTTAAACCACGAGAGTTTACCTAGGTAAACTACCCTCTGAAAGTAGATAACCAA
>Ga0209073_10000006_pt1 | contig 30916 bp, 37 predicted proteins | sample GAAS100_FD_187520 | JGI IMG/M metagenome (GOLD analysis project Ga0209073, IMG submission 187520) | Agricultural soil microbial communities from Georgia to study Nitrogen management - GA AS100 (SPAdes) (version 2) | ecosystem: Environmental > Terrestrial > Soil > Agricultural land | place: USA...
GTCTGCAAGCATGGACACTTCTTCAAATTCCAAGGGGACTCCTGCGCGAAGAACGGCCTGATCATGTCGGCGAAACGATGCAGCTTGCTCATCTGAAAATACTTCTTCGTCGCTCTTTCCTCTAAGGCACGCGGCGTCAACTCCGAGTGCTTTTTCAAAACTCTTGTTCGCATACAAATATCTGCCTGCTGGATCCTTGATGAATATCGAGCTCGGACTATTGTCCCAGAACGCGTGCATCCGCCTTTCGCTTTCTCGGAGTGCGCTCTCGGCGCGTTCACGCTCCTCAAGGCCTTTGGCATTAACAATCGCCACGGCTGCGTGGTCGGCAAAGGTCCGAAGCCACGCAAATTCGGTGTTCGCCAGCCGTTCCCGGCTAAAGACCCCCAGGACTCCAAGAACGTTCTGCTTTGAAACGAGGGGTTGGCCCGCAAAGCTCAGGATTCCTTCTGATTTGGCCCATTCAGGGCGTGCAATCCAGTCCTGTTTCTCGCCGCTTCCGTCAATTTGAATGAGCACACCCTGGCCGGTCCCGCCTACATAGCTAACTTTAAGGGGGGCGTCCAGCGGAACTCTCCGAAAATACCCATCGAGTGACGTCCAGCTTCTTGCCCGGAGGTTTCGAGAAGCCTCATCGCACATTGCATTGCCAGCACTGGCTGCCAGATGGAGGCAACATGTCTGGTCCGCGCAAGCGCTTTGCATGTGACAGGATGGACAGAGGTCCCCCGGAGCGGCTAACCAGATGCGTGCCAGAGCGACCTCCGTTTCCTCGGCGAGACCGCAAACAATTAGGCGCAGCACTGCATCCACTTTCTGGGCTTGAGCGATAGCCAAAACAATCCTTTGCAGCGACTCGATGTTCATTATCTTGTGTTTGGGCGACCTTATTGATGCATTAGGCCCGGGGCCCGAATTGCTCGATGCGCGAGCACCGAAGGCCCTGCCCTGTTGCCTGGCTCGAATCCAGCCTTGGCCGACGGCAGCTCGTCGCAGCACTCCTCGTCCACGCTGCGACAAATATCAGGCACAGTGGGAGCCGCGGAGCTAGACATCGCAACGTCGTCTTTTCGAGACTCCTACGATACCAGCAGATCTCATTGCTGGTCTGGATTTTCCGCGAATAGTTATTCGACGAGGATGGCTCTCCCGACATCGATTGTCCAGTCAGATTCTCCCTCGATTGGTGAGGCTAACAAAGAGTCTTGCGGAAGCAGCATAGCTCCTCAAAAGCCTGCAGACTTGTGGCTGCCCGATGATCCGCGCCGCGAAAACTCCTACTCTCATGAGATCTCTTGGACACATTCTTGAAGCCCCGCGACGTTCGAATGGGCTGGTTGGCGGACCAGAAGGCGCAGCAGTTCGCCTCCGACTGAACGTACTACGCTTGGTTACAAACTTGAGTGCTCGTCATATCCCCCAACAGGGATGACGGCGAGCCGTCTGTTCGTCAAGCATTTGACAGACTTTCATGTAAAGGACGCCGAATTTCGAGCAAGCGGAGTCCGGGACGACTCCAGGCAAGTGCCTGAAAAATAAGTCCAAATTAGCATGGCGCGCTTCCTTGAAGGCGCTTGGCATATCAACTGCATTCGCCAAGTAGGAGGCGGTACTTAAGAACTTCCGGCATTTACCCAGGGCCGCACGAAGGCTTTCATCTTCGGGGTGAGCGACGTGAGTATCCAATATTTCGACTACAAATTGACAACAGCGTCGATCGAACCTTCGTTTGCAGGAATCGGCAGACAGTGACAGCCATGAAAGTGTCCAACCGGGCAGTGATCCGAGTGAAGAGAGGAACGGAGTTATGAAGTCACGAAATGTTTTGTCGAAGACGTCGGGTATGCCGAGGATCGCATTTCAGGACATCGCAGCAGAAGAAAAACGCCGAGGACCGTCGCCAGAGGAGATCCGGAGGCGCGCCTTTGAGATTCACATCGAGCGAGGCGGGATTCACGGCTGCGATCTAGATGATTGGCTGAAGGCCGAACGCGAGCTCCAGGCAAAGTACAACGGCGAGAAGGAGACAAAAAGGACCTGAGATCCATTGGAGAAAGCGATTTCAGCAAAGTCCCGGAAAGTCTCGCGTCAAGGCCACCTCTATTGTCGTTTGGCATCGTAATCCTGGGAGTGCGTCATGGCTAGACAGCTTTTCAGGCAATTTGCTCCGGGCTCTGGTTTACACGCTAGATGGCGACGACCAGCGCAGGTTCTGGCGCTCGTGCCGTCTACAACCGATTTAGTCAAGAGTGGTCCGGCATAAAAAAAGGCGTTAACGAACTTCGGTCAAGTGAGGCCGCTATGTCTCATGCTCAGCAGCATCAGTTAGCCAGCCGCCTGACTATCGCGCGTGCACCGTCAGATGACCTGCAACAACGGGAGGTGATTGCCTCCCTAGACGGCGAAGAGATCGCAAGGCTGATGGAGGGCGAGTTTGTGACCAGGGAGATCTCTGCCGGCCATCACCGACTCCGGGTAGATAACACCTGGAACCGCAGAACGATCGCGTTTGATGCCATTTCGGAGGAGCACGCCAAGTTCTTTGTCACCAATCGCGCGAGCAGCCTGTCACAATTCCTGCAATTCACATTCGGCGGCGGCCCAGTTTACGTTGAGATTCAGCGCCTGCTCTGAGACGGGCTGTCAAAAGGTCGGAAGAGGAATACTAGTGGAGCGATCGGTAAGCTTAAACTGAGCTTAGCTGAAGAGCAGCGGACATCTTCTTCAGCGCGGCTTTCGTGTTCTTGGCCTGTCTGCCCCTAGCAAGCCGCGGATATTCCAACGGCGAGCTGTTTTTCCATTCCGAAAAGCTATTTTCCCGGGGACGACGAGACATATCTCGGTGCCCCGACTGGAATCACTGACGATGTTGAGCCTCGCACCGATTCGACCGGCCCGCTCGCGCATTCCCGTTAGGCCATGATGACCTTCCTTGCCGTGGCTTAATGTGGATGCATCTGCACCCACACCATCGTCTACTATTCGCAGCGTGAGGTCGTCCGCATATCGCAGTTGAACCGTCACGTGAGTCCCGCGGGAATGAGCGTGAGCATTGCGAATCGCCTCATACCCGACGCGATACACCTCATCCCGGACAATGGGATGGATCTGTCGGGCGTCGCCAGCGGCGGAAACAGTGGTCGCAAGTGAATAGAAAGGCGCGGTTTCAAGCACCCTCCTGAACGCTTCAGCCAGATCATCAGTAGTCGTCACGGAGACGCGAAGCGAGTTCAGTGCCGAACGGCCTTCCAGGCCAGCTTGTTGCAGCCACTCGGAAAGCTGTTCCAGCGCTTTCTGCATTCGGGCTGGTTCGGTTGGGGTCTCCAGGGCATCGTCTGCAACGAGTTTGCTGCCCTGAATGGTTTGCAGAAGCGTGTCGTGCAGGTCCCTGGCGATGCGAGTACGCTCCGCGAGTCGCTCATCAAAGAGCGTGCCCATAGTCTTAGCAAAACGACGGATCCGAGCACGGTAGGCTGTCAAGGCCAGCAGCACGGCAATAACAACACAAGCAGCTTGAAACAGTTTGGCCTGATACCAGGCCGGGGCAATGCTGAAGGTCAGCGTCGCTCCTCTTTCGTTCCACACCCCGTCATTATTGGAACCAATCACGCGAAACCGGTAATGACCAGGAGGAAGATCGGTGTAGAAAGCCTGCCGGCGCGAACCGGCATCCTCCCATTTCTTATCACGGCCTTCGAGCTTGTAGCGAAAAGCGACTTTCTGCGGGTTTGCGAAACTCAACGCAGCATAGTCAATCTGCAAATCCCCGGTGTTTGCCGGAAGCGAAAGAGAAGAGTTGCCCGCATCATATCTTATGTTATCGGCTATAACGTTCTGAATGACCAAGGGTGGCGGGATGGAGTTGGTTTTTCGGCTCGCAGGATCAAGGACCTGCAGCGCAGTGTAGTTGGCGAACCATAGTTTTCCGTCAGGTGATTTGGCTGCACCTTGAAAAGGCACCCATCCAGGCAGGGCACCATCGAGCGCGCCGACGGTTTGTATCTCCAAAACCCTGCCCGGGTCGTCCCACCATTTTTCGAGTTCGATCTTCGGAATCTCGACAATGCCACATTGCGTGTACAACCAAAGCGCGCCGCTATCATCCGTTATAAATGAATGCACAAAATTACAAGGTAGACCGTTTTTGACAGTGAGAGTCTGCTGCTTTCCGGCCTTCCAAGCGATCACGCCGAAGGATGTGGCTCCCAATACGGCCCCGTTGGATGTAACCAATACGGAATTGACCATTGTGGCGCGACTCGGAGTGGGACTGCTCTTGAATGGGAAAATATCGACCTTTCCCCGGTTGTACCGTGCCAAGTCACCGCTATGAAGACCCAGCCAAATACTCCCGTCGGGGCCCACGGCAATTTTGCGAGCGGCCGGCATTTGGGGCTCAGGAAACTCCTCCTGGACAATAAGACCGGCGATCCGGACCAGCCTTCTTGGTGGACCGATGACCTCCGCCCAAACATTGTGATGGCCATCTTCTGCAAGATCCGCGACGAATCCGACGGATCTGCCATCGCGTCTCCTGATCGGCCGAAATGCGCCTTTTTCGTAGATGAAGAGCGCATTGTCTACTCCGACCCAGAGACGACCGGCATGGTCCTGGAAAAGTGAGGTAACCTGGGTGCCTGGAAGACCCTTGTGCGACTGAATCCAACTGACCTTGCCTCCTTTAATGGACGCCAAATTTTCAGGACCTCCGACCCATACCGTCCCGTCGCGCGAGACTAAGACTGAATCTACTTCCTCCATTGGTAGCCCCTCGCGGGCTGTGAAGCTCGAAACGCGAAGGTCGCGAAAACAATCGACACCCCGGCTTGTCGCAACCCACAGGTCCCCTTCACGATCCTCATGGAAAGCATCGACAAAATCGCTGGAGAGCCCTTCGGCGCTTCCGAAATGATCGACGGTGCGGCCGCGAATTCGATAAATTCCCCGTCTTTCTGTTCCAATCCACAGACTGTTGTGTCTATCCAGCAACAATGCGTTGACGATCAAAGTGCTGCTGTCCAGTTCCGGGCTGACAAACGGTTTTAGCGCATCGTTTACGACTTTTTGCAGTCCCACCCCGGGCCCTCTTACGGCGAAGCCCAACCACACGGAACCATCCGGCGCTCCGGCGATTGCCACCACGCCATCGGCATGATTGCCTTTAAGGGCTTGCGGAGAGAAGGTGCGCGAAGAACCGCCATTCCAACGCACAACCGTGCGTTCATTACCAAACCAAAGATTTCCCGAGGCATCTTCCGCGAGCGCGGCCGCCGTGCTAACCGGGAGCCCTTCGGACTTTCCGTAGCACTTTGTTCGCTCGCCGATTACTTGGCAGACGGCAGCCGTATGGGGGTACTGCTGTACGAATGAAAACCAAATCTCTCCGTCGGATCTTTCGACAATCGAATTCACCTGCCCGTGCGGTTCGGCGAAGATGACCAGTTCCCGATTGTTCCAGTGCGCCAGCCCGACATCCGTTCCGATCCACAAGCTGCCGTCACGAGATCCCAAAAGCGTCCAGATTCTGGCCTGCGGCAGTTCGCGGCCTGCAGGAGGAGTCCATTTCGCAAGTCTCACACCGTCGAACCGCAGGAGTTAGTTCTGCGTCCCAATCCAGATGTAGCCATCCGCCGTCTGCGTAATCGCGTGGGGAGCACCGCTGAAATATCCATCCTGCGTTCGCCAGGCGGTGTGGGCGTACTGGGTGATCTTCTTATCCGGATCCGTGGCGAATGCGTGGGTAGGAAAGAGAATAAGCAGCCAGAACGCCAGCGAGCGCGCAGCCTTCGTCGAGATGGGATTCGTAAGCACAAACAGCGATGAGACTGAGAAACGCTTCCCGATTTTTCCGTTTACGGCACTCTGGCCATAGAGCGTCACTGCGACATGGACAGTACTCTCACCCGCAGATGGGCGCGCCACCGGAAACTACGGGCGACTCGCTATAGTTTTCTACAGGTTGAATGGTCCAGGCCATTCGAAGTCAGACCTCCAGGACACCTCGCCGGATGGCGAGCGTCACAGCGTGGGCTCTATCATTGGCGCCGAGCTTTCCGACCAGATTCTTGATATGAAAGTTCACGGTTGTCTCAGAGATCGAAAGCTGATCGGCAATCTGCTTGTTGCGGTATCCGTCGCGAATGAGCTGAAGCACCTGCAGCTCGCGATCGGTGAGTGACTCTTGCCCCATGTTCTCCGCAAAGCGTGCAGCTACTTCGCTGGAAACATATTTGTTACCGCGATAAACCGATCGGATGACGGCCACCAGCTCGTTCTTCGGTGTCGTCTTCAGCACATAACCCGCGGCGCCGGATCGCATCGCTTTCTCGAGTTCCGTGTCACTGCCGGACGAGGTAAGCATAATGACGCGCGCATCCGGAAACTCACCCCGGATAGCGACGAGCGCATCCGTGCCGCTGGAGCCAGGTAGACGAAGATCCATAAGCGTGATGTCGGGTCTATGTTTGCGGAAGGCTGCAATTCCCTCGATTGCGTTACTTGCCTGCGCGGCCAGTTCCATGTCGCTCTGGGAGGAGATAACGATGGCCAAGCCTGCGCGAAAAACGGGGTGATCTTCTACGCTCAAGATGCGGATTCGCTTGGATTCAGCCATGCTCATCACTCCTAGCTGTGTCTACATTTTACCTGATCCCGGCTCTCGGCAGGGCACGCCTCCCGCTGTAGCCGAATCCTGAGTCTCGTTCGAAAGATCCCCTGAATCTCCCTATCGAAAAATGCAGGCTAACTCCTGCCTGTCGTGGGGTTGTCACCGAACCGACTGGCCTTCATGCTCATCGGCGATGCGCGTAGCATTGTTCGGCTCGCCAGACTTCGCGGGAGGTACAAGATGGCTTCTCTCTCAAACTTAATTCAGGCTCCAACCTCGTCATCGTGCGAGCACCTGTTTGCCGGAGGACAGACCTCTGGGGATCACCGGGAAGGCTGGGCTGCAGCGAATGGGATCCTCGGTTCGAGCGCCTCGATGCGCCGCATTCTAGTCCAGGTAGAGACCGTTGCGCCATTGGATTCCACGGTGCTCATTCAGGGAGAGACAGGCACGGGCAAGGAGCTTATCGCGACCGCAATTCACAACCTGAGCGCCCGAAACAAGAATAACCTCGTCCGACTCAACTGCGCAGCTCTGCCAGCGGGCCTGCTAGAGAGTGAGTTATTCGGACATGAAAGAGGGGCTTTTACCGGAGCGCTGACGCGAAAACTAGGCCGTTTTGAGATCGCAGATAAAGGAACCCTCTTCCTCGATGAGATCGGCGATATGCCGGTGGAGCTTCACGCAAAGTTGTTGCGTGTTTTGCAGGAGCAGGAATTTGAGCGTCTCGGCAGCACACAGACTCAGCGGGTGAACGTGCGCATAGTCGCTGCGACCAACGGCAACTTGCAGCAGATGGTGGCCGAGAAGCGGTTTCGCAACGATCTCTACTTTCGCTTGAACGTGTTTCCAATCACGATCCCCCCACTCCGCGACCGCCGAGAGGACATTCCCGACCTGGTACGTACGTTTGTCAATCGCTTCTCCGCTCGCATGAACAGGCGAATCGAGGTGGTGCCCAGCGCAACGATTGAGGCGCTCAGACGGTATGACTGGCCCGGCAATATTCGCGAGCTCCAAAACTTCCTGGAACGTTCGGTCATCTTGTCCCCTGGTCCAATATTGCAGGCACCCCTCGACAGCCTGACTCGCTCCGATTCTAGCCCGGCCATCTCAACCGACCCCGTTACGCTGGAGCAAGCAGAGGCTACGCATATCACCCAGGCGTTGCAGCAGGTCAACTGGGTAATCGGCGGACCTAAGGGAGCCGCAGAAAAGTTGGGGCTAAAACGCACAACGCTGATCGCCAAGATGCGGCGGCTGGCAATCACGCGGCCCCGGTGCCCATAGGCTTCGATTGAACGACATTTTCACATGCCAGCCTGAGGTTTGTGCGGACGTGTTGCGTGACGTCTCACAAAGAAGCCGGAAGAGCCCCCTTGCGGTACATCTTCCCGCTGCGGCACCAAGTACTTTTTGAGGGCCGGACCGGCTAGAAAGGCTTGTTACGGCGTGCGGCCTTGCGTGCGGTAGCCTTGGTGCGCACGTTCGCGATTGTAGAACGCCAGATACTCATCGAGGTCACGCCGCAATTGCTCCAGCGATTCGTAAAGGGTTCTGCGGAACGCCACCGCGTAAAACTCTTCTTTCACCGCACGGTGAAGGCGTTCGCAGAAGCCGTTGGTTTCCGGCGAGCCGATATCCGTGCGACGGTACTGAATTTGTTGAATCGCCAGGTACAGCTTAAAAGGATGCCCCACCGTGCAACCGCATATCCGAAGCATGGAAACTCCGGCCCTTAGATCCCTCGATCATCAATGCGCTTCTGCTCTTGACGCCTGCTCATCGCGCACCAAAGAGAACACAGCCCACGCCAGGCATGCAGTCAGCAGCACATCGAAATACACCGGGACCGGAAACAAAAAGATCCAACTTAGTATGCCGGTTGGAATCGAAGCTAAGAAGATACTCCAGGCTAGCCGTCGGGCCGCAGACCGATTGTTCTTGGCAAGGCTGGCGAGCTGCCAAAGAAGTACCGCCTGCAGAATCAGGAACACAGTCAGCAGGAATCCAAATCCGCGATAGAACTCGTAATAACTGCGGCTTACGCCTTCGACATCGAAGTGGAATGCTTTCATCGATGCCAACACCGGATTGTCACCGACTGGCGACCAGCCTTTGAACCCACCCATAGTGTGCCCCCATGAGAAGACGAGCGAAATCACAGATGCAATCCTGAGCGGTAGCCATGGTTTGTCCAGCATTTTGCCTCCCTCGTTCCCGACTAAGCACTCCAACGATGCGGCGTGCCTGACAGCATACAAATTGGATCCCATGAGAGTTACAGGTCGAACTGAAAATGTACAATCCATTGTTCTTCGTCGAGCCTCGAAAAACGAATGCCATCCAGGTCTCCTGCCGGCTGAATAGAACCTTTGAGTGCCTGGCTGATAGTTGAGCTTGTGGGGCAAAACCAGGGATGCTGCAGCCCTGACGCGATATCGCCAAAAGGAATAAGGCGCCCGCCACTCCGTCACAGACAAGCAAAGGCCTCATCCGCCGTGCTTCGACTGCCTTCTTCACCGGCAACCTCGACTCGTGTTTCGCGCCTCTGGCTGCCCATCCGAATCTTGGGTGGCTTCAGACTGGCTTTCACTCGTATCGCAGGGCCGCGATGGGATCGAGGTTTGCCGCCCTCCTGGAAGGCCAAGCAGCGAAACCAGTGTTCACCGCCACGGCTGCAGCAAAGGCGACGAAGACAGCGCTCCAGTCAAAAATAAACGTCGTACCTGCTGCTCGGCTGATGTACTCGGAGATTGGCCACGAGATGGAGGTACCCGCGAAGCACCCGGCAAGGGCAAGCGCGGCGCTTTCCGAAATAACTTGCAGAAAGACGTCAAACGCGCTGGCCCCCAAAGCGCGGCGGGTCCCAAACTCACGTGTCCTCTCTTTGACTGCGACCCAGGTAATACCGAGCATTCCCAATCCCGAAACGACTAGCGCGCTGGCTTCAATCCAGCGCAGGAAAAACCCCAGGCGGTTCGCGGCCGCTACTTGTGTGTCGAGCAGCGTCTTCTGGTTTTGGATCTGAAAATCATCCAAGCCCTTTGGCTGTATGTGGTGGAGTTGATGCAAGAGCTGGCGAATCTGATCGACCGCAGCGTCCATCTCGCGCATAGAATTGACTTCGACAATGAGTCCGCTGTAGTAATCCACGTTCATGAGCCGTCGCATGGCGGTCGATAGGGGCACATAGACCTGTTCATCCTCATCGGCCAGGTCGAGACCCTGGCCGCGCTCAGTTAGGACGCCTATCACTGTAAAAGGAACTCGGTTGATCAGCAGGCGATTGCCGACCGGCGAGGCGGTGCCGAACAAATCTCTTGCAACACCATGCCCAAGCAACGCAACGCGTGAAGTTGTTCGCTCCTGCGTTGCATCAAAGACGCTGCCATCCGCAACCGGCCAGCTTCGAATGAGAAAGTAGTCGGGCTCGCATCCCACGACGGCAGCGTTCTTCGAGAGGTCGCCGGCTTTCAGCCAGAAGCCCGCGCTTACCAATGCCGAGGACCGCCTAAGCGTGAACACTTCGCGACGGATGGCACTTTTGTCGCGTTCGACCAGTGTGGTCACCGCTTGTCCTGTCCGCGCGCGGCCGGCAATCGCGCGGCTTTGCGCTGGCGTGATGATTAGAACATTTGTCCCCATTCGCCGAATTTGCGCAACAATCTCCTCCGTTCCTCCAGCGCCGTAATTGACCGAGCAGGCCACGCCAGCCACACCAGTAGCCGCGCTCAGGACGAGAAGAGTTGAGCGCAGCCGATAACGCCAGAGCCGGCGGAGAGAAGTGAAAATAATCTGCCACTGGCGAGTGTTCATCTCAAGAGCGCAAAGCCTGAATTGGGTCAACTCGCGATGCTTTCCAGGCAGGATAAATCCCGAAGAGCAAACCTGTGCCGACAGCAACGAGAATCGCCTTCACAATAGGCCCCCAGAGGAGTGTCTGCGGTAGTTTCTGGACCCGCGCGACGATCTCCATCCCACCGATACCGATCAGCAAACCGACAATTCCACCCGCTAGGGCCACCAAAACACATTCCAGCAGGAACTGCTGCACGATATCGCTTCGTCCTGCGCCCACTGAGCGGCGAACGCCAATTTCTTTTTGCCGCTCTGATACAGCAATGGACATCAGGGCCATGATTACGATTCCGCCGATGAGCAACGCCATTAGGGAAACGCCCGACAGAATCTTGGTTAGCGTGCTGCCGGCCCGCGTCACTTGGGCCATTGTGGCAGCGGGATTGGTGAGCGTGAAGTCATCCAGCGCCGGCGGCCGGATGTGATGGCGTTCGCGCAACAAGGCTGCGACTTTGTCCGTTGTCTCAGTGCTTCGATCGGTGTCCTTTACTTGGGCGATTAACATAGTTAGGTAATCACGATTGAACAGCCTGCGCGAGGAAGTGTTGATGGGGATCAATACAATATTGTCGAGCGCGGCTCCGGCAGGGCCGGCACCGCGCGATTTCAGCGTGCCGATCACCTGAAATGGAACACTCGCTATTCGGATACTCTTTCCCAAAGAGTCTTCGTCAGGGAAGAGGCTGTTCCGAACGTCCGTACCAAGTACAGCAACACGAGTCAAAGAGGCGTTCTGCTCCTCGCTGAAGAAGCTGCCATCAGCGACATCTTCGGATCGCAGTTCAAGCCAGTTCCGACTGACACCGAAAATTGCGGGTGATGCGGTGCGGTCTCGGTACTGCACATCAATGTCGAATGCAGTCTGCACCTCGGAAACGGCTTTGACCTCCGGTAGTTCGGCGGCGATGGCGTCGGCATCCTCGAACCTCAGCGTGGGCGGCACATTCACGAGCGTCGGCATGCCGCGCAGGCGGCTACCGCCCGGCCGCACGATGATTGTGTCAAAAGTGCCAAGCATGTTCTTAAACCGCTTGATCGTATCCCGCTTCGTGGCTTCTCCTATGGAGCTGAGAATCGCAAGCGAAGAGATACCGACAACTATGCCCAGCATCATGAGACCGGCGCGCGTCCGGTTGCGGTTCATGCTGCGTAAGGCTTGAGAGGTAATCTTGGCGGCCCTCATACTGCCCCCTGAACTTCACGGTCTGTTCCTCCGAGTTCGCGGTCGGAAACTACCGCGCCATCCCGCAAGAAAATCTCACGCGAAGCATAGGCTGTCAGAGCGGGATCGTGGGTGACGAGCAGAATGGTGCGGCCTTCTCCATGCAGGTCTTGCAACAACCCCATCACCTCGCTTGCGGCCTGGGCATCGAGGTTTCCGGTGGGCTCATCCGCCAGGATAAGTGCCGGCCTACGGATGAGCGCTCTGGCGACTGCTACACGCTGTTGCTCGCCCCCCGAAAGCTCCGCGGGAAAGTGCTCCGCGCGATCACCTAAACCGACACGCCTTAGTGCTTCGCGCGCGCTTTGCCGGTCCACGCATCCATCGCCGTACACCATGGGGACCTCGATGTTTTCTAAGGCTGTTGTGCGTGGCAGCAGATTAAAGGACTGGAAGATGAATCCGATCTTAGTATTGCGAATACGGGAGAGTTGCTTGTCTGAATAACGGCTGACCTCTTCGCCATCCAGCCGGTACGACCCGGAGCTCGGCCGGTCCAGACAGCCCAAGAGATTGAGAAGCGTGGATTTTCCGGAACCCGAGGCGCCACGTACGCAAACAAACTCTCCGCGCGAAATCTGAAACGATGCCTCCTTTAACGCCTCAACATCGGCGCTTTCGCCTTTCTTATACCGCTTGGACAATTTTTCGACTTTGATCATGGCAATCTCACGAAGCTGGCTTATCTCCGTCCCCCTTCCCGCCATTGAAAAGCAGTACGCTGTCGGCTTCGGAAACCCCTTTCTTGATTTCGACCAATCCGTTTTCTTTGCCGCCTGTGATCACCAAGCGGCGCTGCGGCTGCGTCCTTCCCGCGAGATAAACGAACGTCTGGTCGCCATCTCGTTGGATAGCTGCCGGCGGCAACACCAGGGCCTCATGTTGTGCGGTCTGGATGGACACATTCGCCGTCATATCCGGCTTCAGCAGCTTCGCGTCCCTCTGAATGTGGATGGTCACCTCATAATTCACGACCCCGGAAACAATCGTAGCCTTCGGCGCGATGCTTTTGACGATTCCTGGGAAATCCCGCGCCGGATACGAATCCACCGTGAACGAACTAGGGTTACCTCGCCGGATATTTGCAATATCCGTTTCATCCACCATAGCCACGAGCTGCAGCGCGTCGTCTCCAATAATGGTCACAAAGGTCGGGGCGGTGAAGGATGCCGCCACCGTTTCACCCTCTTGTGTCGAAATTGACGCGACCGTCCCGCTGATCGGCGCCCGAATCTGTACATACCTGAGATCGACCCTCACGAGGTCGCGGTCACGCAGCGACTTTTCGTATCTTGCGTTCGCCTCGGCGAGTGCCAGCTCCAGGTCTTGCTGTTGCTGAGCTGGAATGAGACCTTGCGTAGCAAGCTGCTTCGCGCGTTCGGCTTCCACGCGCGCGCGCTCCATGGCGGCGCGGTCCAGTTGCGCCTGTGCATCAGCTTGTGCTAGCCGGGCCTGAATCGGCGAATCGTCAATTTCCGCGATTACGTCGCCGGCCTTTACGTGTCCGCCGACGGTCGCGTTGAGCTTCTTTACGATTCCTGAAAGTTGGGCACCGACACGAACTTCGGAGCCCACGCGGAGTCGAATCGTGCCTGTGGCGTTAACCATTTCGCCGATCATCCGTTGCTCGGGGTGAATCACTCGCCCCTCGGCGAACGGCTGCTGGCGCTCGCTTTTGCGGATCAGAAACCAACCGCAAGCCGCCAGCCCTCCAACTCCCAACGCCCCGAGGCTTAACCAGACCCGACGCATACCGTTTATTTCTTCTCAAACACCATCACCACCGGCGGATTCGAGCCGCGCACCGATTCTATCGTCATGGTCTTTCCGTCGGGCGATAGCGACCAGGTTTCCGTGCGCACCGTCTTGGTTCCGGCCACCGCTCCTGCGCTCGTCCATGTCGTGACGAGTTTGTCGCCTTCCCACTTGCTGACGGTCTCGCTTGGCCCCAACATCGGAGAAGCGTTGGTAACCTCTTTGCCCAAAAGGTCGAAATGATTCTGGTTTTCGACTTCACGGCCTTGGACATTCGTATGCGTTTTGACATCAATCGCTGCGTTAGTCTGCTTGATACTTTCCGTCATGCTCATCTGCATCATCATCCCGATGTTTTTGCTTTTTTCAGGGATAAATTGCCAATCACCCGTGAAATTGGGTCGCCGTGCCGCGCAAACAAAGCTTGCCGATAGGCAGGCCATTAGCGCCAACCACTTTTTTGTTTTCATTGCTTCTCCTTTGTGGATCCATTGCCGCACAAAAGCCATGACGAAAATCTCTAGCCGGGCCGGCTAAGGCGCATTTGATTGGGCGCGCCGCTCCAGGTAGAACGCGATGCGCCAAGCGTCGGAGTCCGGCATGTTCGTGAATGCGGGCATAGCCGTCCAGCGAATGCCGTGACGGATGACATCCACATTCATCCAGACCGGCCGACGCGACGGTTTAGTTGCGAACTGGGGTGGTCGTGGCGAAAAGGACTTTGCGAGGGGTGCAGCCGGGCCCCCAAAGTCTCCGTGACAGAAAGAACAGCGCACATGATAAAGTTCGGCTCCTCTTTCGAGGTCGTCGGGTGTCGGATTAAGGGGTGGATCTCTCGGCGGATCCTTTAGACGTATTTTTAGGGCCAGCAAAGCCGAGGCGAAGCGGGTTTCCAGGCCTAACGGTTCGGCTTCGGAGGAAACATCAAGGCGAATGAACCAGGTGAGTGCGATGGCGACGAGCGCCGCCATTCCCGCCCGCATACCAAGACTTTTCTTCCAATGACGCACGATTGGCCGATCCATTTTGTTCCCGTCTGCTGGATTTGACGCGGTTTACGCGGAAAGGGGGAAGGTTTGTCGTGTATTGCATCATGACGGTGTGAAGTTCCATATTTGTAGCGCGAACTGCTTGCCTGAAAGCATTGAAAGCGACGAAGGCTACGTAAGTTCGGATACACTGCACCGCAGAGAACCGTTAGCTTGGCTATACGCGAATGGCTGAAACTTCGGAACCAATCGCTGGGAAAATATTGATTCTCTCGCGCAATCAAGTGCGTCGATGGACGCTAATCGTATTCAGCTGCACGGTTGCGGCAGTACTTTTTTCCAGCGTGGCCTACGTGGTGCAGAACGCAGTCGTGGGCGTCAAGCCGGCACCCGTCCATCTGTTTTTGTGGTGGCTGACCAGGTTCTATCTGTGGGCCGCCTTCGCACCCGCTGTCGGGTATTTTCTTAGGCGGGTTCCTCTCGAACCGTTCACGACCGGCCGCGTATTCTCTCATCTTCTCGGATCGCTGATTTTTGCTCTTGTACAGTTGGTTTTGCACTCGTCCTTTGCTTTCTTTCTCTTGCAAAATGCTACCTGGCCGGGAGGCTCTTCTTCGATCTCTAGTCAGCTGGTGCACAACTACCCGCTGGGGATTCTGGCATATTGGGCGATTGTTGCGATCGTAGGCACCGCCGGTCACTACGAGCGGCTGCGGCAGGAGGAGCTTCAGAGCTCGCTCTTAACGGCGCACCTTGCCGAAGCAAGGCTGCGCGCCCTGCAAATGCAATTGCAGCCTCACTTCGTTTTCAACGCCCTTCATTCGCTTAGCGATTTGGTGATGGAGGAGCCCAAGACAGCAGTTCGTTTGATTGCGCGATTGGGAGATTTCATGCGGCTGACCTTGCACAATTCATTCGCGCAATCGGTTTCTCTGCGGAGTGAGCTGGAGTTCCTCGACGCCTATTTGGAAATTGAACGCATCCGCTTTGGCAGCCGGCTTAGCGTCACTTTCAAGATCGATCCGGCATCGCTGGACGCAGAGGTACCCAATTTGATTCTCCAGCCTTTAGTGGAGAATGCTGTTCGGCATGGCATCGCATCACAGGTTCGCGGCGGCGCAATCGGCGTTGTAACCAGGAGTAACGGCGAGTCGCTTATTTTGGAAGTTCGCGACGATGGGCCCGGGCTTGCCGAACCGGGCCACGAAGGCATCGGACTCCAGAATACGCGCCAGAGATTGCAGGCGATTTATGGGGAGAACCACTCACTCACGGTTCGGAACGGCGAGGAACGTGGGGTGGTAGTGACCTGCAAACTGCCGTACCGGCCATTCCGAGACGTAGAAGCGCTCACTCATGGCTAGCAACAGCGTCTGGAAGACCATCATTGTAGACGACGAGCCGCGGGCACGCGCGGTTGTGCGCCGGCTTCTGAGGGGTCACGCGAATTTTGCAGTCGTTGCAGAATGCGCAAACGGATATGAAGCACTGGAGGCAGTCGCGAAATTCCAACCTGATTTCCTGCTTCTGGATATCCAAATGCCCGAATTGGACGGGTTTGCCGTGTTGCAACGAATCAAGGCGGGACAAACGCCGGTTGTGGTCTTTACAACGGCTTACGACCAATATGCGGTTCGGGCGTTTGCGGTGCACGCGCTGGACTATTTGCTGAAACCCTTTGACGAAGAGCGATTCACGGAAATGATCAGTCACGTCGAAGATCGGCTATCGGCAGGCGAAGAACGTCTTTCGACACGACAAATCGCCGCGGTATTAAGGACTCTGGCAGCAACCACAGCGTACCCGGAGCGGTTGACCGTGCGCGGCCATGGAAAGCTCGTGCCGATTCCCGTCTCGGAAATTGACTGGATAGAAACCGAAGACAAATACGTGAGGCTTCATTGCGGGACGAAGTCCTACCTGGAACGGGGGACGCTTTCATCGCTGGCGGAACGCCTTGACCCCAGGCGGTTTGCCCGCGTGCATCGCAAAGCGATGATCAATCTGGAGCGAATTCAAGAGATTTCCCACGTTGATGGAGAATATGATCTGCTCGTAAAGGGCGGAGCACGCGTGCCCCTGAGCCGCAGTTATCGCGATGAACTGTTGAGAAAACTAGGGCGGCGGCACGACCCTCCGCGCAAGACCGGAGAATTGTAGAAGGGTTCCGATTTTAGGGCACAACCGACCTGCTTCGTCTTAAAGCCATCTGTCGATTCGATCGCCATAGCTCCTGCTGCTCTTCAACTCTTTGCCGTCGGCCAGGCGAAGGAGGAACTCGTGATTGTCGAGGGCAACGAGTTCGCGGATTCTTGCGGTCTGGACGACGGCTGAGCGATGTATGCGGAGAAAACATGCAGGATCCAACTGTGATTCCATCTTGTTCATCGTCTGCCGCAAGAGGTGGGTTCGATTGCCTACGTGAAGGGTCACGTAATCTCCGCACGCTTCAATCCAATCGATGTCTTTGGCCAGAACGACAACGATCCGCTGGCCCGTTCGTACTGCAAATTGAGTCTGATACCGGCCGGCGTGGATTGCACCGGTGGCGTTCAGGAGGTCCCGAATCCGGCGTTCAAAATCGGGCATAGTGCGGCCGCTAATCTGAGCGCGAGCATGCTCGAGCGCGCTCTCAAAACGTGAGTCTTCAATTGGTTTGAGAAGGTAATCCAGGGCGTGCACACCAAACGCTTCGAGCGTGTACTTGTCGTACGCGGTAAGGAAAATGACGGCCGGCAGCTCGCTCGGATGGAGGCTTCGGAGAACGTCAAAGCCGCTCATGTCCGGCATTTGAATATCTAAGAACACCAAATTGGGACATTGAGCACGAATCGCCGCGAGAGCTGCCTTGCCGGTCTCACATTCCGCCACGATCTCGATATCGGAATGACGCTTGAGACGATTCCTCACACCGCGCCGCGCCAGAGGTTCATCGTCGACAATCGCAACGCGCATCTGATTCCTCAAACCAACCGGTCGCATGGATTCGACAGCCTGCTAGGAAACTCTATTTCGATCCGGCATCCGCCTTCCGCGGGCCACTTCAGAACCAGCCGGTGATCGGCTCCGTAGAGAACCCTCAGCCGCTCAATAGTATTCGCCAGGCCGATGCCGCCACGAGTCCTTTCTCCCTGACCGTTCGCCGATTGGTCACCGACTCCGTCGTCTGACACGCTCAGGCGAAAGTACTGCCCGGCCAGGTGAGTTTCGATTCTGACCGTGCCTCCCTGCGGACGCGGCGAAATGCCGTGACGTATGGCATTTTCGATCAAAGGCTGGAGAAGAAAGGCCGGAACCAGCACGTCGAGGGTTTCCGGCGATATCTTCAGCACTACGTTGAGCCGATTGCCTAAACGGGCCTTTTCAATCGCGAGGTATTCCTCGGCTACGGCGATTTCACGCCGTAGTGGAATTTCCTGCAAGATGTCTTCTTCCAGCGAAGAGCGCAACAAACCCGAAAGTTGGCTCAACATGCTGTTTGCCCCCGTGGAATCTCCTTCCGAAACCAGGGTGGAAATCGAATTTAGCGTATTGAACAGGAAGTGAGGGTTCAGCTGATATCGCAATGCCTGTAAACGCGCCTGCCGGGCCAGCGCCTCAGCTTCGAGAACTCGCTCGCGTTCCGACTGCAATGCTTGATAGTGCTTAATGGAAAAGTACAAGCCGCTCCAGGAGATAAGGATAAATGTGGCGTACAGAACTCCTTCGAACGCAGCCTGCATTGAAATCCAAGTAATCGGTTTGTGAAGTGCCACGAGTTCGGCAAAACGTGCCGAGATCGCACAGGGCAATGCCAACAGACCGGAAGCCAGAACCGCCTGGAATGTTGCGCTGGGCCATGGAGTGTTGTTGCGCCAGAGATGCCGGCACAGGAAATGCAATGGGAAGCTGGCGGCGAAGGCACTGAAGACGAACGTCGCTTCGAATGCGACGATAACCCTTCCTTCATTTCGCAAGTGTGGCGCGACACCGATGGAAACGATCGATGCGTAGGCTCCCCAACCGACCAGCTGGAGCACCCAGAATTGCGGCATGCGATTAGGACGGCGAAACACAGCAGTCAGATTTTCCCTCACAAAGCCGCCTGACGTATCTGCAATTCGTCGCAGGATTCAATCATTTCAGCGCTTTTCCACCACATATCGCCGCAAACGTGCTAAAACGATTCTCCGACTGCAATACGTCCGTTCGAGGTTGCCCCGCAGCAGAAGAACATTCATCTCCACGGAGATGTTGACGGCCCGTTAAGCGCCATGATGATTGCTCCCACACCTAAGGCGAGAATGTGGAGCGTACTGGTGATCGCAGCCGTCCTGGGCACAGTTCTCGTGGCTCCCGGATGGGAAACAGCGTTCGCGGCGGGCCTTGCCGTCGTCCTCAATTCTCTTGGTCCTGCCGACTGGAAAGTGGACTTTGGCCTGTTGCGCAAGGTCCCCTGGCGCGGCATCGGTGCCGCGATTCTTGGCGGCGTCGCGCTCTTCTTCGTCACCAAGCTCCTCTTACAACCGTTCTGTGACCACATCACACATCACGTGCGCGACCTGCATTCCTTCGACCGCATTCGCGGGCGTCCGGGCGCCGCCGTGATGCTTATTTTAAAGACGATGTTTGCCGCCGGTCTTTGCGAAGAGATTATTTTCCGCGGCACCCTTCTCCAGCGTCTGCGATTACTTTTTGGCTGGTCGCCTTCGGCAACCGTCACAAGTGTATTCCTGACTGCCGCAATTTTTTCATCATTCCATTGGTATCAAGGACCCAGTGGCCTGCTGTTGACCGCGATCCTGGGGTTGGTCGATTCACTCGTCTACGTCCTCACCAGCTACAGCCTGATTTACCCGGTTATACTCCATCTTGTATACGACACGCTGGCACTTTCGGCTATTGCGGCAAATTACGATCTGACTTTGGCGCGTTGGGCGGAAGCGCTGTTCCGCCACTTTTGACGCGCTCGCCCTTCGACTGAGTCAACTCGCAGCAAATTCCCCTCGTTCTAGCCCGGTATCCCCTCGGGCCGACGCAATGGCGTGGCAATTCTCTTCCGAAGTTGCACAGTGGTGGTGCAGGAGTTGCCGTTACGGGCTTCTCGCTTGTTGGCTCGGACCTGAGTATGTCGAGCGATGAAAAGGAGGTCGGCATGAAACGGGTGTCACTCGTGGCGTTCGGCTTTGTACTTGTTGGATTGTTATTCAGTTCGCGCGCGGCGGCAGAGTCGCTGGAATCCGACGTCCAGAATATGCTGAAGCAATTTATCAGCGCTTGGGATAAATCGGACTCGCATGCGATCTCGGCTCTCTTCGAAAATAACTCAGACCTTGTAATCCCCACGGGCTTGCTCGTGGAGGGCCGCGACAACATTGAGAAGTTCTACGCATCTACATTCGAACGCGGCTACCGGGGAAGTCGCGGCTCGGCCAACATCAAGCATGCCCGCTTGATTACACCGGATATGGCGATGGTAGATGGCGAGTGGAGAATCGACGGGGCGCTCATCGACGGCCGCGTTGAGGCTCCTGAAGCTGGACTATTCAGCCTCGTTGCAACGCGCCGGGGCAAAGGATGGGCCATCTGCTCGTTGCGAGAGCAGGACGGGGCTCGCGTTCTCACGCGGTTCGCCGACAGGCGTCCACTCGGCGGACCTCCGCAATCACACTTTGAGCCAGACACCGCGGCTTCAGACCCGACCAGGACGGCAGAGCGAACAGCGATTAAGCAGCTGGATCGAAAAGACATCGAGGCCTCCAAGAAGAATGACGTGGACGCTCTCGTGGCTTTGTGGACCGAGGACGGTGTTTTGTTGCAGCCGGGGTCAGCGCCCGTCGTCGGGCAATCCGCCATCCGCGAGGCGTTAGAGCAACAACGGCAGCGAGCCGCGCAAGTGCAGACCTTGGCTTACGACGAACAATGGGACGAAGTCCTGATCGAGAAGGATCATGCGGTCGAATGGGGACACATAACCGCCACAGTAAAACTGCCGAACGACCGAGAAGTTCAGCAGTCCGTGAACGCAATCCGCGTGCTCGCGCGACAGCCAGACGGATCGTGGCGCTTTGCTCGCGTCGTCGTCACACCAGCAACCAAACAGTAAGTAAGACTGACAACAGATGAGACAGAGGTATTGTGTGTGAATTTTTACCTCAGCTTATTGTCTGCCACTTCATGTTCGATCCGGTCGCGGAAGAAGGAAGCGAGTATTGCTCGCTCCGGCGATTTCACCGGCGCGATCCTCTATCTTCTATCTTCCGCGTTAGAAACGGCCTTCGCTCGCGTATCTCTACGGCCAGGGATTGGGACCGGCTAGAAACAAAGATTGGCACCTGTTGAAACGAATCGATATACGGCGACCTGAAGCGGACGGTAGTTTCTTTGTGAATTGCTAGGTGAGAAGGCAAACTTAAGGCGACACTCTGCCTTGAAAACGGAGGAACTGTGTGGCAAGTACACACCGGGAATCGATCTCCGAAGGCTTCTGGAGGTCTAGTAGTTGAGGGGCGGGCCTTGGCTGAAGTGCCCAGTGGAAGATTCGCAATGAAGAACTGCAGCGCCGGTTTTCGTCGCTCCGACTGGATCCCTCTAATTTTATTAGCCGTAGCTTGGTTTGGCTTCCATGTAATAACAAACGGTCAATATGGTTTTCATCGCGACGAACTCCAAACCATCGATGACGCTCGCCACCTCGACTGGGGCTTCGTCGCGTACCCTCCAGTCACTCCTCTGATCGGGCGTCTGGAGTTGATCCTTTTCGGAACTTCGCTAGTCGGCTTTCGGGTCTTCTCTGCGATGGCTGTCAGCGCGATCGTGGTTCTTACCGGACTGATGGCAAGGGAACTCGGCGGAAAGCGCCACGCTCAAGTGCTTTCTGCCGCGGCGGCGGGGATTTCCTGGGTTTCGCTAATCCAAGGCGCGGTCTTCCAATATGTGTCGTTTGATTATCTCTGGGGTGTACTTGTTACCTACCTTCTTGTTCGACTCTTGAAATCCGGCGACCCACGCTGGTGGGTGCCGATTGGCGCAACTCTCGGCATTGGCATGGAAACCCGCTATACCATGGGCTTCCTCGCGCTGAGCATCGCGGGCGCGGTTCTGCTCACACCGGCTCGGCGCGTCCTTCGCAGCAGGTGGCTGTGGGCTGGCGTGGGCGCTTCGATTCTGATCTTTTTACCAAATCTCGTATGGCAGGCGCTGCACCACTTCGTTTCGCTGGACTTCCTATCGTACTTGCACGCCCGTGATTTGCGCCAAGGCCGCTATTCGGGGTTTTACCGGGAGCAGCTCGCCGTCTGCGTGAACCCGGCTGCGGTTCCTTTGACACTTCTGGGCATGTGGTTCTATTTCTTTCGCGAAGAGGCCAAACGCTATCGTATGCTGGGGTGGGTTTTCGCGATCGCCTTCGCGCTGTTCGCGATTGCCCGTTCCCGCGCCTATTACACTGCTCCGCTTTACCCCATGCTGATCGCCGGTGGCGGTGTGTGGCTGGTGGAATTGCTCGGGTACTTGCGCCCTGTGTGGTCGCGCCTTGCCTATGGTACGCAATGGGCGGCCATTGTCGCCGGAGGAATTGGCGGTGTATTGCTGGTCACGCCGGTTGCTCCCATCGGCTCCCGCGTTTGGAATGTGACCAGTAAACTTCACGACCAATTTCGTGAGGAAATCGGCTGGCCCGATCTGGCTAAGGCGGTCGCACAGGTGTATGGGTCATTGTCGCCAGACGAACAAAAGCATACCGGCATTCTCACGGGAAACTACGGAGAAGCGGGCGCGTTAAATCTGTATGGCCCGGCCCTTGGCCTTCCTCATGCGATGGGCCTGACGAATTCGTTTTGGTATCGAGGATATGATCCGCGTGTGCCGCAAACCGTGATCGTTACAGGCTTCGATTTGAAGGAAGCCCAGAAGCTATTTGAGAGTTGCTCCGTCGCGGCGAAAAACACGAATCCTTACGGAGTGGAAAATGAGGAATCGCGCGATCATCCCGACATTTTGCTTTGCCGAAATCTGCGCGTGGGGTGGCCGCTGTATTGGGCCCGGTCCAGGCGGTTTGGGTGATTTGTCCGAAGCGTCGATCGATGTCCACACTCCATAGAGACAGCTTTGGATTGCGTCACGCTTGAAATCGTAGGGCGGACGTTCGTGAACCGCGCGGGCAAGTACCGCGAGGTGCACGGATGCGGAATAGGCGCTACCAAATATTGGGAGTCAAATCGAGTTCTCTCGCACGCGATGGGCGAGCATGATCGTCCGAGCGTCGTCTGGGACTACATCGCTGTTTACAAACCAGAACAACTCTGGACAAACGCTCCTCCTCAACCGGAGAGAACCATATCGTACGGGTCAAGGGCGAAAAGGCGGAGGTTCTTGAACCGTCCAGGGAAAAGCTCCTTCATTCGTTCTTCGTAGCTTTCTGGCACCGTTGCGATGCGGCGTGATGCACGTGGACCTTGTGCTTGCGAGCTAGAGGCGAGCCCTCACCGGCCAGCTCTTGCAATTCACGCGCATAGTTGCGCGGTTCGAGAGAAAAGTAATCCAGATCGTTTGTGCTTCGCGGAAGACCGTATGCAGCGACCACAGCAAACCCGCCGATGCAGTGCAGTTCAACCGGTACACCTAGAACACGGTCAAGCTCCTCCAGAAATCGCTTCCACGGTGAGGAGAGATCAGGTGGCATATCTAACGGTGTCCGGTCGAAAATCGCTCAACAGGTGCCACTGTCGCGCTTCTTCGGAGCTGTGCTTCCGGAGCCATTTACGCTCTGCTTCATTCAATTCTTTGCAGAATGAATCCTCTTTCTCCAGTTTGCTATCTTCGAGTGTATTTTCCAGCGGCTGAAGATCCTCCTTGCCGGCAGCTTTTCTACCGAGAGTCACGACGAACCCCAAGCGATTTTGAAGATTTCTGGCGCGCGCCTCCGGGACTAGAAAAGTGGTCGGCATGTCGGGGTACCGCAGTACAACCCAAGGAAGCGCCTCCGCGGTGCGCGCTTCTAGGTTGCGCTGCGCTAGTGCTGTCAGAAGAAATGTGGCCGGATTGACCTTGCGGCCACCCTTGCGCAGGTGAGCGTAGCCAGGATATCCGAGCATGGCAAGCTCATGTGCCAAAACTCCGGCGGCAACATTCTCGCGCACTTCGTTAACTGGAAGAACTGTCGCGGGCAAGTCATAGACTTGCATCAGTTTGCGAGCAAGAGGGGCGGGATTCCTTGCCCCACTTTCCAACATCGACAGATAGGCTTGTGTGACACCTAGGTGCGCGGCCGCCTCCTGTTGGCTCCAACCACGGTCTAGTCTGGCTCTTTTTAGCTGTTCGTTCATGCTTCTATTTATAACACGACCTGTTATACCAGTCAAGCTGTGGAAACGTAGAAGTTTGATGGCCAGCGCCACCAAAAACAGAAAGGCGGCGCTGATTTGAGTCCCTGAACTGGCAATGGTGCCAAGCGCCCATGAAGAACGAGGCATTGACATCAACAACGCACTTGAAAGAGTTATCATCGAAAAAGTTCCCTTGGACCCGCTACCATGAGTACCGACATCCTTGCAGAGTGGCTAACTAGTCTGTCGCTCCAAGAGCGAGCGAGACTTCTTATGCGGATCGGTTCTGAACTTACGATCTATGCCCGCGAATACGGCTCACCCGGACCCGACTCATAGAACAATCACAAGCGACTAATCGGAACGAATGAATTGCAGCACAAGCTGCTTGGCCAGGCGAGTCTCTACTTAGACGGTGTGCAAGACAGGGTATATCCGCCAGATGTATTCAGCCAAATCTTGTTTCAAACGGTCGAGCACTACGGAATTACAAGCGATCTCGCTACCGCGATACAATACGTTCGCCAAAAGAGCTCGAAACAGCGAGCAGAAGCGGATAGCCGCGATTAAGAGCGAACTCATCCCTCCGACAGGGTTTGGGGGATCTTGGGAGACGGGATTTTTGGCGACAGAGAGACTTCTCTCTTCAACCTTTGCGGTCCGCCTTTCAACTGAGTTTCAAACCTCACTTCGCTCCCCTTCAGTGAATCAGTGAATCCTTACCAATCCACTCGAAATTCGCAAATTCACAGCAATTGCAATTCGGCAATTCGCAAGTCGCTTCCACCTCATAATTTCTCCTGATTCCATATAACGCAGACGCGATGCCACTCGGTCTTCGACGCCCACTCGTCGTCGGTGTTCTTCCACGACCGCTGCGTCGCAACGGACAGAACGGTGAACTGTTCTCAGGAAAATTGTTTAGAAGAAGTTGCGAATACCGCGCCCGCTTGGCAGCTAGGCGCCCGCAACCCGTTCGGTCCAAAACTGATGTAACCCATGTGTCCGGTATGATCTGTTACCTATGTGTCCGGGCCGGACCCGGAAAGACTCCGGCGGAGAGGGGGGATTCGAACCCCCGGTACCGGTTTTAGCCAGTACAACGGTTTAGCAAAACGTGTGATTGCGTCTGGCTCGCTGGTAAGTCGCTGAAAACTCAAGACGCGGTTCGGCTCGCTCTGGGCGGTTTGGGCACGGTTGGGAGCCTATTGGGATAAGTTTTGACAAAATTGCCCCACCCTTGGGTCACCTTCGTCGCCCGAGCATTTAGTACTTCAACAAACGTGGCCCGAGCCGCGACGTCGTACCCCCGAGATCAGTGCGTCCTTGGCGTATCCCGGCTTCGTTTCATTTCTCCTGGCATGGCGACAAAAGGCGAAGTTTATTTCTGATACAGTAAAGAAAACTGGACAAGCATCTGGGGTTTTCTTCCCACGCGGAAGGCGTCTCAGCACACAATAGAGGGGGAGCTATCTTTGGTGAGCGCAACTCTCCTACAGCTGGCTCTTCACGCGCATCTAGCCGGTCGGTCCCGCCGAGCAGCTCGGGCGACCAGATTCGGCTGTCACAGAGTAGCCACTGCTCTTCTGCTTTTCAGTGGAGTCCTGTTCGCTTATGCCGGTGGATTTGCCAAAGCGCCACAAAGGGCTTCTGCGGTCAAGTGGGTAAGCCGTGAATGTGCCGCTCGTTCGCATTCTTCGAAATCACCCCCGCGAAAGAAAAAGAGCAAGAACAGCTATATGCAAGCTGACTCCGCAGACGGTTGCCTTGAAGTCGCCGCGGGCTCCATCGAGGTTCAAGAGCGCCTGCAGGCCATTGTTCGGGATAATCGCTGGAGGGTGTTGGACGAAGACACCGATGAATCCTCCTGGACTTTTTCGGTGCAACTGACCAGGGACGAACTCGTGGCGGACACCAAGCCGGATGCCGTAACGGAGCAGATGCAGTGGAGCAGCGGGAAAGCCGCCGTCGTTGTGCAAACGGTTGAGCTGCCCGATGGCTACACTCGCGTGACCATCACTTCGCGATTCGATGGATTCGGCGAATCCGAAGACAAATTTGCGCCGGAACGCGCGCTTTGGAAATTAACATCCAACGGCCGGCTCGAAGCCGGCCTGATCGACGCCTTGCGCGCGCGTTTAAAGAAGCACAGCTAGTCCTCCCAATCGGTTTCGTTTACAAACTGGACACCAGCGGGAGTTCGCTCTGCGCCGAGTCGCATGCGCGTGCTATTTTTTCGTTTACCCGGCCTCGCTGCTAGCACGCCGCTTTTGTGGGGAGCTGACTGGTGCGCCTGCTGAGCCCGCTGACGAGGTGTGTTTACTCGCTGGAACCGAAACAAGCTCCGTTACGCCGCTGCCTGCCTGCACTCCTGCTTCTGTCGCTTGTTGTACTCCCTGCGAACGCGCAGATCTCGCCGGGGCCGCTCTCGAAACCGCACCAGTCTCTTAGCGGAACTACGGAGTGTGCGCGTTGCCACGAATTTGGCGCCAGCGCTCCCACGTTCAAGTGTCTGGAGTGCCACACGGAGATTGCCAGGCTGCTTTCCGAACAAAGGGGCTATCACGCCCGGCTGCAGATGCAGAATCCCAACGGCAAAGACTGCGTGCGCTGCCACCTCGAGCACAATGGGGTGGATTTTCCCCTTATTCACTGGGAACGCCCGCCGCAGCAGTTCGATCACCGCTTGACCGGCTATCCGCTACAAGGGAAGCACGCCGGAGTGGCATGCGAGAAGTGCCACACACCGGCGCATATCAGCCCGGACATTCGGCCGTTGATCAAGCGAAAGGACCTCTCCAAGTCCTATCTGGGTTTGTCCATACAATGCCAAAGTTGCCATGAAGATGTTCACAAAGGGCAGCTCGGCAAAGACTGCGTGAGCTGCCACAACGTAAACGACTGGAAAGACGCGAAAAAGTTCGATCACTCCAAAACCCGCTATCCGCTGACCGGCCTTCACATCCAGGCTGCCTGCGAAAAATGCCACAAACCGGATACCGCGGGCGGTCCGGCACGATTCACGGGCATGAAGTTCGCTAGCTGCACCGACTGCCACGTGGATCCGCACCGCGGCGGCTTCCGGCAGCGCTGCGAGGAATGCCACACCACCGCGGGCTGGAAGAAACTTCTGCCGAAGTTTGCATTCGACCATTCAAAAACGAAATTCCCGCTCCTCGGCGCGCACATCAAGGTGAATTGCACGGCTTGCCATGCCGGAGGCGAATTCAAAAAGCCGCTGGCTTTCGCGAGCTGCGCGGACTGCCACAAAGATGTGCACCACGGGCAATTCACGGATCGCGCCTCGAAAGGTGAGTGCTCCGAATGCCACAACGTCGAAGGCTGGAAGCCGTCTGTGTTCGGCGTGAAGGAGCACAAAACTTCACGTTATCCGCTCGAGGGAAAGCACGCCACCGTGGAATGCGCGAAGTGTCACATTCCCGCCGGGAAAGACACCGTCTACAACGTCAAGTTTGCGAATTGCACCGACTGCCACAAAGACGCGCACGACGGGCAGTTTGCCGGTCCGCCGCACAACAATCGCTGCGAAGAGTGCCACACGGTGCAGGGCTTTCAACGATCGCTCTTTACGATTGCCATGCACCAGAAGACCAAATTCCCGTTGACCGGCGCCCATGCCGCCGTCCCGTGCAACGAGTGCCACAAACAGGGGCTCGCTCACCGCACGGACAAGATCCTGCCCTTCCATTTTGCGGACAAAACCTGCACGGCCTGCCATCAAGATCCGCATCACGGTGAATTCAGGGACCGGATGGCGCGCCGCAGACCGGATGGAACCACATTCGGGTGTGAGGCCTGTCACAATACGCGTTCCTGGACCGAAGTGAACGGCTTCGACCATTCCAAGACGAATTTTCCGCTGTTCGGGGTACACCGGACGGTAAGCTGCCGCCAGTGTCACAAGGCGATTCCGGGCACCCACGAGATTCAATTCAAGGGAACGTCACTGGAATGCGAAACGTGCCACACGGAACCGCATGCCGGCCAGTTCAAGAATCGCTCCGGTAAGACGCCGTGTGCGGATTGCCACAATGCCGAGCGCTGGGTTCCTTCGACGTTTAACCACGACAAACGCACCCCCTTTCCGTTGACGGGCGGCCACGCCCGCGTCGCTTGTGATAAGTGTCACACTGCGAGCAAGCTGGTCAACGGAAATCCCGTTATTCTGTACAAGCAGGTCCCGGTCAAGTGCGAGGCGTGTCACGGAAACGAACCCGTGCCGCAGCGGCCGCGGTCTCCAGATACGGTACCAGGAGGTTAACGCGGCCCCACAAGTCCCGCAGGCACACAGTCTTCTGTACTAAATCGGTTTATGCAAGCTAAAGCGCGGGTCCAGGAAAGAGCCCGGGTTTGGCCGGTACAGAGACGTGGCCAAAGACTGGTCCTGCGTACAGTTGTTTGCATCTTTTTTTGCCCCAAAAATTGATACCAAGCTGAAACGCCTGGCGCCCGCGGTTCTGTGTGCTCGCGGGTTAGGGGGCAGTTACGCTCAAGGGCTACAAGCTCGTCTTCTTGTTCGGGTTTCTCCTCGCGCTCACGAGCCTGGCTCCACTGACTTTCGCGCAGAGGGAGACCACCCGAAGTCCGCACGGTCCACTGGCGATACCTTGCGAAAATTGCCATACTGCCGCCGGATGGCGGCCCATCCGGGCGGTCCCGGAATTCGATCACAATAAAACCAGCTACCCGCTCCGTGGCATGCACGAAAAAGTGAAATGCACGGAGTGCCACGCCAGGCCGGTTTTCACCGACGTCGGAAAGAATTGCGCCGATTGCCACGCCGATATTCACCGCCGTAAATTCGGCTCCGACTGCGCGCAGTGCCACACGGTGCTGGGCTGGCAGGTTTCCGTGCAGCAGATCAAGAATCACCAAAATCGCTTTCCCCTCTTCGGCGCTCACGCCGCCGTGCCTTGCGAGGAGTGCCACAAGAGCGCAGCCGTTGGCCAATTCCAGGGACTGTCTACGGCCTGTGTGTCCTGCCACTTGAGCGATTTTCAGAAGACCACTAATCCCAATCACGCGACCGCAAACTTCCCCACGACCTGCGAGACCTGCCACACGTTCGACACCTGGCTGAATGCGAAGTTCGACCACAGCACCACCGGTTTTCCGCTGACGAATGGTCATGCTAGCGTTCCCTGCACCTCCTGCCACATCAACAACAATTACAACCTGCAGATTGCTCCGACCGACTGCGGCAATTCCGGTTGCCACCTCACGACCTGGCAGCAGACCAACAACCCGGTTCACTCCGCAGCCGGCGCCGTCTTCGCGGCGGCTAATTGCGCCAACTGCCACACCACCAAAGGTTGGGATTCGGCGAACTTCGACCACACGTTCACGGGTTTCCCGCTGACAAACGGGCACGCCAACGTTCCCTGTGCTTCGTGCCATATCAATAACAACTACAACCTGCAGATCGCTCCGACCGACTGCGGCAATTCCAGTTGCCACCTCACGACCTGGCAGCAGACCAACAACCCTGTCCACTCCACCGCGGGTCCCACCTTTGCCGCAGCCAACTGCGCGAACTGCCATACCACTAAAGGCTGGGACGCTGCGTCCTTCGATCACAGCGTAACCGGCTTCACTTTAACCGGCACGCACATGTCGCCCGCGAATACGCCCTGCACGTCCTGCCATATCAGCAACAACTACACATTGAACTCGACGGACTGCATCGGCTGCCATTTGGCAGACTGGAACAAGACTCCAACGTTCGGCGGCAACGTTCCGAATCACATTACCGCCGGCTTCCCGAATACCGCCGCAGCCTGCGCCCAGTGCCACCCCATCACGAAATGGGCGGATGGAAAATTCGACCATACTGCGTTTGGATTCCCGCTGACAAACGGCCACGCAAACGTTGCGTGCGCTTCATGCCATCCCAACAACAACTACAGCTTGAATATTGCGCCCACGGATTGCGGCAATGCGGGCTGCCACCTGACCACCTGGCAACAGACAAATAATCCAGTCCATCCCACGGCGGGACCTGCCTTCGCCGTGGCGAACTGCGCCAACTGCCACACCACCAAAGGCTGGGATGCCGCTTCCTTCGATCACAGCGTAACCGGTTTCACTTTGACCGGTACACACACGTCCCCCACGCCGACTCCCTGCACCTCCTGCCACATCAACAACAATTACACGCTGAATTCGGCGGATTGCCTCGGTTGTCATCAGCCTGACTGGAACAAAACAACGACTCTTGGCGGCAGCGTCCCCAATCACGTCACGGCGGGCCTCCCCACCACAGCAACCGCCTGCGCTTCGTGCCATCCGATTACCACCTGGGCCGACGGCAAATTTGATCACAGCACCACAGGCTTCGCGCTCGTCGGCACGCACATGTCGCCCACGCCGACGGCTTGCACTGCCTGCCACATCAACGGCAACTACAGCCTGAATTCAACGGATTGCTATGGGTGTCATACCTCGGACTGGAACAAGACGGCCACTATCGGTGGCAGCGTGCCCAATCACATCACTGCGGGTTTTCCGAATACTGCCGCGCAGTGCGCCTCCTGCCATCCCATCACCACTTGGGCCGACGGCAAGTTCGACCACAGCACTACTGGTTTTCCGTTGACTAACAAGCACACCACCGTGGCCTGCACGCAATGCCACGTCAATGGGAACTACGCGCTCAAGATTGCGCCCACCGACTGCGGCAACTCCGGCTGCCACCTCACCACCTGGCAGCAAACCACGAATCCCGTTCACTCAACCGCCGGCGCTGCTTTCGCCGCTGCAAATTGCGCCAACTGCCACACCACCGCCGGCTGGGACGCTGCTTCGTTCGACCACAGCATCACCGGCTTCACCCTGGTAGGCACGCACATGTCGCCCACGCCTACTCCCTGCGCGTCCTGCCACATCAGCAACAACTACACACTGAATTCCGCGGATTGCTACGGTTGCCACCAGCCGGCCTGGAACAGCACCGCGACAATTGGCGGAGCTGTTCCGAACCATATCGCTGCCGGATTCCCGAATACTGCCGCGCAGTGCGCCGCCTGCCATCCCATCACTACTTGGGCCGACGGCAAGTTCGATCACAGCACCACCGGTTTTCCGCTTACTGGAGCGCACGCCGATCCCACCAAGGCTCCCTGCTCGGCATGCCACGTCAACAACAACTATTCCGGCA
>Ga0209073_10000008_pt1 | contig 28899 bp, 19 predicted proteins | sample GAAS100_FD_187520 | JGI IMG/M metagenome (GOLD analysis project Ga0209073, IMG submission 187520) | Agricultural soil microbial communities from Georgia to study Nitrogen management - GA AS100 (SPAdes) (version 2) | ecosystem: Environmental > Terrestrial > Soil > Agricultural land | place: USA...
AACCTGAACTTCTTTGTCGCGGGGCCGTGGAATCACGGCGGGTGGGCGCACGGTCCCGGAAACACGTTGGGAGAAATTCCGTTTCACAACAACACCGGCGAATACTTCCGCGACAAAGTGGAAGCGCCGTGGTTCGCGTATTGGCTGCACGACAAAGGCTCGCTGCCGCTGAAAGAAACGCTGCTTTTCCAGACCGGCAGCGACACCTGGACGAAGTTCGACGCCTGGCCGCCGAAAGAGGCGCAAACCAAGAATCTGTATTTTCAGCCGGACGGCAAATTGTCGTTCGACAAACCGGAGAGTGCGGCGGCGGATTCGTTCGACAGTTACGTAAGCGATCCGGCGCATCCCGTGCCCTACCGGCACCGGCCCGTGGATATGACCTATCCCGAGGACCATCCGGGAAGCTGGTACACGTGGCTGGTGCAGGACCAGCGGTTCGTAGACAACCGGCCGGACGTCCTGACGTGGCAGACGGACGAACTCAAGCAGGACGTCACCGTGGCGGGCGAGGTGACGGCCAAGCTGTTTGCCTCGACGACTGGGAGCGACTCGGACTGGATCGTCAAGCTGATCGACGTGTATCCGGAGAAATATGCCGACGACTGGAAGCTTTCAGGATACGAATTGATGATCGCGGATGAAATTTTCCGCGGGAGATATCGCAATTCCTTTGAAAAACCTGAGCCGATTACACCGGATCAGGTGATGCCGTTTACGTTCAGCTTGCACACGGCGGATCACGTGTTCAAGAAGGGCCACCGCATCATGGTGCAGGTACAGAGCACGTGGTTCCCGCTGTACGACCGCAATCCGCAGAAATTCGTGCCGAATATTTTTGAAGCAAAAGACAGCGACTATCAGAAAGCGACGCAGCGCATCTACCGCTCGGAAAAATATCCTTCGAGCGTGGAAATCATGGTCGTGCCGGAGAACGCGGGTCGAAGCGAGTAGCGCTATTTCCGGCGGTCGTAGGTGAAATCGTATTCGACGTGCCAGGTTTTGCCGCCATCGGTGGAGCCCTGGCTAAATTGGCGGACTTTGTCGGGGCCGAGTTTGAAGAACTGAAGATGGCGCCGAAGTTTTGTGCCGTCCGGCTGGGGGATATCCTCGGTCCAGTAATCCATCGCGCCGTCCTTCAGGCCGCCGTAAAAGAAAATGTTGCCCCCTGAATTGTCGACCCAGTATTGCTCCCAGCGCTTCAGAGCGGCGTTGTAAGTGTTGTAGCTCTTTCCGGCGTAGGGATTTCCGGCGCTCTGCCAGTTTTCCTGGATGACGCAGCCGCCGAGAATCGCCTCGATTTTGCTCTGCCCCGCGGGAACGCTTCCCTGCGTGGTGGAAACATTCCATTCACCGAGCCAGAAATCGAACTGGCGGTTTTCCGGAGCGAAGGCGCAGGGAGTGAGATTGCGTTTGGCCTGCTCGAGAATTGCCGGGAAACGGGAATCGCTGCGAAGCGGGGCAAGGTGGGGATCGGATTCGAGCTGCTCCGGCCGGTTGTAGCCGTTCTGGACCGCTTTCTGCAGGTGTTCGAAGGCTTTCACCAGGTCGCCTTTTTGCGCGAATACGGAAGCGATCGAGTACTCGACGTAGAGCGCCGGAGCGCCGGCGGCCAATGCCTTCTGGTAGACATCGAGCGCGCGGTCATACTGCCCCAACTCCTGCAGAGAAGCGCCCAGGCGGAACCACAAGCGCGGCGTTTCCGGATGCGCCTGCGCGAGCGCGTCGTAGAGACTGGCGGCTTTGGCCCAATCCTTGGCGTCGTAGGCGGCGCTTGCTTCCGCTGCCTGGTCCGCAGGAGATTGCCGCGCGAAGGAAAACGAAACGGGCAAGGCCGAGAGCCCGGCAAGAACAAACGCAACCGGGAGGATTTTAAGCATGAACCACCTCAGGGAAACGAAACGGATTGCAAAATTAGACGGGCAAGAAACAAAAAAGGCGGGGGAATCCGTGAAGAATTCCCCCGCAGGACGAAATCAGGCTGATGGTTCCCGGCCTACCAGGAGAGGCGGAGACCAAGCTGCATGGTGCGGTTGCCGCCGTTGAACTGGTGATTGTTGAGGAACAAGTTTCCGGAGGTGACAAAAATGTATCCGGCGCTGAGAGGATTGGGATTGCTGACCTGATCGAGCGTGCCGTTGTTGGTCGGCAGGCCGAGGCTGAAGTTGCGATGGTTGAAAGTGTTGTAGGTTTCCCAGCGAAGCTGCAACGAGAAACGCTCGGTCAGCTTGGTGGTCTTGTAAAGGGACATATTCCAGACATTGAGGCCGGGGGTGGTGACGGTGTCGCGTCCCGCGTTGGCCTTGGCACCCGGCCCGGCTTGAATAAAGCGAGCGGTCGGATCGATGGCCACATAGCCGACGATGTTGGCATCGTTGCCGGAGCCGCAAGTGGAACTATCCGAAACAATGCGAGTCGCTCCGCCGGCGCCGTCGTTGCAAATGAAGTTGACGGCGCTTCCGGTCAATCCGGAACCAGCCGGATTGATGATGGTGCGATCGCCGGCCGCATCGCCGTTGAAGTTGGAGTCGACGCCGGAAAGAGGTGTAACGGGCTGGCCGGTCTGCGCCAGGTAGCTGCCGCCCCACTGCCAACCGTGAGCAACGGCGCGGAGAAAACCGTTTTCCGTGCCGATGTTCGGCAATTCATAGAGGAACGCGATGGCGAACTTGTGGTTCAGATCGAGCGCCGAACGTCCGCGCTCGCCGGCGAAGTCGAAGCCATCCTGGGCGCGGCGAGGATTGACGCGGCTGCTGAACAGTTCGTTGGTGGAATTATCGATGTTCTTGGAGAAGGTGTAGTTGGTGCGGAAGAACAGCCCCTTCGCGAAGCGATGGACGAAGTCCGCCGAGGCTCCGTGATAGATGCCGGAACCTACCGGCGGGAAGGTGGTGACGCTGCCAAAGAAGCCATCTCCTGAAAGCGGGAGGGGATTGAAGTTATCGAAATCCGCGAGAGTGCTGGCAGGGCTGGCAACCACGCCAGGAACGTCGCTGGAATTGATAAAGGTCGGGAGCGGAGCGATGCCGCCACCGGCGAAATTCGGATCGAAGGCCGAAGCGGAGTTGAGGCGCTGCTGCACGGGAAGTTCGAGGCTGCGCGTGCCAACATAACGGACTTCGAGGCTCGAATCCTTGAAGAGTTCGTGCTGAACGCCGAGCGTCCAGGTGATGACTTTAGGAGCGACGTGATCGGGGATGAGAGACTGCGTGGCGGCCCGGGCGTCGGCTTGCGTGATGGGAGGAACGTTGACTTGCAGGAGACCTCCGGCCTGCAGGAAGTTCTGTCCCTGCGCAGGATTCGAAGGGTTCTGCGGATTGAAGGTGGCGCACCAGGAAGGAGCGCCTGCGAGAGCGCAGGTGAGCACGGGATTCTGCTCACTTTGAAGCTGCGGCGGCAGGCTGTTGATGGCGAAATTGTTGGGAACGACGTCGTAGGCAATACCGGCGCCGCCGCGGACGGCCCATTTTCCATGTCCGGTGGGATCCCAGGCAAAACCGATGCGGGGCATGAAGTTGTTGGTGTCGGGCTTGGGAGCGCGGAAGAAGAGGCCAAGAGCCGGGTCATCGGAAACAGCGTTGATGGCCTGAAGATTCTCGTCGCGCGGAACGCCGTTGTACTCGTAGCGAAGGCCAAGATTCAGCGTAAGGCGCGGGGTGATTTTCCAGTCGTCCTGAACGAACCAGTAGAAGGCGTTGTAGTTGTCGGCGACGCTGCCGGAGCCTGCGCCACGGAGAGCGCCGTTAGCGCCCGTCGGCACGAAGTCATTGATGAACTGACTGAGTGTGGCGTAGTCCCACTCGCCGCGGGCGCGAGGCAGGGTGTTGGTCGGAGCAATGTACTTGCGGACCTCGGCGCCGAACTTGAAGGTGTGCTTGCCGCGGATGTAGGTGACGCTGTCCAGCCATTGATAAACGTTCTGCGTGTAGCCCTGGGGGGCCAGGCCGTTGGGGCCGAGATTGCTGCCGAGTTCATCGATTTCGACGTTCGGGAAGTTCTCGAAGCCGCCGGGGACAATGAGATTCGGGCCGTTCAGGCGCGAATAGGAGGCCCGGAAGTCGTTGACCACGGTCGGGGAGATGGCCCATGCGTCGGTGAAGATGATCTTGCGCGCGTCGGAACTGTTGGTGCCGAGGAACTGCGCCTGCGGCTGCGAGGGGTTGAAATCGGGAGCGCGGAAACGGTCATAAAGGAAGCGGCCGCGGAGCTGATGCTTGCCGAGGCTGGCGTCGGTATTGACGATGAAATCGTGCTGATTGGAGAAATTGGGAGCGATGGACTGGATGGTGCCCACCGGGATGGCGGTGCCGTTAACAACGACGGAAGAGTCCGCCGAGGGAGCGACGGGGAACTGGGCGAGGATATCCTTGACCGCCTGGTCGTGGGCCATAGCGGTGAGAGTAGTCAAGCCGTCAGCCGTCGGTGAGCTGAAGGTGGGGCTCGAAGAGGCCAGACCGTTGTTCTGGAATTCGTAGGCGCCATAGACGAAGAGCTTATTGCGGATGATTTTGCCGCCGGCACTGGCGCCCGCGCGGTTGTAATCGAAACGGTCCTGGACGCCGCGATCCTTTTGAAGATTGTCCCAGGCGTCGTAATTGCGATTGCGATTGAAACCCCAGGCGGCGCCGTGCCAGTCGTTGGTGCCGGACTTGGTGACGATGTTGAATTGGCCGCCAGCCGAATGGCCGTTTTCGGCGCTGAACTGGTTGGTGAGGAGAGTGAATTCGGCGACGGACTCCTGAATGACGGCCTGAGTGGGTCCGTTGGTATCGAGCTTGTTGTCGTCAACGCCGTCGATAGAGAAGCCATTAAAGCGGGGGCGGGTGCCGCCGATGGAACCGCCGGAGCCGAGAACGCCGCCCTGTTGCGTTGTGGTGCCGGGAGCAAAGACGGCGAATTCCTTAACGTCGCCACCCAAAGTGCCGATGGGGAGATCATGAACTTCATTGCCGCTGAAAGTGGCTTCGAGGGTGGAAGATTCGGTCTTGACCAGGTCCGCGCCCGCTTCGACCTGGACGACGGAGGAGATGGAGCCGATTTCGAGCTCGACTTTCGATTCGGCGACCTGGTTGGAAGCGACGATGATGCCGTTCTGGACCGACTTTTTGAAGCCTTCTTTTTCAACGGTCACGTTGTAGGTGCCCACAAGAAGATTGGGAAAAACGTAGGTGCCGGCGCTGGACGCGGTGGTCACGGAAGAAACACCGGTGGCCTGGTTGGTGACAGTGACCCGGGCGTCTTCGATGCTGGCCGCGCTCTTATCGGTGACGGTGACGCGAAGCGTGCCGTCGAGGCGCTGGGCAAAAGAGACGCCGGCAACAAGCAAAGAAAGCAATGCCGCCAGGGAGATATTTGTAAGTCTGCGCATTCTTAACACTCCTAAGAAATTCCTTGCGCGGCGAACGCCTTCCCAGCAGACGCACCGAGGCGGCGGACTACCGCACAAATTGGTTGGCGAAGGAATGGCAGATTAGTGACCAGCGGGGACAATTTGTCTCTCAAACGGGTGTGGATGTTCGATGAAGAGCCAAACCAAAGGAAACAGGGGTGTTAAGCGCGGGGAAAAGAGTCGCCGGCGCGGCGGGGAGGAATTGGTGACGTAAATTTGATGTTTTGCGGGAGATGGTGAGGAGTGAGTTCTACGGGTATCTCAAGATTCGTCCAATTCTTCATAAGGTCAAGTGAGACGAAAATCCCGATAAGAAAGATAGGATTTTTTTCGAACTGTTTGAGGAGCTGTTGCGTCTATCAGAGAAAGAGGGTGTGGTCTATGAGTTCGGAACTGGCACCGGCAGAGGACCGTGAAGTGGAACCCGGAGGGAGAGCAGAGGAACTTCGGGGGCTGCGCTATATCCGGTTCGGGCCGTTTCAGATCGATCAGCAGAGACAGCAGGTGTACCAGAACGGTTCGCGGATCAAGCTGCAGGGGAAGGTGTACCAGGTGCTGCTGACGCTGGTGTTGCGGCACGGGGACATCGTGACGCGGGAGGAATTGAAACAGGCGCTGTGGCCGGCGGACACGTATGTGAACTACGACGCGAATGTGAACACGACGGTGAACAAGCTGCGGCAGGTGTTAGGAGACTCGACGGACAAGCCCGTTTACATCGAGACAATTCCGCGGAAAGGGTACTTGTTTGTGGGACACGCGGAATTTTCGGCGACGCCGTTTCCGGCGAATAAACCGGTAAGTGGGACGGAAGAAAAAACGAGTTCCAAGGGTGAGGCAGACCGCGGCGGATTTTCGAGGAAATGGATCACCGTGGGAGTGGGCGTGCTGATTTTGACGGGGATCCTGCTGGGTGCGGGAATCGCGATGCTGCTGATCTCGCATTTTGGGCCGAAGCATCTTTAGCCGACGGCGCGGCTGAGACTCACTGAACCCTCCTTCCGAGCTGAAGAATTAACCGCAAATAAGGAACAAGCCTCGCGACATCAAGCGAGGCGAGTCTGCTACATTGTGTTGCCATGCTGACGGCGATCACACGGCAGGTAAGCCCGGGGCTGGCGAACTGCGAGTTGAGCTACATCAAGCGAAAGCCAATCGATATCGCGACAGCGCGCGCGCAACACCGCGAATACGAACGGCTGCTTGAGAAGCACGGAGCGCGGGTGATTTCGCTGACCGCGGAGCCGGACTTGCCGGATGCGATGTTCGTCGAAGATCCGGCGATGGTGCTGGACGAAGCGGCAGTGATGCTGCAGCCGGGAGCGGCTTCGCGCCGAGGAGAAATCAGATCGTTGGCGAAAGCGATCGGGCAATTCCGCAAGCTGGAGTATGTGAAGCTGCCGGGGACGGTTGAAGGCGGAGACGTGTTGACGATCGGGCGGAAGATTTATGTGGGCAGAAGCAAGCGGACGAACGCGGAGGGGATGCGGCAGCTGGCAGGAATTGTGGAGCCGCTGGGGTATGAAGTGAGACCGGTGGGCGTGAGCGGATGCCTGCATTTGAAGTCGGCGGTGACGTATCTGGGAGAGAATACGCTGCTGGCGAATCGTGAGTGGTTCCGTGCGGAAGGCTTTTCTGGGTATGCGTGGATCGACGTCGATGCCGCTGAAGCGCATGGGGCCAATGCGCTGGCTCTTGGAGAGACGGTTGTGCTGCCTGCCTCGTTTCCGAAAACGCGAGCGCGCGTTGAGGAGCGCGGATTTCGCGTAACGACAATCGATATTTCGGAACTGCAGAAGGCGGAATCGGGATTGACGTGTTCGTGCCTGCTGTTTGAAACGTAGTCCGAATTTCGCTGCGCTTCGCGCTTATTCGCTCTCAGGCTGGCGGATGAGCGAGCCAGCCTGTTCGATGCTGCCTTTGACGAGCTCGGTTTTCAGCTCGGATTTCTGATTGGGCAGAAGATTCACTTCGGTTTCAAAGACCTGATAGCCGGGGAGCTCGATTTTGACACGGTGGGTGCCGGCGCTCATGAGCAGGGGGCTGGACTTGCCGTCGAATTCGTCGACGTGGCCGACGTAGCGGCCGTCAAGGAAGACGGCGGCGCGGCGCGGCTCAATGTCCAGGCGAAGAGACGAAGTGACCTTGGGCACGGTGGAGCCGGGGAGCAGATGAAGAACAACGGCGACGAGCTCTTTCTGGCCGGGCTCAACGACGATTTTCTTGGTGAAATCTTCGTAGCCGGAGAAGCGGGCGGTGATTTCATGGGTTCCGGGAAGCAGAAGAACCTTTTTCTTACCCTTTAGCTCCTTGAGGTAGCCGACGTAGGTGCCGTCGATCCAGACGCCGGCGTTCTTTTCCACGCGGGTCTTGCCATTGAAGGAGACCTCGCCCATGACTTGACTCTGGGCGAAGAGTCCAGCGGGACCAAGGAGCAGCGCGAAAAGAAGCGACGGAAGGGCAAAACGAAAACAAACGTGCAAAAGCTGAGATTTCTGCAAACGCATATTTCCCCCCAAACCGAAACAAGTAAAGTAAACCGAGGGCAAGAAAGTAGCCATCCGGGGAAGTATTTATATCCATTATAAGTCGCTGATAATTAAGATGTTAGCAGCTGTAATTTGTGGCCGCGAAAGGCCCGCCAAATCTGCAGCCGTGCAATTTTTTCAAGCCAGCGGACTTACTTGCTGGAAGGACGCAAGAAGAAGGGCGGCGGTTCCCGGAAGGGAAAAGCCGCCCGAGATTGCGCAGGTGCCGCGGCTTAGTTGGACAGCTCTTCGACACCACGGGCGACGAAGACGGGCTGGCCGCTGATGGGATCCTTGAGAACCAAGCCGACGACGCGCAACTTCAGGGGCGACGTGCCGGAGAGATCGGCGAGGCTGTTGAGGCCGCCGCGCCAGCGAGTGAAGGGCGTGGTGTAGACGGTGATCGGGCCGTTGAAGAGGACGCCGGCAAGGCCGTTGGAATCGAACTGGAAAGTTCCGGCGCCGACATTGGTGCTGCCGACAACCCACGTGCCGGTGTGGCCTTCGTGACGGAGGACGACGCGCTTGACGGTGACGGATCCGTTCGCGAACGGGCCGCCGATGCTGACGTGCTGGCCGGGAACCAACAGAGCGGAGTTGAAGAACATGTTGGAGATGCGGTTGTGCCACCAGTAGATGAAAAAGTTTTCGTTGCCGGTCAGGTTGATGGTGGAAATCTGGCCGGACTGGAAGCCAGTGCCGGAAGGCAGAACGCTGCGGACGAAGAGGTCGAAGTCCGCGGCGGTGTTCGTGGGAGGATCGACAAAGGTGATGAGGCCGCCGGCGAAGAATCTGTCTTGGGAGACGATGCAGACGGAATCGGCGAGGATGGCTGCGGAAGTGCGGTCGAGAGTGCCGGAAATCTGCACGACGGAACTGGTGGTGAGGCTGTTGATGGTGTCGGTGCCTTCCCATTCGGTCTGGTCATTGACGTTAACTGTGAATTGACGGCCGCGCGGGCCCTGAACGACGAAGGAATTGCCGGAAGCGTTGACGCTGACGACGCCGCCGATGAATTCGTCGATGAAGGCGTCGGAGTCCGCGGGAGTGATGGTCTTGAGGTTGATGGTGGGGTTGACGACGCCGGTGATTTGATTGTTGGCGTCGACTTGGATGGATTTGCGGAGATTGAACTCGAAGCCGAGGCCGATGATGTCGTTGGCCTTGACGACCAGCGGCTGAGCAAGGGTTATGGTGACGCTGGACTGCGTGAGCGTGACGGGAGGATTGCTTTGCGAATTCAGTGTGGTGACCGCCGGGCGGGTGGGCGGATTGGTTTGCGGATTGGGAACGTTGAGATAGCCGATTTGCGGATTGGCAAGAGTGACGGTAACTGTCGTGTAGGTGCCGGCAGGAATGGTGTTGAGATCAAGAAGCGTGTGCAGGCCGTTGAGGCGGGCGAAGTCGACGGTCTGCGGGTTGGTAAGGACGGACACGGGCGGGTTGGTGCCGTCGGAAACCGAAAGACCGGTGATGTCCACCTGGAAAGAGAGGACGCTCTGAAGAGGAGCATCCGTGCCGGTGACGAAGACCATGCCGGACTGGGGCGACGTGGAGTTCGAGGTCATGACGGCGCCGCCGCCACAACCGATGAGAAGGACAGCGAACAGCGAAAACACTACTGCGGTAAACCACTTCTTGGGGTGCATGGACGTGCTTCCTTTCGTAGAACTTCCCCCGGAGGCGCAGGGCGCCTGACCGACCCGGGGTTCTAAACCCAAGCGATCGGGAGAAGTTGTTAGCGCCAAGCAGCCTGTTTTCAGCGGGTGGGAGACCAACCGGGACGGTGTGCACAATAATGCCTTGACTGGGGGCGGGGCTATGCTAGGCTTTGAAGCGGAATGATGTCACTCGCCACCAAGCGAACCCGCCCGACGTCGACGTCGAAGAAGACGATGTCGATTAGCATTATTAAGATTAAGACTACGGGCGCTTCGGGCGAGTGGAGAAACAGCTAGGCAACTAGAAAAAGTTTCGAACCCACCGCCGGAAGCGAACCTGGCGGTGGGTTTCCTCTTTTAAGCCCCCTCCAGAGACGCTCCGGCGGAAACGACCAAGGAGCGCGGTCCCATGATCCCGGAAAACGTGCAGGAAGATTTAGCCGGCGAGGCGGCGGCGAGCCAAGCGGCTGAGGCAGGCCGATTGGCTTCGCAAGCGAACGGCACGTGCGAGAAGGAAGAGCGGCAGAGCGTGGCGTTCAAGTTCGGCGGAAGCTCGCTGCTGGGCGCGGAGCGCATGCTGCACGCGGCAGGCCTGGTGAGGAGCGCAGCGGCGAAGAATCAAGTCGCCGTGGTGGTATCGGCGATGAAGGGCGTGACGGACCGGTTGCTGGGACTGGCGCGGTCGATGGAGGCGGGCAGGACGCAACGCGCGCGGATGGAAGCGGAAGGAGTGCTGCACGCGCACGTAGACGTGCTGCGCGAACTTGAACTCGAAGAAAATGACGAGCTGCGAGTGCGGCGGGAACTGGAATTGCTCGGGCGGGACTTGCTGCACGAAGCATCGACGGCGCGGGCTGGCGGCGCGCTGGATTCAGCGGTGCGCGACCGGCTGGCGTCGTTCGGGGAACGATTCTGCGCGAGGCTTTTTGCGGCGGCGTTGGAAAAGAGCGGAGTGCCTGCGGTGCCGGTGAGTTCGTCGGATTTTGTGGTTACGTGCGACACGTTTCAGAACGCCAAGCCGGATTTGGAAGAAACGTGCCGGCGAGGGCGGGAAATCCTGCTGCCGCTGTTTGAGGACGGGATCGTGCCGGTGGTGACGGGATTCCTGGGAACGACGCGGGACGGGCGGGTGACCACGCTGGGACGGAACAGTTCGGATTATTCGGGTGCGATCATTGCGTACGTGATCGATGCCGACGAACTGGTGATCTGGACCGATGTGGACGGCGTGTACACGGCGAATCCAAACGAATCGGAGGAGGCGATGCTGCTGCACGAGCTTTCTTACGACGAGGCGCACGCGCTGGCGAGTTCTGGAGCGAAAGTGCTGCACGCGAGCGTGCTGCCGCTGGCTGCGGAGAATGGAATGGTGGTGTGGGTGCGGAATACGTTCCGGCCGGAGTTTCGCGGAACGAAAATCGGGCCCGCGGCGGAAAAATCAAGCGGGCGAGGTGCGGCGTGAGCAGCCAGGAGGCGGCGAGTGGAGAAAAGCGAATGAGCGAAAAGCGCTTCGAGAGGAAATTTCGCGCGGGCGTGCTGGGCGCGACGGGAATGGTCGGCCAACGGCTGGTGCAATTGCTGTCGGAGCATCCGTGGTTCGAGTTGACGGAAGTGGCGGCTTCGGAGCGGTCAGAGGGAAAGACGTACGCGGAGGCGACGCGGTGGCACGGCGAGGCGCCGATTCCAGAAGTGGCACGCGAATTGGTGGTGAAAGGACTCGAGCCGGCGCGCGAATGCGACTTTGTTTTTTCGGCGCTGGATTCTTCGGTGGCGGGAACGGCGGAGGAGGAGTTTGCCAGAGCGGGTTATCCGGTGGTGAGCAATTCGCGGAATCACCGGATGGATGCGGATGTGCCGCTGCTGATTCCGGAGGTAAACGCCGCGCATCTGGACGTAATTCCAACGCAGCAGAAGAACCGCGGGTACTCGAGCGGATTTATCGTGACGAATCCGAATTGCTCGACGGCAGGACTGGTGCTGGTGCTGAAGCCGCTGGCGGAGGCGTTTGGGCTGGAGAAAATTTTTGTGGTGACGATGCAAGCGGTTTCCGGGGCGGGATATCCGGGAGTGGCTTCGCTGGACATTCTGGGAAACGTGGTGCCGTTCATCAACGGCGAAGAAGAAAAGATGGAAGCGGAGCCGCAGAAGCTGCTGGGCAAATGGGACGGCGTGCGGCTCGTCCCAGCGGGGCTGGGAATCAGCGCGCATTGCAATCGCGTGCCGGTGCAGGACGGGCACTTGGAGTGCGTGTCGCTGAGCTTGAAAAAGATCGCGAGCTTGAAGGAAGTGCGGGAAGCGCTGCGGGAGTTTACCGTGGATCTGGAACTCGCGCAGTTGCCGACGGCGCTGAAGAATCCCGTGGTGGTGATGGAGGACGAAAGCCGTCCGCAGCCGAAGCGCGACGTGAATGCGGGGCACGGCATGGCCGCAGTCGTGGGCCGCGTGCGGGAATGTCCGCTGCTGGACGTGAAGCTGACGCTGCTTTCGCATAATTTGCTGCGAGGGGCGGCGGGAGCGGCGCTGCTCAATGCGGAATTGCTGGCGGCGCGGGGATATCTTCAGAGCCGGGTAGCTTCGGGAGAATCGGAAGTGGCGGAGCCCGTCGAGCGCTAGTCGAAGCGCAGCGGACGAATCAGGCAATAAAGCGAAGATCGATGTTCCGGGCGCCTGCGTGGAGGGCGAGGAGATCGCGGAGGCGGCTGGACCATTTTTCGAGTTCGCTGGAGCCGGAGAAGGAAATCAGGATGGCGAGGACCCTCTGGGTGGCGGCGGTGACCATGGTGCGCTCGGAGTCGCTGGTGGGGCTCCCGTGGGGGCCGAGAGCATCGGCGAAGAGCGGCAGGTCTTCGAGATTCAGGTCATATTTGCCGATGCCTTTGTAGGTTTCACCGGCGCGGCCTTTGCGGAAGATGATTTCTCCCTGGACGTGCGCGAGATCGTAGAGGCCGATGGAAAAGCGGCTCTCCACGCTGACGAGGTTGATGATGTCGACGACCGGGCTGACGCGCGGGAGACCCTTTCCGGCAAGTATGCGGCGCAGCAATGCTTCCGCGGAACCGCGGTAACGCGCGGGGTCCTTGCCGAGCGCTTTGTAGCCGGCGCGAGTGGCGAGAATGGCCGGAGATTCGAGGACGGAGCGGGGTTCCGGCAGCCGCAGGATGCGTTCTTCGAAAGCACGGAGTTCCGCATCCAGCGCGGTGGAAGCCGCGCCAGGGTGAACCTCCGCAGCGACGCAGCCGAGAGCGGCGCGGGGACATTTGGCTTTCAATTCCGGATCGACCGAAACGGGGATCATGCGCGCTCCGCGCGGGAGCACGCCTAGAGTAACCCAGATGAGCGCAACGGGAGTCAGCCGGGCAGAGGACCGGCAGGCTCTTGGGGTTCTTCTTCTTTCTGCTGCGGTTCGGAGACTTGCGCTTCTTTTCGCGAGCCGCCCGCTTCCAGGAATTCCAGGTATTCGGGACGCGTATGGCGATAGTGCTCCGCGGGGACTTTGCCGTCGAGCCAAGCGGTGTCCATGGGGTAGACGAGGGGATCGAAAATCACAATATAGAAGTGCCAGAGGAGAATCGAGAAGGTGGCGAGAATGGCTTCGTAGAAATGCACGGCGGTGGCGGCGTCGGTCATCCACTTGGGGAAATGCCGCAGGGTGAAATTGTTGAACCAGAGCAGAAGGCCGGAAACGGTCATGATGAGGGTGCCCCAGAGAAACGCCCAGTATTCGAGTTTTTCGGCGTAGTTGAATTTCCCGAACGTGGGGGAGTTCCCGCGCAAGCCGAGGTTGTGGAGCATTACTTGAAACAGATCGGATGCGTCCTTGAATTTCGGAAGCATGGCGCGGAGAAAGGCGCGATCGCGCTTATTCACCGTGATGTGAACCAGATGGTAAAGCGTTGACGCGATGAGAACGACGGCGGCGACGCGATGGAGCCCGCCGCGCAGGCCGAAGTGATTTTTCTCCGCGGCGAGCAGAGGCACGGCGTACCAGGCGTCCGGGTATTTCAGCGCGAATCCGGTAATCACCAGAGTGGGGAAACTGAGCATTACACCCCAGTGCGCGATGCGGAACCACAGATTCATGCGCACAACTTGCGGGCCGCCGCCAGAGCGGGCGGCGCGACGGCGCATTTTGGCGAGCAGATCAATGAGGTTGTGAAGAAGCATGAACGCCAGCGTCAGGGGAATCAGCGTGAGATAAATCCAGCGGATCCATTGCACGACGGGGTGCGCCGTGGCGGCGGAAATCTGGACGTGGACAGGGCCGATAGCGAACGCCTGGCCGGCTCCGGCGTGGCAATGTCCGCAGGTGGCGGAGAGATTCGCGGGATTCACGGTGGAGCGGGGATCGCTCGACGGGAAAATATTGTGGACGCCGTGGCAAGAAGCGCAGTTGGCGACGGTCTGCGAGCCTTCGCGAATGGCAAGACCGTGGAAGCTGTCCGCGTAGGAAGGCACGCGATCCATCGGGAGGTTGTAGCGCAGGGCTAGGCGCTGGTCGCTGTGGCAGCGCCCGCAGGTAACGCTGGAGACGCGGGCGGCGTTAACGAGCGACTGCGGCTCCTTCGGCCCGAGGATGAGGTGTTCGCCGTGACAATCCGTGCAGACGGGAGCGTCGTCGACGCTTTCCCGCATGGCTTGCCCGTGAATGCTGGCGAGATAGGTTTTGGAGATTTCCGCGTGGCATTGGCCGCACGTCTTTGCGACGTTCCAATGGTTAATCGCGGAACGCGCATCGCGCGGCGGGAAAATCGCGTGGCTGCCGTGGCAATCCGAACATGCCGCGGCGTTGTGGTTGCCGGCTTCGACGGCACGGCCATGGACGCTTTCGAGATAAAGCTCGACGGGGTGCGCGAAGGGAATTTTGTGGCGCGAAAGAAACGCCGAGTTGCTGTGGCAGGCGCCGCACGTGGAGGGCAGATTTTTCCTGGCGACCGCGGAAGCGGGATCGCCGGCGGCAAGGATTTTGTGGATCGCGCCGTGGCACGAAGCACAGTTCGGTGCGTCGGGATCGCCGGATTTGGCGGCTTGGCCGTGAATGCTGTCCTGCAGGTCTTTCACTTCCTGCTCGTGGCAGGTCTTGCAGGCAGAGTAAGCGTTTTTCGCGGAAGCAACCACGTGCGGGTCGCCGTGGCAGGACTGGCAGGCGTCTTCCCCGAGCGCGGCGTGGATGCTGTTCGGCACATCCTGAGCTTCTTCGGAGTGGCACGTGGAACACTGCGCCTTCTGGATTTTCGCGGGATGCGGGTATTCCTTGATGGACGTGTGGCAATCGCGGCAGCCGAGAATGCCGTGCACGCTCGCCGCATGCTTCGCGGGATCGACGGAAAGATTCGCGCCTTTTTCGGATGTGAATCCGGGCTGGCCGTGGCAGGACAGACATTCTTCATCCTGCTTCAGCGGTTGAGGCTGGGACTGCGCTTTGGCGCTGCGCGGACCGGCATAGGAAAAAGAACCAGCAAGGATTACAGCGGCGGGCGCAAGCAAGGCGGCTGCGCGAAAACGCGAGCGCAGGCGCGCTCCTTCGAGAACGCTCATAGCGACCTACTTCCCAGGCCTCCGACTACTGCACACCGAGGTCGGTCAGGACCTTGGGGTTTTGCTCGTCCACAGCCAGGAGCGTATGGCAGGCGGAACAGTCGTTGCTGATGGTCTGTCCGTCGGCGCTGGTGTGGCTGCCGTCATGACACCGGAAGCACCCGGGAAAATCCATGTGCCCCAGGTTATTGGGATAGGTGCCCCAGGTGACGTTCATGGCGGGAAAAACGTTGCGCAAATACACAGAGGCGACCTGCTCGGCGGATTGCTGCACGGCGGAGCGGCGGCTCTGGTAAATCTCCGGGTAGCTGGCGCGGTAAAACTCGCTGATGGCGGCTACGATCTGACGCTCGGCGGATGGGCGATCCGGGTAGCCGGCTTTAAGAACCTCGACTGCTTTCTTCCTGATGAACGGCAAATCGGCGGTGATGAGGCCTTCGGCCATGCGGCGGTCCACGCCTTGTTCGGGAGTTTCAAAAGTGTGCGTGGGGCGGTTGTGGCAATCGATGCAATCCATGACGCGATGCTCGCCGGCGTTGAGTTGCTGCTGCGTGGTTTTGATGTCGGTGGAAACGTACGTGGTGGTCTTGCCGCTGGGATCGGTGTAGTAGACGACGGGAATGACCTGGCGCTGGGCGTCGATGGAAATGTACTGGATGCGCTCGCCCTCGGAGACATGATGGCCGTGGATGCCGACGTTGGCTTCGCCGTTGCGGCCGCCGACTTTCATCACGACGACGCTGGTGAGCCTGGTGTTCTTTTCGTCGTCCTGGAATTTTTCGCGGACCAGGAAGCGGTCTCCGGTAAAGCGCTGCGGCCAGTGGCATTGCTCGCAGGTCTCGCGGGCGGGGCGCAGATATTTGACAGGCGAGGGAATGGGACGCGAGTAGGTGTGCAGGGTGACTGCGAAAACCTGGCGGACGCCGGAGAGCTTCGATCGCACGAACCATCCCGCGCCGGGGCCGATATGGCAATCGACACATTCGATGCGCGAGTGAGGAGAATTCTGGTAGGCGGTGAACTCCGGCTGCATGACTGTGTGGCAGGTTTGGCCGCAGAACTTGGTGGAGTCCATGTAGGTGACGCCGCTGTAGGAGGCCGTACCCATCATCAGCACGTTCACGACGGTAAGGCCGCCGACCCACAAGAGGGTGTGACGAACACCGGGGGAACTGAAGTTGACAGGAGGAAGAATTTCCGGAATTTCGTTGCGCGCGCGCAACTGGCGGCGATGCCACAGGATGCCAATGGGAATGAGAATCAGACCAAAAGCAAAAACGACCGGCAGAATGAGATAGACCAGAATTCCGATGTAGGGGTGAACGGGCCCGGCGAGAATGAACTCATAGACCCAAAAGGCGATGAGCGTGGCGGCGCTGCTGGTGGTGATGACGGCGCCGGCAAGAGAAATCCAATTCTGTCCAAAAAAATAGAAGAAGCGGAACCGTTGTTGAAGAAATTCGCGGGAACTCATGGGCAATCGCTACGCCTCACAGATACACCTCAAGAGCTTTCCCAAGAAGATGAAACGCCGGCTGATAAACCGCAGCCGCGGGCTGGGCGACCCGGCTGGCCGGCAAACGTCAGGACTTTCCGAGCGAGCGGATGTAGGCGACCATGTCCTTGATCTCGTCGGGCTTCATGCTGGCGCCGTACTTCGGCATTTTGCCCTTGCCCTTCTCGATGACGCCGGCAAGTTCCTGGTCGCTCATTTTCTGCGTGTCCGGATCGGCAAAGCTGCGCACCTTCATGGCTTTGCCGGCAGGAGTTTGTCCCTTGCCGTCCGGCCCGTGGCAAGAAGCGCATTTCTGCTTGTAGGTGGCAGCCGCTTTGTCGTCGGACCTGGCGGTCGCCGAGAGCATCCCCATTGCCGCCAGCACGCCCGCTCCGAGAGCGACACGCATGGTCCAATTGAGTTTCATTTTCTCCTCCTTAGTTTGGTGCAGCAGAATCAAGCCATCGCAAGTCCGGGGGCGCTTGGCCGCATATGGTATCCAAACGCTGAAAGCCGCGCAGCAAAAATAAAGTGGAATGCGCCGCGGCTAATTGATTAAACCCCCTGGAAGTCCAGAAGTTCCAGGCCGCCCGCGCCCGCCCTTGTGGGATCAACCGGACGCTCGTTCCAGCCTGCGGATGGTCAGGTACAGGCCCAGCACGGCGGCAAGGATAAAGATCAAAGAGAGCGCCAGACCCTTACGCCGGAATTGACGTTCGGCCAGCGCGTTCTTGCCGGCCTGCGTGGTCTGCGTGGTGATTTTGAGCCCCGTCTGCACATCCTGCTCGACCGGTCCGGTGGCAAAGCTATGGACGGAAACGCGGGCCTTGGTGAGGGCGTCGCGCGCCTGATCCTGCTGGAGTCGAGCTTCGCTGACTTCCATGCCGGACGATTCCGCTTCTTGCAGGAGCCGGTCGGAGGAATCAATGCCGGCGCGGAGCTGCTCGAGGGCGTTATGCATGTTCTCGGCCGTGGTAGAGCCGGAGTCGCCAGCAGCGTGGCACTGCGTGCAGAAGGCGTTGGGCCCGGTGCCGACGTTTTCGTCGGTTGGATGAACAACGGCATGGTTGCTGTGGCAGGTGACGCAGCCGGGAAGGCCGGCGCTATGAAACGCTTCTTTGTGGGGGCTTTTTTCGTAGAGCTGCGCCTGGAACACGTGGCAGTTGGAACAAACGTTTTGCACGGTATCGACGCCGGGAGGCGAAGCGCCGTGGTTGCCGTGGCAGGTGGTGCAGGTGGGCGCGCTGAGATCACCGCCGACGGCGAGCGCTTCGTGGTGAACGCTGGTTTCATACTTGGCGAACTGGTCTGTCGGAATGCCATAGGGCTTCATATAATCCGCATTGGCGTGGCAGCGCGAGCACGTCCTGGCGACATTCAGCGGATACACGGAGGATTGCACGTCGCTGACGGCACGGAGGTCGTGAACGCCGTGGCAATCGATACAGACGGCGACTCTGCTGTCGCCCTTGGCCAGGAGCTTGCCGTGCACGCTGGTGACGTACTGGCTGAGCTGATCGGTGCGCAGCGACGGGTTGTACTTGCGCATGAAAGCGGCGTCGGCGTGGCAGCTTCCGCACAGCGCAGGAATCTGGCCGCGCGTAATTTTGCCGCGGAAACCGGCGGATTTGCTCATGGCGTCCATGTCGGCTTTCGAGGGGTCGCCACCGTGGCAACTGGCGCAGGTCAAGCCCTTCTGCGCGTGAATATCGTGCGAGAACTGCTCGGAAGTTACCTGCAGCGGAGGATCGAGCGCGGAATGGCAGACGAGGCAATTGTTCGCCTGCTGAGCGCGCGCCCGAGATGACGCCAACAAAGCGAGCAAGGCGAAGCAAAAACAGGCGAAAGCGCGTCTACTTGGCGACATAACCATAAAGCGTCAAGGCCACGATGTAACTGACCGCGAAAATGCCCGCGCCGAGAACAATCCTCCGTCCGCGGTGGCGCGTTGCGGCGTCGATGAATGGAAGCAGCACCCAGATCGCGCCGGCCAAGCCGAAAAGGAGAATGCCCAGAACTTCGCCGTCCAGGAAAAGAACCTTGGAGGGAATGAATTTGAGGGTTTGAAACATGAACAGGAAATACCATTCGGGCTTGATACCGGCGGGGGCGGGAGCGAAGGGGTCGGCTTTGGTTCCGAGGCCCCAGGGATAAATGGCCGCGAGCGCGCCGAGTATGCCGAGCGCGATGTACCAGGCCATGGCTTCGCGCAAAAAGAAGTTGGGAAAGAACTTCATTTCTCGGGCGCTGCCGGGGCTGGCCGTCCACTCTGCCTCGACGGAAGGCGGAACGCTGATGCCGAATTTCTGCACCAGCGCCAGATGAACAAGGATCAGCAGCGTGGTAATGCCCGGCAGCAAGGCCACGTGAAATCCGAAGAAGCGCGTGAGCGTGGCCCCGGTAACGTCTTCGCCTCCGCGCAGAAAGACCATCATGCTGTGACCGATGAACGGAACCTGGCCGGTAATTTCGGTTCCGACCTTGGTGGCGAAGAAAGCGAGGGTGTTCCACGGCAGAAGGTAACCGCTGAAGCCAAACCCCAGAGCCAGGAACAGAAGAACCATCCCGGAAACCCAGGTCAATTCGCGAGGCTTGCGGTAAGCGCGCAGGAACAACACGCTGAACATGTGGAGAAACGCCATCAGGATCATCAAATTCGCGGCCCAGGAGTGGATGGAGCGGATCAGCCAGCCGAATTGCACGCGCGTCATGATGTACTGGACGCTCTCGAAAGCTTCTCCGGCGCTGGGGCGGTAATACAGAAGCAGGAGAATGCCGGTGCAGACTTGAATGCCAAAGAGAAAAAGGGTGATGCCGCCGAAGAAATACCAGTAGGACAGTTTGTGAACCGGGACAGTCTTTTTCTTCAGAGGCTTAGCAAGCGAATGCAGATCAAACCGTTCATCGAGCCATCCACGACAATGCGCGACGAGCTTCACACTCAGGCTCCGTGTTTACGACTGACGACGATTTCATCTCCCCGGATGTGGACGAGAAACTGATCGAGAGGGCGCGGCGGCGGCCCGGAAACGTTGCGGCCCGCCAAGTCATACATTCCGTTGTGGCAGGCGCACCAGATTTCATGAAGATCGGCGCGGTACTGCACGGTGCATCCGAGATGGGTGCACACGGCGGAAACGGCGTGATATTCGCCGTCGGAAGTCAGAACGAGGAGAGCAGGGCGGGTTCCGAAGCGGAAAATTTTGGAGCCGTTCGGCTTGAGGTCTCCCACCTTGCCGGCGACGACTTCGTCTCCACCGAGATTGGGAACGACCGGGGGAACCAGGTAGCGAAGAATCGGGTAAATGAACGACGCGGCGGAGGCAAACAAACCTCCGCCAAGCAAAAACTCAACTACGCGCCGCCGCTGCGGCAGCTTGGGATGCGGTTCAGAACTAGGCATCGCGCGACTGAGACCACCCGAACCGAGTTACAAACAACTCCGTCTAATGCTTCTTGCCGATTTCCCGCACGTAGGCTACTAGTTTGGTAATCTGGTCCTTCGCCAGCTTGCCTTCGTAGGCGGGCATCTTGTTCTTGCCCTTGGTAATGGCTTGCGCGAGCTCCGCGTCGGTTTGCTTCTGCACTTCCGGCGAGCGCAGATCAACGACTTTCAGCATTTCTCCCATTTTCGTTTTGCCGTCACCATCGGGGCCATGGCACATCGCGCACTTCGACTTGAACAAAGCCTCGCCGGTATCCTGCGCGCGGAGCGGCATCCCCGCCAGGCAGAGCAGGCCGGCGAACAGCACTCCGCAAAACATCCTCGCCTTTGCATGGCTGACAAATCGCATTTGCACTCCTTCTTTCGCTTCAGAACGAGCTTTCGGTCAAAACGCGTACTTGACCGACAGGGTTACCAAATTGCCGCGGAAATTCCGGGGCGCCAGGATGTCTTGCACTTCGCCAACGGACGGATCTTCGTGGTAACCGTAGTAATCCCAGTAAGCTTTGCCGGTCCACTCCTTCGTGAAATGCCAGTCAAAGCCGCCGAAGGGATGAAGCCACTTGGAATCGAGCGGTCCGGAAACCGCGTTGGGGTTAATGAGCAGCGCGGTGCCGCTGTTGCCGGTGAGGTTGGCGCCAAGCCGCGCGGTGAAGCGCTTGACCGGCGTCCAGGAAGCGTCGAAGTAGCCGTAGTGCGACGTATTGGTGTAAACGGAGAGATCCTGGAGATAGGAGCCGCCGCAGGAAGTCGTTCCGCCAGGCGCCGGCGTGGCCACGAAACAGATCAGGATTTGCGAAAAGATGTCGTTGAAGTCGTAGCCCAATTCGAGGGCGATTTTGTCGTTCGGCTGAAGCAGCGCCGAGAACCCATACATACGGTCGTGCTGAAGATTGTTGATGAGCGGAACATTGTCGCGCGCTTCCCACACACGGATCGAGCCGTTCACATGGAGCCATCCGGCGGGCTGGTACTTCGCGCGCACGCGATATTCCTGAGACTGCCGCGGGCTGATCCGCGTAAAGGAAGCGTCAGCGCTGGTCAGTTCGGTATCGAAGCTGACGCGAAGCTTGCTCGAGGGACGGAACCACACGCCGAAGAGCCCGGCATGCTCGTGGATGGGAGTTTCCGAAGTATCTCCCTGCCCGGGCATAACCAGGGTGCAGGAGCCGTCCGCCTTGTTGTTGGCAACGGGGCAGGTCACGGAGGCGCCGGTTACCGGATCGGTGTTGTACGGAGCCGGAGGCGTGCGGGTGTTTTGGTTGTTGGGGAAAAACACAAACGTGCCGGTGGCAAACGTGGCGTCCGCAATGCTGCGGCTGCGATAGCGGTATCCGGCCCTGGCGCCGAACTTCGGGGAAAAGCGGTAAGAGAATTCGGCGACGTTGTTCTTTTCATCCTGCTTCAGGAATTGACTCACCTGGAGCAGCGTAAGATCCGGTCCGGATGAACCGGCGTGCACCGGCGTTCCGGCCGGCGCTCCGGCCGGCGGCGGGCAGACGAGCGGCACGGTGGAAGTAGGCGTGAACACGTTCGCTTGCGTGTTCAGATTGGCGCTGAAGAAGGAGCAAACAGACGAATCGAACTCGACCGGGTTGTGAAAAGCGGAAAAGTGAAACGTTTCTGAAAACTCGAGCGCGTCCGTGATGTGCCAGGTCGCGCCGAGATCGGCGCTGGACGCCACGCGGCGGCCGAATACCGGTCCCGTAGTGGACTGATTGCGCAAATTCGTGCGCGACTCGCGGCCAAACAATGCTTCGTTGTATCCGGAAAGGCCGGTGTCGCCGCTGGAGTAGCTGATCCGGGCGGACAGATCCAGATTCGGAAAATAGTTGGATTGAGCGCTCAGTTGCTCCGTCGGCAGATTGGTGCGCGTACGGCCGTGGTTGAAATAGCTGAAATAGCCGCTGCAGGCGCCGTTTACAAAGCCGGAGGCCAGGAACGTGGCGCCGCAGGGTTGATTTGCGGCTGCGTTGAGAGAAACACCCAAGTCGACCGGCAAGGTCGCGGAAACCTGGAACTGCGGGAACAGCGCTCCAAGCGTAGGAGTCTGGATGGCGTCGACCGTGCCGGTATCTCCCTTGTAGTAGTTCCACACCTGGTCATAGCTGATGCTGGTGCGCGGCAAAAGGCGAATATCCATTCCCAGCCGATAGGTGTTCACGGTGGTCTTATAGTCTTCGAGCAGGACTTGTTCGGTGCCCTGGTGGATCGTGGAAAGCACCGGTCCCTGCACGATGTTCCGCGCGTAGCCCACGCGGAATCGCAAGCGTGATTCGGGCAGCAGCAGGAGGTTGTAATCTCCCAGCTTGCGCCTGGTGTTGAAAAAATGAGGTGAGAAGTTGAGCACGCACCCCGTGCACGCCGGCGGCCCGAATCCCGCGGGACCGTTCGCGTAAGAAGCCGTGGGATTCAGCGGATTCGCCTGAAGCGAATAATCCCAGGAATTCTGATCCTTGCGGAACAGCGCGTTGACGTTGTACCAGCGGTTCTTGCTAAACCTCAACCAGGAAACGTTGTTGGGGTCGCCGCCGTAGCCGAAATTGCTGAAATAGAAGCGGTCAAACAAAGTGCCGTGGTGATTCAGCGAGTTCATTTCCACGCTGAAGCCGAGCAAACGCGGCCCCTGTTGCAGGTTCACGAACGTATCGTAGACTCCTGTCTCGCCCGATACATCCACGAAGCGCCCGCCGAACTCGATCGATTGTTTGACGTTGTAGTTGCCCTGGTCCACGCCAGTCTGCTCTTCTTGCTGCGCGCGAACGCCGACCGCCAGCACGCAGAACACCGCCAGAAGAAGGAGAGACTTGCCTACGGAAGAAGCGATTCTTGGAAGTGCGTTGTGTCGTTCAAATGATCGCATCAGCGTCTCCCTTCACGGTTTGAAGAAGAACTGGTCGGTATTGGACCCGTGAATGGCCACGTGGCACATGGTGCAGGCCTGATACTTCTGGGCCTGGTTGTGGAAGGTCGGGATGGCCGGAGCTCCCGGTTCGACGGTGAGCGCGTGGCACTCCAGGCAAAGCAGATTCACCTGGCTGCGCTTGAGCAATCGTGGATTCGAGGAGCCATGCGGCGTGTGGCAGGCCACGCAGCCTTCGATCTTCACCGCTTCGTGCTCGTAGACGAACGGACCCGCCTTGTCTGAATGGCATTTGAAGCAGACGGTATCCTCTGCGGCGGTTGCGCGGAGCTGGCGTGTCAGGAATCCGCCGTGCTGGTTGTGGCAGTCCGTGCACTTTACCAGGCCTTCGTTTACGCGATGGTGGAAGGTGCGGTTGAACTGCTGTTTGGTTTCCTGGTGACACCCGTAGCAGAGCAGCGGCTGTTTTTCCTTCAGCAGGTACTGGGATTCCTTTGGATGATGGGGATCGTGGCAGTCGATACAGGAGACGCCGTTCTGTGCGTGCTGGGAACGCGCGAAGTTGCTGTGCTCGGCCCCATACTGATGGCAACCGAGGCAGCGCGCGCTTATATCGGCGGCCGAGGCGTTCTTAAAAGCAAAAATCTTGGTTTTGTCGCCGCCGCCGTCGACGTGCGCTTTGCCGGGACCGTGGCAAGCTTCGCAACCATGCCACTCGGGGCCTTTCTTGGTATCCAGCGTCGTTACGAAATGAGGCGAGTTCTCGTACGTCTTGAAAAAGCCCTCGCTCGGCATGTTCTCATGGCAGGTCTTGCAGGTATCCGTGCCGACGTAGAGAGCCGGATCGGTGGGCCGTTCCCACGCCTTTTGTGCGGCTTCCTGCTTCTTGCTCTTATCTCTGCCCGGGCCATTGCCGCCCGGCGGTCCGGCCGCCATCGCTACGCAAGACAAAACGATCACAGCCAGAACGGATAATAAACCACGCTTCGGAGACATACCCAGGCCCCTCCCGCTCTTGGAAATGCGCATCACGGCACAACTCACGAAATGCCGTGAGAATCACAAAGGCTCCTGGAAATTTATGGATTGCGGCCGCCCCACGTTCGAGGGGACGGGCCCGGAAGGATGGCTACATTTTCCGGCAATACAGGAAGAAGTCAAATAAAAAATGAAGCATAGTGCAAAAAAAGGGTACCGCTGTGGAAACAAAACCGGACCAATTCAGTCCCGAAGGTCTGGAATCCCGCAAACGCGCAAGCGCGCTCGGCGGGCGCGTTTGTTTGCGCCCTGCCGCCAATTCCAGCGGGGACGCCCGTTCACCAGTTCAATTCCAACAGCGAGACCGCCTGACGCGGAAGCGTGAATTTCAGGTTCAGCTTGTCGCTCGCGCTCCACCGGGGAGATTCCAGAAGCTGCAACTGCCCCGCATCCTTCAGCTTCGCGTATTGCTCAGGCGTGGGGTTCTGCGGCGAGCCCATGTCTTTCCAGGCCGTATAGGCATTACTGTGGTTCCCGTCAATTCGATAGTGGCGCACAAGCACCTCATCCGCGGAGGAAGGAAGCCCCGCAATCTCCACGTTAACAGCCGCTTCGGGCGCCGCCACATCGTCGTCGTGATAGTTCCACACCAGCACCGTCAGGCTGTGGTCGGAGCGAGCGGCCAGCGCGTCCACGTCCGGAGCGTCGCGGACGCCCGAATCGAGCATCGTTTCCACATTCACCGCGCCGCTGCTGTCGGCCTCCACGCGTTCTCCCTGCATCAGGCCGAGCATGCGAAACACATTCAGCACGGGCTTGTCCACTCCGTTCGTGGCCAGCGTCCGGAATCCGGAAAAATACGGCTGATCCTCAAACTCGAAGGCCCAAGTCAGAATGCCCTGCAGGTTGGTTCCATGTTTCTGATTGAGTTTCAGGATGCTGCCGATCGCCGCGGCGGTGTAGGCGGGATAGAGAGTTCCGTTGCGATAGATATTTTGCGGGTAGGTCTTCGCCGAGCAGGCGGCGCAGCCCTCGGGATCGGATTCGCTCAGGATAATTGGCAAAGAAGCGAACTTGGGAAACGACGAGACGATGGCGAATCCCTGATCAACGTCGCGAAGCTGATTGGCCAGGCCCATGCGAACATGTCCTTCCACCACTCGCGGTGATCCCTTGGCATGGAAGCTTACAAAATCGAGCGGCGCGCCGGACTTTCCCGTTGCGGAGTTCTCGCCGTTGGCGCAGTGCTCCAGAAACTGCCGCAGGAACTCGGCCGCTTTTTTGTGCCCGGGCCCGGTAGTCGCGGGGCCGCCTACTTTCGCAATGGGCAGAGCGCGCCGGATAGCGTCGACCGTGTAATCGTAGAGTTTGTCGTACTCCTGCGGCGTCCCTTTCCAGTAGCCGATGTCCGGTTCGTTCCAAACCTCCCAGAACCAGGAACCCGCCTTTTCTTTGCCGTAGCGCGACACGCAGTGCAGGACCAGTTGATGCACGAGTTCCGCCCACTTCGCGTAATCGCGCGGAGGGTACGCCCAGCCGGTGAAGAGTTCTCCTTTCGGCCACTGGTGCCGGTACGGGTCCGGCTGCACCGACAAAGCTTGCGGCATGAAGCCAATCTCTACAAAAGGCTTCGCGCCGGATTCCAGGTAGCCGTCGAAGATGCGGTCGATGACTTTCCAATCGTAAACGGGATTGCCGGACGCATCTTCCGTGTAAGCATTCGTCGAACCCCATTTCAAAGCGGGTTCGCCGTCGCCGGAAGTAAGAAGATTGTGTACGCGGATCTGCACGGGCGCGGGGGTCGCAGCCGCCAGTTCCGCGATCAGTTCGCGCCCATGCGGCGCGTAGGAATAGTTGGGCTCGTCCGCCCCGAAGTATGCCCAGGCGGGCTTCAAGGGCCCTTGACCTTTGCCGGCTTCGACGCGAATGGTTACGGTCTGCTGGGCGGCCAGGGCAGGCGCCAGCACGAGGATTGCGAACAAGGAACTGACTACATGAAATTTCCGCAGGCTGGCCACCGCACCTCCGAACTAAAACCGCTCTCGAAGATAGGACCGCGCCCTGCCTGATTGCAACTGGCTTCTGCCGCGGTTAAGGCCGGTCCCTTCCCGGGCGCGGCGGGGCTTCTGCCGGAACATCAAAGGCACAATGGGCGAGACCGGAAAAATGGTAGGCCCGGGAGGACTCGAACCTCTGACCTGGCCGACCAGGTCGGCCCGCTCTAACCAGCCGAGCTTCGAATCAGCGATTGAATGAGTTTGGATGATTTCCAGTGCTTGATTTCCAGTTCGCGACGATGCGCCTCAAGCAACGATACGAACTTTTCGGTATACACGAGTTTCCAAGGACCACGCCCTCGAGTAGAAGGTGTTTGGCCACGCTGATGCTCGGCCAAGCGACGATCCAAATCATCCGTGGAGCCGATGTAAAACCGCCCGGTTGTTTCGCTCTCGAGAATATAAAGGAAGCTCACCGGCAAAAATGGTAGGCCCGGGAGGACTCGAACCTCTGACCTCTTCCGTGTCAACCTACGCACATTAACAAATACAAGGAATTACAGCGTATAGAGGACCGTCTTCTACTCTGTTAATGTGCATTGCGGGTAGGAATCACAGGTAGGAACAGCTGGCACGCTCGGCGCAGACGCAAGCTATCCTGATCGCCGGTCTCGAATTTCATAAAGGTTCTTAACGCCGCCACGGTCAAGCAGAAAAACCTGTAGGTACTGCTTGTACCCACGATTCATGCCGGAACTAAAGAGTCGCTGCCTTTCGCCTGATACAACCCAGACCACGCGCGACCGCGTTTTCTTCATGTACTCGTCAACGATATCCTTACGAACTAGCAGTGAGGATTCGGAATTCCAAGCGCCGCGACCACGCATTAACTCAAACGAAGCCGCTTTCCCTTGCCCTTCCAGCATGTTCCAATTGGGGAGGGCAAGCCACAATCCTGCAAAATCGGCTATCTGCTTGGATGGAACCAAGCCTCCCGGGCGCTCTAGCGCCCCTCTGTCGCCAAAAACGCTTCGTTGGGCTAAGGGCACCACTTCCACCGATTGATATACGGTGTCGTACCGCCAGTCCAACCGCTTTTCGCCACCAATTCGAAATTGCTTCCCACCAAGCAAGTCGATCAACACAGAAATCTGTGGATTTCTGACCTTCCGTCGCCCCACAGGCAGCCGAATGGTTTCGGGTCCTGCCGGTGGAATCGTCGCCCGCCAGGGAAATTCGCCAGCAAAGAATCCCTCGATATCTTGGGTATCTCGCTCATGCCCGAATTCCACTTTCCTCGATTTAAAGAAGAGCTTCAGTCTGCGAAGGTCGGGTTCCGCCACAAAGTAGGCACGCACGCGAACGTACCCCGTGCGGGCGACCTCGCGTCCGTGCGCATAAACACCTCCATGCGCGAGAACCCATCGGTCTTTCGGAAAATGACCGTTCCTGCAAACGAGCCATCGTTTCAAGTTGGCGATGGGACCATGGTTGACCCACCGCCCTGCCTCTGGGTAACGCTTTCCCAAGACGTCAACGTCCAACAATTTTCCACTCTCGGGTTCGTCGGGGAAACTGGGGTCGATGTCGATCTCATCGGGGTGAGGCTCAAAACTCCTCCAGGGCTTATCCTCAAGAAGCCCAGTGTCACTTCGGAATCCCCACAGTTCGTAAAATGCGATCCATGAATATTTCTTCCCATACCGTTCTGCTTTAGGTGAACCGGACCAGCGAGCGTGACGCAATGTGGAAATCTCGCCGTCAATCTTGCCGAACCGCGTCAGCGAATAGCCTAGGTCATGAATCCGCCACAGCACCTGTTCTTTTACTCGCCGGAAATCCGGATGATCAAAATCGTAGGTGGATCTCCCGCGCGCGAGTCCTCCCATTGTGTAATTTTCCCAATCGAATCCCAGCGGGTCATTTCCATTTCGATACTTACCTGAGTCCTGGTCTGGTCGGCGCCTCCAGTTCCGAATTCCTCCATTGAATGGGGGCGTGATTCTGGTTTTGTCGTTATTTGTCAAAACGCTAGGTCGCCAACGCAACGCGACTTCGATGATGCTCCTGGCGTAATCCCTTCGCAGCGAATGTGTCGTGGCGAACGGGGCATGTTCAGCGAACATCAGGGAAAATATTTGCCTAGCGAATCGCGGGAGTAATTCGTCTCGGAATTCTTCCATGCCTTTGCCATTCTGCAAGGCCATAGCAACTCCGTAGCTCGCTGCGAGCATACGTTCAGATACATAGGGATCGTTGATGAGAAGTGAGTCGACAGTTAGGCTGAAAAGCGTCGCCGCATCGGCGCGTCCGAACCAATATAGCGTCCGCGTTGCTTGGTCGCGAAGCTCGCGAACCGTACTCGTCAAAGTCCACATAACCCATCGGGCGCGCAGCGCGTCAGCCTCGGAGCTCTGTGGTGCGTTTGCGCGCCACCGCTTCTCTAACCACCGCAAATCACTTAGGACTTCCCTACCTTCACGGCGCACCCACTCGGTCCATCGCAAATCCCGATCCGCCATGCGCATCGAACCAAGCGCGCGGCTGAGGAAATGTGCGTTCAGCGGGTGGTGTGGCATGCTTCGGGTGTTCCAGAGCCGTTCAATTATCTCTCTCGTCTCGCTCGATCCTTCAACAACTAGTCTCGTCAGCTCTTTAATTGTTTCCTCGTCAAAATATTTCCCCTCGAGATCTGCGGCTGCGCGAAGGGCTCTCTGCCGCAGCAACCCCTCAAACATCGGCCATAGCTGGTTCCCAAGTCGCCTAGGCGTAAGCCCGGCCAATGCGATGAAAATGTCGTGGCCAAGCGGATGCCATTCGGGTCCGCCAAGGGCGGTTATGGTGGCTGGTTCTTTTGCCCATGCGCCGATTACAGAGGCGTCATAGCGCGCCAGAATTGCATTTGCGACGAGATGGCCGCCAAGCAAATCGTATGCTGCCCCCAAGCGGTACCCCCCGGGAGTTTCGACCGGATACCGCAGAATCACCCCTTCGTGCTCCAGCGCACT
>Ga0209073_10000011_pt1 | contig 25096 bp, 21 predicted proteins | sample GAAS100_FD_187520 | JGI IMG/M metagenome (GOLD analysis project Ga0209073, IMG submission 187520) | Agricultural soil microbial communities from Georgia to study Nitrogen management - GA AS100 (SPAdes) (version 2) | ecosystem: Environmental > Terrestrial > Soil > Agricultural land | place: USA...
ATGATGTTCTTGTACTTGAAATGCTGAAAGTAATCATGAATCAGTCGGAACCATTTCTTGTCGTCGTCCACCACGCTTCGCAACGTGTTCAGGAATAACGCGCCCTTGAAATACTGATCCTGCGGCGGAGTTGCGTTCACTTCGCGCTCCGCTACAATCGGCCGGTCGTTCTTCACCTTGGTCTTGTACGCATTCGTGTACTTCAGCCCCTCTGCTTTGCCCCAACGGTATTCCACGTACAGGCACTCCAGATACGTCGCCCATCCCTCGTGAATCCACATGTCCGAGCGGTCCGCAGCGCTCACCGCGTTGCCGAACCACTCATGCGCGCTCTCGTGAATGATGATGAAATCGAATTTCGTGCTGATCCCCACGCCCGTCCAGTCGCGCTCCAAATATCCGTTCTTGAAATGGTTCCCGTATGACACCGCGCTCTGATGTTCCATCCCCGAGTACGGCACCTCAACCAGTTTGTAGCCGTCCTTCGCGAAGGGATATTCCCCGAAATAATGCGTGAACGCCTCCAACATTCCCGGTGCTTGGGCGAATTGCTCCTTTGCTTTGTCCAGATCCTCCGGAAGCACGTAATAATCCAACGGCAGCTTCCCGAATTGTCCGGAGAAATGCGTGTAATCGGCGATGTTCAGCGCCACATCGTAGTTGTTGATGGGATAGTGCACCGTCCAATCCCACCGCGTGTACCCGTCGCCCAAATCGGTCTTGCCCGTAAACTTTCCGTTCGAAACATCCATCAGTCCGTTCGGCGCCGCCACGCTGATTTCCATGCCCTCGGGTTCGTCGCGCCACTGATCTTTATTCGGCCACCACACGCTCGCTCCCGATTCCTCGCAAGCCGTGTAAATCCACGGGCGTCCCGCTGGATCCTCGCCGAACGTGAAGCCGCCGAACCGTCCCGTGTGGAGCGGCGTCCCTGAATAATAAAAATCAATCGCGTACGTTTTTCCGGCGCGCAGCGTTTCCGGAAAGTCCACAAATACGGCTCCCGAATCGCGCTCGTATTTCAAACTGGAGTTGCCGAACACGACCTTGTCCACTTGCAGTCCTTCCGTCAGGTCCAACTGGATTCGCGTTCCGTCCTTCAACATCCGGAACCGGATCGTGTTCTTCCCGGTGACAGTCTTCTTCTGCGGATCCACGCGAATGTCCAGATGATAGAAGAGCAGATCGTTGTTCGCTCGGTACGGCCCGTATTGCCCGCGCAAGAGGTCCGCATGGCTTGGTTTTGCCTGTGGATCCTTGGCCTGCGCGCCCGTCGTGCCGCGAGCCTGCCCAAACGCCCCAAAAAGCAGCGCGAACACAAGCAAGATGGAAAACTTTGTCGCACACCTTGTATTTGGCATGGCGCAACGTTATGCGAACACAGCCCGATGATGCAAGCGCGCACCTTCCGATCTGGTTCGGCGTCTGCGCGTTCTCACTTCCAAACTGGTTTCAAGAAACGTGTTTCGCGCTAGCTTGGGACATGCGGCTTTCACGGTATAATCAAGGGCTATGCTTTCGGTGAACAATGTGTCCATGCAGTATGGCGCGCGCGTCCTGTTCGATGGAGTCACCTGCACCTTCATGCCGGGACGCCGCTACGCCATTACCGGCCCCAATGGCGCCGGTAAGTCCACTCTTATGAAGATCTTGACGGGCGAGATCGATCCGACAAAAGGCTCTGTTTCGCGTCCCAAAAGGCTAGGTGTTCTGCGGCAGGATCAGTTCGCCTTTGATGACTACCGCGTCGTCGATACCGTCATCATGGGCAACGCTGCCCTCTGGCAGGCTCTGCAGGAGCGTGACGCCCTTTACGCCAAGCCCCACGAGCAGCTTACCGATGCCGACGGCATGCGCCTTGGCGAACTCGAAGGCATTATCGGCGAAGAAGGCGGCTATACCGCCGAGGCCGATGCCGCCATCCTCCTCGATGGCCTCGACATCTCCTCATCCCTTCACGAGCGCAAAATGAGCGCGCTCCAAGGTGGCCAGAAAGTCCGCGTACTTCTGGCGCAGGCCCTTTTCGGAAATCCCACGGCCCTTCTTCTCGACGAGCCGACCAACCACCTCGACCTCGATTCCGTTCACTGGCTCCAGGACTACCTCTGCGCCTACGAGGGCATCCTGATTCTCATTTCCCACGACCGCCATTTCCTCAACAGTGTCTGCACCCATTGCGCCGACATCGACTACGAAAGCGTGATTACCTACGTCGGCGGCTACGACGATATGGTGCTCGCCAAGACCGCCGTCCGCGCCCGCATCGAATCAGAAAACGCCCAGCGTGAGAAGAAAATCGCGCAGCTCCAGGAATTTATTGCCCGCTTCTCTGCGGGGACGCGGTCCGCCCAGGCTACCTCGCGCAAAAAAGAAGTCGAACGCCTTCAGCTCACCGTTCTTGCCAAATCCAATATTCAGCGTCCTTACGTCCGCTTCGACATGAAAAAGCCCTCCGGACGCCATCCTCTCGAATTCAAAAGCCTTCGCAAATCCTACGGCGACCACAAGGTGATTCACGGATTCTCTGCCAACCTCGACCGCGGCGAGAAAATTGGCTTGCTCGGCCGCAACGGCGCCGGCAAGACCACTCTTTTGAAGTCTCTCGTCCGCAACGCTCCCGGCTTCATCGACGAATCCGATCGTCACTTCGGCGTAGATGCCGGCACGGTCCGCTGGGGCCACGAAGTTTCCGTCGGCTACTTCGCGCAGGAACACGATCTCGGCGGGGACAACAAAATGACCATCCTCGAATGGCTTGGTCAGTTCGATCCCATGGCCGGCCAGCAGGAACTCCGGGGCTTGCTTGGGCAGATGCTCTTCAGCGGCGACGACGTAACCAAGCCCATCAAGGCCCTCTCCGGAGGCGAAACCGCCCGCATCCTTTTTTGCCGTCTCATGCTCCAGAAAGCCAATTTCCTAGTGTTCGATGAACCGACCAACCATCTCGATCTCGAGTCCATCAACGCCCTCAACATCGCTCTGCAGCGATTCGAAGGAACCGTGCTCCTCGTCACCCACGACCACGATCTTCTTGACGAAGTCGCCACGCGCATCTGGCACTTCGACGGCGCGCACATTGAGGACTTCAAGGGTACCTACGAGGACTATCTCGTGGACTTCCAGCGCAAGGGCCCTTTGGCCGCCGCTCGCCGTTAGCAGGAAACGCTTTTCACCCGCACGCCCTGCCTGCAAACATAAGAAGGGGAGGTATCCGCAATGCAAGTGTTTTTCGTCGATGCACGCACTTGGCTGATCGCCGCAGCCATTCTTGCTGCTGGAGTGATTGTCATGCTCGGCGCTTATTCGTTGATCGTTCTTCTGGTAAAGCGCCTTGCCCGGCGAAAACAATCAGGACTCCTGTCGTCCTTTGTTAACTCGCTCAAAGGGCCGCTGCGCCTGTTTTTCGCTATGGCCGGAATGATGATTGCCATTCCCTTCACGAATTTCCCGAAGGACGTTATCGCCGCGATTGGCCACTTCCTGCAGCTCGTGCTCATTGCCGGACTGGGGTGGACGTTTGTCGAGGTCGCGCGCTTTTTCTCCAGCGCCGTGGACTACCGGTTCCGCATCGATGCCGCCGACAACCTCGCTGCACGCCGCGTTCGCACGCAAACGCAGGTCATTGAACGCGTAGCTACCGCGGTGATTATCATCGTCACCGTTGCTGTCATGCTTATGACCTTTCCGGGCGTGCGCCAGATTGGTGCCAGCGTGCTTGCGTCCGCCGGAATCGCCGGCCTGGTCATCGGCATGGCCGCCAAGAGTACCTTTTCGAGCTTGATCGCGGGCCTGCAAGTTGCGCTGACGCAGCCGATCCGCCTGGAAGATGCCGTGATCGTGGAAAATGAATGGGGCTGGATCGAGGAAATCCAGACCACCTATGTGGTCGTGCGACTGTGGGACTTGCGGCGCCTGATCGTTCCCCTTAGCTACTTCATCGAGCATCCGTTCCAGAATTGGACGCGCACCACCGCCGACTTGCTTGGCACCGTGACGCTTTTCATCGATTACAGTGTGCCGGTCGAGGAAGTCCGCCAGGAACTTCGCCGCATCCTCGAGTCCTCCGAGCTGTGGAACAAGAAGGTATGGGTCCTGCAGGTCACCGATCTCACCGACACCACCATGCAACTGCGCGCCTTAATGAGCGCTTCCGACGCCGGAAAAGCATGGGACCTGCGCTGCCTGGTGCGCGAAAAGCTCGTCGAATTCCTGAAGAGCCGATACCCGGATTGCCTGCCGCCGCGTAAGGAGCGGCATGATGTGCGGGGCGAGCTGAAAGCGGCGGAAAAGCCTGCGATCGCTTGAAATCCGTACTTACGTTCTTCGACGGCGCGGATTGCCCTTAGGCGCTGTTCTGTTTTCGATATGCTGTCACGTTGGTGTTCGCGCTTGTCGAGTTGCGCACCACGAGCTCCGGCTCGACCGCGATCTCCTCCACATATTTGGCATTGCTGTCAATCCGATCCAGCAGCGTCTGAGCTGCGATCTGCCCCATCTTCACTAGCGGCTGGCGCACCGTCGTCAAGCTCGGAATGCAGAACGTCGCGGTGGCGATATCATCGAAGCCGATCACCGAAATGTCCCCGGGGATTCGGAGCCCGGCGTCTTGAAAAGCGCGCATCGCGCCGATCGCCGAAATATCGTTGTAACCGAACAACGCGGTAAAGGGTCTCTTGCGCTCGAGAAGCATTTTTCCGAAGGGATATCCAAGCTCCGGCGTGGAATCCACGCCTTCCAGCTGCACCACCAGTTCAGGCGCGATCTCGATGCCTAACTCCTGAGACACTTCGCAAATCGCTTCCCACCTTACCTGGGAATCCGAACTCTCCGGCTGGCCTCTCAGAAACGCGATTTCCCGATGGCCAAGCTCCACCAGGTGCCGTAGCGCAAGTTCCGCCGCTCTCCGGTGATCCAGAATGATGTTGGTGACATTCTCCAGTTGCCGATGCCCGGAAACCGCTACCGTGGGAAGAGAAGGAACCTCGCTGATCGACGTGTCTACCGTAATGAATCCTTCCACGCCGCGCGACGTTAGCAGTTGTGAATAACTCTGCAGCAGCTTCTTGTCGTGCCTGTGCGCGACCGTCAGGAAAAAATAATTCTTCGCACGTAGATGCTGCTCAATGCCGCTCACCACCAGCGAACCGTAGCCGTCGCCGATCTCCTCGAGAATCACCCCGATGGTGTAGGTTCGCTGCACACGCAGTGACCGCGCGAAGAAATTCGGCCGGTAATTCAGTTCCTTGGCCGCTTCCAAAATTCGCTTCCGGGTTCTTTCTGGAATCGATTTTGACGCCGCGGAGTTATTCAGTACCGCTGACACTGTACCGGGCGTCAAGCCAAGATGTTTGGCCACCGCTTTCAGCGTTACGCGGTCCTCGCTTGTTTTTGCCGGTTTGGGAGTCTTCATGAAGTCGGTCTGCGCTTTCCGTTGCGCTCCACGGGCATACGCTTAGAAGCGTCAGGGACTTTCACGCTGATATGCCTTTGCACCAGACGGATGTTCCGCGAGGTTGTGCAGCAATTCTAGCCCACATGGGAGCCTTTGGTCCGGCGGCGGCCACGCTCGGGCAGCGCCAGACCGGTACCCGCAACCACTCGCACGCCCGCAATCGTGTCCCTCGCGGTAACGTTAACGTGCGTCTCTGCAAGCGGTTACGGTTGCGCAGCGCCTTCTGTGCGGACCTTTCGGGAGACCCTCCCATAGGCCCTTGAAAGCACTGAGGATATCGGTATTTTCTCCTTGACAGGCAGCTGCTCCCCGATTGAAAAACGCTGCTCGGGCCTTTCGGTTCTCCAAACTCCGAAAAACGGCGCCGGTTGAATTAGAGCGACCGCAACGTGAGCCGCGCCTCATAATTAGCAATCCCGCTTGGAATTTGTCGCAGGCCAGCGCCGGAATTAGCTCCCGCCGGTGGCCTTCGGGGCTTCGGTCGCAGCGTGCTTCACTTCGCCGTATCGCCCGGCGAGCCACGCGCGAGCCTCTTCCGGTTTGTAATCGAACGGACCCATCCCGCCGCGGTACGCGATGCGGCCATTGTCAATGATGTAGATGCGCTCCGGCCACGCCGCATACGCATCATTCGCTGCATTCGACATATCGTCGATCCCGAAGGGTACCGGATACTTGAACCGCTTCACAAAGTCATTGGCAATCTCCACGCGCTGCGCCAGGGTCTTCGGTTGCGCGTAGCAGACATCTTCCTTCACGTTCGATTTCATCTGCCACTCGTCGGTGGGGTGCGCTTCGCGCACGTACACGGTCAGAAAGTCCGCGTGATCTTTATAGTCGTTATAAAGCTGAACCACGTCCCCGACGTGGCGTCGGAACGGCGGTCAAGTGTAGCTCCCGAAGATAATCACCAGCGGCCTCGCCCCAGTCCGCTCCCGGATGTGAAAATGCCGCTGCCCGTCCAGCGCCAGCAGCTTGGCGTCGGGTGCTTCATCGCCCACTTTCAGGTGACCACGATGCATGTGCGGCAACGCATACCGCACCATGTAGACGGCATCCTTCGGGCCGCCGGCAAGATAACTGAGCCCCGCAAAGGCCACCACAGTCAGGCCGCCCAGCAAGATTCCCGCCCATTTGAAAAACTTCTTCACAAAAAACCGCCCAGCTCCTCCAAAGTGTCGTGCGAGCTTATTAGAACCTGCGCGTGTGAGACATAGTGCTTTTGTGTTAGTGGGCGGCAACAGCGCTGGCTGAAAACACCCTTCACGACCGCCCGTCCTTCTTCAGCAGCTCCGCGCGGTTCTCCTGGTACCGCTTCAGCGACTTCTCGATTACGGAAAGCGCTGCATATGCCGGCCGGATCTCTTCCACCTGCACTTGTTTTCCCTCGAGCTGCTTGTAATCCTGGAAGAAACGCTTCAGCACCAGAAGCCGGTGCGCCGGCAAATCCCGTGCTTCCAGGTAATTGCTGAACTCCGGATCGTTCGTTGCCACCGCGATGATTTTATCGTCCGTCGCGCCCGAGTCAATCATCGTCATCAGCCCAATTGCCCGCGCTTTGATGAGCGCCAATGGTTGCACGGGCTCTTGGCACAGCACCAGCACATCCAGAGGATCGTTGTCCTCTGCGTATGTTTGCGGGATAAATCCGTAGTTCGCCGGATAAAACACAGCCGAGTGGATGATGCGGTCCACCTTTAACAGCCCGGTCTGCTTGTCCAACTCGTATTTAACGTTCGACCCCAGCGGAATCTCAATGACCGATTGGAAATCTCGTGGAAGCTCTTTGCCCGGAGAAACGTCGTGCCACGCGTGCAGCAATCTTGTCCTCGCTTGACGGATGAAGGTAAGAACGGAGTCCTACTCTATTATGGCCTGAGACGCCGCGCTGCGGTAGGCGCTCTAGCCCTGTTTGCCGCCCCTGCTCCGCGACAAACCCGTGATACCATGCCCGCACCTTGAGGGAACCTTTTGCGCTTGGAAGCCGTAATAATCTATAGAGAGCAATTCCGCGAGGTGGCCTGTGTTTTGCGATAAGTGCGGCAGCACACTGAATCCCGGCGCTCAGTACTGCAACGTCTGTGGCAAGCAAGTCATTCAGCCTGCGGGGCCGGTGCCCTCCTCGGCTGCGCCGCAGCCCGTAGCGCCCCAGGACCGCGTCCGCCGCAATCTGCAATTGCTGATGTTCCTGTGGCTCGCCTACGGCGTCATTCGGCTGCTCGGCGTCTTCTGGTTGCTCATCTTTGGCCGCGTCATCCTGCCCGGATTCCTGGGCCCATGGAGTCACTGGACCATGATGAGCAGCTGGAACTGGTTCCTTCCGCTTGGGCTGCTCTCCGCCGGATTTTTCGCTGCCGCTTTTGCCGCTGCGTACCTGCTGCTCGCCTGGTCCCTCTATGAAAAGCGTCCTTGGGCACGCGGCTACGGTATCATTCTCGGTTTTCTAGTGCTCTTTCACGTTCCCTTCGGCACTGCCCTCGGCATTTACACTCTCTGGGTCTTGCTGCCGGACACTTCCCGCCGCGAGTACCACGAGCTCGCCCGCGCATGATCAGAGCAGGAAGAAGGAGCGAGGTATACAGGCGGGAGCAAAGGGGCAGAGGGTGTAAGGACTGCTGTTTGCGTACGCTTTCCTATCCTCTTCATTCTTCCTCACCGGCCTCGATCTCTCGCACATCCTCCTTTGTTGCCCGCTGCAATTCCTTCCGGATAACGTCCGAGCTGAATCCCGCTCGCAATAAAGACCGGTAGACGGACGCAATCTTTTTCTCGTCAATTCCCCCCCGCAATAACTTCAGTTTCCGCTCGATCCGTTGCCGCACCATCGTGGCCTCGTCCGTTTCCTCCGCGTTGGCTTCCAGCGCCGCCTCGATATGTTTGTCTTGCACACCGCGCGCGCGTAACTCCCGCGCAATTCGGAATTGTCCCTGCTTCCGCGACTGCGCACGCTGGCGCGCAAATTGATTCGCGTAGCGCGCGTCGTCAATCAGCCCCTCGCCCTTCAGCCGGTCCACCACGTTCCGGATGAGCTTGTCGTCCCCGCATCGCCGCAGCAGCGCCTTCTTCATCTCCATCACGGAGTGCGCCCGCCGCATCAATATCCTGATGGCCGCCTCATACAGCGCTGCTTCCGACTCGATCTGTCGTGGTCTGCCGAACATCGGGGCAAGCATAGAGGCACGCTCCGAAGGACGCAAGCGCTGCGCCGCCCTCTGCATGATTCGTCGGATTCCGGTTCGAATCTGGTCGGGCGCCTTACACCTGCGCCTTCGTTGACGCCTTAGTTGAGGTTGGATAACGCGGACTCGATGCTTTCAACCCGCTGCTCGACAACGGCGGCCTCGTCATTCCGGCCAAGCCGCCGAAGAGCTTGCGCTTCCGCGATGAGTTCGCGCACAAGATGTCGGCTGCTGGGCCCGAACTGCTGTTCCGTCAACGGAACCAAGCGAGCGTGGCACGCAGCGGCCTTCTCCGCGATCCCCCAGTTGTCATAAAGAGTGCAAAGGCCGCTCAGCGGTTCGGCGACCCGGCTGTCGTTCGGTCCATACAGTGTTTTGTAAATCTTCACTACCCGCAGGAGCGTCGTCTCGCCCTTAACGAAATCCTTCTGCGCGGCGTAAATATGCGCCAGCGCGCGCAGATCCCCCGCAACAGCGGTGCTATTTTCCCCGTAAGTTTTCTGGTTTAGGTCGACCGCCCGGTCAAAATACGTCTCCGACGCTGCGAAGTTCGTCTGCGCCAGCGCGGTCATCGCAAGATTCTCGAGCGCAGGGATTACCAGCGGATGCTGCGCCCCGTACAGCCTTTCCGCAGTGTCAAGTTGTTGCCGAAAAGCCTCCTCGGCTTGTTTATAGTCAAGGTGCGAAGCATAGACCGTTCCCAGTTGCCCGATCGCTTCCGGTAGCCGTTCGTCCTGGGGTTGCATGCTCTTGGCGAGCGCGACCGCCTGCCGGGCCGACGTTTGCGCCGCTTCGAACTGATCGTTCTGCAGCGCTTGCACGCTCGCTTGCAGGGCCTCCCGAAAAGCCGCATCAAGATTCCGCGTTTTCACACTCCCAGCGAAACCGGCTCCCTGATTTTCGGCCTGGGCCGGAGTGGCCTTCGACCGGGGACAATGCACGGCCAGAATCAAACCGAAACCGACAAAGAAGCTCAACGTTGCTTTGCTGGGCATAAGGGCCTCCAAACCGGATCACTTCTGGACACACCAATAGCGTCTTCTCGAAAACCCTGCTTGAAAATGCGAGTGCCTGCGAAACTCTATTTCCGCGCGAACCGCTCGAAGTCCGCCATCTGTCGCTCCATCTCCTCGCGCGCTGCGTCGGATGCGGAACGTATACCCTGGATGCGCAGCCGGAACTCGTCCGGGTTGGACGCCCTCATCAGGGCTTCCTCGATGGTGATGAGCTGCTTGGTGTACAGGTCGAAGAGCGACTGATCGAAAGTCTGCATGCCGTACTGCGAAGTCCCTGCCGCAATCGCATCGTGAATCAGCCGCGTCTTGTCCGGGTTGATGATGCAATCCCGGATGTACGCCGTGCAGATCATCACTTCCACGGCGGGCACGCGGCCCTGATCGTCGGCGCGGCGCACTAGCCGCTGCGAAATCACCGCCTTCAGGGTCGCGGCAAGCTGCAACCGGATCTGCTTCTGCTCTGGCGGTGGAAAAACCGCGATGATGCGTTGAATCGTTTCCGTCGCATCCAGCGTGTGCAACGTCGAGAAAACCAGGTGGCCCGTTTCCGCCGCCAGCAGAGCCGTCGAAATCGTTTCCAGGTCGCGCATTTCGCCGACCAGAATCACGTCAGGGTCCTGGCGCAAAGCCGCGCGCAGCGCCGTCGAGAAATTCGCCGTATCCACTTCCACTTCACGTTGATTGATGAAGCTACGCTTGTCGCGGTGCAGAAACTCGATCGGATCTTCAATCGTGATCAGGTGGTCCGAGCGCGTCGCATTGATGCGGTCGATCATCGCCGCCAGCGTCGTCGATTTACCGGAACCCGTCGTCCCCGTCACCAGCACCAGCCCGCGCTGCTCTTCGCAAATCTTGTTGATTACCGCCGGCAGATTCAGTTCATCCGCCGTTCGAATCTTCGTCGGAATCACGCGCAGCACCATTCCCACGTTGCCCCGCTGCTGGAACACGTTCACGCGGAAACGCCCCAGTCCAGCCACGCCGTACGCCATGTCCAGCTCCGCCGTCTCCTTGAATTTCTGCTTCTGGCGGTTCGTCATCATGCTGAACGCCATGGAAAGCATTTCTTCCGGCGTAATGCGCGCCACATCGGTCAGCGCGGTGAGCAGTCCATCCACGCGAAGATACGGATGGTTGCCCACTTTCAAGTGCAAGTCGGACGCTTTGTTCTCGACTGCGCGGCGCAAAAGATCGTCAATGCTCAGTGCCATAAGGGAGTGCTCGATTTTCCTTGATCGGTAACCCGGCGGGCCAAAACGCCGCCAGGCGCCGGGACTCGTGGTCCGCCCGATTCGGCCTCAGCCGACAGTAGCACCGCCGCGAAAGGCTCCACAAGAAAGCTGAACCAAGGGGTCGCGCGCTGGTTACCTGTGCGCAAGGACAGGTTGGTGCTCATCTTGCCGACGGGATCGGCGACTCCGCATCGCCATTCGAATCGCGGCTAGGCAGGCTTCTTTCCGTATAGCGAATCGTAGATCAGTCCCGCCAGGAACCCGCCCGCAAGGGGACCCACCCAGTAGATTCCTTGGCTGTTCCAATGGGAACTCGCCAGCGCCGGACCGAAGGACCGCGCCGGATTCAGCGCCGCCCCGGTGAACGGCCCCGCCAGCAAAATGCCGATTGTATACGTCAGTCCGACCGCCCATCCGACGTACGGACGCGCGTCGCGGTTCTCGTCCGCTGCGCCGGCGAAGAAGACCAGCACCAGGAAGAACGTCACGATGGCTTCCAACGCCATCGCCGGCAGCCGCGTGAAGTCGGCCACCAGTTGCGGAGTCCCCCCCAGCGTGGTGCGCCAGGTGTCGTCCGGCACGATCCAGCGCAGCAGATACGCTGCGGCCGCCGCTCCCAACAGTTGTGCCACCCAATAGCCGACCACTTCCAGCGTGTTCAGCCGGCGCGTCACCCAGAAGCCGATCGTCACCGCGGGATTGAAGTGTCCTCCGGAGATGTGCGCCAGCGCCGTATACAGGATCGCCACCGCCAGTCCTTCAGCAAAGGCTTCTCCGAGCAGTCCGCTGCCTGCGCCGTGTAGGAACTGATTGGCGCAGGCCACGCCGACTCCGAAGAACACCAAAGCGAACGTCCCCAGAAATTCCGCCGAAAGCTTCTGCGGGATGCTAGACATCCGGAAATCCTCCTGGACGACACCTCGATGAAGAGGGAATTGCCGGTCAGGATTTTAGCAAAAGAAGGCCAACCAGGCTTGCGCGATAGAAGGAACCCCTAAATACCGCCTCGATCGGTGCCCGCGAGTTGCGTCAGTGCGCTGCGGCGACCGGCGCGTTCACCGGCGTCAGCCAGTTGTGGCGGTCGGGTTTTGTGCCGCTCGTGACCGCGAAGAATTCCTCTTGCAGCTTGCGCGTAATCGGCCCCGCCACGCCTTTTCCGACCTGGATGTGATCGACGGAACGTATCGGCGTGATCTCCACGGCAGTGCCCACAAAAAACACTTCGTCCGCGATGTACAGCATCTCGCGGGGAATCACCGTTTCCTTCACCGTGATGCCCAGGTCCTCCGCAAGTGTCGTCACCGCATCGCGCGTGATGCCGGGAAGAATGCTGGTCGATAGGGGCGGCGTGTACAGCACGCCCTCATGCACCAGAAACACGTTCATCCCGGAACCTTCGCTTACGTGCCCGTCCGCGTCGAGTGCGATGCCTTCCGCGTACCCGTTGAACTGCGCTTCCATGCGGATGAGCTGCGAGTTCATGTAATTTGCCGCGGCTTTGGACATCGCGGGAAGGGTATTCGGCGCAATCCGCGTCCACGAACTCACGCCGATGTCTACGCCCTTCGAGAGCGCGTCTGGCCCCAGATACGCGCCCCACGCCCAGCAGGCCATGTAAATATCGATCGGCGAATTCAGCGGATTCACGCCGACCTCGCCGTAGCCCCGCAGCACGATGGGCTTCACGTAGCAGGCATTCAGCTTGTTGAGGCGAACCACCTCGCAGGCAATGTTGGCGAAATCCTCGACGGAGTGCGGCAGCTCCATCCGGTAAATCCGCGCCGAATTGATCAAGCGCTGCATGTGCTCGCGCACCCGGAAAATCGCCGGGCCCTGCTTCGTTTCGTAGCAGCGTATCCCTTCGAACACCGCCGAGCCGTAACTCACCACGTGAGACAGCACGTGGAGCTTGGCGTCATCCCAGTTGATCCATTTTCCGTTGTGCCAGATTTTCTCGGTCTTCTGAATGGGCATGACGTTGCTCCCTCTTCCGTTTTGTCGCGCGAATCGCTCTGAAAATGCAGAATACGGCACGCGCTCTGGGCCGTCAATTTATTGTGTGCGAACCGCCAGCGGGCTCCAAAACCAAATTGGCGCCATGCGCACGAACTGCGAAACGGCTCACTGGTTTGCCTGATTCGCCTTTTGCGCGGCCTTTTCCATCTGCTGCAGCTGGTCGAGGAAATGCGAGTTCGACTGCGCCTTCAAAATTAAATCGCCGTTGTGCAGCTCCCACATTCCCAAAAGGATGAACGGCAGAACCGTTGACAGCGCAATCAGTTTTGCCCGCCGCGGAATCTTCGCTTCCGGCTCCCACCGGAAGAGTTGTGCCGACACAATAAACGTAAGAAGGGCCCACACCGCGAGCGAGATCAGCGCAATGCGAACCGTCCATAAAGAAGCCGCTCGGAAAGTAGCCTCGATAAGCCCCGAGACAAGATAGGTGGCGGGCAGAAACAAGCCGATTTTCTGCACAACTCGTGGAAGGTAAAGCAACGGAACCGTCGCGCCGGAAAGGAAAATCAGCGGCAGCCAGATCAGCTGGTTGATGATCTGCGTTTCCTGCATCGTGTTCGTCACGCTCGCCACCACCAGTCCCATCGAACCGAAAGAAATTGTTCCGATTCCCACCAGAACCAGAAGCGTCACAACATCCCCCAGGCTCGGCACGTGAAACACAAAGCGTGCCAACAGCAACTCGACGATCACCGTCGGAAAGGTCAGCACGAAGCTGGCCAGGATGCTGGACATCAACATGTCGCTCGCCGTCACAGGCGTAACGTGGAAACGGCGAAGGATTCCTTGCTCGCGGAACGACACCAGCGCGGCGCTCAATCCCCAGAAACTGCCCATCACGTTGAGCGCCAGCACCTCTCCCAGAAGGTAGCTCACCGCGTGCGGTTCGCCTTTGGCGAACACTCCGGAATACAAAAAGAAAAATCCCAGCGGCATGATCACGCTGAAAAAGAAAAACATTTTGTTGCGCAGCGCCAGCAGCATGCGCGTCCGGGTCAGCGTGGCAAGATTATTCAATCGCGAAGCCTCCTGCCGGTCAGCTCGATGAAAACATCCTCTAGGGAAGGAGTCGAAATTTCCAGGCTGACCAGCTCATTGTTCTGAGCTTCCAGATGTTTCACCAGAGCCACGATGGCCTGTGGGGGCCGGTGGCAATGCAGCACGTATAGGCCGTTTATGGCACGGCAATCCGCCACGCCCTCCAGTTGCTTCAGCGTGGCGTCCGATTCGGGCCTGGCCAGGCGAACCTCCAAGCGCGTCTTGTCCGCGGAGCTCTGCTTCAACTCGCGGGGAGTACCTTCCGCGATCACTTTGCCGTGGTCGACGATAGCCACGCGATCGCAGAGGCGCTCCGCTTCTTCGATGTAGTGCGTGGTCAGCACGATGGTCTTTTTCTCGCCGCGCAACTCCTCGATGATGTCGTAGATTTCGCGGCGAACCTGCGGATCGAGTCCCGCGGTCGGCTCATCGAGAAAGAGGACTTTCGGATCGTTCAGCAGAGCCATGGCCAGGGCCAGGCGCTGTTTCTGCCCGCCGGAGAGCTCCGAATAGAACGCATGGCGTTTTTCCTCGAGGCCGAACCGCTTGAGCAGTTCCTCGGGCGGGCGCCTGCGCCGATAAAACCCGGCGAAGAGCCGCAACGCTTCCATTACGCGAATTTTATCGGGCAAATTGGTGGACTGTAGCGCGGCGCCGATCACCTGCTTCAGATCGTCGGGATTGCGCTGTGGATCGAAACCGCAAACCGATGCCTGGCCCCCATCCGCCGTGCGCAGGCCCTCCAGCACCTCAATCGTGCTGGTCTTGCCGGCGCCGTTTGGGCCCAGCAAGCCGAAAACTTCGCCCTCCTCGACATGGAAGCTTACGCCTCGCACGGCTTCCACGTTGCCATAGCGCTTGACGAGATTCTCGACCCTCAGAACTGGTTCTGGCATGGTTGGCGAACTATCAGAATACCGCAAGCAGCGGCCTGAACTGAAATCATCGACCGCGCAAGGGCCTTCGGCACACGCGCCGGCCGTTATCTAATTACGCAGACAGCCGCCAGTTATTTCGATTTGGAGCGCTTGCCGGATCCGGGCCGTTTCCAGAAGTGCCGCGCGAGGTCAACCCGCGACTCGATAAGCGTGACGCCCTCGCTTTCCAGCAGCTTGCGCTGTAGCGACGCGTACGGCTCGCGGATCAGCAATTTGCCGCGGTCACCGACGACGCGATGCCAGGGAATACCCTTTCCGGAAGGAGTCGCGGCCATGGCGCGGCCGGCTGTGCGGGCGCCGCCGCGCAGGCGGAGAATTCGAGCCACGGCCCCATACGTTAGAACCCGGCCGCGCGGAATTTGTTTCACCAGCCGATAGACGGGCTCCCAGGTGGTCATCGCAAACCCATTCTTTCTTGCGTTGGCAGCCGCGTTGAAATCTTCTAAGAATTTCCTTAGTCACAAAACAAGTGGAATTGGCCGCATTCGGGTTCGACAGATTAGCAGGGCTGCGCCGCTTGAAAAAGGCTGTTTTTTCCGGGCGCCTGCGGGCTCGGCGCGGATCATCGGTAAAATCAATGAAACGGAACAACGAAACGGATGGATTCTCACCGCGCGCGGAATGTATTTTTTTCGGGGTAACGCTTTAGATGCAACTTTTGCCGATAAAAAGCGTCTTATAATTGACAGCGTAGTGGAACGCAAATACACTACGCGGCAAAAGTCCGAAGCCTTGAGGTGAAGTCGTGGCTTTCGTGCGGCGAAAAGGAAATTCCTTCTACCTGGTGCACAACGTGCGCCGCGACGGCAAAGTGAAGCAGTTGCACCTTGCCCGCTTGGGGGAACGCGCGCGAATTACCGACGACGTGGTCCGCCAGGTATCAAAAAAGCATCCGTTCGTCGAGTTGAACTGGCGCTCGCTCCGCGAACAAGCCAACCACCAGGTGAATCTTGCCGATCCCAATTCTCCCGCCGTCCAGAAGTTGATTGCGACGCTGCGGGCATTGCATCTGGATTTGGCGGATCTGTTTCCGCCTCTTCTCCGGATTTCTGAACCACCCGCGGTGGCTCGGGAGCTGCTCGTGCAATTGCGGCTCTTGCAGTCCACGATTCAGGTGAAGCTCGATCAATTCGAGGCGCCGCAGGGCCGGTTCAGTAGTGCGTCTCCGCAAGGGCGGGGCGCCAGGGGGCGGGCATGACAAACATGGATACACTTCCACTTGATCCGAATAAGCGAAGCACAGACACGCTGGACTTCCAATCCTCGCTCCGGGCAAAGATCGTGGGCCAGGAAGAAGGGGTGCAGGCTCTGGTGGATTTGTACCAGGTGTTCTGCGCGGGGCTGAATTCGCCGGGGCGTCCAGTGGGCAACCTGCTGTTTCTGGGACCGACGGGATCGGGCAAGACGCGCATTGTGGAAGCGGCGGCGGAGATTCTGTTTGGAGACCCGCGGGCGGTGATCAAGGTGGATTGCGCGGAGTTCCAGCATTCGCATGAAATCGCCAAGCTGATCGGATCGCCTCCGGGGTATTTGGGGCACCGTGAGACGCACCCTTTGATCACCCAGGAAGCGTTAGCGGCTTCTCATACGGACAAGCTGAAACTGAGTTTTTTGCTGTTTGACGAGATTGAGAAGGCCAGCGATGCGCTGTGGCAGCTCTTGCTGGGCATGCTGGATAAGGCGACGTTGACGTTAGGCGACAACCGGCGTGTAGACCTGTCGCAGACGGTGATATTCATGACCTCGAATCTGGGAGGCGGAGAAATCACGGAGCTGATGACCGGGGGGATGGGATTCATACAGCCGAAGGACAAGCCGGAAGGCGGGCTGGATGAGAAGGTGGAGCGGACGGCGGTGGAAGCGGCGCGGCGTAAGTTTTCGCCGGAATTCATGAACCGGCTGGACAAGGTAGTGGTGTTCCATCCGTTGAAGCGGACGCAGTTGGAAGAGGTACTGGAGATCGAGCTGGGGCAGGTACAGCAGCGGGTGCTGGAGACGGCACGGGGACAGTTTTTGTTCCGGGTGACGAGTGCGGCTCGGGATTTTCTCCTGAAGGAAGGGACGGACCAGCGCTATGGAGCGCGGCACCTGAAGCGGGCCATCGAGCGGCACATAGTCTATCCGCTGGCAAACCTGCTGGCCACCGAACAGGTCCACCTCGGCGACTTGGTGCGCATTGACTGGGACGGCGAGCAGCCCAACCTGATGTTCGTCCGGGAAAGCGAAGGCGCGCTGGTGCCCGGACAGTTGCCGCTGGTCGAAAAGGCGGGCGCTCCGATGGAGGCCAAGGACGGTAGGTCGATCAACGCCCCGGCGGAGGCGGTTGCCGAAGAACGTAAGCCACGCACGCTGCCGACAGCCGCTCCGGCTGTGGCCCCGCAGGGGCGTAAGAAGCCGGAACGCTAGTCTTCAATCGCGTCTCTGCGCAGACTTAAAGTGAAGGTTTAGCTTTTACGGGCGCGTCGTATTCCGGCGCGCCTCTTTTTGTCGCCAACTGGTTGACACAAACTGTTTCACTTCTCTCAATTTGCCTCTTACCGGAACACTGTCTCAGGCCCTGAGACACCTTCCAAAATCGATAGAACGCTATCTCCTTAAGATTCCATTAGTTCAACACGCCGCGAGCTGCGGCAACGATTGGCCTTCCTCATGCACTAATTGCAATCCAGCGCGTTGTTGAGACGCGCGAGCGTCTGGGGGGCTGGACGCGAGGAAGGAAGCCATGAAGGCCGCGGCGAAACAACAACTCGATCCGACGATTCGGAGCACGGGTACTCGCGATTTTGAAACAAGTTTGAGAGCCAGGATCGTGGGCCAGGAAGAAGGGGTGCAGGCTCTGGTGGATTTGTACCAGGTGTTCTGCGCGGGATTGAATTCGCCGGGGCGTCCGGTGGGTAACCTGCTGTTTCTGGGGCCGACGGGATCGGGCAAGACGCGCATTGTGGAAGCGGCGGCGGAGATTCTGTTTGGAGACCCGCGGGCGGTGATCAAGGTGGATTGCGCGGAGTTCCAGCATTCGCATGAAATCGCCAAGCTGATCGGATCGCCTCCGGGGTATTTGGGGCACCGTGAGACGCACCCTTTGATCACCCAGGAAGCGTTAGCGGCTTCTCATACGGACAAGCTGAAACTGAGTTTTTTGCTGTTTGACGAGATTGAGAAGGCCAGCGATGCGCTGTGGCAGCTCTTGCTGGGCATGCTGGATAAGGCGACGTTGACGTTAGGCGACAACCGGCGTGTAGACCTGTCGCAGACGGTGATATTCATGACCTCGAATCTGGGAGGCGGAGAAATCACGGAGCTGATGACCGGGGGGATGGGATTCATACAGCCGAAGGACAAGCCGGAAGGCGGGCTGGATGAGAAGGTGGAGCGGACGGCGGTGGAAGCGGCGCGGCGTAAGTTTTCGCCGGAATTCATGAACCGGCTGGACAAGGTAGTGGTGTTCCATCCGTTGAAGCGGACGCAGTTGGAAGAGGTACTGGAGATCGAGCTGGGGCAGGTACAGCAGCGGGTGCTGGAGACGGCACGGGGACAGTTTTTGTTCCGGGTGACGAGTGCGGCTCGGGATTTTCTGCTGAAGGAAGGGACGGACCAGCGCTATGGAGCGCGGCACCTGAAGCGGGCCATCGAGCGGCACATAGTCTATCCGCTGGCAAACCTGCTGGCCACCGAACAGGTCCACCTCGGCGACTTGATTTGCATCGACTGGAACAAGAAGCAGGATTGCCTGACGTTCACGCGCGAAGGCGAAAACCTGACCATGCCGGTGCGCCGCGTGGAACCCGTCGCCGCAACGCGCGTCGCGGCCCAGGCCCGCAGCGGCAGGACGGTGGACGCTTCCCCTGTTCTGTCGCCGGAAACACCGCCGAGGGCGGCCCGGTAAACGATCTTTCCTCACCCCCCTGACAAAAGGCCCGGGCGTTTCGGCGTCCGGGCCTTTTTCTTTGCCGCCGCTCCGATGTAAAGTGAAAGAGTAGAGGAGTCGATGGGCTTTTGCGCGCGTCAGCGCCCGCGCGTTTCCGCCGCCTGGAATCACCGGGCCTCCCAGCGGTGAGACGTCCTCCGAGGAGACAGTATGCGTTCGTTCCCGAAGCGCCGGCCGGTTGCGCTGCTTCTTCCTTTGCTGCTGATCCTGACGCCCGCCGCGGTTGCGCAGCGCACCCCGTTGCGTCCGGGATGGAATCTGTTTTCGCCTCAGCAGGACATCCAAGTCGGAAAGCAGGCCGCAGCCGATGCCCAGCGCCAACTGCCCATGTGCAACGATCCGAAGGTGGACGCCTACCTCACCAAACTCGGCATGAAACTTGTCGCCCACCTCAACACCCGCGGAGTGCAATATCCCTGGGAATTTCATTGCGTCAACGACAAAGCCATCAACGCCTTCGCTCTGCCCGGAGGCTACGTCTTCGTCAACCGCGGAGCCATCGAAGCCGCCGACAACGAATCGCAGCTTGCCGCGGTCATGGCCCATGAGCTGTCTCACGTCGCGCTGCGGCACGGCACGAATCAGGCCAGCAAAGCGGAAGCCGCCCAGGGTCTCCTCGGAATCGCCGGCGGCATCTTTGGCGGCAGCGTCAGCGGAGCGCTTCTCACACAACTTGGCGCCTTCGCCACCGGCGGCGTCCTTCTCCGGTATTCGCGCTCTGCGGAAACGCAAGCCGACGTAATGGGTACGCAGGTCCTTTACGATTCCGGCTACGATCCCCGCGCAATGGCACAATTCTTCGAGAAGCTGGAAGCCCAGAGCAAGGGAAATAATCCCCCCGAGTTTTTCTCCGACCACCCCAGCCCCGAACATCGCGTCGGCCGCGTCGACGAAGAAATCGACAGGCTGGGAGGAGTGCCGCCCAACGCCGTGCGCGATTCGAAAGAGTTTGAGGCCATCAAGCGCGAAGTGCTGGCGCTGCCCGTCGTGAAGAAGGGAACTCCGGGGACTCCGTCCAAGCCCGGCGGCCCGCCTCCTCCGCCTTCCGCCAATTTCACCGCCTACGACGGTTCGGCGTTCGCTCTCAAATATCCCGATAATTGGAAAAAGTACGGCGAGGAATCCAATCTCGCCTTTGCTCCCGATGGCGGCGTGGTCAGCGATGCTACCGGACATTCCGCGCTCGCTTATGGAATGAGCGTCGGAATCGCTAAGCTCCAGGGCGATCCCAACGCCACCGACGCTCTGGAAACCGGCACGCAGCAGCTCATTCAGGGATTGCAGCAGTCGAATCCGAATATGAAGATTACTCGTCAGTCGGGCAAGATCCGGCTCAACAATGAGCCGGCCCTGTCCACCTTCTTGACCAACGATTCACCCGCTGGAGGGTCCGAGACCGATTGGCTGGTAACCGCGCTGCGGCCCCAAGGCATCGTCTATTTCGTCTGCACCGCTCCGGAAAATCAGTATCAGGGCTACGACAAGGCGTGCGCCGCAATTCTGGACAGCGTGCGCTTCCCGAAACAATAAGCGGTTCTATTACGAAAGTGTTGGCACCGAAGGCAGACTCTGCTGGTTCGCCAAAGCGCCCGCGTAGTTCGCCTCGTAGAGCTGTCCGGCCCGCTCCAGGGCTTCGGCGATGCTCGCGCAGATATTTTCTTTTCCCACGTGACGCTCAAATTCCGCCTGCTGCATCAGCTTGGCGGGCTGCTCCCGCGCCCCGCACAGTAGCAGCGTGCGTCCCGTGCTTTGCAGTTGGTCCGCCAGTTCCTCGATGGCCGCCAGTCCCGTCGCGTCGACCGCCGTCATATTGCGCAATCGCAAAATCACAATCGGCGGCAACGCCGCGATCTGATTGAGAATTTCCGCGAACTTGTCCGTGGCCCCGAAAAGAAACGGCCCGTGAATCCGGTAAACTACCGCGTACTCCGGAATGTCCTTCCCCTGAAGCACGTGCACGCGGCTGTCTTCCACGTAGTCCCGCGTCACCCGGCTCACCGTGGTCGTCCGCGAAACCTTGCGGATGAACATCAGCGCCGCCAGCACCATCCCCACTTCCACCGCGAACGTAAGGTCCGTCACCACCGTCAGCGTCAGCGTCATTAGCCATACCGCGATGTCCGCCACGCTCAGCTTTAGGATCTCCGGGATCTCCTCCCAGTCCCCCATGTTGTAGGCCACCATCATCAGAATCGCCGCCAGCGCCGACAGCGGCACGTTCTTTACCAGCGGCGCCGCAAACAGGATCACCGCCAGCAGCGTCAGCGCGTGAATCATCCCTGCTACCGGCGATTTCGCTCCGGAGCGGATGTTCGTGGCCGTGCGCGCGATCGCCCCGGTCGCCGGCAATCCCCCGAACAGCGGCGAAAAAATATTCGCCACTCCTTGCGCCATCAGCTCCACGTTGGGATTGTGCTTGTCGTTGCTCATCTTGTCCGACACCACCGCCGACATCAACGACTCGATCGCCCCCAGCATGGCCACCGTGAACGCCGCCGAAAGCAACTGCCGCAGCGTGTCGTAGTGCAGGCTCGGAATGGTCAGGTGCGGCAGGCCGCTCGGAATTCCGCCGAAGCGTGTCCCGATCGTCTCCACCGGAAGATGCAGCGCCGCAACCAGCGCCGTCGCGCCGAAACACACCACAATCGGCCCGGGAATTCGTTTCGCAAACTTCAAGCAAAGGATCATCACCGCCAGCGATCCGGCCGCCAGCACCGTTGCGCTCCAGTTCAGCGTCGGAAACGCCCGGCCCAGCGCCGCCATCCGGTGAAAAAAGTCCCCGGGAACGTGGTCCATGCGCAGCCCGAAAAGATCCCGCACCTGCGTGCTCGCGATCAGAATGGCAATGCCGTTCGTGAACCCCACCACAACCGGGCGCGGAAAATATTTCACCGCGGTGCCCAGCCCCGTGATCCCCAGCAGCACCAGCAAGACGCCCGCCATCAGCGTGCAGGTGAAAAGGCCTTCGACTCCGTACTTCGCGATGATCCCCGCGATCACCACGATGAACGCTCCCGTCGGCCCGCCAATCTGTGTCTTTGACCCGCCCAGCGCGGAAATCAGAAATCCCGTGATGATCGCGCAATAGAGTCCCGCTTGCGGCGGAACTCCCGAAGCGATCGCGAAGGCCATCGCCAGCGGCAGCGCCACCAGGCCCACGGTGATTCCGGCGATCAGGTCCGACAGGAATTTGTGACGGTCGTAATTACGAAGAAGAATTACGGATTTCGGTAACCAGGCATCAAGGGATGGGTTCATTCAATCTCTTACCAGGCGCTTCCACTGGCGCCCAGTCTAACAAGCCGCGTCCTCATGCGATACATTCGCGCGAGTTGAGTGTGTTCCTTTAGCGAATACCGTGCCGGGGATTCGCGCCGCCCCCCGCTTTCAATCCGCGCTCGTGCTTTTGGTAGGGGGCTTCCAGCGGAGAATGGGCTTGCGTGCCGCGCCCACTTCGTCGAGTCGCCGCACCCGCGTGGTATGCGGCGCCGTCTTCACAACCTCGGGCGTCGCCGCGGCTTCTTCCGCGATCGAACGCATCGCATCCACGAACAGGTCGCACTCTTCTTTCGACTCCGATTCCGTCGGCTCGATCATCAGCGCGCCGGGAACGATCAGCGGAAACGCCGTCGTGTAAGGATGAAACCCGTAATCGATCAGCCGCTTGGCGATATCCATGGTGTTCACGCCGTTTTTCTTTTGCAGCGAATCGCTGAACACCACTTCGTGCATCGAGGGCAGCGAATAGGGCAGATCGTACGCGCTTTCGAGTTTCTTCCGGATGTAATTGGCGTTGAGCACCGCGTCTTCGGTCGCCTGGCGCACTCCCGGTCCATACGCAAGGATGTACGCCAGCGCCCGCACCAGCACCCCGAAATTCCCCGTGAACGCGCGAACCTTGCCGATGGAATCCGGCCGCACCGGTTCCAGCGCCAGCCTGCCGTTCTCCTTTTCCACCAGAACCGGCACCGGCATGAACGGCTCCAGGAATTTCTTCATCGCCACCGGCCCCGCTCCCGGCCCTCCTCCTCCGTGCGGAGTCGAAAACGTCTTGTGCAGGTTCAGGTGCATCACATCGACGCCAAAGTCCCCGGGACGCGTGATTCCCGCCAGCGCGTTCATGTTCGCGCCGTCCATGTACAGCAAAGCGCCCTTGGCATGCAGAATTTCCGCGATCTCCGCGATGCGGTTCACGAAAATCCCCAGCGTCGAAGGATTCGTAATCATCAGCGCGGCCACATCTTCCGTCACCAGCCCCGGCAGCCGGCTGACGTCAATCTGCCCCTGCGCATTCGACTTGATGTTTTCCACTTCATAGCCGGCAATCACCGCCGTCGCGGGATTCGTGCCGTGAGCCGAATCCGGAATCAGCACTTTCTTTCTGGCATTCCCCTGCTTCTGCAGATACGCGCGAATCAGCAGCAGCCCGGTCAGTTCACCCTGCGCTCCCGCGGCGGGCTGCAGCGTGATCGCATCCATCCCGGTAATTTCCAGAAGGCACTTTTCGAGCAATCGCAGAATCTTCAGGCAGCCTTGCGACAACTCTTGCGGCTGAAACGGGTGCTCGGTGGCGATGCCTTCGAGCCGCGCCACGAACTCGTTCACCCGCGGGTTGTATTTCATCGTGCAGGATCCCAGCGGATACATGCCCAGGTCGATCGCGTAGTTCCACGTCGAAAGCCGCGTGAAGTGCCGGATCACTTCGATCTCGCTCACTTCCGGGAAACCGTCCACGCCTTCCCGCCGGTACTGCGCTCCCAGCGCCTTGGCCCCGTCAGCCTTAGGTACATCCAGCCCGGGCAATTCAAATGCCCGTTTTCCCGGCGCGGACTTCTCGAACAGCAGCCCTTCGCTCTGATTCGTGTGGCGCGTAGCCTTCTTGATTTTGTCGCTCATTTTCGATCCTGCTGCTTCCTCTTTCGCCTCTGTCCTTGCCGGCCACAAATGCAAGCGCCGCGGACTCCGCCTACATCGGCTGTTCCAGAATGCGCCGAACTGCTGCGGCAAACCGTTCGATCTCCGCGCGCGACGTCGTCTCCGTCACGCACACCAAAGCGTTCTTCGTCAACTCCGGGTAAGGTGTTCCCAGCGCCAGCGGCCCCACAATCTTTTCCTCCAGCAAATCGGAATTCACCATGCGCGCCGACCGCGGCAGCTCCACCGTAAACTCGTTGAAAAACGGCCCGGCAAACTTCCGCCGCACGCCGGGAATCTTCTCCAGTTCGCTTAAGGCAAATTGCGCTTTCGCGAGATTCTGCTCCGCCATCTCCCGCAATCCTTCCTTTCCCAGCAGCGCAAGGTGCACCGTCGCCGCCAGCGCGCAAAGCGCCTGATTCGTGCAGATATTCGAAGTCGCTTTCTCGCGCCGGATGTGCTGCTCGCGCGTGGCCAGCGTGAGCACGAAGCCGCGCCTGCCTTCCGAATCCGTGGTCTGGCCGGCCAGGCGTCCAGGCATCTGGCGGACGAATTTTTCCTTCGAAGCAATCACCCCGGCAAACGGACCGCCATAACTCGGCGGCATCCCGAAGCTCTGCGCTTCCATAGCCACGATGTCCGCTTCGGCCGGAGGCTTCACCAGTCCCAGGGACACGGCTTCCGATATCGCCACAACCAGGAGAGCGCCCGCGGAGTGCGCAGCATTCGCCAGCTCGGCAGGATCCTCAATCACCCCGAAGAAATTCGGCGATTGCACCACCACTGCCGCAACGTCCTCGCGCAAAGCGGACTTCAGCGCGCCGCCATCCAGCCTGCCATCTTTCGCATATCCCAGTTCTTCCACGATGAGCCCGGAGTTCGCCGCATAGGTCTTCAGCACGCCGCGGTATTCCGGATGAACGGACCGCGCTACCAGCACGCGCCGTCGTCCCGTCACCCGCTCGGCCATCAGCACCGCTTCCGTCGTCGCCGTCGACCCGTCGTACATCGACGCGTTGGCCACTTCCTGCCCCGTCAACTGGCACATCAACGTCTGAAATTCGAAGATCGCCTGAAGTGTGCCCTGCGAGATCTCCGCCTGGTACGGCGTATAGGAAGTCAAAAACTCGCCCCGAAGCAGGATCGTGTCCGTCACCACCGACCGCAAGTGGTTGTAAACTCCCGCTCCCAGAAAACTTGTGTATCCGCCGGAGTTCTCCGCCGCCCGCGCCTTGAAGTACTCGATGATTTCCGCTTCAGACATCGCCGGGGGCAGATTCAGCGGTCCTCGCACGCGATATTGCTGCGGAATACTTTCGAACAGCTCCTCAATGGATTTTGCCCCGATGGCGGCCAGCATTTCCTGCCGCTCGGCGGGACCTT
>Ga0209073_10000012_pt1 | contig 23371 bp, 20 predicted proteins | sample GAAS100_FD_187520 | JGI IMG/M metagenome (GOLD analysis project Ga0209073, IMG submission 187520) | Agricultural soil microbial communities from Georgia to study Nitrogen management - GA AS100 (SPAdes) (version 2) | ecosystem: Environmental > Terrestrial > Soil > Agricultural land | place: USA...
GCTGGACCGTTCCCTTGGGATCGACCATCCGCTGAAGTCGGGTTACCGGTTCACCTACGAGCGGGGTGAAACGGACAGCGCGGGCCAAACAACGGGTTTCGTTCTGCGGGCCGACCCGATCACGCAGGGAACCACGGGCATGCGGCACTTCTACGCCGATCAAAGCGGAACAATTCGCTTCAATGTTGGGGGACCGGCAGACGCGGACAGCCAGCCACTGCTTTAGGCGCCGGCGCTGAGATTGCCCTCTAGTGGTTAGTCGGCAGCGGGAACGGGCAATTCCGGCTGCACCGTGTCCGGGACTTCTGCGTTCACAGCTTCGTCTGTAGTGATCGTCCAAACAGAAGAATCGGCAAGCAAGCGGCTGACCAGCTGGGTGTGCAAGGCGTGGCCCGCCTTATAAGCTTCGACGCGCGCCAGAAGCGGCAATCCGGCCAGAGCAAGGTCGCCGATGAGATCGAGCGCTTTGTGACGGCCGAATTCATCCGGGAAACGCAGCGGGCCGTTCATAACGCCATCGTTGGTAAGGACAATGGCGTTTTCGAGAGAGCCTCCACGGATGAGACCCATGGCGCGAAGCGGCTCGATGTCGCGTTCGAAACAGAAGGTTCGCGCGCGAGCAAGAAGGTAGCGAAAAGTGGCGGAGTCCACGGCGATTTCCACTTCCTGCCGGCCGACGAGCGGATGCGGGAAATCGACGTAGCAGCGGATGCGGAATTCCTCCGCCGGATAGATGCCGATGCGGCGATCGCCTTCCGTGACTTCGAGCGGCTTCAATACTTTCAAATAACGGCGGCGGCGGCGCAGACGGCGGACACCGGCCTGGTCCAACATGGCCATAAAGGGCTCGGCGGAGCCATCGAGAATCGGCACTTCGATGGAATCGATATCGATGAAAAGATTGTCGATACCGGAGGAATAGACCGCAGCGAGCAGATGTTCGGTGGTGGACAGCAGCACGCCCTGCTTCATCAAACTGGTTGCGTAGCTGACCCGCGCCACGTTTTGGCCCCGCGCTTCAATGGAGAAATTTTCCAGGTCAATACGACGAAAGACGATCCCGGTGTCAGCCGGCGCGGGTAGCAGACGAAGGTGGCCAAAGACACCGGTGTGGAGACCTACGCCTTCTGTTGCTACGGTGCGCTGAATCGTCGTCTGAAACATGGGTTGGTGACACCTCTACAATAGCAGACGGGCCGCCAAAAGAGCGACATCTTCCCCTTTGTTTACAGTGGGTTACGTGGAATGGATGTGCCCTAACGCTAACGGGCGTGGTAATTACGCAACATTTCTTGGGCAGAAGCGTGGCATTTGCTCCGAACGGTCGCGCCCTTTGCCCTGTTCGAACTCAAGAGATGCAGCACGCAAATGCCGACCGCCTGGACCACGCCCAAGGCGTCGGATCAGGTGTCCATGAAGATACCGGATGATTGAGCTTCCTTTCCCTTTCAACCGGCGTCCCATGTAGTGGGAGTGTTATAATCGAGAAGCATTTTTTTCAAGGATGGGTGGGAATGAGCAGGACAGCTCGCATTGCTATTATTTGCGTCTCGGTGGCCATTTTTGGTTACGTGGGGCTTGGTCATGTTCTTGGCGGAACGCAGGACGATAAAGCTTACAAGTCGCTGACTGTTTACGGCGAGGTGTTGCAGAAGATTCAGACCGATTACGTGGACGAGCCGAACCTCCACCAGGTTACGGCGGGCGCGCTGCACGGTCTGCTCGAGTCTTTGGATCCTTCTTCCAGTTACCTGACGCCGCGCGAGTACACCGAATACAAGCAGAAGCTGGCGAGCCACACCCAAGGCGAAACCGGACTCACGCTGAGCAAGCGGTACGGGTACGTCATCGTGGTTTCGGTTCTGCCGGACAGCCCAGCAGAGAAAGCCGGGCTGCACAGCGGCGACATCCTGGAATCGATCGCGGGATTCACGACGCGCGAAATGTCCGTGGGACAGGCGCTGAACCTGATTCACGGCCAGCCTGGGACGGATGTGAAGGTGGGAGTAGTCCGCCGCGGCAAGACGGATCCGGACGAAGTAAATGTGGTCCGTGAAAAGGAAGCGCCCGAGAAAATTGTGGCGCTGCGCGCGGATCCGGACATCCTGGCGCTGCGTTTGCTGACGCTCGACGCCGGGCGAGCGGACGAAGTAAAGAATCGCCTGCTCGAGGCCGAAAAACAGGGAGTCCACAAAGTCGTGCTGGATCTTCGCGACTGCGGGCGCGGTCCGGTGAGCGAGGCTATCGCGATTGCGCGGCTGTTCGTGCCTTCCGGAACGGTGGCGACGCTGCGCGGGCAAACGGTGGCGGCGCAAACGTTTCCCGCCGAACCTTCCAAAGTGGTATGGAAGGGGCCGGTGTCGATCTTGATGGACCAAACGACTTCGGGGGCGGCCGAAGTGCTGGCATCGGCGATTTCCGCAAATCATCGCGGAGATCTGGTCGGCGAGCGCACCTTCGGGCTGGCGGCCGAGCAGAAGGTGATTCCGCTGGAAGACGGGGCGGCCCTGATTCTGACCGTGGCGAACTATTACAATGCCAGCGGCAAAGCGATTTTGGATGAAGGCGTGACGCCGACCGAGGTGGTCGCCGCGAATGCACCCGGGGACGATTCCGGCGACGGCGGCGACGGCACAGCCTCCGGCAATGACGAGGACAATTCCAACGTTCAGCCGCTTTCACCGGACGATCCGGTCTTCAAGAAAGCCCTCGAACTGCTCAAGGCGCCGGCAGCGAAAAAGGCCGCATAAGCTTCGTGTCCGAATCCGGCCCGGCCGACCAAAACGGTTCCGTAATTCACAAAAGCGCAGGCCTTGCCCGTTTCATCGCCATCAACGGGCTTCTTTTCTGGTTTTGCGCGCTGTTGTTGGGCGGCTGCTGGAAATCAAAGCCGGAGCCGCTTTCTCCCTCACAAGTCCACGCCATCACTCGCGAGTTTGCCGCGACGGCATCGAGTTCGGGGCCGGCGGGAACATCGGTGTGGATCGCGAATCGGGCTTCCGCGAAGCAACCCGCGGCATTCGACGGCGTGTCCGTCACAATCAGGGTCGACACGAACGGGCAAGCGGGCCGCGCGGCGCTCAGCCGCCTGGTTCAGGCGCTCGATAAGGTAGCGGCCCGGCATAAGCTGACGCCGGATCCTCCCCGGGAAAAGGGCGGCGTAACGCGGCTGGTATTCCGCCGCGAGGACAAGGTGACTCACGAAATTGAAATTGCCGGCCACTCCGCAAAACCAAGTCAGGAAGAAACTGCCCAGGAAGGAGCGCCGCTGGCAATCATTCTGGACGACCTTGGGAACGATCGCGGCGCCGCCGAAGCCATCTTTTCACTGCCGTATCCGCTGACAATCTCGGTGTTGCCGAACCATCCGCACTCGGTGGACATCGCCGAAGAGGCCCACCGGCGGGGCTACGAAGTGCTGCTGCACCTGCCGATGCAGGCGAACGGGCCCGAGAAGCCGGAAGCCGAAGAACTGTATCCAGGGATGCCGTCGGGGCAGGTCGCCAGGCTGGTGGAAGGCATGGTGAACGCCGTGCCGTACGCCGTAGGCGTGAATAACCATCAAGGCTCGCAGGCAACGTCCAACGCCGCGCTGATGAAGGAATTGATGCCGGTGCTGCGGGAGCGCGGGCTTTTCTATATCGACAGCAGAACCGCGGCAACAACGGTGGCGTACGACACGGCACGCGAGGACGGGGTGCGGACCGGCTTTCGGAATGTGCCGTTCCTGGACGATCTCGCGGAGACCGGGGCGGTGCGCAAACAGCTGGAAATCGCCATGCGCGAGGCGCGAAGGAAGGGCGGCGGGATCGCGATTGGCCATCCGCATCCGGCGACGCTGCAGGCGTTGAAAGAAATGCTTCCGGCGGCGCAGAAGCAAGGCGTGCGGCTGGTGTTCGCTTCGGACCTGGTGCATTGAGAAAGGCGCAGCATCACGCGCTTTCTTTGGCTCGCGGGTACAATTTGTGAACAACGACAGCGGCAAGGCCCAGAATCGCGAAGCTAAACAGGCTTGCCTCCGGGCCCGGAGCTCCTCCAGTAAGCCAAGCGGGGCCGTGGAGCGAGGCGGCGGAAAGATGTCCCCGGAATTGCGCGCCGCTGTTGGGAACCGAGAACAGAAACGTTTCGCCAAAATCGAATGAGGCGTGCCAGCCCACGGCCATCCACAGGTTGCCGGTGCGGCGGAGCACAAAGGCAAAGAGCAAGCCGGTGAGGCCGACGCTCGCGGCACCGAGCCAGTCCTCGCCGGGATTGCGCAGGTGGACGGCGCCAAAAGCGGCGGAAAGCACGAGCGCCGCGGGCCAGAAGCCGACGCCGTCCGCCAAGGTGAACTGCGTGTAGCCGCGAAACAGGAATTCCTCGAAAAACCCCACCAAAACAAACAGGACCATCCAGACCGCGGCCCACCGCAGCAGTTCGGCGGTCGGCAACAGCACGGTACCGAACGAATATCCACCGAGCGACGCGATGGCTCCGACAAGAAGGGATATTTCCGCAAGCCCGAGCAGAACTCCGAGCCAGAATTTGGAACGGAAGGCATCCCGAAGAGGCAATCCGTAAACTCCGGGCGCGCGGCGTTCCAGGCGACCCATGAAGAGGGCCGCGGCGCCCACGACAGCGAAGCCGCCGGCTTCTTGAAAAAACAGAGCGCCTACGCCCGAGGGATCCGCAAAAAGATTGGGGACGAGCGAGGCCACGAATCCCGAGACGAAGGTAAGCAAAACAACGACGGCGATATACAAAACCAGACGCCATCCGGAGCGAAGCCCCTGTTCTCCGGCAAAGACGTCGTACAAAGCAGTTCGATGAAGGCGCTGCGGTTTGCCGGGCGGATGCTGCGGCTCAGGCGTGATGTCCGGATTCACCGCTGCTCCCCAGGGCGCGCCGCCAGCGGCTGTCGCTTGACGCGCCCGCGATGCAGGACATCAGGGCAACGGGGCGGAAGCGGCGCCAAGGATGCGCAATGTTTTTTTGTCCTGAACGAACGCCACGAACCGGACGTTTTGGCGCTTCCACTCGGGGTTCAGCCGAATCACCGTCTCGCCGGTGAACCGCTGATCCGCGGAGCGCTTGATGGCGCCAACATCTTGCAGACTACGCACGAGGGCGGCGTGATGCAAGTCCTCACCCTTGTTCTCTCCGGCGGAGACGTTCGAGTGCAGTCCGGTCTCGGTGACGGCGAGCCACACTTGCGCGCCCGGCGACGCAGGAAGCATTTGGACGGTGATTCTCACCTTGTAACGGTCGGGGGAAACAGCAACGGGCTCCAGATGGACCTCGCCCTTGTCGTGCTCGGCGGCCATCTGAATTGTTTGACGCGCCTGACGTTCCCGGCTGCCCACGAGTTCGCTGGAGCCGTCAATGACCATTTGCGGCGTATAGATTCCATCGTTGTGAAAAACCTCCGCGTACTGCTGTTGCCGCGCGGTCCATTGGGGAGACGAGTAAGGATCCTTCCAACCCAGGCGGTCCCAGTAGTCCACGTGCTCTTCCAAGACAATCACTTCCGCGCCTTCCACGCGGCGCTCGGAATCGAATTTCGCGAGGAGCGCATCGGCGGGAGGACAGCTCGAGCAGCCCTCCGAGGTGAACAGTTCGATGAGGACCGGGCCTGCTGGACTCTTGTCCGCCAGCTTGGCTGCGGCGGCTTTCTCCCCGTGGCGGACAGTCCAGCCAAGGGTTGCGACCGAAGCTCCAAAAAGGAGGGCAACGGCAATCATAAACTTCATTGTGGTTCGTTCGCTCATGGGGCCAGTAGAGATAGGATGCCGCAAGCGGCAAAAAGAGACGAGGGCGGTTGCCCAGGAGAGCACTACCGGTTGACCAGAGCTAACTATCAAGATATCGTTTAGCGGTTAGGCGCGCAACGGCGTGTCTGGGGCGCCATGGCGTTGGGTTCCCATCAGATCGACATGCCGGTTAGGTGAGAGGGGGTACAAAGATGACGAGCTCACCGACGTCGGAGTTTCTGGGCGGAAGGTTGTGCGTGGATTTTGCGAACGTGGCGACTTTTTCATCGTCGCCCGACGTGGAACCTCTTTCCTGGGAAGGGCTGGTTCTTTTCCTTGAAGCGGCCCGCATCGTCACAGCGGAGCGGCGCGGGCACCTGCTGGAATTGACGAGCATGGATCCACAGTCGGCCGACGAGCTTCTGCGGCGGGCAAACCGGCTGCGCGAGAATCTTCGGCGGATCCTGGCGGCCGTAGCCAAAGGCAAGCGCATCTCGCCCGAATGGGTGGAACCGATCAACGCGGCCCTGCGCGTGACCGAGGGCCACGACGAGCTCGCCTGGGACGGCCGGAAATGGAGCATCGCTTTCATGGCGCGCGAAGAGAGCCTGGAATGGCTGCTGGCGGCGATAGCGCGTTCGGCGGCGGAACTGCTTGTGGAGGGTTCTTCGGCGCCCGTGCGCAAGTGCGCAAATCCCTCGTGCCACCTCTTCTTCTACGACGATTCGCGCACCGGGAAGAGACGGTGGTGCAGCATGGCGCTTTGCGGAAACCGCAGCAAGGTGGCGGCCTTCGCGCGGCGTCACGGGGAGCGACGCGCGTAACGAGCGGTTTATTTGACGTAGCGAGGAGGTTCGCCCCTGGACCAGGGATCGTAGGAATGCGCGAACACCAGGCGGTCGGCGAGGGGCGGATGGCTGTAAAGCCAGAACTTGATGAAGGGCGGCGGATTCGGGTCGGCCAAATCGATTTCGCCAAGTACCTGGAATGCATGCGCCGCGGCTTCAGAAGAGTTGGGAACAATGCCGTGGATGACCTCGACGCCGTAGACATCCGCCTGATGCTCTTGCCAGCGGCTGAAGGTATTTCCAACCGGATCGAAGATAAACATGAGCGCCTGCAGGACGAACAAAATCACGGCGAGAGCTGCCCAGTCCTGCGGGCCATAGATTTTCCATCGCGGTCCCCAGCGGTCCAGGAGCCAATGGAAGACGCGGTAAGCCAGGTAAAGCGCGCAAAAAAAGGTCATCGCGAAAAAGAGCATACCGTCGCGTACATGGCCCAAGACGTAATGCCCGATTTCATGCCCCACGATGAAAAGAGCCTCGCCGGGAGCCATTTTCTTTATGGTGGTGTCCCAAACAACGATGCGCTTGGAAGCGCCGAAACCGGTGACGTAAGCATTGATCTCGTTGGTTTTTTCGCTCGCGACCATGAGGAAAATGCGCTCCGGAGGGATATGGAGCCCGGCGCGCTCCGCAACTTCCTCGATGGAGGCGACCAGTTTCGGGTGCTGCTTGCTGAGCGGTTCGAACTTGTTGAACAGAGGGTTGATGAGCCACGGACTGATGTAAAAGACGAAAAACAGAATCGGCAAAGCGGCCAGCCAGAAATAAAACCACCAGCGGCGGGGACTTCTGCGAATGGCCAGGAAAAGAATCTGAAACAACGCCAGCAGAATGATCAGAAGAATGAGCTGTTCCTTGGCCCAGTCCCCGAACCAGGAGCCCCAGTGCTGGACAGACTGCTGGTAGCGCAAGGAAACCGAGTGCCAGTACATGCTCAGCGGTAGTTCCAGAATATCGATGCAAAAGAGCAACAGGGGAATGAAGATAAGCCCCTGCAAAAATCGATTTTCGGTGCGGCGCACGGCGAAATCGCGAAGCTTCGCGGCAAGTCCGGTCCACAGCGCGAACAGGAGCAAGGCGATTTCCCAAAACACGGAAACAAAATAGAGCGTGTAGCCTCTGCGCGCGTAGGCGACCGCTTTTTCATAACGCTCGTGCGAAAGGGTATAGCGCTCCGTATCGCTTTTGGCGTTCTGCACGGGAGGATTCACCGGAGGCTCGGGGTGCTGAGGGGTCGGCGCGGAAATGGGGGGGACGTCCTGAATGCCGGCGGCGAGAAAAGGAGGAACGGCTGCGGGAGGTAAGGCCGCACTCGCGGCGTTCGGAGCAGCGCCGGAGCCGGCGAAGATGCACAAGCAGGCCACTGCGCAAGCGCGGCCGAACCGGGTCGCCAATCGGTGATGGGATTTCCTGTTCATTCGAAGAGCCTTATCCAGGCGCAAGCTTCGTGCCAAGAGAACGGCGCGAGTGTGCGGCAGAGAGGGCCGCAACGCAAGCTTCTGGCGGCGCCTCAGGCGAGCCATAGTTGCTTAGATGCGCGGCGACGCGCAAGGAAAGCAGAGTCAGGGGGCCGGAGGGAAAGCGGGATGAGCGGTCTCGAGACAGTAGTTGCGCACAGCGCCTGTGGTGGCGGCGCCAAAGTGGATGAGAGAGCTCCAACGCTCGAGCTGGTGATGTCCATGGCGGTGAAATAAATAAGACGCGCCGATGGAAACTCCGGTTGCGGCCGCTTCGATGACGGCGAAAGCGGCGTGGTTATCGACGACGTCGTTCGTAAGAAATATTTCGTCGCGGCCCCGGCGGCGCATATTCAGTGTGGAGAAATAGTCGAGCGTTCGCGAAGCACCGACCGCGGCGAACAGCCAGGCGTTCTTTTTATCCCAGAATTTATGCGCCGGAACGCTATGCTGCGCCAAGCCAGCGATGGATTTCGGCGCAGGCGCTTCGGGTTTGTTCTGGGCGCCGGCCGGCACCAGCGGAAAAAGCGCCACAAAGATTGCGCAGACATATCGGCGGTAGAATCGAGGCATACGTTTTCCGGCTTAACATGCTCCCTAGCTAATCACCGTATAATCCTGAGGCTTTATCGGGCAGAATTGAAGGGAGAAAGGGCAGCTATGAGACGAACGATAAGTTTCGCGGTGGTCGTCGCGGGAATTTGCCTGGCCGCGAGCGTTGCCGGGCGCGCGCGCCTCGCATCGCTGCCGGGGAAAGGCGGCGAAGCTCAGCGCGCCTTTACTTTCCACTATGAAGTGAATGTGCCTGCAACTGCCGAGGCGGCGAGCGAAGCGCATTTGTGGATTCCGATTCCGCGGTCCGACGCGCACCAGACCATCCGCCATCTCCACATCGAAAGCGCGGCGAAGTACCGGCTGGGCCGGGATCCGCTGTATGGCAACTCTTTCGCGATGTTCAGCCCGACGGCGGCGCAGTCCTCGGCGGGGTACAACGTGACGATGTCTTTCGATGTGACTCGCCGGGAAGATCGCGTGGACGTCGGTTCGCGGGCGATCGCGAATGCTTCGACGCAGGTTTCGCCTCAAGGCAAGCTGCTGCAACGCAATCTCGAGCCGGACAAGCTCGTGCCGCTGAACGCAACGATCGCTGAAATGGCGCAAGAGCACACGCAGGGCGCTTCGACTCCTCTGGAAAAAGCGCGACAGATTTACACCTACGTGGCGACTACCATGCGTTACGACAAGTCCGGCGAAGGCTGGGGCCGCGGCGACGAGATGTGGGCGTGCGATTCGAAGCGCGGCAACTGCACGGATTTCCACTCCGTGCTGATCGGGATGCTGCGTTCTTCGCGTATTCCGGCGCGCTTTGAAATTGGCTTTCCGCTTCCCGAGGCGAAGGGCGAAGGCGACATTCCCGGGTATCACTGCTGGGCGGAGTTTTATCTCAACGGAGCGGGGTGGGTGCCCGTCGACGCGTCGGAGGCTTCGCGGCACCCCGAAAAGCGCGATTATTTTTTCGGCTCGGTCGATGTGAACCGGGTGATGTTCAGCCACGGGCGCGACATCCGGCTTTCTCCTGAACAAAAGGGCGAGCCGCTGAATTTCTTTGTCTACCCCTACGCCGAAATGAAGGGGGAGCCGGTGAAAGGCCTTAAGACGCATTATTCATTCCGCGATCTGCCCGAGCAGGGGCCGGTGGTAGCCTCGGCGAAAGAATAGGACTTCGCCGAGCCCACCTGTACTCGCGGACACGCGCGCCGTGATGGCCGCACGGACATAATTCATTCGCACGCCCACATGGAACGCGCCATTGCCTCGTTGCGACGCAGGGGGTATTCTCGGCTTTAGTCCAGCCAAGAGAGCCGACATGGAGACGAGCATGAAACGCGCGGCGATGCTTTCCCTGTGCGGGGTGCTGCTAGGGACTGCGGTATCACAGCCGGCGAAGGCACAGTCGCAACAGACTTCGCAGCCGTCGGTGGCCGAGGCGGCCCGGCGGGCGCGGGCGCAAAAGGAAAAGGAACCGCCTGCCAAACCCGCCAAGGTAATCACGAACGATGATTTGAAGCCTGCCCCGGAAGTGGCGAACGGCGCCGTGCAACAGCCGACAGCAGGCGCCGGCCAGACCGCCCCGGCAACGGCGGCGCAGGCTGCCCCAACAACCGCGGACACAAAGACAAACAGCGAAGACGCCAGCAAGGAACGAGAGGCTAAAGAAAAGGAGCTGGCGGATCTGAAGAAACAGCTGGCTTCCGCGCAGAGCGACCTGGACCTCTACCAAAGGCAGTTTTCGCTGCAGCGGGACACTTACTATTCGAATCCCGACTACACGCACGATACGGACGGGAAAGCCAAACTGGATTCTCTGCAACAGCAGATCAATGACAAGGCTCAGTCGGTGGACGAACTGAAGTTGAAGGTCTCGGCTCTGCAGGAGCTTCTGGGCGTGGACGCCCAGAAAGAGGCGCCCGCCGGTCCGTGATCCCGGAATTTGTTTCCGCTCCGGGAATCTGAAGAGTCGCCCCGACCTACCTCTCGAAAATTGCCTTCAAGCGTTCCGGGGCCAGCAGATCCTGCAGGGAAACATCGCCGAACAGGGCTTTGATCTGATCCGGCAGAAACTCACGAAACTCGATTTTTGATTCGTCGTTCGCGTTGCGATAGACGTAGATGACGCTTGCGGGGCCTGCCGGCTTGTTTTCGTCCTGGCCGTAGCCCTGTAACTCGTACGAAATGGAAAAAGCCAGTGCATGGTCGCGATCGTCGATGGCGGGCTTGCCGTCCAGATCGCTGTCGAAGATCCTTGGATCGCAAGGGTCGTTGGCTTTCGCGCAATAATCCCGGTGCGTTTTGAAGTATTCGCCGAGCTCGGCGGTCAGATTCCGTCGGACCAATGTTTCCGTCTTTGGCGGGAAGATCACCAGGTCCTTCTTCGACTTCAGGTCAAAAACCGCGATTTCCGCGGGGTGAACGGTCGCGAAGTGCACCTGGCTGCGGTGGTACAGGAGCGTTCCTCCAGAAAATTCTCCCAGGACCCAGCCGTCCAGACTCGCGGCCAGTTTTAACTCCCTGGAAACCACCAGCGCGCATCCGGCGGAAGGATTGATGTGCGTCTCGATCACTAATCCGTCGCCGAAGGCGCGAACGTCGAGCACGGAGCCGTAGCAAGGGTCGGCCACGGCGCCCGCTTCCGGAGCATTGCCGATCTCCGCCTTCTCCCACAACCTTGTTTTGCGCTCGTAGCGGAGGATGTGCAGCGGCGGATTGAGCATCCCTGTTCCATCATCCCAGTAGTACGCGACAACGAACTGATCTTCGGCGTCCAGTTCCGCACCGCTGGTAATTTTCTGGTCGAGATTTGGAAGATTGGCCGCATCGAGCGGAAGACCTTCCTCGTGCAGCGCCGCCCGCAAAGTTCCGCTTTCTTCCTGCGCGTGCCCGGAAAAGCAGGCGAGAGAAGCCAGCGCGGCGGCGAGCAGGAGCCTGTTCATCGAGGCTCGAGCACCAGAGGCAAGCCGTTTTTGGTATTGCCGACGATTACGATCTTGGAATTCGGGCTGCCCGCCAATTTTTCCGTGGCTTCGATGCCCTTCCATTCCAGAAGCTGCGGGCTGATGCCTTGCGCGACAATTTTCTGGAAGTCCGCGATGCCCTGCGCTTCGATGCGCTTGCGCTCGGCTTCCTGCTTCTCCTTCTGCAGTATAAAATTCATGCGCAGGGCGTCCTGTTCGGCCTGCTGTTTTGCTTCGATGGAGGTCTTCAGCATCGCCGGTAGCTGCACGTCGCGAAGCAACACGGCCTCCACGATAACACCCCGCGCCGCCAGCTGTGATTTCAATTCATCTTGAATCTGCTGCTGCACCAGTTCCCGGGCATTGGTATACAGCGCATTGGCGCTGTGCGCGGAAGTGGACGCGCGAATCGCCGCCCGCAGCGTTGGCTCGATGACTTTCTGCGGATATTCCGGACCGATGGTCTGATACACCTGCGCCGCCATGCTCTTGTCCAGGTGATACAGCAAGGATGTGTCAAGCGCCATGATGAGGCCCTCGTTCGAAGGCACGCTCGCACTTTCCTTCACCGATTGGGTTTGGATGGAGAGCTTCTGGACCGACTTCAGCGGATTGATGAGATGGATGCCCTCAGGGAGCGCTTCTCCGGTCACTCTCCCGAAGAGAGTAAGCACACCCACATGGCCGGTCGGGATTGACGTCGTAGAAGCGAGCAGAAGAATCAGGACCACGATGGCCACGCCGATCTGGACAATGCGTTTCATCAGTCCTCCGAGTCCGGGTAGAGACGGAAGTCCGCCCCCTAGTTCGAGACCAGTCCGAGCAGAGTTGGGCATAATGCTCCTCCAGTGCAGGGCGCAATGCATCAGCGCCAGTGTGCCTCTATCTTCGCGCGACGATGGACCGCGTGGCGGATCACGAAGGCCGGTGGCAGCGAATCCGGCAACCCGGGCCGGAAACCCGGATACTACATATAGTGGTCGATTCCGCTTGACACCGGAGCACGCAGGGAGCAGAATCCTCGCCGTTCGCGTGGATCTTTGCCGCCCTGGGGCTTTATTGGTTTTTGGATTCCTTGCCTTGAACCGCGGGGGCGGTTCATCACAAGCTGGCGGCTTCTGAGGGGAACTCCATGCAATACTTGCCCGGTTGGACTGTGCAATGCATCAACCCGCAGTGCGCGGCGCGGGGACATTGGCTGCGCGCCCACCTCTCCGGCCCCAACGCCGACCTCGATCACTGCCCTACGTGCGGCAGCACGCTACAGGCGGTTCCACCGCCAATCGGACCCAGGCTGCGGATGCGGCCGCGCCCGCTGAGCGCCCGGCCGCCCCTGCGGCCCAGACCTCGCTGAGGTTCGACTCCATTTCCGTTTGGAGAGACTCCTGGCGGTATTTCGCTAGGTTTCGACGAGACCCTTCTCCAGCATTTCTTCGTCGCTAAGCCACAAGTCGGGAATATTCGCGGAACCCAGCCGCAGAATATCCTGAAGCGCCCCTCGGACTTCCTGAAGGCGGAAGTCCACCCCGATCCTCTCGAGAAGATCGATCAGTGCCTGAGCTCCTTGCGCAAGAACAGGGCGTACGTTCTGCTGTTGCCGCTCCACTTGGAGGTACGTCACCACGTACATGGAGCCGGGACCGACGCCGTGGCGGACGATCTGTAGAAAACCGCGGGCCCGCGGCGGGGCCTTCACGGTTTCGAGTGCCGCGCGGGTGGCGTGTGCGCTCATCGCGTTGCTCGCTCCTCGGCGCCCGAACTCAGCTGCATCCGCTGGTGCTCCCGCAGTTCTCGCACTTGTAGCAAGCGCCATTAGGCACCATCAACATGCCGCATTCGCTGCAGGTGGGCGCGCCTTCGTGAGCATTGCTGGGAGAAACAGCGGCCTTGTCCGTGAATTTTGGCGCCGGTGGAACAGCGTGGTGCGCCGCCATGGGCCCGGGCATCGCCGCAAGCGGTACGGCCTCCGCCGGGGAAGACCCGTTGAGCTTCAGGTAGTCCGCGGAAATAAACCGTCCGCCGAGCCACCGCGCAATGTAGTCCAGCACGGACGAAACAAAACGAATGTTCGGGTTCGCCGTTATGCCGCTCGGCTCAAAACGGGTGTTCAGCAGCTTGTCCACCAGCACCTTCAGCGGCACGCCGTATTGCAGGCCGATGGAGAGCGTGAGCGCCAAGCCGTCCATGACGCCGGATAGTGTCGAGCCTTCCTTGGACATTTTGATGAAAATCTCGCCCGGCCTGCCGTCTTCGTACATGCCCACGGTGATGTAGCCTTCGTGGCCTCCCACGCTGAACTTGTGCGTGATGGAAGCGCGCTCGACCGGCAACTTCTCGCGCTGGGCGCGGGCAAATAACTCGCGTTGCACCGGCTCGAGGGCCGCCGCTAAGGCCGATTCAACCTTCTTCTCTTCTTTCTTTCCGCTGGCGCTCAAAGGCTGCGAACGCTTCGAATTATCGCGATAGATCGCCACTGCTTTCAGGCCGACCTTCCACGATTCGATGTACGCGTTCATGATGTCTTCGACCGTGGATTCCTCCGGCATGTTGATGGTCTTGGAGATCGCGCCGGAAAGGAACGGCTGCGCCGCCGCCATCATCCTCACGTGCCCGGTCCACGAAATCGAGCGGCCGCCGCCCGCGGGAGCCAGAGAGCAATCGAACACCGGCAGATGTTCCGGCTTCAAATAGGGCGAGCCCTCGATCGTGCCGTTCTTATCGATATGCGTCACGATTTCGCTGGTCTGCTCCGGCGTGTAGCCGAGCTTCATCAGCGCCTGCGGCACCGTGTTGTTGACGATCTTGATGACGCCGCCGCCCACCAGTTTCTTGTATTTCACCAGCGCCAGGTCCGGCTCGATGCCCGTGGTGTCGCAATCCATCATGAATCCGATGGTACCGGTGGGAGCCAGCACGGTGACCTGCGAATTCTTGAAACCGAACTTCTCTCCCTGCGCCAGAGCGGTGTCCCACGAAGCCTGCGCGGCCATATAAAGGTCCCCGGGAACGTGGTCCGGCTGGATCCCGCGCATGGATTCGCGATGCATGCGAATCACGTCGAGCATGGGCTCGCGATTCACTCCATAACCGGGGAACGGCCCCATACGCTCCGCGATTCGCGCGGATTGCGCGTACGCTTCGCCGCACATCAGCGCGGTGATGGCGCCGGCCATGTCGCGCCCTTCGTCGGAGTCATAAGGCTGCGCCATGGACATCAGCAGCGCGCCGAGATTGGCATAGCCCAATCCGAGCGGCCGGAAACTGTGCGAATTCTCCGCGATTTTCGGCGTCGGATAACTGGCGTTATCCACCAGAATCTCCTGCGCGGTAATGGTCACGTCCACGGCGTGCTTGAACGCTTCCACATCAAACTGTCCGCCGGCGTTGACGTACTTCATCAGGTTCAGCGAAGCCAGATTGCAGGCGGTGTCGTCCAGGAACATGTATTCGCTGCACGGGTTGCTGGCGTTGATGCGCGCGGTGTTCTTGCACGTGTGCCAGCGATTGACCGTGGTGTCGTATTGCATGCCCGGATCGCCGCAATGCCAGGTGGAATCAGCGATTCTCTGGAGCAAGTCGCGCGCGCGAAGTTTGTCTATAGGCTGGCCGTCCGCGACGTTCTTCGTCCACCAATCTTTGTCCTGTTCGGCCGCGCGCATGAAGTCGTCCGTCACGCGCACAGAGTGGTTGGCATTCTGGAAAAAGATGGAGCTATAGGCGTCGCCATCGATGGAACTGTCGTAACCCTGCTCGATCAGCACGTGCGCCTTGCGCTCTTCTTTCCTCTTGCATTCGATGAATTCCACGATGTCCGGATGGTCGATATTGAGAATCACCATCTTCGCCGCGCGCCGGGTTTTCCCGCCGCTCTTGATCACGCCCGCGAACGCGTCGAAACCCTTCATGAAGCTGACCGGCCCCGAGGCGATTCCCCCGCCGGAGAGAGTTTCCTTGCTTCCGCGCAAGGTGGAAAAATTCGTGCCCGTGCCCGAACCCCACTTGAACAGCATGCCCTCGGTTTTCGCCAGGTCCATGATCGAACCCATGTCGTCGCGCACGGAATTGATAAAACACGCCGAGCACTGGGGCTTCGCCTGCACGCCGACGTTGAACCACACCGGGGAGTTGAAAGCCATCTTCTGCTCGACGAGCAGGTGCGTCAGTTCATCCTTAAAAGCATCGCGTGAAGCGGCATCGGCGAAGTAACCGCCCTGCTCGCCCCAACGAACGATTGTGTTCGCTACGCGCCCAATCAACTGGCGCACCGAGCCTTCGCGCTCCGGCGTGCCCGGCTTCCCATGGAAGTACTTGCTGGCGACGATGTTGGTCGCCGTCTGCGACCAGCTCTTGGGTACCTCGACGTCCTCCTGCCGGAAGATCGTCACTCCCTTTTCGTTTCCGATCAGCGCGGTGCGCTTCTCCCATTCGACCCGGTCGAAGGGTAAATTCTTTCCGTCCGTAAAGAAGCGCTCGAACACCAGCCCGGTTCGTGCCCCTTGCTGGGTGGTTTGCGCCTCGAGCGTTTTTCCGTTCAGCACCGGCTTCACTGTAGCCATCCTAGTCCTCCCACACGCCGGGATCCCCGTCCACGCGTGGGGAACCCCTTCATTTTACTCCTCTGCACGAAACACCGCTTCTGCCGCGTCAATAGCTCGCCTTCTGGCTTGAAAATACTCTGCCCGAACCGGTTTGCTGGGAGGGGCGGTTCGGCGCTGCTCCTCAAAGTCTCGCTCCGAAGACGTCCACCTTCGACAGTCAAAAAAAAGCAACGCCCCGCCAGGGCCGGTTGATATAGCACACAGCCTCACAGCAGGTGCCCCTTCTCCCTTGCCGGGAGAGCGGGAACTTTCAGTGCGTTGGACCGCGATGCGGTTGACGCGTTCGGTTTTTTGCTTAAAACCCGGGCTGGCTTCGTGGGTTTTGTCGCACGGACCGATCAGAGCCTCGACTCGGTCCGTCCTGGCGCCTCCACGTTCCCCCGAATCTGGAGTCGCAGTATCGGCGCATGCGAAAACGGTGTCAAGAGAAAAACGCAAAATGTCGATGACTTTTTCGTACCATGTCTATATCTAGTGGTGGCGTTTCGCGAATGCCGGCGCGCGGCTCCGCGTTCTTTCCGCCGGCACGCGGTAAACTCTTTGCATCCAACTCCGTATGCCAGCCCTGAGAAACACCGTACTGCTTCTGGCCTTTTGTGCCCTCCCTCTTACGGCGCGCGCGCAAAGCGCCTCCGCTGCGGCCTCCGCGCCAAGCATTCGTTTGACGAGAGGAGAAAAACTCCGGATCTCCGGAGTGCCCAACGCCGGCAAGATCGACAACGTCCTGTACCGAGGCGCGCAGCCGCGGCAGAACGGCTTCGCGCAGTTGAAAGAGTTGGGAATTTCCACGATCGTCGATCTGCGCAGCGAAAATCCCCGGCAAATTGCATGGGAGCGCCAACAAGCCGAATCGCTCGGCATTCAATTCGTGAATATCCCGGTTAACGGCTGGTCGCCGCCCACCGATGCGCAGGTGGCTCAGTTTCTCGTGATCTTTCGCGATCATCCCGACGGAAAGGTGTTTGTGCACTGTCATTTTGGCGAGGATCGCACCGGTGTTTTTGTAGCCGCCTACCGTATCGCCCACGATGACTGGCCCGCGGACCAGGCCATCAGCGAAATGTACTTCTTCGGCTTCAACGGTTTCTGGCACCCTGCGATGAAATCCTACGTTCGGGGCTTCCCTGCACAATTGAAAATGGCCCCCGCGCTCGTTTCGCTTTCGAAGCCCTGAACATCAATCAACGCTGGAAAGCCGTACCCGGGCCCTCTGGACCTCGGCGCGCTGGCTGTCCGCGTTTTTTGTCAGTTCAACAATCCGCGCGTAAAGCGATCGAGCCTTCTCCCTGGAGCCGGCCAGTTCAGCGGACTGCGCGGCGCCGTCCAGAGCCGTCAGCCGGTTTGGAGCAACGCGGAGAACAGCCTCGTACTCCGCGAGTGCTTCTGCCGGCCGCGCGGCTTCGCGCAGCATGTCCGCATATAATTCGCGAGCAGGAACCAACGGGCCCGGCGTCACCGGGTGCTTATCCGATGCATCTTCGGCGTCCGCTGCGGCTTTGCTCAACCGCAAGCCATCTTCCGGCTGTTTTTTCGCCCACGCAATCCAGGCATCCACAACCTGTATCTGTATCTCGATCTGCCCGGGCCAATAGGGGTCCTTTTGCGCACGTTCGGTGTCCCGCAAGGTTTCCAGACCGCCACGCTCCACTCGAGCTACTTCGGTGTTTCCTGTTCGCGCAGCGCCCAACGCCCGCGCGAAATGCAAATTCGCTTCCGTCCAAGCGAGCGCCCCGCCGGGAAAAACTCCGGCGGGCACCGTCAATTGCATAGCTGCGGTCCAATCTTTGTGCTCAACGGCAAAACGCGCCGGTATGCTGGCGATCGCGTACAGCCCGGCGAAATCATAGCCATTCTTCGACGAGACTCCCGCGGCGCGCTTCATCACGTCCTCGGCTGAATGGTCGCGCCCTTGCTGCAGCGCGGCATATTCCATGTAGTCCAGCGCGTGCAGTTCATCGTTGGGCAGTTCATTCTTCTCTGCGGAATCCGCGGACGCCTGGTTCGAAGCAAGGGAAGCGTCCCAGTCGCCCACGCGCGTGAAAATGTGCGAAGGCATGTGTAGCGCGTGCGGCGAATCCGGAGCGATCTGCGCATAGCGGCGCGCCGCGTCCAGCGCCCCCGCTGCCAGCGGCGGGTAGTCGTAGCAATGAATGATGTAATGAGCCACGCCCGGATGATCCGGCTGCTCCTTGAAAATCGGTTCCAGCAACGCCCCAGCTTTCTTCTGCACTGAATAAGTCTTATCCGCCGGAGAGGCGGTGGCCCGCAGCGCCAGGGCGTAGAAAATAGTGGCTTCCTTGTCCTCCGGAAAGCGTTTCGCGACCGTTTCCATGGCGCTCGCATAAGCGGCGGCGCGCTCGCCATGACTCCGGGTTTTCCAATCCCGGTAAAACTCCCCCAACGCTTCGATGTAGGCCCGCTCCCGCTCCGTCTTGGCGGCCGCCTGTTTGGCTTTCTCGACCGCCTCGGCTCCCTTTCGCAGAACCTCTTCCGTGGGGGGCTGCCACAAAGGATGGTAGTAGCTCAGGGCGACTCCCCAGTAAGCCATGCCGCACGCGGGGTCCCTCTCGCCGACTCTGGCAAACGCCTCCGCGGCCGCGGCGTACCAAAAGGAATGCAGCAGGGCAACGCCTCGCTGAAACTCCGTCTGGACCTGGGGCGCGCAGGAGGTCGCGAAATGCACTTCTCCCAGGCTCTTGGCTTGGCCTTCACCTTGTTCGCCATGTTGATGTTCCTGAGCCTGAATCGGCTTGTTGAACAGCAGCAGGCCAAAACACAACAGCGCGACGGCAGCTTTTTTCATGCCGCTTTCCTCCGAATCCTGTTTGGCCAGAGCGAACGAGCGACTTGCGGCAATCCTACCCCTCGTTCCGCGCAGCGTCAATTCGCCTCGGCCCGCCCTCAAGTCATTAAGTTTCTGTAATTTACATTCAGCCCGCTCCCAGTACCGAAGTACCGCTTCTTTTCGGGACTTCCGCTTCATTTTGCCGGGGCCCCGCTCTTTTTATGCTTAAGCTTGCAATTCTACGCCTGAGGGAGTTCGCGTTTATGCAAGTTGGCCGCTATCAGATTCTCGACACAATCGGCGCCGGCGCCTTTAGCCGCGTGGCGCGCGCTTTCGATCCGCTCATCGGCCGCACGGTTGCCGTCAAGTTATTTTCGCCGGATCTGGCCCGCGGTGAAGGCCGTGAACGCTTTTTGCAGGAAGCGCGCTCGGTTGGCCAACTGTCGCATCCGAACATCATCACGCTTCACGACATGGGGATCGCCGAATCAACCTCCACACCCTATCTGGTGATGGAATATCTGGACGGCCAGCCGCTGGACCGGCTCCTGGAAAAAGGCACGGTGCCTTATCCGCGCGCGTGCGCCTGGGTTGGCAACGTCGCCGAAGCGCTGGGCGTCGCACACCGCCGCGGCATTATTCACGGCGACGTGAAACCCGCGAACATTTTTATCACCTCGGAAGGGCGCGTGAAGCTCACCGACTTCGGCATGGCTCGCCTGGCGCGGCGCGACGGCGCCGGCAGCGCGTTGCTCGGCACTCCCGCCTATTGGTGCCCGGAGCAGGTCCTCGGCAAGATGCAGGATGCGCGGTCCGACATCTTCTCGTTGGGAATCGTGTTGTACGAGTTGGTTTGCGGCGTCCGTCCGTTCGACGCCGATTCGCTGCAGGGCATCTGCCACCGCGTACTCTCTTCTACTCCGACGCCGGCTTCACACGCGGTCCCGTCGCTTCCGGCCAACTTCGACGAGATCATTTCGCGTTGCCTCGCCAAGCAACCGGAGGTGCGCTTCGAATTCGCCGACGCGCTGGCCGAATCGTTGTACCCGCTGGCGCGCCGCAAGATGACGAGCGCTCCGGCGGCGGCTCCGCCCGCTTCCACCACGCTGCGCGATCGCGCCGCGCGCCTCCTCCGCTCCGCGTAATCCGGCCAAGTGAAGTTCGTACCGGAAGCGGTTATGCCCACGACGCCTGCGGGCACTCGTTAGGTACGTTCTCGTTCCGGCAGAAGCCGAAATGGCTTGTTCTTGCGCCAGCGATAAATCGCGAAATCCCGATCGAGCGTCAAAACATCGGCAGTACTGAACTCTTCCGCCAGCACAATAAGGCAGGCGTCGGCCAGATCGATCCTGCGATCGCGGTATCGCCTTATGACCTGTTTGACAGCCGAGGTGTCACGTGACAGTTGAAACGGAATCTGAAATATTCCCGCCGTCACGTTATCCAGCACCGCCTCAGCGGCTCCGGGAAGGTTGCGCACCAGGTAGCAACTCTCCGCGATGACCGCTTCGCATGTGATCAGCGGGGGGTAAAGCCCTGCGACGGCCCGGGCGCACAGGTTGTGAAATTGCTCGCTGGCGTCAAGGAGCGCCACGATTACCCCGGTGTCCAGAAGAACGGGCCTCAACGCCCAAAATCCCGCAGGTGTTTCTTGCTTGATCCCAGGTCAGAAACTTTTGACCGGAACTTTCCCAGTCCGATTATGCGAATGTTTTTCTTGCGGGGCCGGCTCGCCTGCAGGATACGCAAACCCTCTCTCACGACCTGCGAGGGAGTCCAACCCAGATCGCGAACGAGGTTCGCAAGCCGCGTCTTCGAGTCGCGGTCCAGTCGCGCCTGCACGGTTTGATTCATGCAATGCAGTGTATCACACTGCGTCAAACGTAATACAACATTCTATTTAAGCGTTGCCATGTCGATCACGAAACGGTACTTGACGTCACTCCTCAACAACCGCTCGTACGCCTCGTTGATCTGTTGAATTCCAATCTTTTCGACGTCGGCGATGATTCCGTTATCCGCGGAGAAATCCAGCATTTCCTGGGTCTCTCGAATTCCTCCAATCGCCGAACCAGCCAGGCGTCTCCGGCCCCCGACCAAGCTAAAAGCGCGCACCGCCACCGGCTTTTCCGGCAAGCCGACCAGGACCAGCGTTGCGTCACGCTTCATCAACTGCAGATACGCATTGACGTCGTGGTCGGCGGAAACCGTGTCCAGGATGAAATCGAAACTATCGGCGTGTTTCTGCATTTCGCTCTCATTCTTCGAGATGACCACTTCGTCGGCCCCCAGCTTCTGGGCGTCGGCCGTCTTGCCCGGAGAAGTCGTGAACAGCACAACATGAGCCCCGAACGCTTTGGCGAACTTGAGGCCTACGTGCCCCAATCCTCCAAGCCCGATCACCCCGACTTTCTGTCCCTTGCCGACGTTCCAATGACGCAGCGGAGAATACGTGGTGATGCCCGCGCACAGCAGCGGCGCCGTGCCGGCTGGATCCATTTTCTGGGGCACGCGCAGCACAAATCCCTCATCGACGACGATGCTGTTTGAATAGCCGCCGTAAGTCACTCCGCCAAGAATTGCGTCTTCGGAGTTGTAGGTGAGCGTCGGAAACTTCTCGCAAAATTGCTCTTCGCCGGCCCGGCAATTCACGCACACGCCGCAAGAACTCACCATGCATCCTACGGCCACGACCTCGCCTTCTTTGAACTTCCGCGCCGCTCCGCCGGTTTTCACTACGCGGCCGACGATTTCGTGCCCCGGGACGCAGGGATAGACGGTAGGCATGCTCTCGTGCCACTCGTCCCGCGCCTGGTGCAGGTCGGAATGGCAGACGCCGCAAAACAGAATCTCGATTTGCACATCGCGAGGGCCGGGCGAGCGTCTGTGCACTGAAAATGGTTCGAGTGCTGATGTGGGGCTGTGCGTTGCGTACGCCTTGGCAGCAAACGTCTGCGCCGTGGTCTTCACCGGAACTTGTCCTGTCGCTTCGCTCATTGGCTAATCCTTCCCATCGGATATGTTCCTTCAGTTTAGACGAGGGCTCGCCTAAAGAGAACGTCTGAGGTTCTTGGCGCCGTCGCCCGTCACAGCGGGCGCCAGAGCATAGCCGCTCGATGTCTGGATGCAACTTGAGGAAGAATGGAATGTTGAGGATCGCTTATCGCCGCACGCGCGCGCCGTTCTATTCGTACCGCAGCGCCTCGACAGGATCGAGCTTCGCTGCTTTCATTGCGGGCCACACGCCGAACACCAGCCCCACGCTCACGCTCACGGCAATTCCCAGCGTGGCGGCCCATGCCGGCACCACTCCCGGCCATTGCAGCGTCACGCGCACCAGCAGCACCAGTCCATTTACAAAAATCAAGGCAATCACGCCGCCCACACCCGTCAAGGTCATGGCTTCCAACAAAAACTGCCAGGTGATGTCACTGCTCCTTGCGCCGATGGCTTTGCGCACTCCGATTTCCCGCGTGCGCTCGGTAACGCTCACCAACATGATGTTCATCACGCCGACGCCGCCGATCAACAGCCCGATCGCGCTCAGCACCATGGTCACGATGTACACCATGGCCATGATCTTGTGAAACTCCGCCACCTGCTGTTCCGCGGTCATGATCGAGAAATTGTCTTTGCCGCCGAAGGGCACGTTGCGCCGCCGCTCCAGCACTTCGCGAGCCTGGTCGACGGCGCGATCGAGCATGCCCGGAAACGCTTCCATGCGCATCTGCACTTCGTCGGCGCCGGGATAGGTCTTCTTGAAAGTATTGAACGGAATCAGCACGCGGCGATCTTCATCGCCCATTCCGAATCCGCCTTTCGGCTTCTCGACCACTCCGATTACCAGAAAATTCGAGCCGTCGATCATCACGTCCTTGCCAAGAGGGTGGCCTTCAGGAAATAGAACAGGAGCCACGTTTTCGCCCAGCATCACCACCTTTTCGCGGTGCAGGTCGTCGCCTTCGCTGATAAAACGCCCTTCTACCGTCGTGGCATTGGCATATACGATTCCAAAATTGGGCTGCACGCCGCGAAAATCAATGGCCGTTACTTCGCCGCCTTTTGTGCGCACGCTGTGCGTCTGGTACCAGGGCGTCTGCAGGAACGCCGTCACGCTCTTGATCGCCGGGCATCCTTCAACCAGGGCTTTTTCATCTTCCAGTGTCAGCGGCTTGCGCTGGCGCTCTTCGAGCGGAGGCGGCCCGCCCTGCCGGTTCTGGTCCCACTTGGTGATGAACGCGGTGTTGACGCCGAACTGCTTGATTTGCTCTTGAATCTTCTGGTCGAAGCCGGTCAGCAGTCCCGCCACCAGCATGATGACGCTCACGCCCAGCACCACGCCGAACACTGTCAAGGCGCTGCGCATCTTGTGCGCGCGCAGCGTGTCCATCGCTTGCTTCAGATTTTCGCCGTGCGCTTGTGCCACTTGACTAACCTCACCC
>Ga0209073_10000019_pt1 | contig 20040 bp, 16 predicted proteins | sample GAAS100_FD_187520 | JGI IMG/M metagenome (GOLD analysis project Ga0209073, IMG submission 187520) | Agricultural soil microbial communities from Georgia to study Nitrogen management - GA AS100 (SPAdes) (version 2) | ecosystem: Environmental > Terrestrial > Soil > Agricultural land | place: USA...
CGCCTCTTCTCCACGGAATCCTCCCCAGGCCGCCGCGAGTAGAGGGAATGCCCGCGGAAGGCGCGCGGTTTGCCGGGTCGTGCCGGGCCTTCGGGAGGAAGAAAGGACAGAAAGGAGTCGTTGGCATGGACTTCGATCTTGCAGCGCTGGACGTCGTTCACAACGAGCCGCAAAGCCGCTTCGAGATTGCCTGCAACGGCCAGCTCGCCTTCGCGGAGTACCGCCTGCGCGACGGCCGCATGATCATCAGCCACACCGAAGTGCCGCCCGCTTTCCAGGGACGCGGCGTCGCCGCCAAAATTACCCGCGCCGCGCTGGACTACGCCCGCTCCCAGCGGTTGCCGGTCATTCCCACTTGCCCCTACACCGCCGCCTTTATCCGCAAGCACACCGAATACCACGACCTTCTGCCGGCCGAAGAAAGGGCTCGTTTCTTAGCCCCCTGAATCGTGGCTCAACTCGGACGGCCGAAAGGATTATGTATTTCTACGCCGGCGATCTTCTGCCCCGCGTTTAGGTCTTCCGACAGGATCCGCAGAGCACCGGCTTTCAGAGCAGCCGCCACGATCAACGCGTCCCAAAATCCAATACGAGCCTTCTAGTGCTCATGAAGTTCGTGGCGTTTCACAGTTATTCGTCCGCCCATGTGAAATCCTGTTTCGAGGATGGCCAGAGCTTCGCGCTGGGCGCGCTCATAGGCCCCTCCTTGCCTACAAGAGACTCAATCTGCTGCGCCAGCAGCCCGCTGATGGAAGTCCCGCGGCGCGCCGCGAGCGCCTTGGCCTTTTTCAGTACTCGTCGAGTCAGACTGATGGTTACGTTCTGCCGCTCGTTATCGCGTGAACGGGACATGACGAACCTCCTTCCCGCCGCGTACGCCTCGCGTATTCCGCATATTACGCGTAGCGCGCGCCTTACGTGCAGCCCGGTGTGTCGGACGCCGGTGAATCACCGCCGGCAATGCCGCTCCGCGTCGATTTTCCTTGACTTCTAATTACTATCAAGGTATAATGCTTGCTGAATTAAGGCCGGGCGGCACAAAACAGGGTGTTCGACCATGCGCCTGGCGCAGCACAATCCGTCCTCGATCTCAGAGAATCCCTTCCAATTCCGCCCCTGCACAAAGGGCAACCCGCAAATTCCCTATTTCCAACACCTACCGACCGGCCCCGAAGCAGTTCAATTCATTGAAGTTATAAATCCCCTGTTTTCACAACGTAAGCAGACCCCTGCACAACAACTCTTTTATTCTCACATCGTTGCAAAAACAGGGGAAAGGTGGGGTGCTTCTTCCCCTCTATTCCATTTTGGAAATTCCCCCGCGACCCTGCTTCAAGATCCTCAGGAAGTGCGAGACTCCGCCGAAAGACTGCCTCATCCCTCCGGGCTCCGTTCGCCGCTCCTCGTGTGCGATACTCGACCAGGCCCTTTCTCAGCAACTCCACATACAGGTCAAGCAGCTGATGCCCGCGCACCGTTCCAGCAAAACGCTTCCCTACCTTGCGCTCACGGCCGGAGTCGTCTGCATCTCCTGGGCCGCCATCTTCGTTCGTTGGACCAGCATCCCCGGTCCCGCGTCCGCCTTTTACCGCTTGCTTATTCCCGCCGTGGTCCTCTTGCCCACGGTTTTTTTCGATCGCCGGAAGCCGCGCGTCAGCCCGCGCACCTTTCTCATCATCTCGCTCGGCGGACTTTTCTTCGCCCTCGATCTCGCTTTTTACAACACCTCCATCCTGCAAACTTCCGCGGCCAACGCCACGCTGCTCGGCAACAACACCCCCATCGTCGTCGGCCTGCTTTCCTGGCTGGTCTTCGGCAAGCGGCCCGGTTTGGCCTTCTGGCTCGGCCTCGCCCTGGCCATCGCCGGCGCCCTCGTCATTCTCTGGAGCGATTTGCAGCGCCACGCCGGCTTCGGTACTGGCGACCTTTTCTCGCTCGCGGCGGCCGCCTTCTTCGCGGTGTATCTGATGGCCACCGAACAGGTCCGCACGCATACCGGCACGCTGGTCTTCCTGCGCCTCGCCATTTTCACCAGTACGATTTTTCTATTCGCGCTCAATCTGCTGCTGCGCATTCCGCTCAGCGTGCCCGACGGCCGCTCCTGGGCCGCGCTGCTCGGTCTCGGCCTCGTTTCCCAGCTCGGCGGCTACCTCGCCCTGACCTACGCGCTCGGCCATTTGCCGGCGACGCTCACTTCCGTCAGCCTGCTCTCGCAGGGGCCGCTTACCGCGCTCCTGGCCGCGCTTCTCCTCGCCGAGCCGTTGTCGACCGCGCAGATTGTCGGCGGCACGCTGGTCCTGGTCGGTGTGGGCTTGGCCAATCGCCTGTCGCGGCCCGCCGAAGACGCCAATCCAACGCTTTGCGAAGCCCGGGAACCCGAGGAGTCCGAAACGCCTGCTTAGCCGGGCCGTCTAAAGAGGGCAAATTGCGTGCTGACCTGAACAACGGAGGCTTTTACGATGCGTAGGATAATTCTTTTTCTGTGTCTCGCGCTCGCCGCGGGATTCCTGATGATCCAGACCGGCCGCGGCCAGGCCCCGCGGTCCGCCGCAGCCGTCGGCCCGGCTGGCCAGCCTGTCTTTACCCCTTCCGGCGAACTGGTTCGCCCGCAGGGATATCGCCGTTGGGTCTTTCTCTCTTCCGGCTATGGCATGAGTTATTCGCAGGCGGCCAGCGAACATTTGATGTTCACCAACGTCTTCGTCTCGCCGGGCTCCTACGATTATTTCGTCGAGCACGGCAATTGGCCGGACAAAACCATGTTTGTCCTCGAAATCTACAGCTCCGCCTCGAAAGGCTCGATCAACGTGCACGGAAATTATCAGTCGGAGGCGGTGGGGCTCGACGTCGAGGTGAAAGACGAATCGCGTTTCCCCGATAAGTGGGCCTACTTCGGCTTCGAGAACGGCCAGAAATCTTCCGCGGCCACCAAGCCGGGACAAAACGCCTGCTGGAAATGCCATGACCAGCACGCCGCCGTCGAGCACTCCTTCGTGCAGTTCTATCCCGAGCTCCTGAAAATCGCCAAAGAAAAAGGCACCATCAAACCCGGCCTGACCCTCTAGCCGCCCGCCTCGCCGCCGAAAATTTTCGGAAACACCCGGCGCGAAAATCTTGCCCGCGCCCTGAAGCTGCGCCAGACTCGTCGGAGATTCCGCGCGCGAAATCGCGCGCGATCCCTGAGGAGGCTTCATGTCCTGCCGCTTTGCGCGACATCTTCTTTGCGCGCTGCTCATGCTGGCGCCCGCGGTCTCACCCCTCGCGGCGCAACAATCCGCCGCCGAGCCTTCCACGCAATCTCCCGAGCCTTCCACGCGGCCGAAGATCGGCCTCGCGCTCGAAGGCGGCGGCGCGCTGGGACTCGCGCACATCGGCGTGCTCCAGTGGTTCGAGGATCATCACATCCCCGTCGACTACATCGCCGGAACCAGCATGGGCGGACTCGTCGGCGGCCTCTACTCCACCGGCAAGAGTCCGCAGGAAATTGCCAGGCTGGTCGAGCAGCAGAATTGGGACATCATCATTGGAGGGCGCACGCAGTATCAGGATCTGGCGTTTCGCCGCAAGGAAGATCTCCGCGCGTATCCGAATTCGCTGGTGGTGGGACTGAAGAACGGGCTGACGCTTCCCGCGGGACTCAACGCCGGCCAGGAAATCAGCCTGCTGATCGACGAGCAGACGCTGCCGTATTCGAATCTGGAATCGTTCGACCAATTGCCGATTCCGTTTCGCTGCGTGGCGACGGATCTGGTTTCGGGCAAGGAGATTGTGTTCAGCGACGGCTCACTGGCCAGAGCGATGCGCGCGACGATGTCCATACCGGGATTGTTTTCTCCCGTGCGCGACGGCGACAAGGTTTATGTGGACGGAGGACTGGTGGGAAATCTGCCCACGGACGTGGTACGGCAGATGGGCGCGGACGTGGTGATCGCCGTGCATCTGGAAACGGTGCCGGCGAAACCGGAGGATATCCAGTCGCTGTTCAGCGTGCTGGGGCGATCGGTTGACGTGGTGATCCGGGAGAATGAGATTCGCGGACTTTCCGGCGCGGACCTGATCGTCAACGTGAACCTGCGGGATTTCACTTCGCTGGATTATCCGAAGGCCAGAATCATTATTGAAAAAGGCCAGGCGGCGGCGGAACAGAAGGCGCGCGTGCTTTCTCCGTATTCGCTGAACGATTTCGAATGGCGGAAATATCTGGAAGCGCGCGATGCGCGAAAGCAATCGCTGGTGCCTGTGCCGCAATTCGTGCGGGTGACGGGAGCGAGCGCCGAAGCGCAAAAGCAACTCGAGAAGCTGCTGGGCGGTTTCGCGAAGAAACCGCTGGACACGAACTCCCTCGAGAGAATCCTGAACCGGCTGACGGGAATGGGGAGGTACGACTCGGCGGGCTACCGCATGATCGAAGAAAACGGGGGCGAGGGACTGGTGATCAGCGTGAGCGAAAAAAACTATGCGCCGCCGATGCTGCAGTTCGGATTCGAAATGGACGGAGCGGAAAGCGACAACGTGAACTTCACGCTGGCTTCGCGGCTGACGTTCATGGACGTGGCGGGCTACGGCTCGGAGTGGCGCACCGATGTTCTGTTCGGCAACACGTACGGAGTGGCGAGCGAACTGTACCGTCCGTTCACGCCTTCGAGCCGGTGGTTTTTTGCGCCGCATGCGGAAGCCAACGATTCGGCTTTCGACATTTACCGCAAGAGCGATCCGCTGGCGGACTACCGGGTGTCGCGCGCGAGCGCGGGCATGGATTTGGGCTATGGATTCGGGCGTTTCGCGGAAGCACGGGTCGGCTACGAAGCGGGCTACCTGAACACTCGGCTGCGGCTGGGCACACCGCAATTCGCCGAAGTGGAAGGGCGCACCGGCGATTTCAAGTTTCATTTTCTGGCGGACCATACCGACGATCCGGTGATTCCGCGGCGCGGTTTTGGGGCGGAAACGACGTTCCGGTGGTTCGAATCGAGCCCGGCGTCAACCCAGGAATTCCCGGCGATGCAGCTGAGCCTGCGCTATTTCCAGCCGATCACGCGGCCCGCGTCGCTCTTCGTGGTGGGAGAAGGCGGCTCGACGTTCGGATACCAGGGTACGGGCGTGCCGCAATTTTTTCTTGGGGGGCCGCTGCGGCTGAGCGCCTACGGGACGAACGAACTGTACGGCAATCAGTACTACCTGTTTCGCGCGGGCTACCTGCACCAGATCGCGTCGCTGCCGCCGTTTCTCGGGAAAAACGTCTACGTAATCGGGAATTACGAAATGGGGAAAATGTACGGCTTCGCGAGCGAGAGCAAATTCCCGAACGATTTTGCCGCGGGCGTGATCGCGCAGACAGCATTCGGGCCGTTTTTCATCGGCGGAAGCGTAGGGGATTCCGGGCACGAAAAGTGGTTCTTCCAACTGGGCCGGGTGTTCTAGCTTTCGGACCCCACTCATTCAAAGTGCAGGAAGATGTTGTTCAGCGCTTCCGAGAGGGTGGGATGGGCGAAAACGGCTTCCTGCAGAGCGGTGTAGGGCAGTTTGCCCATCATGGCAATCTGCACCTGGGACATGATTTCTCCACCCTCGATGCCGAGAATGGCGGCGCCGAGAATCTGCTTTGATCCGGCATCCACGATGATTTTCATGAAGCCGCGTGTTTCGTCCATTTCGAGAGCGCGGGCAACGTAATTCATCGGCATTTTGGCCACGCGAATTTTTCCGCGCTGTTCGCGGGCTTCCGTTTCGGTCAATCCAACGCGGCCGAGCTGCGGATCGATGAAAACGGTGTAGGGCACCAGGCGGCCGGCAATCGAAGCGCTTCCCTTCTCGATCAGGTTCGCGCGGAGAATCCGGAAATCATCGTAGGAAATGTGCGTGAAGGCAGGGCCTCCCTTGATGTCGCCGAGCGCGTAAATTCCTTTTGCGCTGGTTTCGAGCTTTTCGTTGACTTTGATGAAGCCGTTGGCGTCGAGTTCGATGCCGGCAGCGGCAACGTTGAGGGAGTCTGTGTTGGGCACGCGTCCCGTGGCCACGAGAAGGTGCGAACCTTCAATCGTTCGCGGAGCGGCATCCTTGGCCTGAATGAACACCTGAACTTTCGGGCCCTGTCGCGCAACGCGCGCGGCTTTTGCGTTGAGCAGGACATCGATTCCGTCTTCGCGCAAAATGTCCAGAACGGCTCCGGCGACGTCGGCGTCTTCCCTGCCCAGCAGTTGCGGCGCCGATTGGACGACGGTCACATTGCTGCCGAAACGGCGAAACATCTGGCCGAATTCCAAACCGACATAGCCGCCGCCCAGGACCAACAGGTGTTCGGGCACAGCGTCGAGCTCCATGATCGAGGTGCTGTCGAGATGGTTGAGGCCGGATAGGCCTTCGATTTTCGGCAGGGCCGGGCGGCATCCCGCGTTGATGAAGATTCTTTCGGCGGCAATGGTTCGCTTTGCGCCGCTCTTTTCGGATACTTCGAGTGATTTGGCTCCCGTAAAACGGGCTTCACCGAAGATCAACTCCAGATTCTTCGTTTTCTCGATGCGTCCCTGGCTGCCGTTGCGAAAACTGTCGACGATGGAGCGCTTGCGTTCGCGAACGCCCTTCATGTCGACGGTGATTTTCCCCGTTTGCACGCCGTAATCGGCGCCGCGACGGGCGAGGTAGGCGACGCGGCCGCTTGCCACCATGGTTTTGGTGGGCGTGCAGCCTTCGTTGATGCAAGTGCCGCCGACGTGCTCGCGTTCGACAATCGCGGTACGCATTCCGGCGTTGGCCAAAGCCTGGCACAGCGGCGTTCCGCCCTGCCCGGACCCAATCACAACGGCATCGTATTGATCTAAGGGGGACATGCGCACACTCCCGACAGGAAGATGGGAAGGGCCTGAAACCACTGTATCGCGATATGCGAGGGATTCAGAAACGGGAAACGATCGAGAAGGCTCCCGCGATGGCGACGGCGTCCTCGATCAGCGCAATCACAAAATCGGGAGCATGCAGGGCCTTGACGGTGCGCGTGCGGGCCAGATAGCCGCCGTAGGTCCCGAGCAGCGCCCCAATCACGCCGAGTACAACGCCGAGCCAGAATCCGTGATTCGCTCCAGCAAAGTACAGCACGCCTCCGCTGAAACCGCCCAGGACAATTCGCGCGATGAGTCCCACCGGGGCGGTGCGGCTCGGCGTGCTGGGCAGCTTATCGGTGATCAACTCGACGATCGCGAGAAGCGAAAGGACAGCGACAGCCGCGGCCGAACTCATAAAGGAGAGGCGCGTACCGGTTAAATGAAGCCAGCCGAGGTGCGCTCCCCAAGCAACCACGGCGGGAGCGGTAAGCGAGCGCAGTCCCGAGACCACGCCGATCAGGAGAACGAGGACGAGCAGCAGGGCGGGTGTCGGCATGGCGCGAGAGCATGAGCCGCTAACCGCGAATTGTCAAGCCGAGGCGAGCCGGAACACCGGCGCGTTCCCTCTGCGCGGGTGCTTAGTCGGCGACGGCTTTCGCGGGCTCCGCTTCGGGCAGCGGCAGCCGCCGCGCTCTGATCGCGCCGACCAGGAGCACCACGTTGGTGAGCAAAATGACCGCGAAGGTGAGGTCCGGCAAGAAGCGGTATTCGGCGCCCAAGGCGTCAAAGACCTGTATTCCGAGGACGGCGGTGATGAGTCCGCGCGGCAGAAACCACACCATTATTTCGCGTTCGAGCCGGCTGAAGCCTTTCCACAAGAAGCTGCCGGATTGGACCGCGATCCATCTGGCGGCAAAGAGCACCACAAAGCAGGCCACTGCGAACGCCGCGCCGTACCGGAAAGCCTGGAAATTCAAGCGCACGCCGAGCAAAACAAAGAAAAAGGTGCGGATGAGAAAGGCCAACTCCGCATGAAAGGAATGCATTTCGAGGTGCTGCTGCTGTTCATCGGGACTGCCGCGGGTTCGATTCTGCGCGCTCTGAAATGACCAAAGGGACGACGATTCATCCGGAGCGTATTGGCGGCGCAGGGCGGGAAAATTCGCGAGAGTTATGCCGAAGACCAGGACACCCACCAAATTGTTACCGTGGATCAGATGCACTCCGGCATAGACCAGCAAAACCGCGCCGAAGGTCAGAACATGCCAGAAGCGCTGGTCCGAGAGGAATGGAAGCAAATAGGACCAGACCATCCCGGCAAGAATTCCCACGGCGACGCCAAGGACGAGGCTAGATCCGAGGCTCCAGACGATGTCTTTGGCGGAAGCGTCGGCGCCGGCGGCGATGTCGAGCAGCGTGGTGACCGCGAGTACCGCGATGGCGTCACCGAGAGCGGCCTCGACAAGAAGAGTCAGGCGCACATCGCGGCGCAGTTTTACCTGCTGCAACACCGGGAGCACAATGGAACTGCTGACGCAGCCGAGCACCGCTCCGACCAAGAGCGCATGGCGCCAGCCGAACTGCTGCATGCGCAGCGAGACGGCGGCCACCGCGAACATGCTGAAGGCGTAACCAACAACCGACAGAAAGAATCCGCCGGCGAGGTTATTCACGACATCGCGGAGCTTCAAATCCAATCCGCTTTCAAACAGGATGAGCAGCAGGGCCAACGCGCCAAAACCGCGCGTGGCCCCGCGAAACAGATCGGGATTCACCCAGTGCAAAACGGGGCCGATCAGAACGCCGGTGAGCATCAGGATGATGACGTCCGGAACGCGGGTGAAGCGCACGAGGCGGTTGGCCACAAAGGCCAGGACCAGCAGCCCACCGAGCAGTCCGAAGAAGAGGTTGAGGTCCATGGTCGGATATTCGGAAACGAGGAATCTTGAGCGCGGCTCAGTTGCCTTGCAGGAACTGGCGCAGCTCTTCCTTGGTGAAACCGGCTTCCCTTAGCGCGAAGCTACCAGGGTTTCGTCATCGGTCGGAATTAATTCACCGTGTTTCTTCAGGCTTTCCATGTAGCCTTCAATGGCATCCCGGATCAGTTCCTTCGCTTCGGCCACGGTGCGACCGTAGGTAACGCATCCGGGCAGAGCCGGGGCGCTTGCGGCATAGCCACCCTCTGGTTCGGGACGCAAAAGAATATGGAAATGGCGGCGCGCGGTTTTCATGATGTCTTTGTCCTGAGTCTAGCCAAGGTGTTCACGGCACGCAACGCAATTTCGGAAAGCGAGTTTGGCGGTTGGAGCGTGAGGCGAGGGTGAGGATCGCGAGCGGAGAAAGGGCTTGACATTTCGCTTTTTATTCGCCTACAGTAAACAACGGTAGAGGAAACGGGAAACGGGTGGCACCGGCGCGGCTTTGCAGGGAGGCTCCATTGCCGTACAGGCTCTCACGGGCCTGCCGCAGAAGCCGAGGCAGGATGCCACCCGTTAGAATGCACACCCGATTCGCCGCCGATATCGCTGCCCGCCAACGTTTTTAGTTCCTGCTTTTTTTAGCCTGCGACTGGACAAATCTTCCGTTCCGGTGTTGAATGCAGTTGCGCTTCCGCAGTAGCAGCGCGCGCCGGCCGTCCGTTCGCCGCCTTCGCATCACGCAGCATCAAGCAACTCAATCCATTGCCTGGATGGAAAGAGAGCTTCGTCAATGTCCGAGTCTGAACCCGTAGTGGACCTGAGCAAAACCTACGACGCCGTGATTATCGGCTCCGGCGCCGCCGGAGGCATGGCCGCGCACGTGCTGACCAGCCACGGGCTGAAGGTGTTGCTGCTGGAGGCCGGGAAGAAGCTGCCGATTGAAAAAGAGCTGCGGTCGATGGAGTGGCCCTACGACAATCCTTACCGGGGCCATCTTCCGCCGGACTCGCATTCGCTGAGCTTCAACGAGTACACCATCCGCAACCCGCCATATGCGGCGGGCTTCGAAAGTTTCAAGCACCTGAAGAGCTATATCGGCAACAGCGATTACGTGAAGAACATCGTGGTGGATGAGCGGGAAAATCCCTTCACGGGGACGAATTACGCGTGGGTTCGCGCGCGCTGCCTGGGCGGAAAGACCAACATTTGGGGCCGGCTGGCGCTGCGGCTTTCCGATTACGACTTCAAAGCGAAGGAACGCGACGGGTACGGAGAGAACTGGCCGATCGGCTACAGCGACATCGCGCCGTATTACGACAAGGTGGATCTGTACCTGGGCATCACCGGCGTGAAGGAGAATCTGCCGTATCTGCCGGACAGCATTTTTCAGCGGCCGACGAAGCTGAACTGCGCGGAGGTGACGCTGCAGCAATCGTTGCGCAAGATGGGCCGGGTGCTGACGCAATACCGCGCGGGAGTAACGACCGACGGCTTGAAGCACAACAAGTACCGGAGCAGGTGCTACGGGCGAGGCGCCTGCGAGCGCAAGGGCGGCTGCGACATTCACGCGGCTTTCGATTCGCCGACGGGGCTGATTTATCCCGCGATGGACACGGGCAACCTGACGCTGCGCACGAACGCGACGGCGCGGGAAATCAGCGTGGATCCGAATACCGGGAAAGCGTCGGGCGTGCATTTCATCGACACGGTGACGCGCAAGGATTATCACGTCCGGGCGAAGGTGGTGGTGGTGGCGGCTTCCACGCTGGAATCGGCGCGGCTGCTGCTGCTTTCGAAATCGCGGCAGCATCCGAACGGCCTGGCGAATTCATCGGGGCACGTGGGGCACAATTTTTGCGAACACGTGATGGGACCGGGCATCGCGGGGCGCGCGAAGGACCTGGTGGGCAAGCCGGCAACGCTCGACGATGGACGTCCCGGCGGCTTTTACCTGACGCGGTTCAGGAATCTGACGGAAAAGCATGCGAAGTTCATCCGCGGCTACGGATTTGAAGGATCGAGCGGTTGCACGATGTTTCCGCGCGGCGCGGACGTGCACGGATTCGGGGCGGACTTCAAGGAAGAGGTGCGCAAGAACCAGGGCGCGTACATCGGCATGGGCGCTTTCGGGGAAGTGCTGGCGCGCTATGAGAACTACGTGGACCTGGACCCGGCGGTGAAAGACAAATGGGGGATTCCGGCGCTGCGTTTTCACTACCGCTTCGGCGACAACGAACACCGCATGGCCGAGGACATGAAGGAAACGGCACAGGAAATGTTCGAGGCGGCGGGATTTGAGATCGTGCGGGTATCGGGACGGGTGTTGACGGAAGGCTGGTCCATCCACGAGCTCGGCACGTCGCGTATGGGCAGCGACCCGAAGACTTCGGTGCTCAACCAGTTCGAGCAATCGCACGACGTGAAGAATCTTTTTGTGGTGGACGGGAGCGCCTTCGTAAACGCAAGTTGCCAGAATCCCACGTGGACGATTATGGCGCTGTGCTGGCGGTCTTGCGATTACCTGGCCGACGAACTCGCGAAGGGCAATCTGTAAGGGGGACTCATGACGGACGAAACGAAGGATGCAAAGCCGTTCGACTTGAGGCAGGACCGGCGGCAGTGGATCATCAATTCCGCGACGGCGCTGGGCGCTTCCCTGCTTGCTCCCGCGGCGATCGGCGCGCAGAATCCGCAAGTCAAAACGGAGATTGAAAAGCCGGAGACCAAGCCGGAAAAGCAGCCTGCGGGAGGCAAGACGGCCGCAGCGGCGCCGGGACATTTTTTCACGCCGGCGGAGCACGCGATGGTCGAGGAGCTCTGCGAGACGATCATTCCGGCGGACGGTCATTCCGGCGGCGCGAAAGCGGCCAAGGTAGCCGATTACATTGATTGGGTTCTGCGCACGAGCGTGAACGGCGGGCAGCGCGCGCAGTGGCGCGAGGGCTTGCACCTCGTGAATGTAATGGCGCAGCACTATCACGGGAAATCGTTTGTCGAATCGGCGCCGGAGCAGCGCGTGGCGGTGCTGAAAGTGCTTTCGGACAACGAGCACATGACCGATTTGCCGGAGGTGCGGCTGTTCGTGGAGCTGAAACGGCTGACGGTCGAGGGATACTACACTTCAAAGATCGGCATTCACGACGAGTTGGAGTACAAAGGTAACCGCATCAACCAGGAATTCTACGGCTGCGACGACCAGCCTCCGCAGTCCTCGTAGTTCGGAGCGCCGTTGCGCCAACTCTCAGACGTCTCCGCGTGATCTCCGGGCACTCGGCGTTAATTTTTTGCGGCTCTCGAGATGCGACCCTTGGATCTTGCTCGCTTGCGTGTGGTGGATTTCTTCTGCGAATGCCAGAAAATCTTTTTCGTTCCCGCTGTTGACGCGTTAGAATCCCGTCGCTTACCTGGAGGCTTCTGTGAAAAACAACTTGGCGCGCGCCGTGGCGGCACTCGCGCTTGGATTTTTCGTATGCGTTCCAGCACTCTTCGCGCAAACGCTCAATGAAGATTCGTTGAAAGGAATGAAGTGGCGGCTGGTGGGGCCGTTTCGCGGCGGGCGGGTGCTGGCGGTGAGCGGCGTGGCGGGCGACGCGAATACGTATTATTTCGGAGCGGTCGCGGGCGGGGTGTGGAAGTCGACAAACGCGGGAATCAGCTGGACGCCGATTTTTGACAAGGAGCCGGTGGCGTCGATCGGAGCGATCGCGGTGGCGCCTTCGGACGCCAACGTGATTTACGTGGGGACCGGAGAAGCGTGCATTCGCGGGGATATTTCGTTCGGCAACGGAGTGTACAAGTCCACGGACGCCGGGAAAACTTGGGTGCATCTCGGACTGGACGACACGCGGCACATCGCGCGAATGGCGGTGGACCCGCGCAACCCGGATATCGTTTTTGTGGCGGCGCTTGGGCACGCGTGGGGAGCAAATTCAGAACGCGGCTTGTACCGCTCGAGCGACGGCGGCAAGACCTGGAAGAAAGCGATTTTTGTGGACGACAAGACCGGGGCCGTCGACGTGGTTTTCGATCCGTCGAACTCGCACATTTTGTACGCAGCGACGTGGCAGGCGGTGCGCTCTCCCTGGCATTTGGACAGCGGCGGCGCGGGAAGCGCGATTTACAAATCCACCGATGAGGGCGCCACGTGGAAAAAACTGGAAGGCCACGGCTTGCCTAAAGGCCCCTACGGCCGAATCGGCATCGCGGCAGCCACGGGCGGCAGTGGGCGCGTGTTCGCTCTCATCGAAGCGCAATCGGGCGGGCTTTTTCGTTCGGACAATGGCGGGGAGTCGTGGCACAAGCTCACGGATGACCACCGCTTCACGCAGCGGGCCTGGTATTTCACGCACATCTTCGCGGATCCGAAAAATGCGGACGTCGTGTACATCCTCAATACCGGAATGTACCGTTCGGTGGACGGTGGAAAGTCGTTCAATGCGATTCGCGCGCCGCATGGCGACCGGCACGGCTTGTGGATCGATCCCGAGAATCCCGAGCGCATGATTGAAGGCGACGACGGCGGGGCCACGATCAGCGCGGACGGAGGCAACACGTGGACGCCGCAGACCAATCAGCCGACGGCTGAGTTCTACCACGTGGCCACGGACAATCAGTTCCTGTATCACATCTACGGCGCGCAGCAGGACAACTCGACCGTTTCCATCGCCAGCCGCAGCGACGACGGAGCGATCACGCAACGCGATTGGTGGGACGTCGGCGGCGGCGAAAGCGGCTTTGTTGTTCCCGATCCGCGCAATCCGAATATCGTCTACGCCGGTTCTTACGACGGCCTGATCACGCGCTACGATAAATCGACCGGACAGACTCAGGAGATTTCCGCGTGGCCGCTGAATCCGATGGGCTACGGCGCCGCCGATCTCGTGCATCGCTTTCAGTGGACGGCGCCGATCGCGCTGTCACCGCACGACCCCAACGTGATCTACCACGGCGCGGAAGTGCTGTTCAAATCCACGGACAACGGCATGAACTGGACCGCGATCAGCCCGGACCTGACGCGCAACGACAAGTCCAAGCAGCAGTCCTCAGGCGGGCCAATCACGCAGGACAACACCAGCGTCGAATACTACGACACGATTTTTGCCGTAGCCGAATCGCCAGTCGAAAAAGGGCTGATCTGGGCGGGAACGGACGACGGACTGGTGCAGGTCACGCGCGATGGCGGCGCGCACTGGTCCAACGTGACGCCGAAAGCGATTCCCGAGTGGAGCACGATCAGCCTGATTGATCCTTCGCCGCACGACGCGGGGACGGCCTACGTGGCGGTCGATGGCCACCGGCTTGACGATTTTCATCCATACGTTTTCAAAACGACGGACTACGGGAAGCAGTGGACCAAGCTCACCAACGGCATTCCCGACAACGCTTACGTGCACGTGGTGCGCGAGGATCCCAAGCGGCGCGGGCTTCTCTACGCGGGGACGGAAAGCGGCGTGTTCGTTTCGTTCGACGACGGCGCGCACTGGCAATCCTTGCAGATGAATCTTCCGCCCGCGCCCGTTCACGACCTGACCGTGCACAATGACGATCTGGTGGCCGCGACTCATGGCCGCGCGTTCTGGGTGCTCGACGACCTCGAGCCCATTCGGCAGATGAACGACAAGGCTCAAAACGAAGAAGTTCATTTCTTCACGCCGCGTGCGGCGTATCGCACCCATATCGGGTCGTTCCGGCTGCCTGCGGGATTCGCCGCGGGACAGAATCCTCCGTCGGGCGTCATTCTCGACTACTTCCTCAAGGAAGCCCCCAAAGGCGCGCCGAAAACCGACAACGATGACGAGAAGAACAAGTCGAGCGATGCCGACAAAAGCGGAACCGGCGACAAAAAAGAGAACGGCAAAGCCAAGGATAACGACGAGGATGCCGTCAAACTCGAAATCCTCGACACACAGGGAAAAGTCATCCGCAAATATTCGATGAAGAAGCCCAAAGGAGACGAAACTCCCGACGAAGGTGACGAATTCGATTTTCGCGGCCAGGACACGCTGACAGCCAACAAAGGGCTGAACCGTTTTGTTTGGGACATGCGCTATGAACCGGCCACCAAGGTTCCCGGCCTGGTCTCCTGGGGCGGCTCCGGCAACGGTCCCCTCGCGGTGCCGGGCAAATACGAAGCGCGCCTGACCGCCAGCGGCAAGCAGTACACGGCGCCCATCGAGATCAAGGAAGACCCGCGCGTCTCCGTCTCCGAAGCCGACTTGCAGAAACAACTCGACCTTTCCCTGAAGATCCGCGACCGCCTCAGCGAAGCCCACAAAGCCGTGAACGCCATGCGCGACATCCGCGGCCAGCTCGAAGCTCTGAAGAAGCGCCTCGGCTCCGACGACAGCCATAAAGACATTGTCGCTGCCGCAGACGCGCTCAAAACGAAAATAGAGAAGCTGGAAAGTTCTCTAGTACAACCGAAATCGAAGTCCGGCGAGGATCCCCTCAATTTCCCGATCCAATCCGCCGACCAACTGCAGGCTCTGGGCAGCACGGTCCAAGGCTCGGACAATGCTCCGACGCAATCCGACTACAGCGTCTTTGACCAGCTCGACAAAAAAATCGGCGAGCATTTGTCCGCCTGGGACCAGCTGCAGAAGACCGATCTCGCCGCGCTAAACGAAAAGATCCGCAACGCCAATATAGCCGCCATAGCGGCAACACCGCCTAAAGAGGACTAGCGGGGCTTCACCAGACGCCGCCAGGCCATCGAAATCCCACGATTTTGATGGCCTTTCCCCTGCTCCGCTTGACGCGCGCGTTCCCCTCGCGTAGCCTCTGACTCATCTCGTTTCCGCCAGTCGTTCGGCCCCTTTCCACAATCAGGGATCTTCTGCAATCAAGGAGGATTGCGTTCATGCGTAAACTCGACCGTTATCTTTTTGCGCTTTTGGCTGGAGCCACGTTCGCCGGCGCTATTCCAACGACATCAAGCGCCCAGGAAACCATGGCCACACCCAGGGTGTTGCAGATCACCCGCGAATTCACGAAACCCGGAAAAGCAGGCGCCGTCCACGACAAAGCGGAAAGCGCCTTCGTCCAGGCTATGACGCGCGCGAAGTGGCCCACGCACTACCTTGGAATGACCTCGCTCTCCGGCAAGCAACGGGCCCTTTTCCTTACATGGTATGACTCCTTCGATGCCTGGGAGAAGGACAATGCCGGGATCGCCAAAAACGCCACTCTTTCTGCGGAACTGGATCGCGCCGGTATGAACGACGGCGAGCTGCTCGATTCCCTCGACCAGGGCGTTTTCATGTTCAACGAAGACATGAGCCTCCGCCCCAAAAAGGAACTTTCGCACATGCGGTTTATGGAGATTCTGTCGTTTCATGTGCGGCCGGGCCACGGCAACGAATGGCGAGAGCTCGTCAAGCTATACAAAGACAATTTCGAGAAGGCTGTCCCCGACGCACACTGGGGCACCTACGAGGGGATCTTCGGCGGCGAAGGCGGAACCTACCTGGTCTTCATCGCCCGCGAAAACCTGGCGGAGATCGACAAGGGTTTCGCCGATGACGAGAAATTCGCCGCAGCCCTCGGACCCGACGGAATGAAGAGACTCAGCGAACTCGAAGCCGCTTGCGTGGAGTCGTCTCAGCAGCAGATCTTCGCCTTCAACCCGCACATGAGCTACGTTCCCGACGACTGGGCCAAGGCCGATCCCGATTTCTGGAAGCCGAAGGCCATGGCTCGTCCAGCGAAGCCCGCGGCTGAATCCAAGAAGCCGACGCCATAACACCGGACTGCACACGGCAATCTCTCCGGTGAGGCCCAAGGCTGCCGCCGTCATACGCGGCAGCCTTTACGTGGCTCGGGGAACGCGGCGTTTCCCACCACAATGGAGCGCTTGCGAACTTCTGGCTGCCGATCTCTCGTCTCCGATCGCTGCGTTTATAGTAGGCTTCTTACTCATGCCTGCCATCGTCTGCCTGCTCCGAGGCGTCAACCTCGGGGGCCACAACTTGATCAAGATGGACGACCTGCGCGCCCTGTGCGCGTCTTTGAAGTGCCGCAATCCTCAGACTTACGTGCAGAGCGGCAACGTCGTATTCGAGTCCGGCGAAAAGAACCAGGTAACACTCTCGCGAAAAATCGCCGCGGCGATCGAGCGAAAATGCGGATTCCGCCCCAGTGTGATTCTGCGCACGGCAGCGGAGCTGCGCGGCGTCGTGCAACGTAATCCGTTTGCCGGCCGCTCCGGCATCGAGCCCGGGAAACTCCTGGTCACATTCCTCGCGGAAAAACCCGCGCGCGCCGCGGCGGCCGCGCTGAAGAAACGCGCCATCAGCCCTGAAGAGCTGCATCTCATCGGCAGTGAAATTTACGTTTACTTCCCCAACGGGGCCGGCAGATCCAGGCTCAATTGGTCAAGTCTGGACAAGACGCTTCAGACCACCGGCACCGCCCGCAACTGGAACACCGTCACCAAGCTCCTCGCCATGGCCGAAGCGATTGAATCCATGAGCTCGCATTAGACCGGTTTCTCCGCTCATCTCTGCTCTCTATCCCTAGGGCCTGAAATCTCTTTTTCTACAACCTTCGCGGCATGTTCTGCTCCTCTACCCTGTGACAGTCTTCGGTGGTGGATCAATTTCATGTTTTCCTGCCGCAAATTTCCGTCCGCGATTCTTCTGGTTGCCGTTCCTCTCTGGGGCGGACCCTTGAGCGCCGATCCGGTGGCGGCGGAACACAAGGAAGGGCCGCTGCACGCCTTTCTTGCCGTCCGCGACGTGAACAGCAAAATCATCGGCACCGCGGAGGTCAGCCAGGTGCGGAAATCCGGCCACATGGTTACCCGCGTCGTTTTTCGGTTGAAGGACGGTTCGCTGCTGGACGAGACCACCACATTCTCCCAGCGCGACACTTTTCGCCTGATCAGCGACCGCGTCATCCAGAAAGGCCCCAGCTTCAAACTGCAAATGGAGAGCATACTCGACGCCCCAAGCGGGCAATTCACCGCCAAATATCAAGACGAGCACGGAAAGCAAAGGGAGATTCGCCGGCACCTCGACGTCCCCGCCGACGTCTGCAACGGCCTCATCTGGACGCTGCTCAAGAATGTCGACCCCGGCGGCCCCACGACGACGGTTTCCATGGTTTCCGCTTCTCCCAAGCCACGTCTGGTAAGGCTGCGCTTCACCGCAAAAGGAGAATCCGTGTTTTCTATCGCCGGAACCAAGCGCAAAGCCACTCACTTCATCATCAAGACGGAGCTCACCGGACCGGCCAAGCTTGTGGCTCCGCTGGTCGGCAAACACCCTCCGGAAATGGAGGGCTGGGTTTTGGAAGATAAAGTTCCCACGGTGTTCAAATTCCGCGGCCCACTCTACGAAGGCGGCCCCGTTTGGCAAATCGAGCCGGCGGGTCCCGCCGGCCCACAGCCCTCTCCGAAGTCCGGGGGCGGTCTTGGAGACCCTGCCGAATCGCTTGCCGTCGTGGCCCGAACCAATTAACCTTTCTGCGCCATGCGCCTTTACCGGACGCCGTCTGCGCTCCTGCTCGAGCACGACGGCGGATACTATGCGTTGACGGAGACGAATCTCGATGCGTTGCTCGCGCGCGACGATCTGCGTGCCTTCTTGCTCAAGAGCATCGCCGGCTTGTCTCCCGCTGCGGTGCTCCCGCCCGACGCGCCGCTGCTCGCTCCCATCGGCGCCCAGGAAGTCTGGGCTGCCGGAGTGACCTACCTTCGCAGCCGCTCCGCCCGCATGGAAGAATCCAAGTCCGCGGGAGGCGGCAATTTCTACGATCGCGTCTATCACGCGGAACGCCCCGAGCTTTTCTTCAAAGCAATGGCCAGCCGCGTCGTTGGCCATCGGGGCAAAGTCGCCATTCGCTCGGATGCCCGGTGGTCCGTGCCCGAACCGGAGCTCGCGGTTCTGTGCAGCGCCACCGGCAAAATCACCGGCTACACCATCGGCAACGACATGAGTTCCCGCGATATCGAAGGCGAAAACCCGCTCTACCTTCCCCAAGCCAAGGTCTATAACCGCAGCTGCGCCCTGGGTCCCGGCATTCTGGTCGGCGATGAGCCGCTCGGCAGATCCACCCGGATTCAGCTTGCTGTCTTTCGTCAGGGAGCCTGCGCTTTTCGCGGCGACACCACTCTCGCCAGTCTGAAGCGCGACCCGCAATCTCTCGTCGACTATCTCTTCCGCGACAATCTCTTCCCCGCGGGCTGCTTCCTGCTGACTGGAACCGGCATCGTTCCGCCCGATTCCTTCACCCTGGAGCTTGCCGACGAGATCCGCATCTCCATCGACGGAATCGGCACTCTCGTCAACTCCGTCGGCTAGCCGCTCGCGCCGCGCATTGAGGCGCCGCTTCACTCGCCGGCTCTTGTGAATTTGCTTGCTCGAACTGCCGGACTAGTCGATGCGCAGGGCTGTCGCCGGATCGGTGTTCATTGCGCGTCGTCCCGGAATGTAGCAAGCGGCAACCGAGGTCGCCAGAAGCAGCGCCGCTACCCCGGCATAAGTGATCGCGTCGAACGGCTTGACGCCGAACAACAGAGCCGCCAAATAGCGCGACAGCCAAAAAGCGCCCAGCGCGCCGAGCATCGCTCCCGCAAGAGCGGGCCGCAAACCCTGGCGAATAATCATGCTGAGAATGTGCAAGCGCGTCGCTCCCAGGGCCACGCGCAGGCCGATTTCGGGCGTGCGCCGCGTCGTCGAATACGAAAGCACGCCGTAGATTCCCGTGGTCGCCAAAAAGAGCGCCAGCACGCTGAAGACCGACAAGAGCATCACGTTGAGCCGTTGCGGCGCTACCGAGCGGTACACCACCTGATCGAAAGAGCGCACGTCGGAAATAGGCAGATTGGCGTCCATACTTCCCACGAGCGAGCGGACCGTGGGCACCAGGGCCAGCGGATTGTCCCGCGTGTGCACTACGAAATCCGTGGGAAGCGCGGTGAGTCCATAGGGAAGATACACGGTGAGGGTAGGCTTCTCGGCCAGGCCGCGCTCCCGGCTGTCGCCTACAACTCCTACGACATCCGCGTCCGTTCCGCCTTGGCCCTTCCACAACACCACCCGCTGCCCGATGGGATCCGCATCACGAAAGATCTGCGCCGCGAGCCGGTGACTCAGGATGACATGGACCAGATCGGCTGGCTCCTTTTTTGTCGGCCATTTGTCGTTTTCATCGAAGCCTCTGCCGCGAAGCAGAGGAAGGCCCACGGCCGTAAAATAGCCCGGCGTCACGATGCGCCATCCGGCCCACGGCGGCTGCGCGGAAGACTGCGGCGTGTCAATCCCCATGCCCGGATCGCCCCCCACAACAGGTCTTTGACTTAC